>Ga0070711_100001072_pt1 | contig 14607 bp, 12 predicted proteins | sample LARL53metaG_FD_65452 | JGI IMG/M metagenome (GOLD analysis project Ga0070711, IMG submission 65452) | Corn, switchgrass and miscanthus rhizosphere microbial communities from Kellogg Biological Station, Michigan, USA - LAR L5-3 metaG | ecosystem: Host-associated > Plants > Roots > Rhizosphere ... | reverse complement strand
ATCCCAGATTTACAAACCTAAAAACAGCTATTACAAACTACTATAGGACAAAACGCTTCAACTTGAATATAGTCAAATACTTGATGAGAGAGTCTGCGAATTTATGTTAGTATGTATATACATGTTGTAGGCTATGCATTTGAGAGATAGTTCTCTGTTATGCGTTTCTTACCTGTCAACCTTGATGATGTAATGTGTTCTCCAAACAACCGTTTTATTACAGAAATCATGGTTTCATCCTTATTTCATTGGCCATACAATAGTTTGGAATAACCATGGTTCATTTGTTTTGTGTATCTGCTACAGGTCCTTCGTATTGGTTCATGCACACAACTTGCCGATATGCACCAAACACCTACAACAGTACGTCTCTTACTACTGTGCGTTGTCGTCGATAATCACCAACAGTGTTGAGATTTCGGATGTCTGTTATAATTGGTTGAAAATATGATATCATGTCTAGTAGGAGCACGTCTGATTTTAATTGTACAAATTATCTGTTGCAGTATATCAGCTGCTGTTAGTGATGGTTTGATGTATTTTCTTCTTGTCGTAAGTCTTGCTCTTTCCGTATAGTATTGTGAAGTAAGAGCTGCTTTGAACCCAGATGAATCTATCCCAATGAATAATTGTCCTATTTTTGTAAGAATTATGAATGATGAAATTATCTTTGATAGTAGGGTTCCACTGATTCTTTCCGTGAATTTCTGAAGAGTAGATTTCTCCAAATTGTAATAAAATCCTACAATGGTGAAACCTTCTCTTACCATTCTTAACTATCATTTTTGGTTGCTTGTGGAAAGTATTATCTTTCCATTTATCTTTAAAGTTCTGTACGTTGAAAAGCACTGCCACAATTTCGCAAAGAATGATTCCAATGTAAAGGTAAATAGAAAACGCAGATGAATTAGCAATAAGTCATCTGCCCTGTTTGTCCTTATTTCGACTTTTGATCTCCGATGATCGAATATTTATTTTACTCAAACACAGCCAGCGCGGATGTACCATTATGCATCGTCAATAGTGGTATATATCATGACAAAAGAAAAAATCTCCAAGTTGTTCTACAGTAATTTGCCATGTCCCTAGATTCTGAAATCTGCGATAGTATTTCTTTTGATAACAATAGATCGTCCTTTCCCTATCACCATAGTCCAATAACTCTAAATTCTGGAATTTGTGAATTCATTATTATATCATCAACTTGTACTTTAAATCAAGAAGAGCCTTATTGAAAACCTATGGTCGTTAAGCTACTGTCGGTGTTGAATGAACCTTTCAAAAAAATGGTACCTTACATCTGTCCTGCTTTTCCCATTTCTGTATCTTACTTTCTTCATGATGAATTTAAAATCTTCTTCATGTTTGTAGTGCTCATCCCTATTTTTACTATCTATAGATTTGATGGTAGGATCCTAGTAGCATATGGAATATCGTTGTTGATACTCGTAGCGGTACTTACCGTTATGAATGAAGGAAATTTTGCGGATCAACTAGTCATATTTAGTTACTGGTTATTAGTAGGTGGGACCTCATGTCTAGCAATTGAATTTTTTAGAAAAAATGATTGAATAATAACATTCTGGTAAGATAGAGACATTTGATATTTTGACAGGTTCCAAGTAAACAGTTGTGATATTATGATAACCCTGTTTGAATAAAAAAATCATAAATACTCTATTATGCGAAAATTATTATGCCACATCTAAAATCGTTAGCAGGCTTGGGCATGGTGGCTAAATACGTGAGCAATTGGTATTGTATTTTGGCTTTATACGCCAACATTATACCTAAAACCACGGCTAGGTTCAAGGATGGCAGAGGAGTCGATGTTTATAAAAATAACCATATTGTATTTTATGAAGAGATCTATAAACGACATTTGCAAAACCATGGTTTTATCTTTGAAACAAAGGGAAAAGAAGAATCAGTACGCACCCCGGAGGGATTGGTAATTATGTTGAGGCCGCCATATTCTTTTGTTTTAGATGAAATATTTTTAATGAAAGTATATGGTCAGCCTCAGCTAAAGGGCCGAGTTGTAATAGATATCGGTACATCATTCGGCGATTCAGCGCTTTATTTTGCGAGCCTGGGGGCATCAAAAGTATACTGTTTTGAAGCAGATAAAGATCTCTATCAGATGGCACAGGAGAACATATCTCTGAACAATATGACTGGCAAAATATATATCTACAACCAGAAGGCTACTGGGGAACTATTAAGAATCCTCATTTTGGAATATAGGTTGAAAAATGTATTTTTGAAAGTAGACTGTGAGGGATGTGAGTATGAAGTTATTAAAAACATGGGCCACTCAATGTTTGAAAGCATAAGAGATATTGTCATGGAATACCACAGACAGCCAGAACCATTAATCGGATATTTGACAAGACTAGGATTTAGAATAAAGAGGAAAAGGAGGATTTTATTTGCTTCAAAGTGCTAACTAATAGATAGTATTCTTTTATTTTTAATTAAAGAATAATTAATGGATGTGCTAGACAAGTTAAGGATGACAAACTAACTCGAAGTGGTACTGAAATAGATCGAAATTTTAAGATTGTCATCATTTATTACATTTACATCTTATTAATCTCTTTTAATTCTATCATAGAGACTTGTTCCCAGCTTAATGGTTTACTGGCTTCTTTTGCATCCAAAGCCATAGTTTTGCGGCTATTCTCATCTGCAAGGAGGCCGATAACAGCTTTTGCCATAGCTTCCTTATTACCCATTTCTACCTTCAGTATGGCATTACCGAAGACCTTGTAGACAGATAGGTCATAACAAACAACTGCTAACTCACAAGCCATTGCTTCGCTAACTGGGATACCCCAGCCTTCCTCATAACTGGCAGAGATAAATATCTTGCAGGATTTCATCACAAAAATCTTTAGTTTTTCAGAAAGAAATCCAGTTAATATTATGTTTTTGTCTAAGGCCTTGTTTTTGACTGTTTCTAACAGATGATTGTACTCTTGTCCATCACCTATAATCAGAAGCCTCGATTTTGGAAAATCTTTCAATACCCTTTCCCATACATCTAATAAGTCGTAAACACCCTTTGACTTAACAAGTCTACCACAAAAGCAGGCATCGAATCTCTTTGTATTTACTTTTACAGAATCTATGAGTTGATGTTCAACTCCGTTGCCTGTCATAAATATCTTGTCAGCGCTAAAACCGTTATCAATTAAGGCATCTCTCACATCACTGTTCACAACGAAAATCAAGTCTGCCGTTTTACACAAAGATAGGCTGATCCTCTCATTTAACAACGATATTCTACTCCAAATTCCGTGTCTTTGTGTTCTAAAAGATCGCAAAATATGATGCACATAAACTACCAATTTGGATTTCAACCTTCTTCGCAAAAATATTGCTGGAAAAACGTCATATAGCAGATGTGAAGAAGCTATTATCACATCTGGACGGTGATCAATCCTCAGGAACAAACTTCTCGTAATCCGGATAAGATATGAAATTATAATTGTAGCTGAACCATCTATCTTTTCTTCTCCTGAAGTAAAATAAATGGAGCATCTGCTGGATAGCATGGATGTTGTAGAGGTATAGCCCAACTTGGGCATGATGAGAGAGATGTGGTGCTCCTTACTCCAGTTCCTCAAAACACGTAATATGTGGTAGTCTCCTCCAGTCATTGTCTTGATTGCCCATCCATTAATTATAACTAATAATCTAAGCACGTAGTCATTTGAATTTCTCATCTTAAAACCCTTTTCCACGTAATTAATTCATCGGTCGTAAGGTATTATCATTTTATATTTGTCAAAGAACTCTGCCTTAATGCATGAACTATTTTCCTGTTTCCACATCAATATGTGGGATTTAATAGTTAGATAGAGTATGGAGTAGCGATGAAGCTTATGAAGAAATTGGGTTCCATATTAATAGTAAGGATATTATCTTATGTTATCTTTGATATAATTTTAGGATCAGTCGGATGATATTTCATCCATGAATGCGTATTAATATATGAGCTGCCAAAAAATTTTTAATAGTAATTACTAAATGCACAATGTATGCTTATTTTGAGTAAAAGTTGTTGCTACCAATCTCATCAGGCGAAATAATTCTCTTAACAATAATCCTCTACATACATATATATATTCAATATTTTTTATTGGCTATCCGATGCTGTTTCTCGCTAGATCATTTATGTTTACAACTTTGATTTTGATGCTTGTACATGTCGGATATTATGCCAACGCTTTCACGCAGCAATTTGATAAAGGACCGACTATCAATGATCCTCATCTAAAGGCGGAAGTGATTTTTAGAGGAATCAACTTTCCCACAAACATGGAATTTTTAGGCCCAAATGATATTTTGGTTTTAGAGAAAAATGAAGGTACGGTGAAGAGGATTGTAAATGGTACGATGTTAACACAACCTCTGCTCCATGTAAATGTTGCAACAAAATTAGAAAGAGGGATGTTAGGAATTGCAGTTGCGAGACATCAAAACGGACCTACATATGTTTTCTTATATTATACTCAATCTCAAGCGAAAGGTGGCGAGGACGTTAGTCAAGGCAAGGTGCCGCTTGGTAATCGTCTCTACAGATATGAGTTGGTCGGTAACAAATTACTGAATCCTAAATTGCTTCTCAATCTTCCAGCTAAACCTAGCCAAAACCTAATGACTGGTATCCATAATGGTGGTAAATTACTGATTGGTCCGGATGGGAATGTATATCTTGTTGTTGGTGATGTTGGAGGTCATCAAACCCAATCTCAGAATATAGTTGGCGGACCACCCGCTAATGGCACTGGTGGCATACTCCGTGTTACCCAGGATGGTAAAGTCGTAAAAGGCATTATTGGTGACAATTTTCCTTTAAACTTGTACTATGCTTATGGAATACGAAACAGTTTTGGAATGGATTTTGATCCTATAACAAAAAAGCTATGGGATACAGAAAATGGTCCAGGTTTTGGCGATGAAGTTAATCTAGTTGAAACAGGCTTTAACAGTGGATGGAATAAGGTGCAGGGTCTTTGGAAACCGAATAGTTCAAATCCATATTTTGCAGGATCCATCGAATTACATCCCCCTGGTTTGGTAGACTTTGGTGGAAGAGGAAAATATAGAGCTCCTGAACTTACGTGGTACAATACAGTCGCTCCAACTGCTTTGAAGTTTATCAACTCCGATAAATTGGGCAAACAATATACAAACGATATGTTTGTGGGGGATTTTGATAACGGAAATCTTTATGATTTTCATCTAAATAAGAGTAGAACAGGGTTATTACTTGATGGTTCTTTTGCTCGTAAAATAGTGAATAATACTGGTGAACTTCAAAGAATAACCTTTGGACACGGATTTGGTGGAATTACCGATATGGAAGTTGGGCCAGACGGTTATCTTTATGTTCTTTCTCTCTATCAGGGCGGTGGTAATTGCCTTCCCCCAGTTTATAAGACGAATTGTATCACATATAGTTCTAGGGTAGCAGGAACCATTTTCAGAATAATTCCTGTAGAAACCAAATAATTACACCCCCACTGAATGACTCAAATCATTCCGTCTGAATTAACTAAATATTCGGAAGAAATCTTGAAAGAGAAATTATGATTTGTTTATTTTCATCTTTGCAGTATACACCACATATTTGGATATGCATTATAGAGTTGCTATAGGAAGTATACGGTATCCTTTAACTTTAAAATTGATCAATCTATTCTGTGATATTAGAGACTAACATATAGAGGAATTCCTTTTAAGGTTTCCTTCTCTCTTCTCTGAAGCTAAAACATTAAGCGTCATCCATATCCATATACTCATGGCTACATATGATCCTTCCTTCAGGTTATGGCAAATAGAAATTGTTTTATATGAACACATAACTTTAGCGTTATGACAAATAAAACTATTAAAACTAGGTGGGATCCTAAGGTTGATAATAAACCTGACAACGGACCTCGTTTTAAATTTACTCGAAATTTTGCCAGCAAGTACTTGGGGAAGGCAACTCGCATATTGGATGTAGGATGCGGCATCGGAAGTTATATGCATCTGATTGATAGAGACGGCTGTTTTGGAATAGAGTTGGAAAGCGAGCCGTTGAAAACAGCAAAGAAATACTGCATGAAGTCAGACTTCGCTGTGGCATCAGTCTTGAACTTACCGTTTAGAAATGAAACTTTTGATACGGTAGTTATGTGGGAAGTTATCGAACATGTGCCCGCAGGGACGGAAACGCAGGCCCTTTCCGAGGTTCATAGAACTTTGGGCGCATGTGGAACACTGTTGTTATCAACCCCCAACAAACACATCATCTCAAATATCATGGATCCTGCTTACCTACTTGGACACAGGCATTATGATGCAAAAAAACTTGTGATGTTTATTACCGAAATTGGATTTTCTGTAAAACATCATACGATCCGCGGCGGTCTGGCTACGTTGGTAGGGGTAAATATTTTTTATTTCTATAAACATGTTTTCCATAAAAAGGGAATGAAACTACAAAAATTTTTTGACCAGAGATCAGAGAGAGAATTCAACTCTACAAAAGATGGTATTGCCAACATATACATTGCAGCAAAAAAGGCATGAAAAAGCGAATTGTAATATCGCTTTGGTTCAACACATACACTTGTGCAATTCTTTTGGTATCACTACGGTTTAAACTGAGTACCTCAGTGAACGTTGTTTCTAGTAGCTTATTTTATTGTGGACAATAAGAATTATTTAAGGTAAAAATGATCAACTGCCATAAATTTCTGAGATTAGCTTTCAGCCGTATTACAGTGACATTCCTACACCTACAGTTTCCCTTCGAGTCAATCAAAAGACGAATTCGAATCGATTGGCTTGAGGAGAATTTAATGGCACCGGAGTGACTGTATTACACCATCTTCCAAGGTTCCTGAAAAAAAGCAAAATTGCCGCATCATGCGATCCATGCATTTTTTATATTTAAAAAAGAAATTCAAGGTCCAAAGATGTACGTTATCTTATTATTGATAAATTTTGGCTATTTCTTTATGAAGAGAATTCATTTAGTAATCAATCAGAATTAAATGGTTATGCAACTATCACAACCTTGAAGCAAAAAACTCGAGGGCTTTTAAAATGAAGACACCTGTGGTCAGTATTGGATGTCTGATCAAGTTTCTCCAATTTCCATTTACCACGAAAATCTTAATTCTATAAGAGACGCTTGTTTGAGCTTTGGCATATTTGCCATATTCATTAGAATATGATTTTGCACTAATAGAATAATAGCGTTTTTTAGAAAGCCATTTTCTGAGATTGAATCCATCTTCATTATGTGATATGAATGAAGCTACTCTGATATTTACGCTCATGCCGATATTTTCTATCTTTTGAGGAAGTGTGCTTTCTTCATAAAACACGATATCCTCGTCAAACCCTCCGACTTGGACAGCAAATTTCCTTCTAAAAAAGCGTGCTGATTCAATTTTTGAGCCAGCGTATAAACTTCTTTCGAAATCTCTGACCGCAATCCAAAATCCAGAACCCGTTGAGCGTTCGGGGATTATCACTCCCGCAATTCTGTTATTATCAGAGCAGATTGTAACACATTCTTCAACCACAGTCGGATATAATATCATATCTGAATCTATAAAAAGTAAAAATTCACCTTTGGACTTCGATATGCCTAAGTTTTTCGCAGCTGCTCTTTCACCAGCAAACAAATAGATGCTTGCATCAAACCTAGATGCAATTTCAGCTGTATTGTCCGAAGAAAACCTATCAATTACAAAAATTTCGATATTCTGATAAGTTTGAGCTTTGATAGACTTTAGACATTTTCCAATTGTCTTGGATGAGTTCATAGTAGGGATAATAATCGAAACCCATCTAACTAGATCATCAATTTTCATCTTCTTTGATAAGATATCACAGATTCAGACGTAAATATAACTTGGCCTTGATGAATTAACATTTCTTTATTCTTTGACTTAGAGGCGATTCATGTACCATCAGATCTTTACTCTCCAATAAGGTTTGGCCAAAGATCTATCTTTCCAGCGAAATTAAATAAGCGATAATTTTTTGTTGATCTGCACATTATGAAGGAAGAATTAAGTAGAAGTTAGAGACAGCTATGACAGACGTACCAATAAGCCATATACAAATCGGTAACAACATTACACTGCCAATGGCTTGTTTCCTTATGTAATATAAAGCAATCCCGGCTGGTATTTGGAAAGGGATATCATAAAACACCCTGGTTTGAATTATATAATCTCCTAGAAGGAAAGGAAAAAGACCTACCGATAAATAAGTTATAAGGAAAATGGTGACAGGTTCGCGTATACAGGATCGAATAAGCCAGTACAATCCCAAAGTGAAAATTATGAAGTTGCTAAATTGACCTCCGACGTACGAGTATATAGTACGGAGCAAGTTGCTCCATCGTAGACTAAATTGCTCTGGACCTACGCCTGTTACTTTGGCAATCTCTATGTCTTTCTCAATCCCACTAGCAGAAGATGTTATGGTCGTCCTAGCAACATCAATAATAACAGAGGCTAAGACAACCAGCAAGAGTAATACTATGCTCTGTCTACGATAGTAATTCAGCTTGAGCATAATCGCCAAAAATACCCCCATCACTATAACTAGTAGACTCCATGTATACACATGACTAAATAGCAAAAGTACTATGAGTGTTGAGAATACTAACAAGTTTAGTTTATTATCAGGCATTTTCAGGAATTTAATAAGAAAAACAAAGGACACATATCCAATTATAAGTGCAAACCAATTTGCATAAAACCCTGCATATATTCCGATTGATACCTGAAACGACGTCGCCGTCAGAAAGGATGCGAATAATGAAGCTGTCTCGTTAGAGGTCAGTTCGCGTGTCAAAAAATAGACTGCTAAAACAAGTGCTGGTCCAAGTATCACCGGCAGATGTTCAGTAAGATAGAATAGACTAACATTTACAATTTTAGCAAGTGTAAACAAGAATATTAGTGTAAGCGGTCTATCTCCCAGGTTCTGTATAATAAATGCCTGTTGGAGAAATTCTAGATAATCATGCGAATGTATCAATCTATTTGTCCACGCAATATAGTAATCAGTATCGACGCCGATCTGTTGATTATCTCTGTTAATAGATGGCTGATGCGGAATAAGCGCCAGAACAACTGATAGGAGCATAAAAAGTAAAAGGTAAATGATTTTGGATTTTGGTTTTATGCACGTGTCGTTAGGAGGAAGTGAACCATTCTGATTATTTTTGATTTTTAAGATTCCACCCATGAATCCCTTTATAAATAACATGACAGGAAGACAACCTATTAGTAGTATTATCAATACAGGAGAAAAACTGGAGAAAAATAAGAATATATCATATGTATAGTTACGTACGTGTGCTGAATCTGATGGGATAGCAAGGAGAGGAGTTATTGATGAAATAAGTCCAATACAACCAGTAATAATACCAATCATTGCAAGATAATTTGCCAACAATCTGTATGCATGCGTATGTAGAATCCCATTGTTCTTTTTTTTAGAAACGAATCTATCATATAAGAAAAATGATATTACCATGGGAATAGACACTAATGCGACAATATCAAGGACTGCGTCATGATTGGTTGTGGCCGCTAGTAACGCTATTCCACCATATATCACAGGAGCAATAAATCTTGCCTTGCCTTTGAGAGATAGTGCAAGCCATAAAACTATTCCTGCTGCAATTATCAGATGGTCTGCTTGCTTATTAATTATATAAACATCGAAAAACGTGTAATAGATTATACGATGCTCCAAAGGATATATGGTGACCTTTAGATACGAGCCCACAGTATAGATGTAGAACAGGGAAATTAACGCAAGAGCCGCAGAGGTTATGATTGATAGACGAGAAGTACCTTTTCCTAATACGCTGGCAATATAAGCGGCTGTAGTCATTGTGACTCGCTAGTTTCTTCTCTTTCCACTATGGCAGATATAATAAATATGATGATAAACGCTACAGATACAATACAATGACTCATACTGTATAGGATCATTTCCTTCGCTTCGGTATAATAATCGGAGGAAAGAAAGGCAGTTATAGGATAGTTCCCATATGCTGAAATTTCCATCGAACTGTATTTATATAATGTCAACGTCCCATGTCTATGTTTAACAGTGTACCGTCTGTACTGAAAAGGTACAAACAGCTAGTTGGTTTAGGTATAGCTTCTGCCATGTTGATTGCAATTTTTGTCCCATCTCAAAACATCCCGAGTACAAGTGGTACGCGTTTATGTGGTGTTTATTATGGACATGACTACGGTCCTTGTCCGGTGAATAAACCAGACGTGGATAAAGAGAAGCATCGTGAGGGAACACATCATGCAACTATCATTAATAACCATGTGACAATTATCAATCAAGCAATATCTATTGCCATTGCTAGTGCCTCTGCTAGTGCGGCATCAGCAGCTGGCTCAGCAACGGCAACGGCAGCGGCAACGGCAGCGGCAACGGCAGCGGCAACGGCAGCGTCTGCTTCTGCAGCTTCTGGTGCTACGGGGGCTACAGTTACTTCAGCTGCTTCTTCCGCGGCCGCCGTTGCAGCTGCTTCTTCCGTGGCTTCGCATGGTGGTTCTGCGGCGGCGGCAGCTTCAGCTGCTTGCGACGCTGCGGCTTCAGCATCCGCCACGACAGCTGCTTTCGCTGCAAAGGAGGACGGTGAATCTGCTGAGGGCGTGGCTTCAGCGGCTGCGTCTGCCGCAGCTGCTGTTGATTGTGTCTCGCCAGCCGCGGCCGCCTCTGCAGCTGCGACTGCAGCAGCCGCAGCTGAAGGGTCCTCAGCCGCTGCAGCAGCCGCAGCAGGGCGCGCGGCAGCAGCCTCTGGAGCCGCAAGTGGCGGAAAAGGTGTTGACGCGTCTGCAGTCGCTGTAGCAGCATCAGCTGCAGGTGCATCTTCATCAGCAGCTTCCGCAGCGTCGGGTGCTGCAGTAGGCGCTGGAGCAGGTGTAGCCGCTGGCGACGCTGCCGCGGCAGCTTCCGCCTCTGCGGGATCCGGAGCAAGTAGCGCTGCTAGTGCAACCTCTGCTTCTGGTAGCAGATCAAGCACTCCTGCATTGAGCCAGGATTCGGGGCCTTCTATCAAATTCGTAGCGCTAGATCCAACTCCTCACCACACCAAACGGAATGCTGCAGCTACTGCTGCAGCCGTTGCAGCAGCGTCTGCTTCGGCCTCCTCTGCAACCACGAGTGCATTAGCCGATTCGAGCACTCATGGCAAGTCATCACCGAAGAAAGGCACTTCAGCATCTGAGAATCACAAGAGGAAGAACGGTATTACGGCAGCTGTGGCGGCAGCTGTCTCAGTAGCGGCAGCTGGGGGCGGGTCGGCAGAAGTAGCAGCAGCAGCAGCAGCAGCAGCATCCTACGCCAATGGCGCATCAATCAGTGGCGTGGCGGCTTCAGCAGCAGCAGCAGCAGCAGCCGCTGCCAGTGGTGCATCTGCTGTTAGTGTCGCGGCGGCAGCCGGTTCAGCTTCAGTCAAAGGCGGCAAACCCCCAGTTTCATCGGATGTTACAGCGGCTGTCGCAACAGCCGTCTCTAGCGCTAAATTGGTCAAACGCCAATACACAGGATCTACCGCGGCAGCGGCAGCGGCAGCGGCTGGCGCAGCAGCTGCAGCATCAGCAGCAGCTGGTGGCGGAGCTTCATCAGCGGCAGCTGCCGCGGCCGCTGCAGGTAGAGCTGCCCAAGCCGACTTAACAGCTGGTAGTGTTGCAGCTGCAGCAGCTACAGCAACGGCAGCTACTGGCGGATCATCAGCGGCTGCATCAGCTGCGGCAAGTGCTGCTAGTAGTGCTGCATCTGCAGCTTCAGCAGCCACTGCCGGTGCAACCGCTTCCGCAACTGCCGCCGCAACTGCCGCCGCAACTGCCGGCGCAACTGCTGCTAGTGTTACAGCAGCAGCATCTGCTGCATCCACAAGACGCTAACACAACTGTGCTAGAACAATAAAGACTTCGTTTCTCTTTCTTTTCCTTTTTGTCAATAATATACCGACTCACGTGTCCGCAATATAGGATTGAAGTAAGTAATATTCTTATATCAATAGGATTTCAGTAATTATCGATGAATAGGTCTCCAATACTCATAATAGTACTTGGTTTCAGTTTATTATGTGCGGTTTATACTAATATTAATATCGTCAATGCCCAGCAAGGAATTCCAAACACTGTACTGCAACCAAGAAAGCCTCCAACGGCTACACAGCAAGCACCGCTATCATCTCCACCATCTCCACCATCTCCTCCAACATCTCCACCAACTCCTCCAACATCGCCTCTTAATACAAAATTGCATTCAGTTAAGATAATTTCACCTATCAAAAGCCAACAAGTACCAGTAGGTAAAGATCTCTCAGTGTCGGGAATATCTACTGGTAATGCAGTAACATCTCATTGCCAAGTATCTGTAATCGTAAATAGTATAAAGCCATATCAACCAGCAACAGGTGCCGGCCCAGGCGGAGCAGCAGATTATTCCAAATGGAACTTTGTAGTTACTTCTAAATACGCTACAATCAAACCAGGACCAAATAATAAGATTACAGCCAAGTATACATGCAGTGGTCCTCCTAGCACAGTATCGTTTTATAGCGCAAATGTTACTGGTGTAGTGGTTCCCTTCCAACAGAACAAACCTGTGGTATCCAATAATGTTACTAACACTGGCAACGCAACAGGCACCATCCACCCTGGTGGTGGCAGTAAACTTACTAGTCCAATAGCCACAGGTGGCAGTAATAGCGATGGAGCTTCCAGATCCGATGGCAAAACTTCTAACGGAAGCAATCCCATCAGCAAAGGGATTCCTAGCGACAACAACAAAATAAATGAAATGAAAAATAGAATAACGCAAAACCTTGAAAAACACTTAAGGAAAAGTGGATAGTAAGGGCTCACTGTTGTTGTGGTTCACTAGTTGAATTTAAGTTAGAGCGAGTAGAGACGATATTGCTGGCTCTATCTATAGACATCTTGCTTTCCGCAATAACGGTAAATACAATATCAAAATTTAATGATTTTGATAAGATGGGAAGGTCCATATGTCCATATCAATCGGACACTTGTATTTTAGGAGCCTTTTTCTTCCTGGTTCCCCGTCATGATCCTTATCATCAAGCGAGAAAATGCTACTACAAATAATCAGAAAGTAAAGGAACCTTATGATTACTTGGAAGTATTGATCCTCGCATAGCTGTCTGTATGCACTTTTGACAGCCACATTCTTTTACAGGCAGCAGAGACAGATGAAAGTCATCGATTTAGGGTAATACATGTATTGAATTTCAGAAATATAAAATCAAGAAACCGGTTTTGAAGTTATATATCCGCTCTTTTGTGCAAATGTCAAATGAAATAGTGGAAATAATGTCCAGAGTAAACCGATCGCCAGAGAGAATCCATCGTATAAGGAGGGCAGTTCTAAGGGTATGTATGGATTTCATTAAGGAAATCCAATCTCGCGGTTGGAAATATTGGAAAAGTAAAAGGAAATAAAAACTCGTCCTTTACAACCTATTAAAGAATTGTTGCTGTTGCTGTACAGAGAAAAATGATGTCCATGCTTTTGCAACATTGCTGTTAAAAACGGTTACTGCATCAACTGTTCTATTATATATTCTCAGGTTCTCTCTTGCTGCATCTATCGCATTGATTGCAAGCTGATTGTTGATGCCCACTGTTCTCATTGTGTTGTCAGTAATTTCGCTTGTTTGTTTTGCAAATTGCTCGGAATATGGTATAGTTACTGGTGAAATATTCAAGCCAGCTATAAATTGTTTTTGAGCTGAAACTGCATTATAAATAATATTCTTGGTTGTTTGGATGTAGTCTATCTGGAGGTTAGAGAGTGACTGTGAAAATTGTGGTTGAGCCTTTGCCATTTCATCTACTGCTCTGACAAGATTTTCCTTTACTGTATCATAAACGTCACGTACGTTCGTTGTTGACTTTACTGTTGTTGATCCGATAATATTGTCATCCTTGGTTATTTTATCTATCATTTTTTTTGCCACTAATACTACGAACCATTACAATATAAACGTTGGTAATCAAAGGCTGTTATTACCATTTAAAACCTTATTCAATCTCCCGCCACTCCCAAACCCATATTTGACGGTATCCAACTTGATAGCACCAAAAAATTCTGGAGGTTTATAATCATGAGCCTTTACTGCACGTTGTTCTGCACTTTTGATAAGTTCGTTACATACATGGACACAGAAGGTGAGTCTGAATGTCTGTGCAATTTGATGTTGCCTGTTTCTTAAGGTTGTGTCAGCAAGATATTCTGTTCTCGATACGTCTGCAAATACTAAAATAGTTACGATATGGTCTGTGGTCCTAGAGTATGCTGTATACAATTACCATTGTTACAGCTTTTGAGTGGCAGTAGTAGCCTTCCGGACAGCTAATAAAATCTTGGCTTCCTCTATTTCCTTTCTTGCTTTTGACTTTGCTTTGTATTTCAGATTACGTGGTCTTGTTCTCAGTCTATAACCACAACATGGACACCAAAATCCATCCCACCGTATAAATATCTCACATATTTGACATCGTTTTTGCCCGACAG
>Ga0070711_100001066_pt1 | contig 14645 bp, 15 predicted proteins | sample LARL53metaG_FD_65452 | JGI IMG/M metagenome (GOLD analysis project Ga0070711, IMG submission 65452) | Corn, switchgrass and miscanthus rhizosphere microbial communities from Kellogg Biological Station, Michigan, USA - LAR L5-3 metaG | ecosystem: Host-associated > Plants > Roots > Rhizosphere ... | reverse complement strand
GGCGACCCATCCCTGATTACACTTAAGGCCAAGGAATTGCTAGAGCAAGCCGACGTAATAGTTTATTCTGGCTCACTTCTAAACCCCAAGATTTTGGAAAATAAAAAAAGTGATGCAGTGCTTCATGACGCCTCTCTTATTGATAGAGAGAAAATTTATCAACTGTTGAGAGATTCCATACAAGAAGGAAAACTTGCTATACGGTTTCATGATGGAGATCCAGGCCTTTTCAGCGCCATCAGAGAACAGATTGACAAGCTAGAGCGGGACGGAATTCAATGTAGGGTAGTGCCTGGAATCACTGCTATACTTGGGGCAGCCGCTGCCATGAACCTGGAGTTGACTTTACCTGGCAATACTCAAACATTAATAATAACACGAGCAGAATTAAGGACCTCAGTCCCTCCAAGAGAAAGGATTTCGGAATTGGCTAAACATGGCGCTACAATGGCACTATATCTGAGCGTTCATTTGATAGCCGATGTAGTGAAGGAGATTTTGAAGAGTGGGGCGTATTCGAACGAAACACCTGCAGCTATTGTCTATCGAGCGACTTGGGAAGATGAAAAAATAATCAGGGGAACACTTGGTGACATTGCAAAGAAGACAAAGGAGGCAAAAATAATTAAGACTGCTGTTATCATCGTTGGTGATGTAATAGCCCCCAAGAAATACGAATTTTCAAAGGTTTATGATGCAGGCTTCACACACGGATACAGAACGGCCACGAAATAGAGTCTGTGGTTTAAAATGAGATGGATCCTTGCAAGTTATCTTTGTATTCTAACTTGGTCGCTTGCCTGTCATCAGAAGATTAATCGATTTTAGCAGAGAAAACCCCGCCTACCCACGGTCGATCGTGCCTGAGACACGAGCGAGACGAGAGCTAATAACCAAATAGGATGAGTTCTGATTGCTGGAATGATACCTACTTCGTGTTTCGGACTATGATTAAATCATTCCCGTTTCTACAATATAGATATTGACTGTAGTGACGGATTCGTACATGGGGATGTTTTTGCCAGAGGATATATCGCAAAGGATTCATTGGTTTATTGAAGGCAAATTAGAATTCCCTTTCATAAATAAAGAAGAACTAATGGGAGTATTCTTCATTTTTGGAAAAAATAAAGGAGTCTACGAAGAAGAGGACATTCTGGTTGCCAAAGATCTTGCAAAAAGAACAGTCGCGAATCTGACTGGAACCGCTCGTATGTTTCATAACTCGCCTAACAAAATGGACTCCGGTTTCACGAGAGAGAACTATACCAAAAGAGCCTTACAAATTTCTATAGAATTAAGAAATAATACATCGAATACCCGTTCTAATCTGTCTCAAATGAACAATCGAATTGCAGGGGATCCGACTATCCTCACCGATTGTTTCGCACAACATATAGCTTGCCATAAGCAAGACCAGTTTTATGAGACATTTCAGCCGTTAAAAGAAAACTACCTTCCTGATTCCTTAAGAGAGAAGCTCAAAGAAAGAATGTTACTACTTGGTTACAATGTGAAGGATTCGAGCTCTTTACCATCTGGAGGCTCACTTGCCACTTTCTTAATGTGGTTGAAAAAGTTCAGCCGTTAACAAATTATTGAATAAGACATCTCTGCTAGAGTATATAGAGGGGATGTCGATTCTTACTCACACACGATTGATCATGGTTAGTCATATCACAATAAAATGGTCTCGAGAAGAAGCTTTTAGCTTTTGATAAAGGCACGTGTGAGTTGTAATGATAAAATTTCATGTGCCTATTATCGATCAGAAAGTTGGCATGAAATGCTATTCCACAGGGTTTAATGGGATAGGCGGCCTGATAAAGCAAAAAGCCGATGAGTTTCGGGTCTCTGAAATAATAGATTTGGCCGTCTTAGATGATTTGTCTTCTGTACAAGACAAGCTGCACAAGTACCCCCTTTACATTTTAGAGAAAAGCAATATTGATTCTAATCATGCAATATTGCAAATCAAGAGAAGATTTGGCATTCCTCTCAAAGTCATAGGGTTAAAAGATGCAAAAGCAAATACAAGGCAATATGCAACAGCAGAGCAAGTAAAAAAAATACCAAGAGAGATACGAACCGACCAAATCTTTCTGACTCTCAAAGGTTTTAGCCGGAAGCCTTTAGGAAAGGCGTCACTCATCGGGAATGAATTTGTCATTACCATTAATCACAACAAACAATTGGAGATATCTCCCTTCGTACCTGAGTTAAAAAATATTGCCAATTTTTATGGACTGCAAAGATTTGGGAGTGAGCGAGCAGTGACACATCTCGTCGGAAAGGAGATCATAAAACGTAATTTCAAAAACGCCGTTGAATTACTATTATGTTATACTAGTGAATATGATTCCAAATTGAGCAGGGAAATCAGGGAGAAGAGTCGAGATCCTCATAATTATCCGCAGCTCCTTAAGCAACTCCCTCGAGGATTGGATATTGAGTATCAGTTGATGTCTGCAATGGTACAAGGAAAGGATGTGGTCTACGCGCTGAGAGCCATCCCAATTAATTTGCGTCGATTATTTGTTCAGGCCTATCAGGCATATATATTCAACCTCTGTTTGAGCAATGCAATCATCAGCGGGGAAAACCTGCTTAAAGGCAAAGAGGGGGATCTCTGCTTTGAAATAGAAGGTCCACTAATATTTGGCAAAATAAGAAAGTTCAATTCTATTTCGGATTCGGGATCTAATGCAGTCCCGGCGATAAGGTTAGCTGGTTACTCCTTTCAGGCAGGTCAAGGAAGATTTGAGCTTATAACGAAAGATATTATGCAGAATGAAGGTGTAATGGCTAGAGACTTTTATATTAAAGAAATGCAGGAGATGAGTTCGCAAGGAGGATTTAGACAAGCTCCTTTGTGTTGCAGCGAATTCTATGTGTTGGACAAAATTGGGCTCACGCTAGCATTTAAGCTGCCTAAGGGTTCATATGCCACAACACTATTACGAGAACTAATGAAGCCTGTCGATCCTATAGTTTCAGGATTCTAAATGAATGATAGAGTGGCCGACGTAGTACGTTGGTTTGTATGACGCATTCTAATTAATAATGTGCAGAACCCTGCTAATGTTGATAAAATTCTTGTCTTGTCTTTATATACGAAAACATTACAATCAAAATCAGCCTGTTCACCATTAAGAAAGTTGAGAATAAGCTATTCCTAATTATATCTACATTAAGATTGATAATCGCTAACTCATGTTTAGCCACCTACTAACAGCAGCTAACATAGCAAGAAGATCGGTTAACAATCCTCTCAGGTCTAAATTCTAATTGCTAATTAGTCATAGATCGGAAGTAGAGGCGAATTCGGATTCAAATCCGTAAAATAAATTGTAATTTTCGATTGACAGATATCGGTCGAAACAAATTTTTTATGGCCTTACACGCGACATAGTCCTTGGAAACAGTACCGTATCTTTTATGTCTTCAAGGTTCGCCACCCATCTAACCAAACGCTCGATTCCTAATCCAAATCCTGCATGAGGCACGCTCCCATACCTTCTCAAATCCAAATACCACTCATAGTTCTTGGGATCTAGGGATTCTTTCTCTATTCTTTTTGTGATAGAAGCTATGTCAGTCTCTCTTTCTCCTCCGCTACTAATCTCTCCAAAGCCATGAGGTGCAAGCATGTCGGCACTCAATCCTATCCCTCGTTTTTCATCATGTTCCTTGACATAAAAAGGCTTCAATGGGGCAGGAAAGTCGAGTACAAAAATCGGTCTAGTGCGATTTCTGGTCAATTCACGTTCTGAGTCAATGTTCAGATCGTCACCCCACTCTATTGTGCGTTCGATTCCATTATCTTCGATTATTTTAAAATCCTTAGAACGAAGAATTTCAATTGCTTTTTCGTATGATAGTTTGTCGAAAGGCGTACTGATCGATTTCAAGTCGCTTATATCTCTTTTTAGATAAGCAAGATCTGCTGAATTTTCCTTAACGGTATTTTGAACTATATAAGAAATTAATTGTTCTTGGATTCTCAATATGTCATCTAGAATTATCCAGGGAGCTTCAGCTTCCAAGTGTGTAAATTCAGCAAGATGTCGAACTGTTCTCGACTTTTCTGCCCTAAAAGACTCAGTAACACTCCATACAGGTCCCAGAGAAAAGACCATCGCTTCAAGATAGAGCTGTGCACTCTGCGACAGGTACGCCTCTTCATCAAAATATTTCAGTTTGAAAAGTGTTGAACCACCCTCGACTGCATCCTTTACTATACCAGGAGTATTTACCTCTAACCAATTATTTTCAATGAACCATTCTCGCGCATATCTTAAAATCGAGGCACGGATCTTTGCTATTGAGCTCATCCACCTAGTTCTAACTGCCAAGTGCCTATTGTCGAGCAGAAGATCCTCACTCTGATACTCCCCTATCGGATAACCAACTTTTGCAAGACCGTATATTTTGAGATCGGTTGCTTTGATTTCATACCCTCCTTCAGGTGCCCTTGAATCTTGCTTCATTTTGCCGATAACTTCTATACATGATTCGATCGTTAGAGTCAGTGCCTTTTCACTAGAAAGCACGCATTGAATTACTCCGCCTCTGTCATCGCGTATCTGCATGAAAGTGTTTTCTTTTTGTTTTCGAAGTCGATGTACCCAGCCCCTTATTGAGACCTCTTTTCCTATATAGTCAGTATATTTGACATCGTTGCATCTCAGATGTATCACTACTCAGAGTATCTTCAGACCTGTCATAAGTGTATATCAATAATAAAACACAGGATCGTTTTGTACTATGCATACATCAACAACTGAGGACTAGGTCGCGCCGGGCATCTAATTCTAATAGCGTTGCACTAATAAATAGAAGTATTGACAATAATATTGCACACATGGCAAAGTTCGATGGCATAAAAGGTCAGGAGCTTCTAGATGTAGAAGTAGGCGATAATGACATTACACTGATTTTCAAAGACAACAGATTTCTATTCGTAAGGATTGAAAACGGGAGGTTCGTTTGTGAATCCGTACCAGAGTAGGCACATAGCATCTAGTTTACAAGAGGTCATTGCAACCAACATTGTTACTCAAGTTTAATCACGATAGTCTCGAGCCTATGTGGCATCAGAATTGAGTATGAATTACAATAGTTGTGAGTAAGAGATGAGATTTTTTTCTCTAAGGATCTTATTTAATGTGGAGCTCAGAATCTTATTTAATGTGGAGCTCACATAAGAGATTGATCAGAAAGGGATAAGGGGCCTAGGGAGATAGGGATAGCTGGGGGTGGCGTAATTAGGTCTAAGGAGAGATAGCGATAACGAATCAATGACAATTACTGAAATAGTAAATTTGCTGCTAAAAGAAGTCCAGGTTCCGACGTTACAGGCAGTACCTTTCAATATTTATCCAAAAATTGCAACAACGCTTGAAAATCTGCAAGTATACGGATGCGAGGGACTAGAAGCAAAAATAAGAGACACCATGGTAGAACTGATTTCTACAACGATTAAGTTTCTTCTTGAAGCCAGACACCATAAAGTTCTTGACCAGCAAAGTATGATAGCTTCTTCGGCATCATCATCTTCATTTTCAGCTGCATCTACTCCCACTACCACCACTACTACCACTACTACCACTACGACTACTGCGATGGCTATGGATTATTCGAAACTCACAGAGGAGGAAAAATACATCTTGGATGCAGAAAAAGAGTCAGAAAGAAGGACATACGACATACTTGTGGCAGTTATCACAGGCAGGCCAAAGGTACTCGAATCGATTTCAAAACGGGTTCGTTCCAAGCAGATAGTAGTTAGGTTTCTAAAACCAATGGAACAGTTTATGGGTGTAGATATGAATAGATACGGGCCATTCAGGCAAGAAGACGTAGCTGTCCTTCCCTTTGAGAATGCAAGGTCTTTGATCGAAAATAGCCATGCAACTGAAGTACACAGCAAATATCAATAAATAAGAACAGTAGAGACGTTCTTCTTCAGTATTTAGCATTGTGCGCTTCTAAACTGTTTGGTAATGACATCCCACCGAGTCCTCTCTTAAATAGGAATCCACTAAGTATGCATAGTCAGCTGCAACTTGAACTATGTATAGCTAGCAACAATCCGATAAATTTGCAGTCTGATTGATTGCTGGTGTAACATTATGATTTTCTGCAGTCCAGTTTTGGGATCCTTGAGAGAAATAGGTTGCCTCTTGAGTTTAGCGTGTTTTATTAATAGCAGATCTCGATACTTCTGCAGCTCGGACTACATAGTATTGATCAACTTTTCCATTATGACATGCATCTAATTCTCCATTATTTGCAGCACACACCTGAGTAACTAGGGCTTTTAGTTGTTTATCACAAGCCTGTATTCCATTTGGTAAGGACTTCAGACAAAAATCGAGTATAGTGTTTAACCTCATGTTGAGTCCACTTTGATTACTTATGCTTGAAGGGGCATTTAATGAAGATCGATTATATAGTGAAAGAGCGCCAACCAAGACTGATGAACCAAGTACAGCCATCAATCCGATCACCATCGCTTTTTTGGCAGTTACCACTTTTGTAGATTATTGAAGTTCAAGTCGTGTATATAGTTATAGGGCCCTCCTTTAGTATTGTTTCGATAACTATCACTCAAATAGCACTATTGTTTAGAATTTAGATGAAAAATATAGTAAGGTAAGTTATGACGCCTAGTTATCCTACCTTAACTCGTAAGATGGTATGCGTTAAGGTCAATTTAAAAAAAGATGAATCAACCGTTAGTATAATGGTGGTGGCTGAGATTGATATTGATTTTGATACAATCTCGGAATAATTAAAATTATTAACAAATTCAACCTCATTTATTTTCTGCTTGATAACAATATTTGGAATATGCGTTGTCTCAGCTAACTCAAATCAAGATGATTTCTTAGATTCCTACATATATTTCTGATGGTCACCTCAGTTACTCCTGCTGTTTGTGCGAAAACAGTCTGGCTTATATTACCTCCGTTAATCAGACATGATAAGTAAAGAATTGATGCAGCAAGTCCCATCGGGCTCTTTCCCGCAGAAAGCTCACTTTTAGTAGCAGCATTCATAATATTGATTGCTTTCTGTTTTATCTTCTGGTTCAGATTTATCTGGTTTGCAATCCTCGCAATGCACTTTGTTGGATCGATAGTAGGAATTCTGATGTCAAGTTCAATCACCATATCTCTGTACTCCCTTGAAATTGCTTTGCGTTTGAGGTTACTAATTAGACAGATCTCCTTAAGCGTTCTAGGAGTACCTTCTTGCCTACATGCTAAATAAAGAGCTGCGGCCAGTGCAGCTGCTGTTTGCCTCCCACGCACCAATCCTTTTTCATGGGCTTTTCTATAGATGTAAGCAGTCTTTTCAATTATTGCATCTGGAAGACCAAGTTTATCCTTCAGTATGTTGAGTTGATTAAATGCAGTTCTGAGGTTTCGATTAGCGCTAGCTTGGGTTCGAAGATCCCAAGTCCTCAACCTTCCCATGGTAGAGCGCATAGATGCGTCCAACACCTGCCCTCTAGCATCTTTACGCCCTCTTCCAATCATCGTATATAGTCCCATATCATGGCGAGCCAAAGAGGTAGGCATTCCTGTCCTCCTTCTATCTTTTGCTTCTTCAGAATTCACGAAATCGCGCCATTCTTGTCTGGTGTCTTGAATTTTATCAGAAATTACTAGACCACATTTACTACAAACTATCTCACCAGTCAATAGATCTGTGATAATAGTCTGATCTTCTTTGCACATTGAGCATACGGTTGAATTCTGCATTATTGTAACGAGGGTAAAGTGTTAGGATATGTTAGTGACACACAGATTCAAGTATATGAATGTCTGCATTCGTTTTGTTATCTTGGTGGATTTGCAAACAAAGTCATATCTAGGTGAAAGAACTATCTCTAACCGCAAATCCTCAAATGATTTCATGACTCCCCTCCGATAAATTCGTCTCTAATGGAGAAGTCAACTTTTGCTGAGCAATTTTGATATATTCGGAGTCGATCTCTGTCCCGAGGTAATTAAGCCCTAGACGAAGACATGCTAGGGCGGTATTGCCTATTCCCATGAACGGGTCATAAACTAGCATGTTCGGCCTAATTCCGTGTAGATTTATACATCGTTCGGGCAACTTTACAGGAAATACTGCAGGGTGTGGGCGCCCTTCCTGAATAGTGGGATATGATATGAGCCATACGTTCCCTCTATCTCGTTTATCTCTTGTTGCAGATTTCCATCTACCGATATTAGTCTTATCTTGGTATGTTACGCCTATCTTCAATTTATCCAGTTTTAGATTTCCAGATTTGGTAAAGTGAAAGATATATTCGTGAAGATCGCTTAGGTATCGATCACTAACTATCGGTTTATAGTGCCCAATGGATATGTTGCCATGGAACTCATTATTCTTACCTACATCCTCTGCGTCAATAGAAACAGACTTTATCCAATGAATTGTATTTTGTAGCTCATAAAATGTTCTAAATCGACTGGCAACTTCGAAGGGGAACGTGGGATTTATGGGTCTACCTCCAACATTAAGGAAGAACGAGCCATCCTCTTTCAAAATATGGTAACTTTTTTCTGCAACATTCTGCATCCATAGTAAATACTTGTCATTCTCTTTATTGTCTTTGTATAATCCATATTCCTTGTTTATATTATAAGGAGGAGAAGTAACAATGACATCTACTAATATTTTATGGTCCTTAAGCTTACTCATGAAGCTCACACAATCTTCTTGATATATGCGGTTAAGATTTATCAGTTCATTAAATCGATGAACGCTCTTTTTTATAACCTTGTCGCAATTTGAACGAGCCAGATCTACTGCGAGTCAAGCATTATCCTGGCTAGAGTCAATTTGAATGAACAGTACCGCCGCCTTACCTAGCTGGCAGAACCGCCTTAAGGACTATGCATGTTGAATAATAAATTCTCTCACATCCGTCATTTAATTAATCTAACGAGAAAAATTTTTCTAGCCACTTTTTTGCAATATCAAAATTTTGTTCTGCCTCGACAATTACGTCATTATTCTCGTATTTAACGTTGATTGCCTTTAGGGTACTGTGATACAAACTAAATTTCTTTCCTGATGGCGTAATCACGATTTTATCCACTATAAGAAGGCCTTCATTAAGAAGCCACTTTATTTTTCTAAATGCAGTAGTCCGAGGAATAGTGCTATTATCTCTTGTAATATCGTTAAATGACTTAGAATGATGCATAACACAACCCATAATTTCTACCATTTCGTCGTCAGCCAAAGCAGTAAGAAGGGCTCTCTTTACTTTTTGGCTTTTAACTATCATTTGATTCTTTGATTAGATATTTATTGCGTGGTTTATTTGATTTCGTGTTTTCCTAGGCTCAAGCGTTTGATGAAAAATGTAGATTTATAAAACCACAGAATACCCGTAGGGTGCATTAAGTATTTCCGGTTACTTTCTCCGGCCAGCTTATCGCTGGTTTTTCCAATCTTTTTAAGATCTATTATTTATTTAATGAGTATATTTTTATGATTAGAGGTGGAAGAGCTGTTTTTTGCAGTTAAACGGCTACTTCAACAATAGGTACTCTAATAGTACCTATTGCTGCTGATCTCGTGTTCTCTCGCAACATCTTTAGATGTTTGTGCAAACGTTTTTGCGGTATTCACGCCTATTCTTGAAAATTCCTTTACATCCTCTTTCTCACGCTGAAGAAATGTCTTGAATGCTTCCATATTTGCAAACATTGCATTGTTTGCTATTCGCGTTGTGGCTATTACATTATCTGCAAAATTGCTTACTGTTCTCACATAGATTTCAGCCGCCCTTCGTGGAGATGCCCAATTATTCCAAAGTGCACCATAGGCATTCTCTAGATATGGAACCCATGTTGACTGAAATGACTTTATAATGTCCTTTTGAGATTCTAGGTAACTATCTGTAATTTCTTTGGTTACTTGGAGGGAATGCTCTTGATAATCATTTATTGCTTGGGTATTACGAGGAATTTCTCTTCTCGCTTCCTCTATCGTTCTTTTGATGTTATCTTTAGTTTCATCTAACGCTCTATCGACTGAATGGCGCTGCTCTGACAAAGCTGTTCTTACTTCTTTTGTCTTATCCTCTTCGGACTGTGTCGTAGTTGATCTCTCGGCGTCCCTTTTTGTTGACATGTTTACCTTTGGCTTCAATACTATATAGATGTTGGTATTAAATGGTGTTAAATTCCGCGAAATGCCTTTGCAATTGACAAATTAAGATGGTTATAGTCAAGGTCAAACACATCGAAAACAATGAGAATTACAACGTATTCGATCTTTTCGGAAAAGTTCCTCGATGCAAATCGGCGCACTAGTTGCACAAATATACCGTGAAATCCCGAGGCACGATTTTGAATGTCAATTCTGCCTTAAACTTTTCACATTTCAAATCCGATCTGCAATCTAACGAACAATAAACTGTTGGTCCCGTGTCTCCCTATATGAGGCATTCTGGCAAACTAGACTAAGTCTTTGAGTAGTATATAATTTTAGATTGTGAGCTAATGCAGAATAAGACTGAGAAAAAAACCAGATTTGCTTGTGTTTTTCGATGGATGACAAAACTTAATGCTTCGTTCCCTGATTTCAATTTACAGTCAAATCGGGAGAGTATGGCCAACTTAACCAGACTTCTTTATTGAGCTATTGCGGCCGGCATCAATCTTGTGAAGCATAATAGTCAACGATATGGAACAAAAAGGGTTTATCAGAAGGATAGAAGAACCATGGGGAAATAAAAAGATAATCAAATATGATGTCACGGAGAAGGGTAAGGAATTTTGCACAAGAATTTTAGAACCCTACGAGGAGATGATTCCCCGAAAGTAGTAATTTCATGAGATAAGTACCATCCTCCGGGCACCAGGTAGTTTTTAGGTGTTAGAATAAAAAAAAGAGTTTGGCTTATCTAAAGAAATAGTCTGCTTTATTATATGCAGATATTCGTTTGCATTCAGGACAGTTTTCCTTACTGTTATCTAAGCTAATAGTCTTCAATGTCTCGGCGTTCATTTGTGTGGCAAAGGGATATTCGAAACCACATTTTTTGCATTTAACCATTAGAAGAGGCATATAAGAATCATTTAGCTAATAATACTATTTTAATGTTTTATGCTATTTTACTTTATGTTTCGCTAGTTCCCAATCATCTCTGCTCGAAATCACCCGCTCACGAATTATTTCTTACCCAGGTTATGCCGTAAAGCAGTGCTCGTATACCATAACCATGACTAGGAATAAGCCTAGCAAAAGCAAGCACTTTCAGTTTATCGTTCCCTACGAACTGAGTCAACGGTTCGGGCAGTGCTCCATCCTCTGGCAATTATTCAATTACATTGTCCGAAATGTGCAGGGTAGCCATTTGTTAATAGAGTCGGGATTGCATCCAAATCATCGTGTGCAATCGGCGCCAACATTAACCTCTTGTCGCTTTGTTTATTAATTATAATCTTCGACGATGACAATATAGCAATGCAGCTAATAAAGAAGTTGGAGATACAATCCAAAAATAAGATTATTGAATTTTTAAACAGAGAACCGGTCGGTAGAATAGCTTCTTTAGATCCAAATGGTTTCCCTCAAGTCATACCAATGAATTTTGTCTTCGTACAAACAAAGGATCCACGGATCCTTTCGCATCGAATAATAAAATTAGATGCAGTTTATATGCATTCTCATCCTTTCGGAGAAAAACTGGAGAATATCAAAAGGAATTCTAAGGCGGGGTTCGAAGTTGATCGGCATGTCTGCTTTTTACCGTCTTACTACTTTCATCCTAGTGACGCTTCACAAGCCGATACTCTCTACATCAGTGTTGTTATGAAAGGAAACGCAATGATCGTCGAGGACGACGAAGAGAAAGCTGAGGCTCTAAACTCGCTAATGGAAAAGTATCAAAAAGAGGGAAGGTATGAGCCACTTGATCCTCACATGCCGTCTGTCCAAGAAGTTACTGTAATCAAGATAGTTCCAGAGGAGATACGAGGAAAATATAAAATAGGCCAACATTGGGCACCAGCTTACCGGCTCAAAATGGCCAGGAATATTGTCGCTAGGGAGGAAAAAAAACTGGCGGGTCAAATTCTTGACGTAATGAGAATAGATATTTTGGCGGATGGCAAGTTGAAGATAAGAGAAGAGCCATCAATGTAAGTATATGTAAATATTCTTGTTTCGATCCTAAAGAGAGGCGAAGTTTTAAATTTGTTCAAACGTCTTTGAGAAGGAAGATAATCCTTCAGTTACCTTTTACCCACTTTTAAATAAGGAATATTGCATGGGTTGTAACAAAAAATGTACAGTATTATAATAAAATGGAGAGACGCTAGGATTCCGACGCAATTTTTCGCTCGATTATTGACACTTTTGTATCTAGAAACATTCGAAGACGAAAATAAGCAAATGCTGTAATTCTTGTCAAACTCCAAACCAGGATTAATGCTGTCCACAAATCTGAAAAGCAAACATTATGTAGCCAGTTATCTTGCCAGACCGTCTGTATTGGTAAAAGTTGTTAGTATCCTTGGGCATCATTTCATTTTTAAGATTATTAGCATCAAGCTTTGACAAAGATAATCTGACCAACCTATCGCCTAATATATCATTCCATGGTAGCTGGGGAAGGGGTTCGAATTTTGAAGCCATCATCGCAACTACTCTACGTAGATCTTGCCTATCTAAAATGACGGAATAGTTATACTCATCTTTGACCATAGCAACTACTCTGGCTGGATCATCCCTATCCAAAATGACAGAATAGTTATACTCATCTCCGGAACCAAATGGATCCGACATAGTGTATGGATCAATTTGAATATAATTTTTCAGAGTACTTCTAAAAGAGTCCGATAACCCGCTCATTATGGCAATATCAGTCATAGTTAACTTCTTAACATCTTCGAGTGTAGGGGGATTTACAGACGCAGCTAACACAGAACCATATAATCGTCATCATTATTTAAATTGATTTGGAGGTTGTACTAATATTATGCTGATTACTTCTTAACTCCAACGGACCCTGTTTCCATATTACTAATTGATAATCCATCGAGATCCATTATAAACATACGATGGTCTTGAAATTCGGTTGTGGCTTCGTACACAGAATCACACAAATACGTATCTCGGGTTTAGGTTTATGGGGATTACATACTTGGTTTTTACGATGAGTTGATCCGCACTAAGATGCTTAACGTCGTTAACACGAACAAGGGGCGGCATTGCAGCAGATGCCTATGCACGCGTTAAGGGTTTTTGGGGCGGTTTGAATTACATATTGTGTCGGTGATTTAAATGTCGTCAATGATACCACTCAAGCGTATGCCGAAAAATCTCCCGTTGTAATTGTAAGGTGCCCCTGGCATAAAAGAACGTACAAAGAATCCGCTGCTGATAGCTGCTGCGGTGGCTTCTGTATTTTGGATGTACGATTGGAGCCAAATGATGGATCTGCTGCTCTTAAATGACTTACAGATATGCTAGGTAAAAGAATTAGATAGGTGAAAACCCCCGTTCCTAATTCCGCTTTCTATAACGAAGGTTTTTCTACATTTGAAAATTGGTTTGCCAGTAATGGCAACAAAACTAAGATATGACAAACAAAAAATAATTTGTTATGGAAAAGGCAGAATGAAAGGCGTTGTATCTTTTTGTGGGTCATTTCGTACATGGCTTGATCCCCTGGCATCAAAATTCTGTTTTGTATCATTCTTCGCCTGGCTGGTTATCATGAAGCTGATTGAGCCTATATTTGCGCAGGTTGCATTGTTTCTACAATCATTCAATTGGGCCAGATCTTTTTGCTGCCCGCTTTGAACTATATTTAACTGCGCATGGGATTTTTGAATTGATACAAAAGCCAGCGCTCCGGCTATCAATACAACGGCGACCATAATAACTAACATTGACAATGGCGTTTGTGTCGTAGCCTTCTCAATTTCTTTAATCTCATCGAATATATTTGACTTGGCGAAATTATTGCAGCATTTTAATCAAGGTGTATTCGTCTGGATCTAGTGATCTTATTGTAACTTAATAATTATTGTCTTTGGCACTTGATTATAACAAGATTGTTAAGAATAAATAGTCAGATGTTTGGTGATCGATCTTATATGACAACGATGTGTTCTTCTTGTTATATGCTAAATGTTGTGTTAACAATATCTATTAATACTCTAGGTTCATTATGTGGTTGAAAAATACAGTAACGATAAGCCACGAGATTATAAAACCAATGAGATCTTTGATTGTATCTGCTTTACTTCCGCATCGTAATTTTGAGAAGGATTCACAACCCTCAAACCTAGCTATTTAACATTTGCACAGTCGATTTGTATGTTAAGTGAGAACTAATAAAAAAAACATTAAATTGCAATAACTCATGAAGGGTATTTGCCGGGATACCCGAGCTAGGTAAGTCATTGGCCCTAAAAGGGGTCAGCCTCGAGATCAATATGAATTCATGGGACGCGCCAGCTGATGTCCTCCGGGACTCGTGGGTTCGAGTCCCACTCCCGGCGCCTAAAAAGAGGGTTCTTCCCTCAACTTTAAATTCATAGGTGCAGAGTTCCCCTTCAGTAATGTCAGAATCAAAGCTGGGTCTCCCAATCAACTTA
>Ga0070711_100001065_pt1 | contig 14649 bp, 14 predicted proteins | sample LARL53metaG_FD_65452 | JGI IMG/M metagenome (GOLD analysis project Ga0070711, IMG submission 65452) | Corn, switchgrass and miscanthus rhizosphere microbial communities from Kellogg Biological Station, Michigan, USA - LAR L5-3 metaG | ecosystem: Host-associated > Plants > Roots > Rhizosphere ... | reverse complement strand
CGAAGGCTACAAGCCGTTCTGCGCGATCTACTCGACCTTCCTGCAGCGCGGCTACGACCAGGTGGTCCATGACGTCGCGATCCAGGGCCTGCCGGTTCGTTTCGCCATCGACCGCGCCGGCCTTGTCGGCGCTGACGGCGCGACCCATGCCGGCTCGTTCGACAATGCCTATCTCGGCTGCCTGCCGAACTTCGTGATCATGGCGGCTTCCGACGAGGCCGAGCTCGTGCACATGGTCGCGACCCAGGTCGCGATCAACAACCGGCCCAGCGCGCTGCGCTATCCGCGCGGCGAAGGCCGCGGCGTGGAAATGCCGGAAGTCGGCGTGCCGCTTCCGATCGGCAAGGGCCGCGTCATCCGCGAAGGCAAGAAGGTCGCGCTGCTGTCGTTCGGCACCCGGCTTGCCGAGTGCGAGAAGGCGGCCGACGAGCTTGCCGCGCACGGGCTCTCCGCCACCATCGCCGATGCGCGCTTCTTGAAGCCGCTCGACGAGGAACTGGTGCTGAAGCTCGCTCGCGACCACGAGATCCTCATCACCATCGAGGAAGGATCGATCGGCGGTTTCGGCTCGCATGTCATGCAGTTCGTGTCCGACCAGGGACTGCTCGATTCCGGCATGCTGAAGTTCCGCTCGATGATCCTGCCCGACGAATTCCTGGATCATGATTCGCCGGCGGCGATGTATGCCCGCGCCGGCCTCGACTCCAAGAGCATCGTCAAGAAGGTGTTCGAGGCGCTGGGCAAGGACTTCAAGGCCGAGACCGTGAAGCTCGCCTGAGTTCCTCGCGAAGCATTCGGTCCGAACAGAGTCAGACCTCCCCCGCCGGGGGAGGTTTTTTACCTTTAACGCCGCACGCGTTTGCCGGTGACCCATGAACATCTATCTGGCAGGTCCCGACGTATTCCTGCCGGACGCGGTCGAGATGGGACGGCGCAAGGCCGTGATCTGTGCGCGCTATGGCGTGACCGGGCGCTACCCCCTCGATAATGTCATCGAGCGCGCCGCGGCCGACGTCTCGCTACAGATCTTCAAGGCCAATGAGGCGATGATGGACGCCTGCGAGGCCATCATCGCCAATCTCACGCCGTTTCGCGGCCCGGGCGCCGACGCCGGAACGGTATACGAGCTCGGCTACATGGCCGGGCGCGGAAAACTCTGCCTCGGCTACTCCAACGATCCCACCCTCTATGCCGACCGAGTTCGCGGGTTCACGGAGATCGAGGGACGCGACGGCCGGCTGATCGATAGAAGCGGTCTGACCGTTGAAGATTTCGGCCACGCCGACAATCTGATGATGATCCATGCGCTCGAGCTCCACGGCGTGCCGCTGGTCTTGCCGCGGGCAAAGCCCGCCGATCTCTGGCAAGACTTGACCGCGTTCGAAGTTTGCGTACGCATGGCCTCGGAACATGTTGCAATTACAAAGAATCGCAACATGCTCTGACCTCTTTGATTGAGCATATTTCCGGATCATGCTCTAAAACGGCGCGCGTCCGCCCGATGACAACCATGAGCTCAACATGTCTCGTTCCGGCAAACGCATCGATGTGCTCCTGGTCGAGCGCGGGCTGTTCGAGAGCCGGGCACGGGCGCGCGCGGCAATCGACGCGGGCCTCGTCGTCGCCAATGACAAGCCCATCGTAAAGCCGTCGGAAGTCGTCCCTGGCGATGCCGCGCTCAGGGCCGAGGCGGCGCATCCCTACGTCTCCCGCGGCGGCGTCAAGCTCGCAGCCGCGCTGGAACAATATCCCATCGAGGTCGAGGGCCATATCTGCCTCGACGTCGGCGCGTCCACAGGAGGCTTCACCGAGGTTCTGCTGGCGAACGGCGCGGCCATGGTCTTTGCCGTCGATGTCGGACACGGCCAGTTGCACCCCTCCCTGCAAGACCATCCGAAGATCGTCTCGATGGAAGCAACCGACATCCGCAAACTGGCCGACAAGCGCCTGCCGGCACGGCCCGACGTGGTGGTGATCGACGTCAGCTTCATTTCGCTGAAGGCCGTGCTGCCGGTGGCGCTGTCGCTTGCAGCCGCGCCCATGCACCTGCTCGCATTGATCAAGCCGCAATTCGAGGCGCCGGGCAAACACGGCAAGGGGGGCATCATCCGCGACGAAGCCGTACACCGGCAGGTCTGCAGCGACATGGCAGCGTTCGCGGCTGAACAGGGATGCACCGACATCGAGGTATTCCCGTCGGCGATCAAGGGTGGCGACGGCAATGCCGAATTCTTCCTCGGCGCGCGACGTGGTTGAAAAACTCCTCATCGATCATGTCGGTCATCGCGGCGACGGTGTCGCGCTCGCGCGCGGCGAGACGATCTACGTGCCCTACACGCTCGGCGGCGAGACGGTCGAGGTCGAGGAGGTGCACGGCCATCCCGACCGGCGGCGGCTGCTTGCGCTCAATGCTCCGAGCCCTGAGCGGATCGCGCCGTTCTGCCCGCATTTCGGCGTCTGCGGCGGCTGTGCGATCCAGCACTGGGAGGTGGATCGCTATCATGCCTGGAAGCACAATCTTGTCGTTGAGACGCTGAAACAGGCGAAGCTCGACGTCGAGGTGTCGCCGCTGGTCGACGCCCATGGCGCGGGCCGCCGCCGCATCACCCTGCATGCGCGGCTCGGCACCCATGATGTGCTCAAGGTCGGCTTCACCGCCGCCAATTCACACGACGTGATCCCGGTCGACCGCTGCCCGATCCTCGACCCCGCACTGTCAGGCGCGCTCGAAGCCGCCTGGGCGCTCGCCGAGCCCTTGACCAAACTCGGCAAGCCGCTCGACATCCAGGTCACGGCGACCAATAACGGCCTCGACATCGACGTGCGCGGCTCCGGACCGCTGACCTCGGCGATGATCGCGACCCTGTCGGCGGTCGCGGAGAAGCATCGCCTCGCCCGGCTGACCCGCCACGGCGAGCTGGTACTGATGCGCAGCGCCCCAACTGTGACGATCGGTCCGGCGCAGGTGACACTGCCGCCGGGCTCATTCCTGCAGGCAACGACGGCCGGCGAAGAGGCGCTGGCTGCGCTGGTTGAACGACATGCCGGCCGCGCCAAACACATCGCCGATCTGTTCTGTGGCGTCGGCCCGTTCGCGCTGCGGCTGGCCAGACGGGCGCGCATTGCGGCATTCGACAGCGATGAGGGCGCGGTCGCCGCCTTGCAGAAAGCCGCGACCGCGACATCCGGCCTGAAGCCGGTCAAGGCGGAGACGCGCGACCTGTTCCGGCGACCGCTGGTGCCGCCGGAGTTGCGGGATTACGACGCGGTCGTGTTCGATCCACCGCGCCAGGGCGCACAGGCCCAATGCGAGCGGCTCGCAGCCAGCAAGGTGCCGATCGTGATCGCCGTCTCCTGCAATGCGGCTACCTTTGCCCGCGACGCCAAGATCCTGGTCGATGGCGGCTACCGGCTCGAAGGCGTCACGCCGGTCGACCAATTCCGCCACACGCCCCACGTCGAACTGGTGGCGCGGTTTTCACGCCAAGAGTGAGGCTCTTATGGCCGATCCCTTGGCCGATCCCCTGGCCGATCCCGTCCTGAACCGCATCGTGCCGGCACTGGCCACCGTGCCGGGCGTCGCCGCGATCGCACTCGGCGGCTCGCGCGCGCGCGGGACAGCGAACGAAGCGTCCGATTACGACATCGGACTCTATTATTCGGCCGCACAGCCGATCGATACGGACGCGCTTCGGAAGTCCGTGCGGCCGCTTGTCAACGAACGCGACGCCGCCGAAGTCACGTCGATAGGTGGATGGGGTCCCTGGATCGTCGGTGGCGGCTGGCTCACCGTCGACGGCCACAAGGTCGACCTGATTTATCGCAATCTCGACGACGTCGGGCGTATGATCGACGCGTGCCGCGCGGGCGAGGTCACCATGCATTACCAGCCCGGACACCCGCATGGCTTCTGCTCGTCGATCTGGATGGGTGAGGTCGCGTTATGCCGGCCGCTTCACGACAAGGGTGGACTGCTCGCGGCGCTGAAGGCGAAGACGACGCCCTACCCCTCGGCACTGCGCGAGAGCCTGACCAAGCGGTTCCAATGGGAGGTGCTGTTTGCGATCGAGAATGCCGAGATTGCCATCGCGCGCGGCGAGCAGACACATATCGCTGGCTGCGCCTACCGCGCGATGGCCTGTCTCGCGCAAGTCCTGTTTGCCCTCAACGAGCGCTATCTCATCAATGAAAAAGGTGCGTTGCAGGAAGCTGCTGCATTTGCGCGAACGCTTCCCAAGCTGAACGAGCGCGTCACTCGGATCTGGCATGCGATCGGCGAAGAAAGTTTCGACGCCGCGCTCTCGATCTTGCGCGGCCTCGAAAGGGAATTGCAGGCAATCGCCTGACTATTTGAGCACGCTCTTTCCGGAAAACCGGTGTCCACGTTTCCGGATTATGCTTATTGCACCACGTCCAGCTTCACATTGGCCGTGCCCGAGCGCACCATGCCGAGCGCCTGCGCCGCCGAATAGGAAACATCGACCACGCGGCCCGGCACATAGGGACCGCGGTCGTTGACCCGGACTGTGACCGACTTGCCGGTCGTGGTGTTGGTGACGCGCAGCTTGGTGCCGAACGGCAACGATGGATGCGCCGCGGTCAATTCGTTCGGGTCAAATTTTTCGCCGCTGGCGGTGGACTTCCCTTCCGAATAGTAGCTGGCGACCCCGCCCGATGCCGTCTTGGGCGTGAACCCCTTGGGCGCAAACACCTTGGGGTCGAAGATCCTTGAGGCGAAGATATTGTTGGACGGCGCGTCGCGCCGGCGCACGACGGATACGCGCGGCGCCTCGGGATGACGTTCAATGGAAGCCTGCCGGCTGGTTGGCGCAAACGCCGACTGCCGGTGGGCGACATTGGATTGTGCACACGCTGCGAGCGCCACGGCTCCCAGCGTCACGCCGAACACGCGAATGACATTCGGTCGGCTCGCGATAACAACTCTACGCAACGCATCAACTGAACCACCGGCGTCGCCGGCACGGCTGATGGGACGCATTTCAAATCAAACCCCGGTTGCCCGGCCCCACGCAACATCCGCCACCCGATGCAGGCAGAACCGTGACTTGAGGGCGGATGCCACGTTTTGGCCATGCGATTGCAGGGCAAGTGTTGCGGGGCGGTTACAGCCGCTCAAGGCTAGCCGAGCTGCCTTTCCCGAACCGCGATCGGGTTGGATGCTACTGACGCTCGGGCAAGACGCTGATAATCTCGGCAACAGCACCCACTGCGTACCATGGGTTGGACGATGCCCAGTCTGGATGCCGAACCTGGTGCTTCTGACGAAACCGATCGCGCCGGCCCCCCGCTTCTCGATCCACGTTGCGGCGACGTCGAGGACGATTTCGCCAGCCCCAAACAAAGTTCGTTGCTGGCCATCGCCGGCAATTTGCTGGTCGAAATCAGCCTGCCCAAGCTGGTATTCGCCTGGACCGTCCTGCTGCTGTTGCCGGCGATGCTGCTCGGTCTGGCCCCTTTGGTCGCAACAGCCTGGTTCACCGCCCTGTCCGATCACATCGTGGAGCTGAGCGAGCTCGGCGCTGTTCTCGTGTTTGTCGCCATCGTCGCAGTGGGCTGGTTTGGATGGCGGCCCCTGTGGCGGATGGCGGAGAGCAATTTCTGGTCGCTCAATGCGCTCATCATTCAACCCGGCTACGTCTTCGGCCGCGAATTGCTTCGCCATCTTGCGGAGCGGACGTTTGCCAGGAACTGGACACCGCGTGAACGGGCGCGGCTGCGCGCCGCCAGCTCCGCCGCCGCCGGCGTCATCATGTGTGGCTGCGCGACGGCCGTGATCGCTCTCGTCTGGCCGGGCACGCGCTGGATCGGCACGATCGGCGATCTGACACTGTCTCATCGCGTTGTTGTGCCGACGATCGCCAACGCCATCGTGCTGGTGTCGGCCTATCTGGCGATCATCGCGCTGTTGTGGGGTTTTGCTGATGCCAACATGGATCAGCCGCTCGATCTCCCGGCTTTCGATGCGGAGCCCTCCTCGCGGCGCCGTTGGCGCATTGCCCATCTCTCCGACCTTCACGTGGTTGGTGAACGCTACGGCTATCGCATCGAAAGCGGCCGCGGCGGTCCGCGCGGAAACGAACGCCTCGATCGCGCTCTGGCGCGTCTTGCTGATATCCATGCGGCCGATCCGCTCGACCTCGTGCTTGTCAGCGGCGACATGACGGATGCGGGCCGCGCAACCGAATGGGCCGAATTCCTCGATGCGATCGCCCGGTATCCGGCGCTTGCCGCGCGCATGGTCGTGGTCCCCGGCAATCACGATCTGAACATTGTCGACCGGGCCAATCCCGCCCGGCTTGATCTGCCCTTCAGCCCGGGAAAGCGGCTGCGTCAGATGCGGACGCTGTCGGCGATGGCCGCCATCCAGGGCGATCGCGTCCATGTGGTTCGGGACAACGGCAAGGGTTGGCCGACCCTCAACGAAGCGCTCGAACCACACCGCGGACGCATCGCGGAGTTTGCCGAACGGGGCGGACTACGCTTGTCGATCGGACTCGAACCCGTGTTCGACGACCAATTTCCAATGGTTCTGTTTCCCGGAGAGCCTGACGGCCTCGGCGTCGTGATGCTCAATTCCAATACGAAAAGCCATTTTTCCTTCACAAACGCGCTCGGATTTCTGTCGCTCGAGCAGATGCATCGCCTCGCCGTTGCGGTCGCTCAATTCCCTGACGCCAGCTGGATTATCGCCATGCATCATCACCTGCTGGAATATCCGATGCCGGCAAGCTTTTCGGAGCGGGTAGGAACTGCCCTTGTCAACGGCAGCTGGTTCGTGCGGCAGTTGGGACCTTTCGCGGACCGCGTGGTGGTGATGCACGGGCATCGTCACATCGACTGGATCGGCAGTTGCGGCTCGCTGAAGATCGTATCGGCGCCATCTCCCGTGATGGGATCGACCGACGACGGGCCGACCCATTTTCATATCCATACACTGGTAACACGTCCCGATGGTCGCCTGTCTCTCCTGGCGCCTGACCGCATCGAGATCGCCGGTATCCGGGGCGCTAGACCTTAGAGCATGATCCGGAAAAGTGTGAAGCGGTTTTCCGAAAAGATCATGCTCAGACAATGAGCTAAAGCGCGATGACGATTCATTCTAATCTCATCACGCTTTAGCGTCCAACGTCGTCGGCTGCTTCGAGCCGGCAAACAGTTCTGATATCCATCGGCTCGAGGGATGCTGGGCGCAGAAGCTCAGGGCCGCGATGACGATCGGAACGCCGATAAAGGTGCCGAAAAGCCCCCACAGAAACGTCCACAAAAGGGTCGCGAACAATACGAGCAACGGGGAGATCGACAGCATGCTCCCCGCGATGCGGGGCTCGATATAGCTGCCGATCACGAACTGAATGATGTTGAGACAGACGAAGACCGTCAAAACCTCCTGCCAGCTGTCGAACTGCGTCATTGCCAGCAATGTCGGAAACAAGGTCGCGATGAACGGGCCGATGAAGGGGATATAGTTCAGCGAAAAGGCGATCACGCCCCACTCGACGGCAAACTGCAGACCTGCAAACCAGGCGAACGCCGCGACCAGCAAGCCGGTCAGCAGGCTCATTTGTGTCCTCACCAGGATATATGTCCTGAACCTCGCAGCGGTCGTCGCGCTTCCGTCGAGCACGATGCGGGCGAATTCGCGGTTATCGAGCGATTCGATGTTGCGCCGCAGGCGATCGACTTCCAGCAATCCGAGCATGAGATAGACCATCGCAATCACCCAGAAGGTCAGGGTGGTGTTGACGCGACCGGTCAGGAACTGCGTGGTGCTCAACATCCAGCGCACGTTGAAATGCTCCGCCCAAAACCCGGCGATCGAGACGCCATGACCATCGAGCCACGTCACCATTTGCTGATAGATCGCCTCGTATCGCGCCGCATCCATGACCAGAGATCGAAAAACCCGTCCAAAACCCCAGACCACCAGCGAGGCAAAGACCCCGCCAATGGCGAGCGTCACCAGAAGCGTGATGGCCAGCGCGAGCAATTTCGGTATCCGGGCCTGCAGCCAGGCCTGCATCGGCCAGACGATGGCGATGATGAAGAGCGCAAGGGCCAGTGGGGCAAACACGCTTCTCGCGTAGGTGATCGCGGCAAGGACCCCCAGTCCCGCCATGAGCTGAATGTTGACTTTCATCTTTCAGTACCTGCCTGGCGAGATCGTACGAAACGGCTGGAGCCCGGAAAAGGTCATCACCCATGACCGGATTGGGTACTCACATGGGTTCTGCAGTCAAATAATGGTTAGGATACCAAGGGGGCTGTTGTGGCCGGCAGCATGGATCGACTAGCTTAGCGTGTGTGACGCTACGATATGTCAGATAGGTTTCCACATTGGAGGACCGGTCATGACGATTTCTTCGGGTATCTTACCAGATCGACCCGGTTCCGACATCGCGCCGCTACGGGCGAAGTGGGGCTGGGTTGTCGCTCTCGGCGTCGTCTATCTGATCACGGGCTTTGTGGCGCTTGGCAGTGTCGTGCTTGCCACCGTGGCGAGCGTGCTCGTGGTCGGCGTGATGATGATCATCGCCGGCGTCGCCGAGGTGATCAACGCTTTCCAGCTGAAGAGTTGGAGCAGATTCCTGCTGTGGGCCCTTCTGGGCCTGCTCTACATCGTTGCCGGCTTTATGGCATTCGAGAATCCCGTGTTCGCGGCCGTGGTGCTGACGCTCGTGCTGGGTGTGTCGCTGTTCGCCTCCGGCGCCATGCGCATCTTCCTGGCATTCAGCATGAAGCGCGAAACACCCTGGGTCTGGGTGGCGATTTCAGGTGCCATCACGCTGCTGCTCGGGTTGTTGATCCTGGCGCGCTGGCCCGTCAACAGCGTCTATATCCTGGGCCTCTTTCTCGGAATCGATCTCATCTTTGCAGGTGCGAGTTGGCTCGGAATCGGGCTCGGCCTGCGTCGAGGGCCAGTCGCCTCACAGGCGTGATCGCTCGCGATTGCGGGATCGACATCTGTGCAGCAAGATGGCGGAGGTGACAGCGCGCACGTCCATGCCGGCGGATCTCGCCTTGCAGGGCGGCGGGCATGCAGGAGGCTGATCATGGCGCTGAGATCGCTGACCTTGGCCGCGTTGGCCAGCTTTTCACTAGCCCATGCCGTTCTTGCCCAGTCGGACGACGACAAGCTGGGCAAAGTCCACTTTGAGACATCCTGCAACGCAGAAGCGCAAAAGCTGTTCGACCGCGGCATGCTCTACCAGCACTCGTTCTGGTACCGCGCCTCGCAGAAGATGTTCGAAGAGACGTTGAAGGCGGATCCGACCTGCAGCATCGCTTATTGGGGCATGGCCCTCAGCCTGCTGTGGAATCCCCACGCTGCGCCGCCGGCGAAGAATCTCGCGGAAGGTGCGGCGGCGATCGAAAAGGCAAGAGCGGTCGGTTTCAAGACGGAGCGCGAGCAGGCCTATGTCGATGCGCTGGCGGTGATGTACAGGGATTACGACAAGGTCGATCACCGCACCCGCGTCGTAGCCTATGCGAAGGCGATGGAAGGGGTGGCGCAACGCTACAAGGATGACGATGAGGCGCAAATCCATTATGCGCTTGCGCTCAACACATCGGCCTCTCCGGCCGACAAGACCTATGCCAGCCAGCTCAAGGGCGCAGCCATCCTGGAGCCGATCGCCTTGCGGCAGCCGCTCCATCCGGGAGTGGCGCACTACCTGATTCACCTCTACGACTACCCGCCGATCGCGCAGAAGGGCATCGAGGCTGCACGGCGCTATGCCAAGGTCGCACCGGATGCACCGCACGCGCTGCACATGCCCTCGCACATCTTCACCCGGGTCGGCTATTGGAACGACTCGATCGCATCCAACCTCGCATCGGCGCAGTCGGCGAAGAATTCGAGCGACTTCTCCGAGGAGCTGCATGCGATGGATTATCTGGTCTACGCCTATCTGCAGCTCGGACAGGACGGCAAGGCCAAGGCCGTCATCGACGACATGAAGACGGTCTCCGGCTTCAGCGAAAGCTTCATTGCCGGGCCTTACGCCGAGGCCGCCTCGCCCGCCCGTTACGCCCTGGAGCGCGGCGACTGGAAAGCCGCCGAAGGGCTGGACGTGCGGCCGAGCCCCCTTGCCCATGTGCAGGCGATCACCTATTTCGCGCGCGCAGTCGGAGCCGCGCGGGCTGGCGATGGCGAAGCGGCCAAGCCTGACATCGCGAAACTTGGCGAGCTTCGCGACAAGCTTCGCGACGCAAAGGACACCTACTGGTCGGAGCAGGTCGATATCCAGGCCAGGATTGCCTCCGCCTGGTTGCTCTACGCCGAGGGCAAGAAGGACGATGCGCTGAAGGCGATGAGCGACGCCGCCGATGCGGAGGACCGCACCGAGAAGCATCCGGTGACACCGGGCGTTCCGAAGCCGGCGCGCGAACTCTACGGCGAGATGCTGCTCGACAGCGGGCACACGAAAGATGCCCTGGCCGCCTTCGAGGCGACGCTCAAGAAAGAACCGAACAGGCTTGGCGCGTTCGCAGGAGCAGCGAAGGCCGCAAGCCAGCTCGGCGACACCGCCAAGGCGCGGGACTATTACGGCAAGATCGTCGAGCAGGCCGGCAGCGGAGATAGCTCCCGCGGCGACGTCGCCGATGCGCGCAAATATCTTGCCGGAAACTGAAAAATGTCAGGGCGCTCAGAGCTTTCGTGCGCGGCATTATCATTTGCGTTGAGCCTGATGACGCTACCTGCGGCAGCCGCGTCACTGGAGATTGTCGGCTATTCCGGCCTTCTCGGCGAATGGGAGTTGACGGCCACTGTCACAGAAGACGGTTCAGCCACGCCGAAAAACTACTCGGGCCCCCTCTCGATGAAACATGTCGGTCTCTGCACTCAGGACGGCCCGGAGGAAAAAAGCGGCAACTTGCGGGTTCAGATGCTTCCGTCGTCACCACGGATGGAAGCCACACTCCTGATGGATGGCGTCGAGTGCCGCTATCGGGGAGTCCTTTCCGATTTCTACAGCGGGACCATGAGCTGCCCTGGCCGCGAGGCGGTGCCGCTGAAGCTCTGGATCAAGGAAACAAGATAAACCGCAGCGAAGGCCCGAACTTACGCCAGCTTGTTCACCGTGTTGGTGGAGGACGTGCTCGCCGGCTTGTTCTTCGTCACCGGCACCGAATAGCTTTTGTTGCCGATCTGAACCACGACCGTTCCGGTGACCCCGTTATTGGTCGTGAACTGGCCCTTATTGCCGAACATCACCGAGTTCTGGAACACGATGGCCGCCCCGGTCTGGATCGTCTTTCCGTCGGCAGAAAAGCTGACCTGCGCATCCCTGCCGTCCACTGACTTGACCTGAAAGAAGGCGCTGTGCCCGTTCTGGGGCGAAAAGCCGCTCCAGCTTCCGACCAGCTTGCTCTGGTCTTGGGCCGACGCGTCCGGCTGCTTGTTCAGGACCGCGGTCTGCTTGCCGACACCATTCGAGAATTCCAGCGCAGCCACCTGGCCGTTCTTGGTGCCGATCGTCACGTCGCCGAAATCGATGGTGGCGCCGTTGACCTCGCCGATGCCCCGCTCCGTGTGACCGTTGTGGGTATATTCGACTGTGGCAGCCTGCCCCCTGATGTTCACGACCTTGAACTCGACAGGCTGCGAGTTACCCTTCCAGGTGCCCTTCCAGTCACCGATCAGATTGCTCTGATGGTAGATTCGCTCGGTTGCCGGCGAAATCTGGCTGCCTTTCGGAATGCTTGTTATCGCGGCCATCGGTCCGTCAGGTCCTGTCCAGGCATGCGCCAAGGCGAGGCGCGCACGGCGCAGCCGCCGGCGTCCGGACGACGGCGGTTGGCGTCATGCCGATCAAGCCATCCCCTGAGTTAACGAATGCTTAAAAAAGCGACGGCCGGGCGGGGCAAATTGCCTCTGCCAGCGGCTCCGGTCCTACCGTCCCCAGCGGTCCTGCCAGATCTTCTCGCCGATCATGCAGGAGACACGCGGATCCCGCTCGGCGACGCGGACGACCGGCCGCTCCGGCTCGCGCCCTGCGACCTCCAGAAGCAATTTGGTGCGGATCGCTTCCTTGAATTTCTCCCGATCCTTGATCGAGACGACGAACGAGCCCGGACCGCCGATCACGCAGTCCTCGTAGTACCAATCGAGATTGTCGATATCCATGGTGGAATAGGACGGCTCCTTCACCATGATGGGAAGGCCGTTGATGACGATGCCTTTCGACAGCGCCTCATCGCGGGCGCCGGTCACCGGCGCGCCGTTATTGTTGGGGCCATCGCCGGAGATGTCGATGACGCGGCGCAGCCCGTGATAGGGGTCTTCGTTGAACAGCGGCATCGCAAAATAGATCGCGCCCGAGATCGAGGTGCGCGAGGCCCGGCGGATCGGCGTTTTCATGATCTCGTTGGCGACCGCGTCGGCCGTTTCGGGCCCGTCGATCAGCCGCCAGGGGATGATGATCTTCTGGTCGCTGGAGGCCGCCCACTCGAAATAGGTGACGGAGATCTTGCCGTTCGGGCCGCTTTTCAGCGCCTGCAAAAACTCCTTCGAGACGATGGCCTGCGCATAGCCTTCGCGCTGGATCGCGAGCTCGTCCATGTCCATGGAGTATGAGACGTCGACGGCGAGGACCAGCTCCACATCGACGGTCGGCCTGGTGTCTTCGGCCGCGGCAGCGGCCGAACGCATGCCCGGCTGACGTGCCGCTGTGGCATTGACGGCCACGTCGCCGGCCAATGCGCCCGCCAACAGCATCGCCCCGATCGAGACATACCAGCGCATCAGCTGACCTCCCATCGCAAGCGCGATGCTGACACGCAAATAGGGCGGCGCAAAGTGGGAACATGACTTGTCCTTCACATTCCGGTTAATCCCTGCCCCGCAAAAATCACGGAGCGGAGCTGCAAGACATTTCGCAAAATCAAAAGTGCGTGCCGACGACGGCACGCCTTGCTCTTGAGCGCCGGCCCCGGGGGATTAGGCCTGTCGTTTGTCGCCACAGTCCAAGAGACGTGGGCTCGATCCGGGTAGGTTGCTTCTCACGAAAGGGCTCGCTGTCCATGATGATGAAAGATCATCGCCTGGATATTGCTGATCTCCAGCCCCGCAATGATGGCGGGCCCTTTCGTACCCTTCCTGCCCGCGTTCTGAAGTTCCCTGCCGCAACCTGCCACCGAGGCGGCCCGAAACGCGCCTGCCATCTAACATTTCCGTCAACTTCGCCAGCGCAAAGAAGCCATCGAAAACACGCGGGTTTCAAGCCCGCTCCCGAGCCTGTATCCTCAGGTCATGGCTGAAACCGTCACCAAGCCGAAAACCAGGGTCAAGACCAAGGTCGAGCGGCCGCGGCTGCACAAGGTGATTCTGATCAATGATGACTTCACGCCGCGCGAATTCGTGGTCACGGTGCTGAAGGGGGAATTCCGCATGACCGAGGATCAGGCCTACAAGGTCATGATCACCGCGCACCGGCTTGGTGTCTGCGTGGTCGCCGTCTTCACCAAGGACGTCGCCGAGACCAAGGCGACGCGGGCCACCGATGCCGGTCGCGCCAAGGGCTATCCGCTGCTGTTCACCACCGAGCCCGAGGAATAGAAGCGGCGGCCGCGACCCAGGCCCGCCTACCTGACGGTGATCGTGATTTTTTCGGAGACCAGAGGCGGGTTGAACGGATAGTGCTTGCCGTCGCCCAGGACCAGTTGAAGCGTATGCTTGCCCGGCGGCAATTCCAGACGGGTTTCGGTCTGGCCCGCGCCGAAATGAAGATGGTTCTTGTCCTGCGGAATCGGCTCGTTCGTATCGAGCGGCTCCTTCACATCGATCAGCAAATGATGATGACCACTGTTGGGAAAATCCTCGCCCGCATGCGTGACACCCATGTTGCGCAGGCCAAAGCGACACCAGAAGCCGCCCTTGATGACTGCGCCGTTCTGCGGCCATACGAAATAGAGAAGCGCGTCTTTTGCAGCCGTCTTTCCCTGGGCCGGCGCCGCGGTCGGCAGGCACGCGAGCGCCGCGGCCAGCAGCAAAAGCCGGACAATCTTCATATGTACCTCCCGCGAGGCCATCAGGGAGAAAGGGAGACCCGAAAACCGTGTGTCGGATATCGAACGCCGGTGTCGTAACTGTCGCGGTTGGCCGGGCGCACATAACGCGCGTCATTCTTCCAGGAGCCGGAGCGGATGACGTGTGAGCCGCAGTCGCCCTCCGTCCACGCCGACCCATCCGTAGGTGCACCGACATAGTTCTTGTGCCAGCAATCCTCGACCCATTGGTCGATGCCGCCGCCCATATCATACAGTCCGAACGGATTGGGCTTGAAGCTGCCGACCCTGGCCGGCTGCTCGACCGCGGCAATGTCGTTGCAGCCCTTGCAATTGGCCATGCCTTGCAGCAACTCGTCGCCCCACCAGTATCTTGATTGCGTTCCGCCGCGGGCGGCATATTCCCATTCGGCCTCGGTCGGCAGACGGTACGGCTTATGCGTCGCGGCCGCGAGCCAGCCGACGAATTGCCTGGCGTCGTTCCAGCTGACATTGGTGACGGGCGCGTCCTCCCTGCCCGCTGCCGTGAACTGGCAGGCCTTTGCCGCGGCACATGCGTTCCATTCCCGTACGGAAATCGGGTAGCGGCTGATGGCGAACGGCTTGATCGTGACGGCATGA
>Ga0070711_100001064_pt1 | contig 14652 bp, 12 predicted proteins | sample LARL53metaG_FD_65452 | JGI IMG/M metagenome (GOLD analysis project Ga0070711, IMG submission 65452) | Corn, switchgrass and miscanthus rhizosphere microbial communities from Kellogg Biological Station, Michigan, USA - LAR L5-3 metaG | ecosystem: Host-associated > Plants > Roots > Rhizosphere ... | reverse complement strand
GGGCGCCCAGCTGCACGAGGTCGAGGTCGAGACCGACTACGCCTACCGGGCGACCATGACCTACGACGGCGACCTGAAGCGCCTGGCCGACTACGTCGAGGACGTGCCCGGCGCCGAAGTGCTGTCGCTCGGCCACGCGCTGGAGATCGTGAAGGACCTGGGCGACGCCGAGACGGTGGCCGACCAGTACAACCTGCAGGGCTTCAACGGCACCCACGCGATCGGCCACGTGCGGATGGCGACCGAGTCCGACGTCGACATCTCGGGCGCCCACCCTTACTGGGCGTACCCGTTCTCGGACGTGGCGGTCGTCCACAACGGCCAGCTGACCAACTACTTCTACTGGCGCCGGCGCCTCGAGCGCTCGGGCCACCGCTTCCAGTCCGAGTGCGACTCCGAGATCATCGCCGTCTACCTGGCCGAGAAGATGAGCGAGGGGATGACGCTCGAGGAGGCCATGCACAAGAGCCTGGAGGAGCTGGACGGCGTCTTCACCTATATGTGCGTGACCGAGGACGCGCTGGGCGTGGCCAAGGACGAGATGGCGGCCAAGCCGCTGGTGCTCTACGAGGGCGAGGACATGGTTGCCCTGGCGTCGGAGGAGATCGCGATCCGCGCGATCATCGACCACGAGATCGATACCTACGACCCGTACGAAGGGGAGGTGCTGGTATGGACGCGGTAGGCGAGCGCCGGATCAGCTACGACGCGCGGGGGCTCGCCGAGCCGGACGCGGAGGTGCCGAACGTCTCCCAGGTGGACGGCACAACGGCGGTCTTCGACGCGGCAGAGCTGACCACCCGGCAGATCAACCTGGAACTGCGAAACCTGGTCTACGAACGCGGCATCAGCGACGTCACGGTCAAGAACCCGGGCTCCAAGCACTCGCTGGGCGTGGGTATCCTGACCCGCTGCCGGATCACCTTCGAGGGCAGCCTCGGCTACTTCGGCTGCGGCGTCATCGACGGCCCCGAGGTACACATCACCGGCCGCGTCGGCTGGTCGGCCTGCGAGAACATGATGTCCGGCGTCGTCGTCGTCGAGGGCAACGCCGGCTCGCTGACCGGTGCGGCGCTGCGCGGCGGTGATGTCGTCGTCAAGGGCCGGGTCGGCGCCCGCTCGGGGATCGACCAGAAGGGCGGCACCATCCTCACCCTCGGCTCGGCCGGATCGATGACCGGGTTCATGATGCAGCGTGGCCGCCAGATCATCTGCGGCGACGCCGGCCCCGGCCTCGGCGACTCGATGTACGACGGCACGATCTACGTCGCCGGCAAGGTGAAGGCGCTCGGCATCGACTGCGTGCCGGGTGAGTGGACCGACGCCGACCGCGAGTTCATCGACCGCAAGTTCGGCATCTACGAGCTGGGCGCCCCGCCCGAGTTCCAGAAGTTCGTCTGCGGCAAGAAGCTCTACAACTACGACAACCTGGAGCCTTCCGAGCGAAAGCTGGTGCTGTGATGAGTTCCGACAAGACCACCGCCCAGCGAAACGTGCTCGGCCGATCGCAGATCTTTTCGCCCGAGGTCATCAACGACATCCACGTCAAGTCCGAGCTGGGCCGCTACCGGATGCGCGGCTTTTCGATGTTCAAGCCGATCCCGCACTGGGACGAGCTGATGTTCCTGCCCGGCACCCTGACCCGGTTCGTGATCGAGGGCTACCGCGAGAAGTGCGAGACCAAGACCGTGCTCGGCGCCCGCTTCGCCAAGAAGCCGATCGAGCTCGACATCCCGGTCTACATCACCGGCATGAGCTTCGGCGCGCTGTCCCTGGAGGCGAAGATGGCGCTGGCCCGGGGCGCGTCGATGGCCGGCACGGCAACATGTTCCGGCGAGGGCGGGATGATCCCGCCGGAGCGGGACATGAGCACCAAATGGTATTACCAGTGCATCCAGAGCCGCTACGGCTTCAACCCGCACCATCTGATGCTCGCCGATGCCTGCGAGTTCTTCATCGGACAGGGCTGCAAGGTCGGACTGGGCGGGCACCTGATGGGCCAGAAGGTGACCGAGCAGGTGGCCGAGATGCGCTCGCTGCCGGCCGGAATCGACCAACGTTCGCCGGCCCGGCATCCTGACTGGCTCGGCCCCGACGACCTCTCGCTGAAGATCCAGGAGGTCCGCGAGGCGACGGATTATCAGATCCCCATCCAGCTCAAGCTGGGCGCGTCGCGGGTGTACGACGACGTTCGGATGGCGGCCAAGTGCGGGCCGGACATCATCTACCTGGACGGGGCCGAGGGCGGCACCGGCGCCGGCCCGCATGTCGCCACCGAGGAGACCGGCATTCCGCTGATGGCGGCCATCCCGGAGGCGCGGCGAGCGCTCGAGGACGTCGGTCTGGCCGACGAGATCGATCTGGTGGTGGCCGGCGGCATCCGCAACGGCGGCGACATCGCCAAGGCGCTGGCACTGGGCGCCAAGGCGGTGGCGATCGGCCACTCGGCCCTGATGGCGCTCAACTGCAACAAGGAGATCCCCGGCGTCACCGACTACGAGGGCACCGTCGGCGTCCCGGCCGGCCAGTGCTACCACTGCCACACCGGGCGCTGCCCAGTCGGAATCACCACCCAGGACCCGGAGCTGCGCAAACGCCTGGTCGTCTCGGAGGCGGCGGAGCGGGTCTACAACTTCCTGCACACGCTGACGCTCGAGGTGCAGATGCTGGCCCGGGCCTGCGGCAAGACGAACATCCACAGCCTGGAGCCCGAGGACCTGTGCGCGCTGACCACCGAGGCGGCGGCGATGGCCCGGGTGCCGCTGGCCGGCACGACGTACATCCCGGGTGTCACCGAGCAGGAGACGCTGGCCGAGATCCGCCGGCTGCTGGAGAAGAAGCACGAGGAAGAGGCCGTCCGCGATTCGCACCTCGAGGCGACGGGAGACTGACGATGAGCGTGAAAGAGCCCGAAAAGCACACCTCGATCGACGCCGAGTATCTGTCCGGCCGGCGCTTCCCCTATCAGGAGGACATGAGCCTGGTCGAGGACATCGACCTGCTGGCGGCGAGCCCGGGCCAGGACATCAACTGGCTGGAGGACGTGACGCTGCTCGAGGAGGACGGCGTCCCGGCCGTGTTCGACCGCTACTCGAACTCGTTCCTCAAGATCTACTTCGACATCCCGAGCGGCCGCGAGGACGAGATCGCCCGCAAGGTGCTGATCAGGCACCTCCAGTCAGGCAACAGCTATGGCATCCAGCTGAAGGAGAAGCACTGCAAGTTCCCGCAGCCGGAGCTGGGGCCGTGGGTCGAGAACTCGCGGACGGTCGGCAGCGACTGGCAGCCGGCGGTGCTCGAGGGCTGGGAGCCGCCGATTCACTGAGGTAGGGGCGGCCGCGCCTCGGTCGTCACCGGGTTGCCATCCGAAAGTCACGGATCTGCAGCGAAACCGGCCGATGGGACAAGGGGGCCTGGCCCCTTTGTCCCGCGCCGGCGTCAGCTCCAGGGGTAGGGGCTGTTCGAGACCGGGTGCAGGTCGCCGGTGGCGAACCGCTCGTAGCGGAACGGCGAGAGCAGCGTCGAATGGCCGCCGGTCAGCACCTGGGCGACCTCGCGGCCGACGCCGATCATCTTGTAGCCATGGTTGGAGTCGGCGATCACGTAGACGTTCGGGAGCATGTAGTCGAACACCGGGAAGCTGTCGACGGTGAAGCAGCCGACCCCGCCCGAGCGGACGTTGCGGTAGGTGGCCCGCTTGCCCTCGAAGCGCTTCATGCAGTGGGAGAGCGAGGCGCACCACATGTCGGCGAACGCCGGATCGACGCTGGCCGTCGGGTACGGGTCGACCTCGAACTCGTGGCCGACCACGACCGGCGCCGCGCCGCCCTGGACGCCGCGCAGGTCCTGCTTGAAGTAGTTGCCCCAGAACTCGTCCGTGACCAGTGTCCCGTCGTCGGCGTAGAGCGGTGCGTCGGAATCGACATGCAGCACCGGCGGCATCGAGCCGTCGGGCAGCGAGAGCAGCGACGGGTCGACCTCGATTTCGCCCTCCTGGAGGTACCAGTACGTCCACATCTCCTGATCGCGGTGCACGTCGCCCTCGGGCGTCTTCACGTCCAGCGAGTTGGGCAGGCCGAGCATCGTCCACAGCCGCTCGACCCAGGGGCCGACCGCGACCACCACCTGCTCGGCCTGGATGTCACCCTGGTCGGTGTGCACCGTCGTCACCGCACCCGAGCCGTCGGTCTCGAACCCGGTCACCGTGACGCCGGCCTCGAGCCGAGCCCCGGCGGCGAGGGCCTTGCCGGCCAGCCCCTCCATCGACGCCATGTTGTTGGCGAAGCCGCCTTTCTCCTCGTGCAGGCAGACGTGCACGCCCTGGGCCCGCCAGTCCGGGAACATCGCCAGCATGTGCTCGCGCACCGCACGCTCGCCGACGATCAGCTGCGACGGGTAGCCGATGTGCCGCTGCCGTTCGTACACCTCGGTGAGGTCGCCGACCTGGCGCTCGGCGCCCAGCGCGCAATAGCCCACCGGGTGGTAGCTGAAGGCCTCCGGATCCTGCTCCCAGACCTCGACGTTGGCGGCCATCAGCTCGCTCATCGCCGGCTGGTAGTAGTTATTGCGAACGACGCCGCAGGCGATCCCGGAGGCGCCGGCGCCGACGCCCGTCTTGTCGACGATCAGGACGTCCGGCTGCGCCCCCCGCGCCGACTCCTCCTTGGCCAGGTGCCAGGCAGTCGAGAGGCCGTGCACGCCGGCGCCGATGACGAGGTACTTGACGTGGGAGGGGAGGCTCATCGATCTCGTCCTTTCATTGCCAGTGCGGCAATACCGTTTCCATTCCCGTTGCGGTCATGCTAGCCCAGCATCCGGAGACGGTCAACCGCCATGGCCGATCGCCGCCGAGATCTGGCCCGCGTGGTCGAGCAGCAGTCGCGCGGCGGCGTCCTGGGCAGCCCCATCGAACCGGCCCGCCGGCCCCTGCAGCCCGATGATCGCAGCCAGCCGGTCGTCGGCCCCGAACACCGGTGCGGCGACGGCGTTCAGGTCGGCCTCGCGCTCGCCGGCCGCCTGCGCCCAGCCCTGCCGGCGCACCCGCTCCACCTCCTTCTCGAGCGCCGGCTCGCCGACGATCGTCCGCTCCGTGTAGCGCTCCAGCGGCCGGCCGCGGGGGACACTGGGGCCAAAGGCCAGCATCACCTTGCCGGTGGCGGTGGCGTGGGCGACGCTGGGGCGGCCGACCCGCGCCACCGAGGCGACGGCGGCAGGACTGACGACGAAGTCGACCGTCACCGCATCCTGCTCACCGGGCACCGAGAGCGTGGAAGTCTCCCCGGTCGCCTCCTGCAGCTGCTGCAGGTGGGGACGGGCGATCGTGCGCAGGTCGAGGCCGGCCAGCGCATGGTTGGCCAGCGTCAGCAGGTGCGCCCCCAGCCGGTAGCGGCCGCTCGCCGGCAGGTGCTCGACGTAGCCGGCGGCGGCGAGCGTGGCCAGCGTCCGGGACACCGTCGAGGGGTTGATCCCGGTCGCCCGCGCCAGCTCGTTCGTGCCCAACTCGCCGGGCGCGTCCAGGAACGCGTCCAGGATGCGGAGCGCCCGCTCGACTGCGGCCAGGCGGCGCTCGGCTGGTCGTCCGGTTGGCGGCATCGGCCCATTCTGACGGGCCGGGAGTATGCTCGCATCAGTGGATCAACACCGCGATCCGACCACCAGACTCGACTTTCGGGATGTCGTCGGGGCATTCGCGACCGGCGTCACCGTCGTCACCGCCCGATTCGGCCAGTCGCAGGCGGGGATGACGTTGAACTCGTTCACCTCGGTGTCGCTCGACCCGCTGCTGGTGCTGGTGTCGCTGGCCCACGGCACCCGCACGCTGGAGAAGGTTCGGCAGTCGAATCAGTTCGCCGTCAACATCCTGCACCGCCGCCAGGCCGACGTCGCGCTCGCCTTCGCCCAGCGCGGCGCCGCCTTCCCGGAGGGGCACACGGTGGTCGACCCGGCCGGCTTTGTGGTCGTCCGCCACTCGCTGGCGATCCTGCGCTGCGACGTCCACGACGTAACGTCGGCCGGCGACCACGACCTGGTGATCGGCGAGGTGATCGACTTCGAGGGGTCGGGCGGAGAGCCGTTGATCTTCCACCGCGGCGCGTTCGGCGGCCTCGACGAGGACGCGCTGGTGCCGCGCGGACGCGTCATCGGCATCGCCGGCGGCTGGTAGGGAAGCACTCAAGCAGGGGGTCCGTAGAGACGATCTACGGAGGAGACCTCGCGAGGAGCGTCCCCCCTGCCCCGCTTTCACCGACCCCGCATACATCTCAGTCTGCTCACCCGTTTCGCGATCGCCAGCGCGATCCCAATCGTCGCGCTCGGCTTCGCGCTGTCGTTCTACCTCGGCCAGCAGATCCGCTCGCGGTCGCAGGCGAGCACCCAGCGGGCGGTTGAGCTGGCCACCGATCTCGGCATCGCGCCCCAGTTCAACCCCAGGGCGCTGGCGTCCGGGCGGCTCCCCGTACCCGCCGTCAGGCGGCTGGACCAGGCCATCGCCAGCCTTCCCGGATCACGCGGCCAGCGGATCGTCCGTGTGCAGATCTGGAACCGAAACCGGCAGGTCGTCTACCGCAGCGACGCTCCCCGCGGAGCCCGGCTCACGGATGCCGGCGGGCCGTCCGACGAACTGATCGCGGCGCTCTCCGGCACGACCGAGAGCGAGGTGCTGAGCGCCGACCACCCGCCGACCAGCGAACGCGACGTGCGCAAGCTGCTGCGCCGGCACGGCGATCTGATGGAGGTGTACGTCCCGATCAAGAATCACGGCCATACGGTCGGCGCATTCGAGGTGTACCTCCAGAATGCGGCAACCGAGGCGGCGATCGCCCAGGACACGAACCGCCTCTACCTGGTCGTCCTGCTCGGCCTCTCGGTGCTTTACGCCGTCGTCTTCCGGATCGTCGCCGCCGCCTCCCGCCGCCTCCGCGACCACGCCGCCGAGCTTCGCCGGCACGCCGAGCGCTCGGAGCACGAGTCGCTGCACGACCCGCTGACCGGCCTGCCGAACCGCATGCTCCTGCGCGACCGCGCCCACCAGGCGATCGTTCGCGGCCGCCGCACCGGTGAGGAGACAGCGCTGCTTCTGATCGACCTGGACAGCTTCAAGGAGATCAACGACACGCTGGGCCACCACTCCGGCGACGTCCTCCTGCGTGAGGTCGGCATCCGCCTCACCCGCGTCCTTCGCGAGTCGGACACGGTGGCCCGCCTGGGCGGCGACGAGTTCGGGATCCTGCTGCCGGACGTCGGCGGCGAGGAAGGGGCGGTGACCGTCGCCCGCGCCGTCCACCGGGCGCTCCAGCACCCGTTCCCGGTGCAGGGCCTGATGCTGGACGTCGAGGGATCGATCGGGATCGCCCTGCTGCCGGCCCACGCCGAGAGCTTCGACGAGCTGATGCAGCGCGCCGACATCGCCATGTACGCCGCCAAGGGCCGGCGCACCGGCTACGAGGTCTACGTGCCCGACGCCACCGACGGCGACCGGTCGCGGCTGAAGCTGGCAAGCGAGCTGCGCGACGCGGTCGCCCGCGGCGAGGTCGTACTGCACTACCAGCCCAAGTGCGAGATGCGAAGCGGCCGGGTGACCGGCGCCGAGGCACTGATGCGCTGGTACCACCCGACCCACGGCGCGATCGCCCCCGACCGCTTCATCCCGCTGGCCGAGCGCAGCGGCCTGATCCGCTCGCTGACGATGTTCGCGATCGAGAGCGCGATCGCCGAGTGCCGGCGCTGGATCGACGACGGGGTCGACCTGGCGGTCTCGGTCAACCTGTCCACCCGCGACCTGATCGACGTCCAGCTCCCCGACGACATCGCCAGGCTGCTCGGCGAGCGGAACGTCCCCGCCAACCGCCTCGAGCTGGAGATCACCGAGAGCGTGATCATGGCCGACCCGCTGCGGGCGCGCGGGGTCGTCTCGCGGCTGCGCGACATGGGCGTGAACGTGGCCATCGACGACTTCGGATCCGGCTACTCGTCCCTCGGTTACCTGAAGCGGCTGCCGGTGAACGAGCTGAAGATCGACAAGTCATTCGTGCTCGGAATGACCGACGACGAGGGCGACGGCGTGATCGTCCAGTCGACGATCGACCTCGCCCACAACCTCGGCTTGCGCGTGGTCGCCGAGGGCGTGGAAACCGAGGAGGTGTGGGAGCGGCTACGGTCGATGGGCTGCGACATCGCCCAGGGCTACCTGATCAGCCGGGCAATGGCGGGTAGCGAGTTCCGGCGCTGGCTGGACAGCTCCGGCCGCAGCGGCAGCGCGGCCGCCTAGGGTCCCTCCCCTGCCACCCACAGGAGGCAGGGCGCGCGCCTTCGGATGCGGCGCACCGCGCGCCGGAAGAGGCGGGGCTTGAGCCGGCTGCGATCGGGCCCCAGCACGAGCAGGGCGGCGTTCCGTTCGCCGGCCACCTCGAGCACCGCGTCCACCGGGCGCGGGCTGCGCACCCGCAGGTGCTCGACCTCGATGCCCAGGCCGCACACCTGCTCGACCAGGCGGCGGATCTGATCACGGTCCTCGTCGAGCTCGAAATCCGCTCGACGAGTGACCCAGCACTGGGGCAGGAACGGCATCTCGACCGCGTCCACCACCACCAGCTTGACGTCGCCCTCCATCGCGGCCTGAATCGCCACCCGGGCCGACTCGGGCTCGAACGGGACCGCCAGCGTGGCCAGCAGGATCGGCCGGTGACTCGACCCGCGTCCGGTCTCAGGCGCGTCGGGAACCTGGCGACCGGGACGCAGGAGCTGGCTCATTCCGCCTCCAGCTCCCACTTGCGAGTCAGGGAGCGCACGGCTCGCCGGTGGCGGCGGTGGACGACCGGCTTGATGAAGAGAAACCACGACAGGAGCACCACCGCCAGGCCGGCGAAGACGGAGAACCACTGGCCTGTCACGGCGACCGCGAGCACGATCAGGGCCATCACGCCGACGACGCACCAGATTCCGATGCGGTACCGGCGGTCGAGCGCCTTGATGCTCTCGTAGTCCGTTGCCGGAATCTGCGACGTGTCATACGTGCGCCCGCACTCCGGGCACGTCCACCGCTCGCCGTAGGCAGCCATCCCCTCCGCCTTGCAATCGCAGCGGAGAGTGATCCGCGGGGCCTTCATGTGAACATCTTCACCCATCCAGTGTCGGAACTGCAAGGGCGGCCACAACACCGGGGAAAGATCTTGACCCCATCTGGCGAATCCTGTTTCATCTTCCACATTCTGGTCTTACCCCGGTCCTCATCCTCCAGGAGGGATGCATGGCGACTGCTGCAGTAGAGGAACGAGAGCTCCTGAAGTCGATCAGCTGGTTCGACGGGTTCGTGGTGGCACTGGCGAATCCGAGCTTCCTGATCACCAGCCTCGGCGGATCGGTGCTCAGCCTGGGCGGTTGGGGCGCCGCCATCCTGTGGACCGTCTCCGTGGTGCTGGGGGCGCTCCACAACTACATCTACTCCGAGACCGCCGCGATGTTCCCGAAGCTGTCCGGCGGCATCGCGATCTACGCCCACGAGGCCTGGAAGCGCTACTTCTCGTTCATCGGGCCGATCGCCGCCTTCGGCTACTGGATCGGCTGGTCGGTCGTCCTCTCGGCCACCGGCGTCGTGGTCGGCTTCCTGGTCCAGTACGAGTGGTACCCGTCCTCGGGCGCGACGACGAGCAGCTGGAACCACAGCTGGCAGATCCTCGGCCAAACGGTCTACTTCAACTTCCCGATCGCGCTCACCGCGGTCATCATCATCACGATCTGGACCTTCAATGTCCTGGGGATGCGACCCGCGGTATGGGTGGGGTACGTGACCGGCGCCCTGCTCATGATCCCGCTGGCCGCCATGATCTTCCTGCCCTACCTGACCGGTGACTGGCACAGCTCCAACCTGCACAACAACATCACCGCCAACGCACACGCGGTCGGCGCCAGCGGATTCACGCTGACGATTGTCTGGCTGTACGCCATGTGCTGGTCGGCATACGGGATGGAGTGCTGCGCGACATTCGCGCCCGAGTACCACGACACTGCCCGCGACACGCCAAAGGCGCTGCGCGTTGCCGCGGTCTTCGGCGTGATCACGTACGGCCTCCTGCCCATGGGCGCCATGGGCACGTTCGGTGACCAGAACATCACCCTGGCCAACATCTACACGTTCATGCCGGCGACGATGCACATCCTGTTGGGAGGATTCCTCGCCGGGCTTGCGGTGTTCTCGCTCTGCGCCGGCATCGTGCTGGCGATGAACACGGCGACCGCCGACGGTTCGCGAGCGCTCTACGGCATCTCCCAGGACGGCATGACCATCCGCTGGCTGGGAAAGCTCAACCGCTACCACGTGCCGGCCAACGCGATGACCCTGGACGCGGTGCTGAACCTGATCCTGCTCTGTACGTACGCCTACGACCCATCGGGCGCGATCAAGATCCTGATCTTCTCCAACCTCGGCTACGTGACCTGCCACGTCTTTGCCATGTCGGGATTCCTGCTCCTGCGCAAGGATCGCCCCAACTGGCCGCGGCCGATCAAGGTCGGCGCCCTGTGGGTGCCGCTGGCCGGAGCGCTGGCGGCGTTCGACGCGCTGCTGCTCGTCTGGGGCGGGTGGAACTCCGGGCTGGCCTGGGGTGACACCAGCAAGACGATCGTCTTCGAGGGGATCGGCGTGCTCTGCATCGCCGCCGTCCTCTACGTCTTCCGGGTGGCAGTCCAGGACAGGCGCCGGCTCGCCCTCCGACTGTGGGCGCCCTCGATGCCGGACGACGTCCCGCCGGTGGGCGCCGCGATCGAGTAGCACCCACCCGAGAGGGCAAGAAACGGGGGGCGGGCCCTTCGGGTCCGCCCCCCGTCGCATTCTCAGGCGCTCAGCTGTTGGCCTCGGCCAGCAGGCGCTCGGCCAGCCCGCGCTTCTGCTCGGCGTCCATCTTCTTCAGCTCGTTGTGCAAGACGCGCTCGTTCAGCGAGACGTTCCAGTAGTCGAGCGAGTCGATGCCGAGCAGGGCGGTCTTGCCGACGAACTGGCGCAGGACCTCGTTGGTCGGCCCCATCACCCAGCCGGCCTTGCCGTCGCGCAGGTAGCGCTCGAGCTGCAGCGGCTCCTTCTTGAAGCCGGTGCCGCCGCAGCAGTGCAGCATCTTGTCGACCACGTGGGCGACGTTCTTGGCGGCGATGAACTTGATCTGCCACAGCCAGGGCAGGTAGTTGCCGCGGGCCAGCTCGTCGGTGATCTTGGCCTGTGAGCCATCGGTCACCTTGTCCAGGGCATGGGCAACTCCGAACGTCATCAGCCGGGAGGCGTTGGTGTCCATGATCGCCTCGCCGACCGTGTCCTGGATCGTCGGGTAGTCGGCCACCCGCATGCCGACGTCCTTGTGCGTCTTCCGCGTGGTGTGCCGGATGGCGATGTCGATCGAGCCCAGCGAGATGCCGTTCCAGCAGCCCGACGAGCCGATCAGGAAGTTCGGGTCGACCGACTCGTCGTTGGAGAAGGCGCCGTCGCCGACGGTGCCGACAAGCTGGTTCTCGGGGACGTGCTTCCAGTCCAGGAGCAGCGTGCCCGACTGGTTGCCGCGCAGGCCCATCGCGTCCCACTCCTCGGGCTTGGCCTCGATCTCGTCCTTGTCGACGACGAACACCGACAGGTTCGAGTAGTCGCCGTTGTAATCCGGCGAGGTGGTCTGCAGGACGTAGAAGTCGGCGAAGCCGGCGGAGGTCGTCCAGGACGCCTTCTTCAGCACCTCGAAGCCGCCGTCGACGCGCCGTGCCCCGGAGGCGATCGGATACCAGAAGTGCGAGCCGGTCTCCGGGTCGGAGTAGGAGAGGGTGCCGATCAGGCCCTCGCGCACCTTGCTCAGGTACTTCTCGACCAGGAAGTCGGTGGCGCGCAGCTTGAGCGCCTCGACGGCGCCGATGTGCATGACGTAACACATGGCGCAGGACGCGTCGCCGTAGCGGGCGATCGTCTCGGTCACGTTGGCGTACATGACGTGGTTCTGGCCCAGCCCGCCCCACTCCCTGGGCAGCATCAGGCCCAGGAAGCCGTCCGGGGCGAGCGCCTCCAGGCTCTTGCGGGGAAACGTCAGCGTGCGATCGTTCTCGGCCGCGAGCGGCCGGATGGTCTCCTCGCAGATCTCCTTCAAGCGCTCGAGCAACGCCACCTGCTCGGGCGTCAGAAACCAGTCGGGCTGGAACATCGGGTCAAGCCCGTTCATGGCGGACTCTGCAACCGTTGCCATCCGGGACTCCTCTCGGGTTCGTACGGAAACGACGTGGAATGGTCGCCTATGGCGCCTGCGACATCCTAATCCGCCCAGGCGCCGCCCGACCGGACATCTGTACCATCTGGATATGTCCGTTTCGGACACATCCAGGCCGTCGGCGCCGTTCCCGGCAACGCCTGACCGGCAGGAGGTGGACGCGCGCTACCTGCACCAGGTGATCAGCACCGTCTCCTCGACGCTGGATCTCGACCGCGTCCTGCACGCCATCGTCGACCTGGTCAGCAAGGCGATCGACTGCCACGCCTGCTTCGTCTACATCGTCGACCCGGTCGACGACTCGCTCGTCCTGCGCGCCGTCTCCGATCCCTACGGAGAGCTGGAGGGACGACTGCGCTTCCAGGCCGGCGAGGGGCTGGCGGGCTGGGTAGCCGAGCACAACGAGCCGGTGTTCCTGCCCGAGGGCGCGCTCACCGACCCCCGCAGCAAGGTGGTGCCGGAGGCGGAGGAGGAGAAGTACCAGTCGCTGGTCGCGGTGCCGCTGAACGACAAGTCGGGACGGGTGCTGGGAGTGATCGCCCTGCACGCGGTGGCGCCGCGTGAGTTCACCCAGGCCGACTCCGACTTCCTGACTCACTCGGCATCGCTGGTCGCCGGCGCGATCGAGAACGCCAGCCTCTACCAGGGCATGCGGCGGCGCCTGGCGCTGGTCGAGGGCCTGGCCGACCTGGCCCGGACGGTGGCCGCGGCAGCGACGATGGAGGAACTGCTCCCGGCCGTCGCCAAGCGGGCCCACAAGCTGCTCTCGGTCGACGCCTGCCAGCTGCACGTCGTCGACCCCAATGCCCCGGTCATGCGCACGGTGAGCTGGCCCGCCGACGCCGGCCCGCCGCGCGGGTTCACCGCTCAGGAGCTGGGCGTCGAGATGGCCAAGCGGACGAACACGTCCGGCCGTCCGGCCAGCATGCTGTGGGGGGCCGAGAGCACCGGATCGGCGGTCATCGTGTCGCTGGTGGCGGCCGACGAGCTGGTCGGCTTCATGGCGCTGCGCGTGCCCGCTGGACGGCACATGGATGCCGAGGAGCGCGAGATCGCCGCCTCGATCGCCGGTCAGACCGCTGTCGCCATCAAGAAGGTGGAGCTGATCGACCGGCTGCACGAGCGTAACGCGATCAAGGACCTGCTGGAGGACCTGGCCTACGGGTCGGCGCCGCCGGCCGAGCTTCGCGAGCGCGCCCAGACGCTCGGCTGTGATCTCTCCCAGCCGCACCTGGTGCTTCAGGCAATCCCGCGCTCGGAGCAGGCGGAGCTGCCCTGGGAGGAGGTGGCCGCGGCGCTCGAGACCGCCGCCACCCGCGCCTTCCCGGGCTCGCTCTTCGACCACCGCGACAGCGCCCTGCGCGGTCTGATCAGCCTCGCCGGCAGGGACGAGAAGTCGGCGGTGGAGCGGCTGCGCCGCCTGCACGCAGAGCTGAACGAGCGCCATCCGCTGGCGATCGGCCTCTCCCAGCCCTGCGAGGGCCCGGCCGCGTTCACCACCGGCTTCGAGGAAGCCGAGCACGCGGTCACCGCCGCCGCCGTGGTCAGCCCCCGCCCGAGCGTGATCAGCTTCGACGACCTGGGCGCCTACAAGTACCTGCTGCGGGTGACCCAGGACGGCCGCGCCCGCGACCCCCGCGGGGACGCCCTGCGCGTCCTCGCCGCCTACGACGAGCGCCACCGCTCCCAGCTCCTGCACACCCTGGAGGAGTTCCTGATGCGCCGCGGCAACATCGCCGCCGCCGCCCAGACCCTCTACGTGCACCCCAATACCCTGCGCCAGCGGCTGCGCCGGATCCAGGACCTGACCGGGCTGGACGTGGCCAACGAGGACTGGCTGATGATCGAGATCGAGCTGAAGCTGCTGCGTCTCGACGCCGCCCTCGGCCGGAGATAGCGGTCTCCTGACCTGGGTGTTTCCCGCCATCCGCGCGGGAAGTTCGCAATTCCCGCAGATTCGTGGGAGATTCTGCACATCGTTCCCGGAGGGAAAGGAGTCGTGGATGGCGACTGTGAGCGCCCGCCCGCTGGCGGACACGATCCGCAAGAAGGCGGATGAGGACGGCATCAAGTTCTTCTTCGCCCAGTTCGTCGACATGAACGCGAAGCCGTCGGCCAAGCTCGTGCCGATCGAGAACTGGGAGGGGCTGGTCACCGAGGGCGCCGGGTTCGCCGGGTTCGCCGCCGGCCCGATCGGCCAGACGCCGGCATCGCCGGACATGATGGCGATTCCCGACCTGGGGACCTATAGCCCCGTGCCCTTCAAGCCGGGGCTGGCCCGCTTCGCCTGCGACATCTATGTCGAGGGCGAGGAGTGGCCGTACTGCCCGCGCACCATCCTGCGCCACCAGCTGGAGCGGGCGAAGAAGCTCGGCTACACGTTCAAGATCGGGATGGAGCTCGAGTTCTTCCTGCTCCGCGAGAC
>Ga0070711_100001054_pt1 | contig 14702 bp, 14 predicted proteins | sample LARL53metaG_FD_65452 | JGI IMG/M metagenome (GOLD analysis project Ga0070711, IMG submission 65452) | Corn, switchgrass and miscanthus rhizosphere microbial communities from Kellogg Biological Station, Michigan, USA - LAR L5-3 metaG | ecosystem: Host-associated > Plants > Roots > Rhizosphere ... | reverse complement strand
GCGTCACAAGATAGACAAATATACCTAAGTCCTGTACCTGAATTTGTATATCCTCCCCCTATTCTTTCATCACTAAATCCAAGAGATCTTAATCCCCGCGTTTGTTTTTTTCTTATGTAGAAGATGAGTCCAAGGAAAATCGCAATATTCAGTGCAAACCCTACTAGAAAGCCAAAGAAGTAGGTCAATACCAAACTGATCCCAAGACTGGCTCCTATAAACAGCAGCTGTCGTTTCACTGCTGGATTTAGAGTGCTATCCATTATACAATCACCAGTTATAGTACAGCTTTCATGGTTTATGAACCTATTTCTATGTTAGCCCTGATTCGGACTGAAATTGGAGTATCACTATATGTTTCGATAAGCATTGGTATTTGATGAATGCCTGCTGTCAAGATACGATATTATTCAACTGCTTTGCATTGAACTTTTTGGTGCTCACTACCACCTAAAATCCAGCATGGAAATGCTACCGGCAGACTATAAAAAATGCATGATCCAGCGATCGCCTCAAGATCGATTCGGAGAGAAAATTGGGGAGTTAAAAAGGAGAGTACGACGCTTACTATTGTTGGCTGATGCTCGCCTCAAGGAAGTGCTAGAACTCCAGTATTTACTGTAATGACAAACTTACAGTTAGGAGCTTTAGTATCGCCGTTCTTGGCATTAAAATCTATTATTACACCGTTACCGCCTGAACCACAATCAAAGTAATTAGCGCCTCCTCCACCTATCATAACGTCATGACCAGTTCCAGCGTAAAACTGATCGTTTCCTTTGCCTCCGACCATAAGGGTATCACCACCGGAACCTATGAAGACATTGTTTCCTGAGGCACCGTAGAGCTGAGCACTCGAAGAGCTACTGGACATCATTATATTATCACCAATTCCGCCGTACACCTTGCAATTACCTGATCCACATTGTATGACATCATTACCGTCAAGACCGTATATGCTAGGACTTGAGGTAGCAGTAGCAATTATAATATCGGGTCCATTAGTGCCCACGATGGGTGGACAACCGCTTCCACTACTACTAGTACCGCCTGAAGTAATACTTCCCCCTCCTCCTCCTGCACCGCAAGTTGGAACTATTAGATTTTTAGGAAGCTCAAGTCCTGACGCAATCTGAGATCGTGATAGAGAAGTCACCGGAGCTTGATTAGGGGGTGTAAGCGGATTATCTGGAATAGGCAGGGTCCTGCCTTTCACGTGTGTATGTGTACGTGCACTCGCGGGAGTAATCATTATTAAACCGGCGAGTGAAATTATCATAAAAAGGGCACCTAATAGGTGAATACTTGAATCTCGCAGTAACATGATGTTAGAGGAAATCATCGCTTATAAAAACTTGTCATAACACAATTCTTAAGTTTCATTCTCAATTAAAAAATATGTCTTTTGGCTCTGTTGATTGATAAAAATTCAATTAACCCATATTTTCTCAGTCCAACAATGAGCATTCTAAGGCTATGACTATAATGGATGGATAATACGGTAATTACAAAATCCTTGTAGTGGATATCCAGCCTTTTCTGGTGGTAAAACTGCTTGGAATATGGCTCTAGATAGGTTATGCCATTTGGAACTGCTAATTACGGCATCCTCGATTAAGAAAAAGAATGCAAATCAACCGAGATTACCGAACTACAAAGCAGCAAGGACGTGAAACCAATTCAAGATGATGTTTCTTCTACCGACACTCTACGTAGTGATCTACATCAGATTTAAAGAGGCGATAACATAAAGGAGAATGATAAGAGGAAGAGGAGAAGGATAGAGTGAATATTAAAGAGACTTTCATATTTTCTTTTGAATCTCTAAGGGATAGAAAACTTAGGACCATACTAACAATCTTGATGGTCATGTCAGGAAGCGCCCTTTTAGTCGCCGTAAGTGGTATTGGTGCATCTTTTACGGATTCATTTAATAAACAATTTAGCAATTTAGCACCCAGTATACTCTTCATATCTAGCTCCCAACAGGCACAGGGCGGTGGTGGTGGCGGCCCCGGCATCGGAGGCAGTGCTCCAGCACCTCCAAAAATTACCTTAAATTCTGCAGTAGTAAATAGAATACATTCACTTCCTTTCGTTAGCGATGTGATCTCTACGTACAGAGGTTCAGTAACAGTGCAGTCCCAAAGCGAATCCAAAACTGATGCAATCTTGTCGATGGATCCACAAAAACTCCTGGTCATCGCCCCAACGCTAGAATTTACAGATGGTTCTACAACACAGCCCAACAATCCGGCTGCCATGATTGTAGCTCAAGATGTTGCCAATCCGCCAGGAGATGCCAATCCGTTTTTGGTTTTAGGTCAAAGTGCTAAAGTGACATATTCTTTTGTAGATGCCGATACTGGTCGACAGAAAGAAGAGTCAAAGAGTTTTATTGTCACAGGCATTATGAAAGAAACAGGTAATCCTACTATAGACAATGGTATTGTAGTCAACCTGCAAGCTGGAAATTCACTGCTCAAAAAATCCGGCAAGTTTGACTCGCTATTTGTAATTGCACAATCAACTGACAATGTGGATACCGTGGAGAAGGAGATAAGAAGTCTATATGGCAATAACATAGGAATTAATACTGTGAAAGCTATTTTGAAGACAATACAGCAATTCACCGGTGGAATAAATGCATTTCTTTCAAGTATTGCTATTGTTTCATTAATTGTAGGTGCAGTTGGAATCATTACAACGCTTTACACTGCTGTCATCGAAAGAACACGTGAGATTGGTACATTGAAGGCTATAGGGGCCCAGAACAGTAATATCCTAGCACTATTTCTTGTAGAAGCTTTATTGATTGGAATTTTTGGAGCGACACTAGGGTTGTTATCAGGAATCGGGTTTGGTTATGCCTTAAGTGCTGGCATACGTCCAGGCAATGCGCCGTATACTCCTCCAATCTTTCTTGCAAGCGATATGGCCAGAGTATGGATGATTTCTGTTGGTCTTAGTATAATTGCTGGCGTATTTCCTGCATTAAAGGCATCTAGACTACTTCCTATAACAGCGTTGAGGTCACAATAAAATGATATAACAAGTCAGCCTTGTACCGACCTAACTTAATAGTGTCAGCATTATCACTGATTATGAATGCAATCTTTAGATAATAACATACTAACATTCAATGCAATAGAATAGTGGCATGGAGCCAATAACCACAATATTCGTGATACCGTAACAATGGACCGTATCATTTTTATGATACCTCATGGAGTGAAAATTAAGATTGAGCAAATATGCTGAATCGTGACTCTCACAGAGAAAATGAAGTGATCGTAAACAATCAATCTAATGCTAGTCCAGCCACTGCTATGAAGGTCAAAAACCTTTCCAAAGTATTTGAATCTTCTGCAGGTAAAGTGTTTGCTCTAAAACAGGTCAACTTTACAGTCAATAAGGGTGAGTTTGTGTCAATCATAGGACCATCTGGTAGTGGAAAATCTACTTTATTAAATATGATAGGAGCGCTAGATAGGCCAACTGTTGGGAAAGTTTTCATTGGCGGAGTGGATATCTTTTCATTAAAAGATCATGAAATTGCGAGTGTGAGAAATACCCTGATAGGTTTTATATTCCAATCTTTTAATTTGATTAATAGGACTACAGTTCAAAAAAATGTAGAGATTCCTAGCATAATCTCTTGTACTGGAGGCGAAGGTAAGGAAAGAACTAGGCGTGCCTTAAAGATTTTAGAAGTTCTTGGCATTAAAGATAAGGCTAAATTCAAACCAACGAATTTAAGTGGAGGACAGCAGCAAAGAGTTGCGATAGCAAGGGCGCTTATGAATAATCCTACGATAATTCTTGCTGATGAGCCTACAGGTAACCTTGATACGAAGACAGGAAATGAGGTTTTTGACCTGCTCACATTGCTTTCAAAGAAATTCAGAAGGACAATAGTAATGGTTACTCATAATAACGAACTTGCTGAAAAAACAGACAGATCTATTTATCTTAGAGATGGCAGAGTCGAAAAAGAGGTTACGAACTAGACGTCACCAGTAAATCGGAAAATACCAGCAGATCATCAAGAGGATGATTGTAACATCAACAGAAGATCTGCGGCTCCTTATTTACCTCATAGAACAGAAATAATACAACCAGTGGTTGTACGCTTCCTAGTTCTTACAGGATTGCTATTTTCATCTTCAGCTATTGCAAATACAAATAATAGTAGTAATAATGTTATTGCCGCTTACGCACAATCAGCTAGTAACAGTAATCTTGTATTTCTAGAGAACGGCCCAAACACTGACAAACCACCTGCTTTCTTAGATGCTTTCTGGACAAATAATTTAAGCGCAAACTCATCAGTACCAAGTAACAATATAGCAAAGACAGAAGTAGGTCCTGGAGACGGCGTTGCTACTTTAGCAGTGGTGTTAGTCAATAGAGGAAGATCAGATCTTACTGGAGTCACTGGCTACCTAAACCTTCCGGCGGGTTTCAAGCCACTCCCAGGAAAGAATAATGGAACTTCTCAGTCTGTAGCCGGCTTTTATTCTGTAGTAAAAGCAGGAAGTACATTTATTCTATATTTTGACATGGATGTTTTAAAGCAGGCAAAGGTGGGTGGATATTCTGCTCTACTCACACTTCAATATAGTAAGATACTTCAGATGGGACAACTTATAACAACAATTACGGTTCCGTTTAGACTTACTGGAAAGGTGATTTTAAATACAGTGTCAGAGAATAAAGAGTTAATCCCAGGTTCCCCCAATATATTAAAAGTCAATATTCAAAATAAAGGCACTGCGGATGCAACAGGCGTGGTGGCTACAATTACAGGTGTGACAGGAAGTAGCACTACAGGTGGTAGCATTAGTAGTAGCAGTAGTACTACTAGTACAAGCAGCAGCAACTCAACCTCTACTCAACAACAACCGTCTTCATCTCCCGCGTCACCTTCATCTTCTTCTTCTATTCCTACAGTAAATGTAGGATCTCAAACATTTAATCTCGGCAGAATCCCAACAAATGGATCTGCAGAAATAAATCCTGTAGTATATCCGACCAGCTCTGCTGGCGAGACTGCACAGAATCTGAATCTCCAGATATCTTATGGAGATGCATATGGTAACCAGAAGACTCTAAATGTACTGGTCGGTCTCGTAATAGCACCAAATCCACCCCAATCGGTTTTAAATCTTACAACTAATAATGGAAATGCATTAATTTTAACAGCAGGTAAAATAGGGAACATTGAATTCACACTTCAAAACAATGATAAAAACCCAATAACTAGCGTTGTTGCCTCACTTAATTCACAAACTGATGCTATGAAGATTCTTGGAGATTCTAGATGGACATTACAATCTATGTCGCCTCAATCCAAGCTGAATATGTTTACAAAGGTCTTTGCTTCGTCTACTTTGGTTGGCCAACCCACTCTACTTACCCTAACAGTTCAATATGTATCAGAAGGACAATCCAAGACAGATTCCCTTAACCTTGGAGCATATATTACTGGTGACATCAAAGTACGAGTATATGACGTACGTGTCACCAATGTAGGCAATATTCCAAACCTTACTGGAAATATATTAAATGAAGGAAATACAGTTGGATTGTTCACTACTATAGAAATTGTAAAGAACCAGCTACAAGGATCATCTACACCTACAGCTTCATCATCACCGTCAAATAGTGGTGGAACAGGACATCATCGTGGTCAGCAACAACAAGAACATAATGCAGTAGGAGGAGGGAATCAAACGCAAGGATCCTTAGCTGACTTTCTTAACCCTTCACCTCCTCCTCAGTATCTAGGTGATCTCTCCGTAGATTCTCCGCTACCATTTAGTATTCCACTTACCTCCAACAACAATACAATAACAGCACCTCCAGGCAATTATCCTGTGGCACTCAAAATCTCATATAGCGATGACTTAAAAATCCCACATCAGTTTGTTGATACTAACGAAACGGTTAGCTTCCAGCCTTTATCACAGTCTGGCGGCAGAGATCGCGGAGGAGGAGGTGTCGGCGGGTTTGGAGCTATTTTGACAGGTGGGCAAAGAGGAGGATCAGGTAATAATATTTATGGAATCATCATAATAGGAGCTATAGTGGCTGCTATAGCAATAGCTGCTTTGTATATTATCAGGAGAAGATCAAGATCAAAGCTCAATAAGTTACAGGCTAGTAAAGTGATGGGCGAAGAATCTTTCCTAGATGACATTGCTGCAGATAAAGATTTAAGTCAAACCGATGCTGTTGGCAGTAGTAGGAAGGACAGGTAGGTAATCAAGATAATGGACGTTAAGCAAATTTTCTTACTATCTATCGATGCCTTAAAGGAAAGAAAAGCAAGATCTGCACTGACTATATTGATGGTCATAGTAGGAAGCGGTTTGATGATTGCACTTAATGGTATCAGTGCTGGTCAGAATGTTTTTGTCAATAAACAATTAAATACATTAGCACCTAACATACTTTTTGTCAGCTCAGGTCAGCGTTCATTTGGTCAAGGTCCAACTGCTGCCTCTATTACTATAAATTCCGCAGTGGTAGACAGAATAAGATCTCTTCCATTTGTTCAACAAGTTGTCCCTGCATACCAAGGACAAGTCTCACTACAGTCTCAAGGAAATTATTTGAATAGTCCAGTACTTGCACTTGATCCTCTAAAAATTTATTTAATTAATCCCTCTCTGCAAATGACAGACGGTTCTGTAATAAAATCGACCGACCAATCATCCATAATTGTAGGAGATAGTATTGCCAACCCACCGGGCAAGACGTCGGCATTTCTTTTTGTTGGTGAGACTATCAGAGCTACAGCTTCATATGTAGATCCTATCACAGGAAAGCAACAACAAGCAACAAAAAGTTTCATGGTAAGCGGTATTCTACAGCCTACTGGAAACAACCAGATAGACAGAGCCATTATAATGAATGCAGATGCAGGAAATACTTTGTTCCACAAATCAGGTAAATTTGATGAAATGGTCGTAGTAGCTCAGTCAGCATCTTATGTTGACACTGTACAACAAGAAATTACGACTCTGTATGGTCAAAATATTGGAATAATTACACCCAAAGCTATCTTACAGACAAGGGAGCGATTTCTAAATGGAAATAACTCGTTTATCCTGAGTGTTGCTTTTATTGCATTACTTGTAGGGGCTGTCGGAATTATTACCACTCTTTACACATCAGTTAATGAGAGAATAAATGAGATCGGTACCTTGAAGGCTATAGGTGCGCAGAAAAGTTTTATTCTATCTATGTTTTTAGTAGAGGCTCTAATTATAGGCTTATTGGGAGCAACTATGGGATTAGGAGTAGGAATAGGCGGATCTTATATGTTGTCTGATTTTTCTGGACCTCGACCAGGAGCAGGTGGAGGAGGACCAGGTGGAGGAGGTAATCAGGTACACATTCCGCCAGTATTTCTTCCGGCAGATCTTGTAAACGTATGGACACTCTCTTTAATTCTAAGCTTAGGAGCTGGCTTATTCCCTGCATGGAAAGCATCTCGACTATCTCCAATACTAGCTTTGAGAAGATAGTGAGTTTTTACAAGATATGTCCGTTATGACTTGCTATTGCGAGTAATGATTTAAGATAAATATCTGGATATTGATAAGTCCACTGGACTAGGTGGTATACAGAGACTTGTGGCTTGTCCTTATTGCCAAAACGCTGAATTATTCAGACTCGGTGGGAATTACTATATTCCCTCATATGACAACGACTCATCATTTCCATGAACGCTATGCCATGATGGTCCATCTCGAGCAGATTATTATGAATGAAGATATATTTATATCAAAATAAAATATCGTTTGATTACTAACTATAGGTTCTTTTAACCTAATTGCATCTCTTGAAAACATTATGATATTGCTTTTGTATGACTAATTGTTTTCAACGTTGTTTGGACTTCTTATCATATGTGTGTGAGCGATATTAATCCCATGCGATAGAAAATCTCGTATTTTACTGGTACAGGAATATTATAAAACTATAAAACTACACATAGTATGACTGGAATGCTAATGTCTATGCATGATTGAATAATATTCATTGGACAGCATAGTGTTATCTAAAAGTGATCAGCTCTTACATAAGCCTAAATGACTAAATTGATATATCATATTTTCCCAAGATTCTTTTAGATTTTCCAATAAATCTGATTCGTATTTACAAATTTAAGTTAATATTTAATAGCTACTGTGTAAGTGACTGATATAACATAATGTATATCATAAAGAATATGCAAAGATTATCATTATCATCGACCGTAATTATGACTCTGGTTATTTTCTCAACAGTGGTGGTTGTTACTACTGTTGTTGGTATTCCTATACAAGCGAACGCAAAGAAGAAAATGATGATAACAACATCAATCTCTCCTTCCCAGTCTTTAGATGGCAATAGCGTTCTAAATGATCAGAATACCCCCTCCACCAATATCAGTAGCGCTCAGCAAGGAGTTGATAACAGTAGTACTAATAATGGTAATGGTAATAACAACATCAATAATTCCTCTTTCTTGATCTATGAAAATCCAACTGAAAGAATAAGCATGATGTATCCTTCTAATTGGCAGAAGATAGAATATCCACCAGGAGCAATGAGTTATGGAGTAGGCCATAGAATAGTTGCTAATTTTCTTGCTCCCTTAAACTCCTCAGATAATTGGCGAGGCTCCCTGACAATACAAATATCAAGTCAATCTGATGTAAAAAATATAATACCCCAAAATACTACTGCTACCAATATTAATCTTGGAGATCATCGCGCTTTCAAGTTAGAATACGCAAGTAATGAAAGAATGTATCTTAATAGAAATCTAACCAACTTTAATACAATCAACCTCAAGATAATGCAAGTTTGGACTACTATAGGGAATAATACATATTTGCTTACATACAGCGAAGAGGCATCAAAATATGCGCAGTACCTGCCTGTTATCCAGAAAATGCTTAGTTCATTTAAGATATCTTAATGATAAATGCAATCAATACATTTAAACAGTAAGGGCCGCTTTACCACTATTTATTGTATTTATGTCTGAATTTGATCTCTTTCCAAGAAGCAAAATAAAAATGATTATTGAAGTTCTTGTCAAGAATAAACATAGTACTCTCAGACAGAGCACTCAAAATGAGCGTATGATAATTTTTTACTTTTTCGTCTCTTGTATATCTACTTTTGCATACATGAAGAATTAATCTTCCTGACTATGTTATTGACCTAGCACTACACCGCATGTGCCGTCTGTATCGTCACCTTTTGATGCATTAAAGTTCAATACTACGCTTTTGCTAGTACCTCCATTTGTTCCAGCAGCCGCGCTGCATGCAAAATAGTCTGCACCAGGTCCTCCGATAAAAAGGTCACTACCACCGCCTCCATACAATTTATCATTTCCTCTTCCAGCTACAAGAATGGTAGGGCCTTGTCCTGCAATAAGTATACTATTTTCGTTTCCACCGTAAAGCTGATTAGTTCCTGTTCCACTGGCAATAATGATGTTATTCCCTGCTCCACCGTATAACTGATTATCTCCTGGCCCCCCAACGATTATATTGTCCCCGGTTCCTCCGCGTATGATATCATTCCCTGCTAAACCCATGATAACATTGCTACCGTTATCACCTATTATACGATCATCACCTTCAGATCCCATTATTGGATGACAAGTTCGTGCCTGGATACATTTTGACAGATTTTCAAAGATAGTAGTTTTAAGTTGTATAGGTGGAGATAGCGTGCCAGAAGGTGTTTTTGATATGATACTTGCACCTGTGCTGGAAGAGGGATTCGTCCTGGATGCTGGTGTTGATATGATACTTGCACCTGTGCTGGAAGAGGGATTCGTCCTGGATGCTGGTGTTGATATGATACTTGCACCTGTGCTGGAAGAGGAATTCGAGCGTGGTGATGCTTGTGCGCCTACTTGCTGAAAAAAGTACATAGGTATAAGTCCGAATACTAGAATAAATGCGATCGCCATATAAGATGTTTGCCTCATCTTTCATTATCGACCTTCTCTTGCCTCTTTGGACTTATCACAGGAATAAAATGTATCATGAATTAAAAAGTCTTTTATCATAGTACTGAACTTAGGATGCCGGAATTTAAGCTTAGCTGAGTGTGAATCAGTATTCATATAATTTGATACAATTTATGTGTTGTTCATGGAGTTCGTATTATTAGATTATTAGTACTACCTGTAATATTAATATGAATTGATTAATTCATATATAGCTGCTAAGGTATTGCTCTGTAAGTGTGCAAAAAAAGAAAGTCGAGAGAAAGTATACATTTTTGATTTCAGTTACACTATTAGTATTTTCTTTTGGACCCTACTCTTCATCAATAATATTCGCTATACCATCATACTATAATTCTGCACAACAAGCAAATACGAAGACGATGAATGCAGAATTAGAGTCTGCAGGCAATCGGCCTTATTCTTCTCCTCAAAGACATGCCACAGACGGTGCAAGTTTAACGAATACTTTTATGATGTATGAAAATCCAACCTATGGAATAACAATACAGTACCCATCCAACTGGGAAAAAATTGAATACCCTAGAATAGGCTTAGCTGCTGTTGGTAGTGATCTAGTTGTTAATTTCGCAGCACCGTTAGTGAATGCTTCCGATCATTGGCGAGAGCATCTTATGATACAGGTGTTGAAGCAGACTCAAGCCAAAAAACTTATCCCTGAAAGCATAATCACTCTTGGAGGCCGGCACGGCTATACACGGCTATATAATAGCACTATGGAAATATCCAACCTTGACAGCAATACTGAAGTAAGACTTCATCTCAAAACATTGGAAGTTTGGGTGACAATTAGTAATGGTGACTCATATCTGCTGACGTATAAGGCAGTTGCCGCAAGATACTCCCACTACTTACCGACGATACAGAAGATGCTCGATTCATTTAGGATCGCGGTTCCCAATAATTCTACTATGCAATGAAAATCAAAAACCCTTTCTGGAAAATTTGGAAGCAGCATAGCTGGTATGAGAAAGATATTCGGTAGTTGTGTGGGCACACTTGCAGGCAGCCAGGTTTCATCATCTTTTGCAAATATGTCGAAGATAATGGTAGCTATCGAAGGAGAAGCACTGTGATCTATTATTATCAATCAATACATTATAACAAGCACGGTGCAAGTGCTCGTATCTGAATTTGTCCTGTGGGCTGAAAAAATCCAATTGTCAGTTAACGTGTATGTGGCATAATACAATTATAGCCAATTAAAAAAGAATCCTCGGTATTATCGTTTTTTGTGTCGATTGCCTTTCTTTTGGCTTGACTTCTTATTACTTACCTACATACCTACAATCGTATAATAACAGTTTTATATTTACAAGTAGATCTATATACATACAAGGAAAAAATACGTTGGGCCATTGGTTCCCTGCGCGGGCGATTCATCATTCTCCGTAACTAGCGCAAACTAGTTACCTGCCTGGAGATTGAATCATGCCTGACCAATGGCCATTTTAATTATATATGATAGGTAAGTATTTGATAAAATATCGGCAAGGAATCCCACATCTTTTAAGAGCGGGTAGTTGACATAATTAATTGACTAACTCAATAACGAAACTTTTCACAATCGCAATTGTCGCATCGACCAGTTGTTATCTGCGCTAATCTATGATGTCCACATTGACAGATTGCCTATGATGTGTTAATAATATAGCATCACTTTATTTCAATATATGTCAAATGGAAGCAGCTAAAAAGGATCGTTTTGACGGTGCATTTGCACCCTCATTTTAAAACCTATGATCTTGTTTTCTGCTCTCAACTGTATCAGTATATACATGGCCATGAGTGGATACGAAATAACTCCTACTCCATAACGTAGGAAGTTTGGACTTTAACTCTGAAAACTCTTGTCTTAGTATCCTTGATGTATATCCTTTCAATATAGCAGCAATTCTATTAGGCGCTATGGTTGGCTGCGATCTTACGAAAATGTGGACATGATCAGACATAGTTATCTTCAGTATAAATCTCCTCTCTATCTGTTACCATACTCTTCTGCATTTTTGCCATTTTGTCAAAAATAGTGACTGTCGGTTTGTTTATACGATTTCTTGCGACCGTCCCACTCCCTTGAAGGGAGATACACTTATTTCATTCTATCTTCTTATGTTTAATATGTACAAGATTCTTGATTTCGGATTCGCCGTCTCCATCATCATGATGATTGTTTGTGGTATTTCAATCATCATCCCCTCTTTTGCCATAAATCATGATAGTAGGAATGCTGCAGCGGCATTTGTGATTGTAAGTGGGAATACAAATAGTCCTTTAACTCTGACTAAAAGCTCCGCATATAATTACAATAGTATTACCGCTAGAAGCACTAGTGCTGTTGATGGCGCTCACATAATCACTATGATTCAACCTATAAGTTTTGTAGAGGATACGCTATTCCCCCAATCTTTTGTATCTAATCCATCTGGAAGCGATATCACGTTAGGTAATGGCACGACACTAGCAGATAGACCAATCACTTTAACTGTAAACAAGATTCAATCAAACAATACCCTAACCCTTTTGCTGCATAGCTTAAATGACAAATATTTGCTGACAGGAGATTTGAAAGGACCTACCAAACTTATAGCGAATTCAACTGCAGACAATGCACAATTCTCTCTGAAAGGAAATATTAACCTCAATAAGAATACACCCTATTCTGTAGTAGGAATCTTGGCTGAAACTAAGACCAAAGGTTTGACACTCACCATTAACGACGCAAAGAACCCGAACAACTTTAAAGCAACAATTGGATTTGCGCCACCGCATTCAGCAGGTTCATTAGCAGAATAATTAATCTTTCAAGGATGTCGTTGATGTTTCCAACAACATTGTTCAGAAAAAAGTGGCTTGTTTGAAAGATATCTGGCTGAATAGCTAGGTAAAAGCGATACTTTACTCTTTCAAATTTTCTTCTTATAGCAATGAAGGCAGTTCCTAACATTGGTATATTTAGTATCCGCTCAACAGGCTCTGTTCACTTAACAAATATAGTCATGCTATTATTATGTACATCTACAAACAGATTAAACCAATTTCTAACATGTTCTAATGTACAGTTATCTTTTTGACATGGAAAATAATCATCAAACATTTCAGTTCTGTTTTTTATGTATTGAATAGTTCGTTCTCTATAATGATACTTTTTTTTCGTAATAATATGAGTGAGTATGATGACGTAATTTCAAAAATCTACATGCTTGTGGATACCATGTACTACGACCACCAGCAGTGGAGATGGATATTTTCCATATTTTTTAATCAATTGTTGAAGAAACCGTTCAGCAATAAGTAGGCTCCTTTCTAGAGAAATACGCATACATATCCAGAATTGATTTACTTTTAGGTTCAATTGCAATCCATCCATCTATAACCAGACTACTACTTCTTCTTCTCTCTACCTACCTACTCTAATCAGTGTTTCATCTATAATAATGAATTGCGATATCTTAGTTCTCTTCTTCTGCCATATTTTCTTTGTTGGTTTATAATGATGCTGTATCCAATTCCAGATTGATTGATACATGATTTCTTTTGACAAATGGCAATAAATGCTTCTCTGATGTTTTTCTAAGCGAAAGACCAGAAAAATACAAATAAGTGTAGGGCGTAGTAAATATACTTTGAAGGAGTTCTGCTTCTTTTGAATATGACCATTTAAAGAAGTAGGGCATCTTAAGCTATAGATTTATCGTTAAGTGAAGAGCCATTTGATCTATATTTATAGCCAATTAAACATATGTGATAGATAGGAGTATAGGAGAACATTTGTCAGATGATGAATATCGGAAATTATCACAACAAGAAATTGAACTTGAAGTTGGCAAGATTCACGGATGGAAAGTAGTTGATGGCAAGTTAAAAAGGACTTTTGAATTTGAAAACTTTGTTCAGGCGTTTGGTTTTATGACGCAGGTAGCAATAGAAGCTGAAAAGATCAACCACCATCCGGAATGGTTTAATGTTTACAATAGACTTGAGATTAATCTCGTAACACACGATGTTAACGGAATAAGCAATTATGACTTTAAATTGGCAGGGACTATTAACCATCTTTACAATAAGGAATACGATTGAGCTATCAGAGAATACAGCGCTAGAAATTATGATGGATCTAAACTTCTGTAAGTTAAAATGCAGTCAATTAGATATGATGGTTAACCTATAAAACTGATTGAGTTGTAAAACCATTAGACACTAAGCCACCTAGATGTAACTTGCATTCTTATTATTCTTCTTCTGGCTTAAAACTTCAACATGAAGGCACATATCGGATTATTCAATGGAACACATACATCGAACTGAATGTAGACTGAGGGGTATGTGCCGCAATCCACAAGAATACCACTTACGACAATAGGGCCTTAGATTCTGCTTTCTACGTAATAGCTGCTTTGTTGCACAACTCTGTTATTAGTCAATAACAGCAGAAATATGTGCCTTCATAGTGACAAATCAAGTATAATTGGGGATAAGCTGTATTGAAATAGTCAATATTTCGCGATTTATTTGGTTATGCAACAAAGCACGTAATAGCTATACTGGCTAACATAAATACGTAGAATAGTTTAATTATTTTGTTCACTATACTTTTAGATTGGTAACCCAATCTTTGATTTCTGATTATTGCATCTAGCGTTTTGGATAATGCTTA
>Ga0070711_100001050_pt1 | contig 14732 bp, 13 predicted proteins | sample LARL53metaG_FD_65452 | JGI IMG/M metagenome (GOLD analysis project Ga0070711, IMG submission 65452) | Corn, switchgrass and miscanthus rhizosphere microbial communities from Kellogg Biological Station, Michigan, USA - LAR L5-3 metaG | ecosystem: Host-associated > Plants > Roots > Rhizosphere ... | reverse complement strand
TGCGAGCAGCAATGGGCCATTTGGATTCATATATTTTTAGTAAGTGAGGTGTAGATTGATGATATGATTATTTATAGTCAATAAAAAGTGTAAATCCCATAATCAACGAGCACCTTGATCCGGAATTGGGAAACATACAAATCTTAATTAAGGAATCATGCAGCAGAAATCTAATGCAAGCGATCGGGAAAATTCCTAGATGGATTGTTGAAAAAGATCCCTCCTGGGAGAAATCGGGTCATTTCAATCATGGTATGCTGGAGTGGTCTAAAAAAGGAGCAGATCTCCGAGCAATTTGCGATCCTGCAAGCATGTACTGTGATGTCATGATGGAAGAAAGAAATCAATCCGATTCGATTTCGAAATTTAATGCTAAAAGCAATTTGAGCACGTTCGCTTCAGCGGATATAGCAAGATACCTATCAAGTAGGTATCTCAACCCTAGGTTCGATATCAATAAGATGGGGCTCTTCAAATTTCACAAGTTTTAAGAAGTCTATCGATGGCATAAAAGCTTAATTTATGCATACTACGCTTCTTCGCAGCATCGCAGTTATCGGTCTATTATTATTCGGAGTATTTTTAAATTCAGGGGTAAGAGCTCAGCCACTGGCTAAAGGCACGTACCTTGACGGAGTAAGATTCATTCAATACCTGGATGATAACGTTGCTTTGCAGGAGATAAAATCGGGTCATTTAGATACCTATTTTTCTAGGATCCCTCTGGAATCGGTTTCTGCTGCCAAAGCTGATCCTAATTTGAAAGTATATGACAGAATCGCAGGGTCTTTTGGGCTCTTACTGAACCCGGCTCCTTCAAAGGATAATAATTCAATAAACCCCTTCCAATTTAGACAGGTTCGCTTTGCGATGAATTACCTGGTAGATCGCGAATTTATTGTTGACGAAATATTAAGAGGCTATGGTACATCCTTATCTGCTCCATTCGGCGTCTATTCTCCTGAATATCTTAATGTCTTAAATACCATAGAATCATTTGGTTTCAGATACAATCCTCAGTTCGCACAAAAGTTGATTTCTGATACACTTACTAAGGCAGGCGCAACAACCCAGGGAGGAAAATGGTTTTTTAAAGGAAATCCCATTAATGTTAAAATTCTGATTAGGAGCGATGATCCCCAGAGACTATCAATGGGAGAGCTCGTGGCTTCAGAGCTACAAAGCGCCGGCTTCAACATTCAAACAGATTTTGGAGACTTGAACAAGGCAAATCCGATCGTATATGGCTCTAATCCTCAAGACTTTCTTTGGCAGGTTTACACGGAAGCCTATGCCGGTACGTCCGCATTCGTAAAATATAATCCGGTGGTTGCTTCTCAGATGTACGCACCATATTATGGGAACATGCCTGGCGGTCAAAATCCCGCATTCTGGAATTATCGAAATGAGACACTAAACAAATTAACACAAAAAATTGCATTTTTTAATTTCACCTCGGAGGCAGAGAGAAATCAGCTACTCCGAAATGCCACTAGGGCAGGGGTCGAGGAATCTGTAAGGATCTTTGTTGCGCAAAATACTGAGCCTTTTGTTGCATCTTCAGCAATAAAGGGTTTGATTAACGACTTTGGCGCTGGTATCACAAGTAAACTTTCACTTATGAATGCTAGGACCCTGAAGAGCAGCAATACTCTTGACATCGGTGTCAAACAGATCTACCAGGGGGCGTGGAATAATGTAGCGGGTTGTAAAGATTCGTATTGCACCCAGATCTATTCTGCTATATCTGACAGTCCTACCTTTAGAAATCCCTATACTGGCGAAGTGATTCCAATGCGAGAGCATTGGTCGGACGTCTCTACGAAGGGTCCAACCGGGAAGCTTAAGGTTTCACCTGATGCCCAGATTTGGGATCCTTATTCGCAGCATTGGAAATCTGCGGGCCAAAACGCCTCATCTATGAGTAAAGTCACCTACAAAATTCTCTATTCGAATTGGCATAATGGAATTCCGATGGACAAATCGGATCTGCTCTATACGCAATACTTCCTCTTCGAATGGGGAACTAACACCGGAAAAGGCGATCTTACCATAGACCCAGAATTCACATCTCAGGCACAGGCAGCCCTTCCACTGGTAAAGGGCTTGAGATTCATTGCAAATGACGAAGTAGAGTCTTATATCAACATGTGGCACTATGACAAAAAGGAAATTGCCGACGCAGCAACAATTTGGCCAGCTGAGCCATGGGAAATAACTACAGCAACCGAAAGACTTGTAACTTCAGGCAAGTTTGCTTATTCAACTGGAGAAGCTACAGCTAGAAATGTCGACATGCTATCATTGCTTATTCCAGCACATGCCGAAATGATAAAAGAGGAACTGCAGAAAATGAAGGATGAAGGTTATGTTCCGCCTGCTCTTACGGGAATTGTAACCGTGGGGAATGCAACGAAGAGATACGATGCCAGCATAAATTGGATCACAAATCACAAGAACGCGGTTATCGGAAATGGTCCGTTCTACCTAGATAGCTATAATCCCGCAGGTGGAATAATTACCATAAAGGCATTTAGAGACCCTTCATACCCGTTTCCTCAGGGTTATTGGTCTTCTTTTGAAAATCCGAATCTTGCAACCATTCAAAGTGTCAACACGCCCCAGTTCATATCTATTGGGCAACCAACTGTTGTCGTCAGCCTAACTGTGAACGTAGGCGGAAAGCCTAGCAACGATGCAATCGTAAACTACTTTATTTCAAACAAAGACGACAGGGTGGTTGTTCAAGGAGCAGCTAATCCTGCCACTGCCGTCGACAAATTAGGTGTTTACAATATCGTGTTACGGGATAACGAGACTTCAAAGCTCTCAGTTGGTCCTAACACCTTAAAAATATTTGCAAATAGCCGCGAAGCATTTAGGCCGGATATCTATAGTACAGTGTTAATAGAGAATTTCTCTCGTTTCAAAGGATGATCACACTTGACTAGATTCCACTTTTTCTTAATTAGAAGATCAATAAATATGCTGCTTGTTGTTTTCTCGACTATTGTGCTCACCCTCGTTCTCCTTGGCTCTACAATGGATAAGATACTAATTGATGCAGTTAGGTATGATGAAGTGAACACTGTAAATCAAGGAAAATTTCAGTTTCAAAGTCCAGACCAACGTCAAAAGTATGTTGATACACAAACTCTGCTTCACATCAAGGCTCTTGGTTTGGATAAACCTTGGTATTCTCCACAGCGTTTCGTTAATACTCTACTTAAACTGCTGATGTTGGATTTAGGAAAATCACATTTTTTTACTAGTGATTCCGGTTCTTCTAGCGTCAAGGACATAATAATGCAAAAACTGCCGTACACTGTTTTGTTGTTTACATCATCAACTATAATTGTATCTTTGATTGGACTCTATACAGGTGCGTTTGTAGCAGACAAGTCAGGTTCTGGATGGGACAAAAGCAATTCATTCTTTGCAGTATTAACCAGTAGTTTTCCATCGTGGTGGGTTGGAATGCTCATGATATTTGCGTTTGCCTTTCTTTACCCGATCTTTCCTGCACGTTCTACACCATTAACTTCGCCTTCCGATCCGTTCTATATTCTAGACCTTCTCTATCATATGACATTACCTCTGATTACCATAGTTTTGGTGAGTTTTACCGCTTGGTCGTTCATAGTCAAATATTTTATAGGAGGCGTTTTACGTGAAGACTTTATAACAGCTGAAAGGGCGATGGGACTTCCTAAGAAAAGGATAGTTTATTCACATGCGCTGAAAAATGCAGGCCCCCCTATAATAACAGGAATCGCATTAAGTTTGGCAGGTTCATTTGGAGGATCTATAATAATCGAGGCAGTATTCGATTGGCCCGGAATGGGGAAATTATATTATGACGCAATAGGTGTGATGGATGTTCCTATTATCATAGGGCTCACTTACATGTTTACTCTAATTTTTGTTATCACGATTTTTGTCACAGATATCATTTACGCCTTTCTAGACCCACGAGTGAAAGTAGGATGACAATTCAACTAGTATCACGAGCGTCTGTTTTACGAAAGATTTCGCATTCTAAAGGCGGAATAGCTGGAGCAATTATCTTAATATTCTTGATTTCAATTACCTTGTACGCTGTTTTTTATATACCGCTAGATTCCTACAAGCAATGGAACAATCCAGATTATTGGATTGACTATCCCAAGGCTGCTGCACCAGCATGGACAAATATTGGGCTGAAATTGCCTGAACATATAATTCTCAAATCTGACCAGGCTGTAGTGTCGAGTACACTAGAAAATGGAATACGAATTGTGACACACACTTATACTATTAACTTCAATTACGATTCATACCCAACTGATTTCATGGTACCTTATACTGTGAAATATGGACAGATACCGCCGGTCTTAAAGATTGATGTGATTAGACCAGATGGTATCGATTTTCGAATATATAGTTCTGCATTACCACCTTCGCTTATCCTGACTTCGGCTCAAAACGAATTCAGCGCAAGGGTTTTCTCCACTGACAGCCTGATAACCGAAAACCTTCGTCTCGATAAGAGACTCTTCAAATATAACCAAGATGAATCGCTTCCTCAGATAATGCTATTTTCCCAAACCGATCATGGAAAGGTTTTAAAAGGAAAATATCAAGTGAAGGAATCATTTTATCTCTTTGGTAGTTCAGACTCTGTCGAAAAATCTGGTTTGGCTCTCGGAGGAAGAGTATACGGATTGATGGGAACCGATGAGCTACGCAGAGACCTTACAATCGGCATTCTATGGGGAACCCCTGTTGCCCTCTTTATAGGACTAACAGTCTCTATAGCTTCAATTTTCATTGGATTAATTTATGGGGTCCTTGCTGGATATAAAGGAAAAAGAACAGATGAGGGATTGATGCGAATAAATGACATATTTTATTCGTTACCTACATTACCCCTTCTGGTTATTTTGTCAGTGATATTAGGCAGGAGCATATTTTTGATTACAGGTTTCCTTATAATTTTTGGTTGGGTAGGCACAGCAAAAATTACAAGAAGCCTTGCATTACAGCTCAAAAATATGCAGTATGTAGAAGCTGCAAAATTAATGGGACAGTCTGATTTAAAGATTATATTTAAACATGTTATACCCCAATTGCTTCCGCTGACCTTTGCTAGCATTGCAATAGCAGTCCCCAGTGCCATATTGGCAGAAGCAGCATTAAGTTTCTTAGGGTTGGGTGATCCGTCAATTCCCACGTGGGGACAAATTCTTCATGAAGCTAATTCTGGACAAGCAGCAGCTAGGGGTCTGTGGTGGTGGATAATTCCACCGGGTTTGATGATTGCTCTCACAGGACTTGCGTTTGTATTTTTGGGCAAGGCAGTTGAATCAACGGTAAGTATCAAGGGCAGATAGTAGTGACTGTAGAACAAGATAATTCGCTGCTGTTATTGCTCTCTCGACATATCATCTCGACGAATTCTAGGCAATTAGTGGTCTAGCCATGAAGAAGAATATGCACCTTTGAACTCGGCGTATGTGTCTATATTGTCGCTATCACTAGTCTTCTCATCACAACACATCAAGGATCTCTAGATCAATTGGCGCACCATTTCTATCGAATGCGCCGATCGTATCGTATTCGTAAGGATAATTTACGATAACAGAGACTACACCATAATAATTATTCAGGTCCTCAAGCGACGGTCTATTAGAACCACCGGGATGGGAATGAGCTGTGCCTACGTATGAGAGATCAAAAGGCAAATCATACGTAGGAAAACCAGAATAGTATGGTCCATGTGTGGAAAATGGCGGTACGACTAATCCTTCAATTATGGTTTGTTGTTTCTTGCTTCTACCTTTCAAAATTAAAATTCCTTCGTTTGGATGCCATGTCTTCGAATACGTGATAATCCCATCTGCAACCTGTCTAGTCATCGTTACCTTCCGCGTACCCGCGTCAGACTTTTCTTTTTTTCTAGACAGGAACAACAATTCTGATTTTATTTGCATCTTTTATTTTAACATTGGCGCTCCGATGACATCGAAACACTGTAATAGATTTAGCCTAATTTTCTCTGACGTTTGCTTTCTAGAGTGTGTTGAAACTATTGGATGCTACCTTTTTTAATACCTAACACAGATGAGTATTTACGAATGACAAACCGGTGTTCTCTCGTGCTTCTGGAATTAGGCCTGGCTGCATTTGATGGAAATAACAATGTGATCGTCTCGAACAGATTCACTAATCCAGCCCAATCGTTCAATTCGATAAAGTCAGGAAGGATTCCGACAGAACTCGAGGAGCTTTTTGAAGCCCTTAGCGATTTTGGTGACATTTCTGTTAATGATTCGAATGTAAACGATCTTTTGAGATCCGCCGGGCTTAAAAGCAGTATGATGACTGTGCAGGAACAAGATGAAATTCAGAACAAGAAGCAGATGCTGCTGATAAGGTGTGGATTTGTGAGCAATGAAAGAGACGCAGTACAGATGTTAAGAAATTTTGCTTTAGAAATATCGTCGTTGAGGGTAAAAGAAGAATCGCAGAAATTGGATCTCCATATAGCTCAAGCAATTAATGCTCTTGACGAACTTGATCAAATACTCAACACCTTAGGGGCTAGGATGCGTGAGTGGTATGGATTACACTTTCCTGAACTGGACAATTTAATTACTAGTCTAACCACTTATGCAGAAATTGTAAAAAGAGCTGGATATCGAGAAAATGTCTCTGTGGAAATTTTGAACGCAGTTGGTATCGAGGATAAAAAGGCCGATATAATAAATTCTGCTTCTAAAAGAAGTAGGGGCGGTGAGATAACCGCAGAAAATCTAGAAATCGTCAAAAAACTTGCAGAACAAATAATCTTTCAATCAACCCTGCGTAAGAGATTAGCAGAACACCTGGAATATATGATGGCAATCGTAGCTCCAAACATCAAAGAGTTATTAACAGCCCCAGTCGGGGCAAGACTGATTGCTAAAGCTGGAAGCTTAAACAAATTGGCTATTCTTCCAGCTAGTACCATTCAAATATTGGGCGCAGAGAAGGCGCTATTCAGATCACTACGAACCGGAGCAAATCCGCCCAAGCATGGACTCCTTTTTCAACATTCACTTATACATTCTGCACCTCGGTGGCAGCGTGGGAAAATTGCAAGGGCATTAGCCTCGAAGCTAGCGATTGCAGCAAGAATAGATCTTTTTCGTCCTGGTATGAAGGATTCCTCTATTTCAACTCGTCTGAATACCAGGGTCGCAGAGATTCAAGAGAAATATAAAGAACCTAGAAAAGAAAAGAAAAGAAACGAAAAATACTTAGCGCATGGTCGGCCGACTTATCTGCAACACTCTAAACGAAGTAAAAATAGAAACCCTCGAAGGAAAAAGTTCTCGAAGCGTCGATTCTAAGGGAAAACGTCGCAAAATGACCTCAAATAGCGTTTGCAGAATAAACTTTGGCATTAAAGTTAATTCAAGATTTAAGCTTTGAACATACTCAATTCTAACTCAGTTGCCTGGATAAATATCCATGGTGAGAAGCAAATCGCGACTCAGAATTTAGTCAAAGGTATTGACGTTTATGGAGAAAAGCTCGTCAAATACGAAGGGGAGGAGTATAGGGTTTGGGATCCATTTCGAAGTAAACTTGCAGCGGCTTTACAGAATGGTCTCACTGACCTTCCGATCATGAATAAAAGCAAAGTAATGTACATAGGTGCCTCTACGGGAACGACTGTAAGTCATATCTCAGATATTATTGGAATAAATGGTCTAGTCTTTGCAATCGAATCTTCGTCAAGAGTTGCGAGAGAACTTTTAGAAAATCTAGCTTCTAAGCGAGAAAACATTGTGCCCATACTTGAAGATGCCCGGAAACCCAGATCTTATTTTTCTGTTTTCGGGACAGTTGATGTATTATATTGTGATATCGCCCAGCCTGATCAAACTGAAATCGCCGTGGCGAATTGCCTTATTTACCTCAAACCTAGTGGAACATTATTGTTGGTTGTGAAAACGAGGAGCATCAATGTTCTTCTGAATCCCAAGACCGTTATCGCCCAAGAGGCAAAGAAACTGGAAAATAGCAAGTTCAGTATCAAGCAAATTATAGATTTAGAACCTTATGATAAAGACCATGCATTAATACGCGCAATTTATGAGCCCAATTGATTCTTTTGAACTCTCGCTCTCGAGCATGATTCTTAAAGGTCGCCACGATTTTCGGGCAAAATGAGGCGCAGCCTTGTATCGCGTGACCCATTTTTTGATGAAAAACATGGTTTTCTTGTCTGAAGGGTAACCGCTTCCGATGTCATGATAAATATTACGAATTCTTTGAACTTCATTATCGCGAACGATTTTGGCGACAATGGATGCGGCTGAAACAACGACGTTTGAACAATCTGCATGATGCACACAGTAAATTTTTGGTTTTGGAGTCCACAAATACTTTTTTATCGAATTCTTGTAGCGTTCGAGATTAATATCACATGCATCGACGTAGACCCTGGCGGCACGGATATTATTGATAACTTCAGCCATTCCTATCGCTTCAAGCTCGTTTAAACCGTTAAAAAAGACATAGCTATCAACTTCATGACACTGAATTTTGGATACATAAAAAGAGTTTGCCAATTGTAGGATATTTCCAAAAAAATTTGCTCGGGCCGTAGGCGTGAGCTTCTTCGAATCTCTAATACCCAGCTTGAGCAATTGAGAGATTCCATTTTTTTCTATACTTATCCCAGCTACCACTAAAGGTCCAATAACAGATCCACGTCCAGCCTCATCGACTCCACCTATAAGTGCGCCGTCAGCAGTTCCTGGCAATAATAATTTATCCTTGTAGCGGACTGATTTTATATCGAGGAGGTTATTATTATTTACCATGATCAGACGGTCCGTTTACTGATAAATACCGGTAGGATAAATATAAGGCCCCATATGGTCTGGACTTCCTCTGAGTTTGTAGAAACCATTGAAGGCAAGACGACACTTTTGGTTCCGGCCTCATCACTTTCAAGTAAAGTTCCTCCAAAAGTTCCTGCTTTCTTTAACCCGTCAGCCAAATTGAATCGGGATCTCTCAGTACTTGTATACAAGACATTTGTACCAGAAATAAAAAAAAATCCTAAAACTTTTGGCGATCCATTTGGAGGAATCGGGGCAAGAGCACTAAGAGTTGCAGTTGAAGTTCCAGAGCTAGAACAAATTTATATCAACGATATAAACAGCGTTGCAGTAGACGCAGCAAAAAAAGCTGCTCAAATCAATCTGGTAACTCAAAAGTGTACCTTTACAACACAGGAGGTGGCCGGATTTCTAACGAGCCACGATTCAAAAACTTACGAGAGGTTTTCGATAGTAGACCTAGATCCATTCGGCAGTCCATCAGCCTACATAGATTGCCTTCTAAGATCAGTAAGCAAGGGGGGGATGGTCTCCATCACTGCTACCGATACGGCAGTGCTGTGCGGCGTACATCCACAAGTTTGTATGCGCAAATACTACGGAAAGCCACTTAACAACCACTATGCACGTGAAACCGCTCTTCGGCTAATAATATCTTTGATCGCACTAATCGCAGCAAGACTCGACCTTATTGTCCATCCGATTTTCGTCCATGCCAATCTTCATTATCTGAGAGCGTACCTTACGGTATCAGTTAGTCGCAAAGAGGCGAACTCAGTCTTTAAGCGCATCGGCTACTTGCGATACTGTACAAAGTGCGGAAATAGAAACGCAATTACAGATTGTAACAAAGGAGAACCGTGTGAACTATGCGGAAGCACCTACAGTCTTGCTGGCTATTTGTGGATTACAAGATTGTTCGACAAGGATTTTGTTAAAAAAATGAGTTATTTGTTGGATACAAATCATGATGTAGTTGCTTCAATGCAATACCTAAAGAAAACTTTGGCTACATGCACAGAAGAGCTTGACGATATTCCATTTTATTTCCTCTCCGATGAAATATCATCCAGGTTAAAGACAAATCCTGATCCACTTCAAAAGATTATTGAACAGCTACGCTCTACTGGTCATAGGGCCTCTAGAACAAGTTTAGATCCTAACGGTTTTAAGACCGATGCAGCCATCGATGAGATACTGAACCTTCTTAAATAAGCGATAATCAGAGTCATTTTAGATCATAGATTTGCCCTTTATAGCACCACTGGCAAAATGATCTCGGCCACCTTTTTTCCTATGATAAAGCGATGAAGTATTGTTACAAGATGCCCATGACCATGATGTCCCATGTAGGTAATAGAAGCTGCTACGTGTAATGTGTGTGTGTGGCGGAGCGATAGCTGAATAATATTAGTCTTACTATGTTCTTGTCCCTATATGCTGCCTATAGCTATCAAGATAGACAGTCAAGATAGACCAAACACGATCACAATATGATATCATATGTAATACTAGTATAATGGGTACAATATTTGCTAACAAGACTGAAAAGGTAGGAATCTCAGCTCATTTCTTTAGTGAAACAAACAGCCAAAGCGCGCGGCGACATGCACTCCATTATAGAATAGAATAGTAGACGTCGATACTTATTAACAATCAATAAAGGAGATTGTACAAGTGTCACCATTCGAGAGTAAAACCACAATCAACTGCTATATCGATTAGAGCAGTTCATATTGGTTACGCTTGAATTCCTTAAATTCACGATGGTTTTCAATACCTCGCCGTCCATTAGAAAAGTAGGCGATGCATCACACAGCAGTTGCTGCGTATATTTGTTAAGTGGTGTAAGATGGGAGTACACAAGTAAAGATAGGATAATGTCTCTAATATGATACCTGAAGAAATTCTGTTTACATGCAGCCATCCATTTTATTTCCTCTCCGCCGGATATAACAGGCGAAAAATCCCTGGTGAAATAGCACGAGTTAATTAAATGATAATCATGGATATCTGTTTTCTCTCTTTGTTGCAGTCTCTGGAGAAATAACATTTCTAATTGATTAAACAGCGAATTGGGTGATAGTTCGATCTCATTGGAGCTGACAATGTATAGCACTACTTGGCAGTATGGATTAAATCCTACAGAATACCTAACCTTCTATCATCAGGAAAGTTGACTTGGTGAATGACAAAACTCGAAACTAGGAATGTTACCAAAGAGTTCCAGGGGATCAACGAAGCGAAATCCGTGACCGCGCTAGAAAATATAAACCTCCGAATCGAAGATGGACAGTTCATTTGTTTTGTCGGCCCATCAGGATGCGGCAAGACCACCCTGCTAAACATTTTAGCAGGACTTGACAAACCAACCTCTGGCGAAGTTATTTTGAACGGTCAACCGGTTCGAGAAACTGGTCCAGATAGAATTATGGTATTCCAAGAGAATGCATTATTCCCCTGGCTCAAAGTGATAGACAACGTAGAATTCGGGTTGAAAATGGCGCGCGTTGAAAAGGAAAAAAGACACGAGATAGCTATGCATTTTCTTGAGATGATGCAGTTGAAAAAATTTGCTGGAGCATTCACTTACCAACTGTCGGGTGGTATGAAGCAGAGGGTTGCAATCGCTCGCGCACTCGTCACGGATCCAGAAGTTTTACTAATGGATGAGCCGTTTGCAGCACTTGACTCACAAACAAGAGATCTCCTTATGGTAGAATTACAACTGATCTGGGCGCGAACAAGGAAAACTATTGTCTTTGTTACTCATAATATCGCCGAGTCAGTTTGTCTTGGTGATAAGGTCGTGGTGTTTACGAGTAGACCTGGGAAGGTCAAAAAAGAAATAGACATTGAATACAGACGGCCGAGGTTAAGCGAGGATAATAACCTGTACAATTATCGAAGAAAGATTCTTGATGAGCTTGCTACAGAAATAATTACAGCTCGTAAAATTGAGGACGCAACCTAATTTGGTTTCTTATTTGCGTAATCTTTCAAGTAGTTCTAGACCTGACTGAAAACTATTGGGTGAAGTAAGTAGGATTTCACTTGCGAGATCTCCAGCATCCCTTATAAAGTCAACGGCGTTGTGCTGATATTCTTTCCAATCCAAGCCAATCATTTCAGCTGAGGTCTGATTATTTTTAGATGGCACCATGATACAGGCAACTACTGGGATTTTGTGTGATTTTACTATATCAACGATTTCACCTAGCTCAGCCAACGATGCGATCGATTGAGTAACGAAGGCATTTGGTTTGGCGTCTATTTTCTTTTGAATACATGACGCACTCTTAATTTTAGCTGGGATTGTTAAATAAAAATCAATCACCGAGTCGTATTTTTCGTGATATAACATTTTCAACACACTGCTAGGTTTTAAGCCCATGTCTCGAGATCCATCTGCAGGATCGTCTCCCATCAGAACCAGAATTCCCTTAACTCCTATGAGGATTGCATCCGACACAAATTGACAGATTGATGTGTAATTCCTATCTCGAGCTCTAACGCTACAACTAAGATTTAAATGATTACCAGTTTTTTTTATGAGATTGGCTGCTGTAACACTAGAAATGCGAGGAATACCAAGAACAGAATCAGTCAAGTGAATTCCGTCTACCAAGTCAACTAATTCAGATGCGCGTTTGGTAAATTTTTGTATTTCTTGGTTCAGTAGGACCAAGTCGAAATGTTGATCTTTTACTATTTTAGGAGGGTTTAGTTCGAACGTAATCTTCATTGTAGCAGTTGATAATCGTACCTGCTGCCCTACTATTAAATGCGCCAGTTCTACTCTGGCGCGTTCGTTGTAGAGGATACCACTACCGACTTACTCAGAACCTCGTCCGGTTCTTGATTAGAACGGATCTGTCAAGATATAAAGTTTAATTTTGATAACTCTTCATTACGTTAGTTGAAGAAAGAGATTCTCGAGTTTAATCTCCGGCAAATCTTATCGGATTGGCCGTTGCACATGACTTATCTTCCTCCACTTAAAATGGCTGCTGTTCTCGTAATAATCCATTACACCAAATTGTCGCCACGTATCCTCTTGACAAAGAGAAACTCGACACTAAAGATGCACAAAGGGGAGATGGCTTTTCCAGGAGGGCAATTTTCGAAACCAGACAGGTCATTATATGACACTGCCGCCAGAGAAACAAGGGAAGAGATCGGTGTTATCATTGAGCAGAAAGACATTTTGGGAAGTCTGCAATCGGTTCAAACATTGACTTCAAATTTTTGTATAGTACCTTTTGTTACCCTACAGGAGAAGATTCCAGAACCACAAACTCTGATCAACGAAGTCCAAGAAACAATTGATGTTCCTCTGTTTGATCTATTAGAAACTTTGGAAATTGATCGGGAGCATCAAGCTTTGTCTACGAACAGACTCTATAAATTCAATTACCGAAATGAGGTAATTTGGGGAGCCACTGCCAGAATTATAAAACAACTGCATGATTGCCTTTTCGAGAAAAGTGATTTTTATTGAAAATAATCTTGTTTTCCTCAGGGGGCAAATGATGCACTCCAAAGCTTATCGATGGTAGGCCTTCCGTGCTTTACAAGAAAAACCATGTCATGGAAATATAGCCGAATTGTTTCGATAATGTGTCGCCGTGAGTGGATAAAAATAATGGTGTAATACAAGCCAACGGAAAACACCATTAATTGTAGAGGTCTGGGCCTAAACTAGAATTTAATTGTATTAGAAGGAATCACAGGGATCCAATATCGTTGTGATGGATATTTTTTAAGATACCAAGTCAATACAAATTTCTTAGAAATCCGCACTAGTCTGTTAGAAAAGTATCATTACCAGCCTATTAACGCAGATGTGATTTATCTAGTCTGTGCTCAGTCAAATATACAGGCTTGACCAAATCCGCCACGTCAACCCAACATTTTGCAATCTTGTCCATGGAATGAATCGAATTCAGAACTGCGATAGTTGATTCGGAATTGGTCAATTCTATCTTCGCGAACAACTCTTTTATGCCGTCCATGATAAGTCTAAATTCATTATACATGTTGATCATTCCTATTGACTCAGATCTATTCTTCTGGGTAAAGGCAGCCACTGATTTTTCCTGCATTTTCTCTATATAACTGCCGGCCTCTCTAATCTCATCGACAATTTTAGTGCGGGAAATAGATGGGACAGTAGATGCAAATTCGCTGATATAGTCACCAGCACTTTCGAGATGATTCGCTGCTATTCGATAATCCAAGATGTCGATATTGCTCAAATTAAGCTTGCGCGCTAATTTCTGGTCCACCATAGCACTGCGTATTAGCCTGACTAGCAGAAAGTATTGCCTGTCTACCTCATCGTCGCGACTAAAGATCAAATTCTTTATGCTGTCTATTTTCAACCTTAAGCCGTCCAAGGCATCTCTGTGCATACCTCCAACAATCGAGTTCATTCGACGGAGGATTTTCTCCGCATCCAAAGAATTCGCATCAAGTAAAAACTGTGCAGCTATGTATGAATTGTCCTCGTCCACTATCTCCAACCCAACGAGTTTTCGCATCGTTAGCTTTATGTGCTCTCGATGTTCGAAAAGTATTTGACACTTGCCTTTAATGCGTATTTCGCTGTAGCCTAGAAGGTAGGCTCCGTATATTTGATTGATCAAGCTGTCGACGGAAGATTGGTTGTACAAAATAGTAACATCATTTATTTGCAAATCGCCAGCTTCCGGAAATAAGGAAATTGAATTGTCTTCATTAGTTTCGATGAACAATGTATTTCCTTTATTAAGACGGTTGGTTCTAACCCAATAACTTGGCAAAGATATAAGCATACTACTACCTATTTTCTGCAATCTCCTTGCGTACTTCAAC
>Ga0070711_100001047_pt1 | contig 14751 bp, 13 predicted proteins | sample LARL53metaG_FD_65452 | JGI IMG/M metagenome (GOLD analysis project Ga0070711, IMG submission 65452) | Corn, switchgrass and miscanthus rhizosphere microbial communities from Kellogg Biological Station, Michigan, USA - LAR L5-3 metaG | ecosystem: Host-associated > Plants > Roots > Rhizosphere ... | reverse complement strand
GTAGCCTACAAGAGCCGCCTCCACGAAATGACGCAATCTACCGCCACGTGTTTGTGGAACGATTCCGCATCCATCCAGGAGCTGGCATCGTCGATTGAGCACGGGGCTGTGGGAGCTACCTGCAACCCGGTAATCGTGCTGGAAGTCCTCAAAAAAGAGCTGCCGTTGTGGAAGGGCCGCATTCAGCAGTTGATCAGCGAAATGCCGACCGCCGGCGAAGACGAAATCGCCTGGAAAGTTGTGGAAGAGATTTCGGTGAAGGCCGCCGAATTACTGGTGCCGGCATTCAAGCAGCATAGCGGGCGGAACGGCAGGCTTTCGGTGCAGACCGATCCGCGCCTTTACCGCAATTCGGAAGCGATTGTGACACAGGCATCCCATTTTGCGAAACTGGCGCCGAACATCATCGTCAAAATCCCGGTGACTCAAGCTGGCATTACGGCCATCGAGGAAGCCACTTATCGGGGGATTAGCATAAATGCCACGGTTTGTTTCTCGCTGCCGCAATGCCTTGCAGTGGCCGAGGCGGTGGAGCGTGGTTTGAAGCGGCGCGAAAGCGAAGGCCAGGACATCAGCACCATGGGACCGGTGTGCACGATCATGGTGGGACGGCTGGACGACTGGCTGAAGGTAGTGGTCGACAAGGAGAATCTTTCCGTAGATCCCGGGATCCTGGAGTGGGCGGGCGTGGCGGTTTTCAAGAAGACCTACCAGCTCTTCCGGGAGCGCGGTTATCGGCTGCGATTGCTATCCGCAGCGTTCCGCAATCACATGCACTGGAGTGAACTGATTGGGGGCGACGTCATCATCTCACCGCCTTACAAGTGGCAACTCCGCTTCAACGCCAGCGGCATTGACGTCGTGGAGCGCATTCAGCATCCAGTAGATCCGCGAATTGTGTCGGAATTGACGAGAACGCTGCACGATTTTCGACGCGCTTATTCAGAGGACGGCATGACCATCGCGGAGTTCGATGCCTTTCCGCCAACGGTCAGGACGCTGCGGCAATTCATTAGCGCCTGTCACGACCTCGACCATCTGGTGCGCGATTTCATGCTTCCCAATCCGGACGAACCAAAGCCCGTGTAGCCAGGCGGGTATTTCGATCAGACGCCGGCCGCAGTTTTCAGATAAGCGCGGCTTCGGATTGCGCTCTCCAGTGGATTTGGGCCGGCCAGGGCCGGATCGACATCCTGCTCGAACACGCCCCATCCATCGAAGCCGGCACGTTGCAGCTCATGGATCACGGCCACCAGATCCACTGCGCCTTGACCGAGTTCACAGAAGACACCGCGGCCGACTGCGTCGAGGTATGGAATTTTAGCGCGGCGAACTTCAGCCAGAACCTCGGGCTGAATGTCTTTCAAATGCAAATGCCAAACACGTTTTCCCCGTTCTCGCACACACTCCACCGGATCACCACCGCCGTACAAGTAATGCCCGGTATCCAAACAGATGCCGACCAGATGGGGATCGGTCAGAGTAAGCAGTCGATCCAGTTCCCGTGGTGTCTCGACATAGCTGCCGGCATGGTGATGAAATGCGCTGCGGAGACCGTGTTCGCGTGCGCGTAGAGCAACCCTGTTGACCAGTTCGGCGGCGCGTGTCCATTGTTCCTCGCTCAAACCGTCGGCTTCGGTAACGCTGCCCGCGATATCCATACGGTGCGGGTCCATGCTATCGGCAAGAACCAGGAGAGGAGCTCCCGCATCGGCTAACAGTCGAATCACTTCGAGTGCTGATTCCAGTCCCGCTTGGTGTTTTTCAGCGTGCGCCAGCGGCAAGGGCAGAAAGGCGCCCAGCAGCGACAGCTTTCTCTGGCCGAGTTCACGTTTGAGTTCGCTGGGATTGGTGGGCAAGAAACCGTGAGGCCCCAGCTCGGTCCCGGAATAGCCCGCCTGAACCATCTCGTCGAGGACTTCGGTGTAGGTTTTGCGCCAGGTCCAGCCTTCGATTTCCAGGATTCCCCAGCTTACGGGCGCAGTTGCAATTCGAATACTCATGTTTGTGGTTGATGTTGTTTCAGCAAGTAGCAATCATCTTCAGCTTAGCTCGCCACGCAGATCGAATCGTGGGGTGGGTTAGCATATTTGGTGAACAGGACAATGATGGGTCGAATGACTTCTGGAAGATTTTTCCTTTTGGTGGCGGTGGCTTTGCTGGTCCCACCAGTTGCCGCGCAGAGGCCGACGCCATCCCGGCATCCCGACTTCGCGGGCATTTGGAACTCCGCCACGGCGACTCCCCTGGAGCGCCCAGCGCAATTCAAGGACAAGCAGTTCTTCACGGCACAGGAGGCGGCGGAGTGGGAGCGAGAGACGGCCGCGCAAAATGAAGAGACGCCGATGGCCGCCTCTCAAAGCGTCGGCACTTACAATACAGCGTTCCGAGAGTTTGGCTCCCGTGTGGCGAAGACTCTCCGGACATCCATCATTACCGATCCCGCGGACGGCCGGATTCCAGCACTCACGCAAGCGGCTGCCGCGCAAAAGCGCGGGCGCCAGGAGTTAGTACACCATCCGGGCAAAGCCAAGGATCTGGGTCTTCAGGATCGCTGTCTCATTTTTACAACTGCCGCGCCGCCGATGATTCCCTATTCCTACAACAGCAATTACCAGATCGTCCAGACTAACAATCAGGTGATCATTCACGTGGAGATGATTCACGATACGAGAATCATTTCTCTGAACGGCCGCCCGCATTTGCCGTCGAATGTCCGGTTGTGGCTGGGCGATTCGATTGGGCATTGGGAAGGAAGCACACTCGTGGTGGATACGACGAACTTCAATGACGCCGGTGGCTTCTATGGGGATGCCGGCGGCTTCTACGGATGGGACAGAAATCTTCACGTTACGGAACGGTTCAGCCTGCTGGACAGGGATACGATTCTCTATCGCTTCGAAATCGACGATCCCACCGCTTTCACGCGGCCATGGAGAGGTGAGCTAACCATGGCACGGACATCCGGTCCGATTTACGAATACGCCTGTCATGAAGGCAACTACGCGGTACCGAACCTGCTGAATGGCTTCCACGCTGATGAAACTGGCGGACACGATCGAAAGGCGCGCTAGGGTGGAGACCATACTCAATGCTGGTATCGAATATGGTATATTAAGACATCATGGAAACGGCTCGCAAGATCACTGTCGAGGTGCCGCCAGAACTGCTGGAAAAGGCACAACGAGCCAGTGGTAGCGGCATCACTCAGACTGTTCGTACCGGCCTGCAGCTAGTTGCGGCGTCGCATGCTTACGCGCAGCTCCGCCAACTACGGGGCAAGGTTCGTTTCACGCGGACTCTAGATGAGTTGAAGGCCGATCGATGATCGCGGTCGATACTAGCACCTGGATCGGATTCCTGCAAGGAGATGGCGGCGACGACACGGAGGTGCTCGACCGGGCGCTCCGCGATCGGCAAGTGCTGATGGTGCCCGTCGTACTCACCGAGATGTTGAGCGATCCGAAGCTTCCTTCAGAAGTTTCTCAAATTCTCTCAGAACTTCCCCTCATCGAGCCGGAGCCCGGTTATTGGCGGCGAGCGGGTGAGTTACGCGCGAAGGTATTGGCGAAGCGCCGTAAGGCGCGCCTGGGCGACGCGCTGATCGCTCAAAGCTGTATCGACCACGGTATTCCTCTTCTTACGCGAGACCGGGATTTCTGTGCGTTCGCCGAAGCTTCCGGCATTGATCTCGTCATTAGTTGAGCAGCAGACTGAACCGTTTTCTCTCGGGACATCGAACTCGTTGGCTCAGTTCTTGATCAACTTCAACTTGATGTTCTTGAATTCGATCGGATACTTTTGATACTGCAGCCGGATACGACCGTCGAGAAACTTCGAGTCGTGAACGTCCAAGGTTTTGGTTCCGTTCAGAACTACGACTATGTGGTCGCCCTCGGCAGTGATCTCGTAGTGATTCCACTGGTCCGGAATGAACTTGAAAGTGCCCTCGGTCTTGGCCGTCCCGACGATGGAGGCGGTGTTGTAGCCCTGCGGCTGTGATTTCCAGATCTGCACCTCGTAGCCGCCGGTCCCTCCAGGAGCACGGATAAATACGCCGCTGTTGGTATCCTCGCCGGTCCTGAAATCCACGACCAGGACAAAATCTCTGTACGTCGCCTTCGACGTCAAGTAGCCGGCGGGCTCACCGCAAGGGACCAGCAGGCCGCCCACAACTTCCCAGTGTGAAGCGCCCTCGGGCACAGTGGCTTTCCCGACCGGAGTGGAACAGGCGCGCGGATTTGAGCCGACCGCAGGCGGGCCAGGTTGGGCGGGCGACTTGCCCTGTTTAGTGGCGCTACCCGGTCCACGGCCCTGCCCCGGGTTCGACGTGACGGCTGAATCCCAGCCATTCAGTGTTTTGCCATCGAAGAGGAGTATCCAACCCTGGGTTTTCTCTTGCCTGGTTAGGACATTGTCCGCGCCGAAGGTACTCGTCAAGGTAGCGAGCATTAAGCCGATCAGGTGAAGGCGTCTCATATCTTAAGTCTCCCGCGGAGTAGCGCTTATTTTTGCTCCGCCTCTAATCTGCGAGCCCCTCCGAGGATATCCGGCATAGCGTAGTTGCCTTCATGGCAGGCGTACTCATAAACCGGACCAGCCGTGGCGACAAACGGATACTCCAGGGTCCATTGCCTGGTAAATGTGGCCGGATCGTCGACAGTGGCTCTGTAGAGGATCGTATTGACATCGACGCGCCGGAAGCGTTCGATCACGTGCAGATTCTCGGACGAGCCCCGGAACCTGGTCTTATCGGTGAAGTTAGTGGTGTCGACAACCAGCGTATCGCCTTCCCAATGGCCAATCGAATCCCCGAGCAACTGGCGGATATTCGCCGGTTTATGCGATCCGTTGACGCGGATCAACCGAAGATCGTGGACCATCTCGACCAGAATCATCACCGCATCTGCAGTCTGCACAATTTCGTAGTTGTTGTTGTACAGCACGGGCAGCATGGGTGGCCCCGAGGTCGAGCCGAATCCGATAATGCAGCGCTCGCTCAGAGGCCGCTCCTTGACGCTGTCATAACGGGTGAAAGTCCGAGGAGCGCCGGCGTTCCGGTCGCGAGCCGCAGCCGGCAAAGGCGGGATCTTGCCATCCGGCGGATCGACAATGAGCGAGGTCCGTTTGACTCCGTCGACTCTGGCGAGTTCGGATCCACGATCGACAAACAGGTTATTGTACGCCCCAACGCCCGGGCCTCCAGTCGCCTTGTTGAAGTTGCTCTCGACGTCGCTATCGAGTGTGTTGCTTTGTAGATCTCTCTGCTCGTACGCCTTCGCCTCGGCATCGGTTAGAGTCGCCTTCCCCTCCAGGTTGGCCGGGCGCTCGAGCGGAGTCAGCGTTGCGTTGGTCCAGATTCCCTGCAGGTCCGGATGACCGTCCGGTGTGCGTGGATTGGCTTTCGACTGGACTCGCTTGGCCTGCGTAATCTGAGCAGGAAGCTGGAATGCGATCGCTATTGCCAAAAATCCAATGGTGTACGCTAGTCGATAGCACATTTGAAATACTCCAGTCGGCAACCAGCACGAATGAACTCAGTATACTTTCTTCGCGGGGGTGGGCTGTTCGGCTGCTTGATGTTGGTCAGCTTGGTCACCGGACAGCCTAACGTAACGCCCGCCGAAGAGGGCATCCCTGTCACTGACCCATTGGTGATCGCCAAATGCAGCAGCTGCCACCCCCGCGACGAGCGCGAAATTATGCAGCGCATTTCCTGGGAGCGCACGACGCCAGAAGATTGGCAGGAAGTGCTGAAGCGAATGATCCTGGCGAACGGTGTCATGCTCACTCCACCCGAAGCTCGGGCGATGGTCAAATATCTCAGTACGAAACACGGGCTGGCGCCGGAGGAAGCCGAGCCGGTCAGGTATGCGGTCGAGCGCCGGATTCACGACGAATCCAGGATGTCGACCGAGAATTTCCGCACCGCTTGCGCCAAATGTCATGCTCTAGCCCGGCCGCTTTCGTGGCGGCGTTCGCGCGAGGATTGGCAGGAGCTCGCCAACATGCGTGCCGCCCGGTATAAGGTTCGGCCGAGCGCCGAAGTTATCGATCTTCTCGCTAAAACCGCTTCGCTTCGCACTCCCGAATGGACCGCCTGGAACGCCCAAACACACGCGCCGAACCTGGCAGGCCGCTGGCTGGTGAGTGCTTATGTTCCGGGTCGCGGAAAGTACTACGGTGAGATGCAGGCGGACGCGGACGGCGACGACGAGTTCAACACGCGCGTGCGTCTGACATCGATCCGGGATGGCTCTGGCATTATCCGCACTGGCCGCAGCGTGGTTTATGGCGGCTATGCCTGGCGTGGACGTTCCAAGGGAAGCGAAGCCGTGAGCGCCGCTCCCGATGCCCCCTCAAGCGAAGGGCGCGAAGTCATGTGGATCGCGCCGGATCAATCGAGAGCCGAGGGGCGCTGGTTCTGGGGGCAGTATCAGGAATTCGGCTTCGATGTGAAACTACGGCGACCCTCATCTGACGCCACGCTACTAGCCATTGATCCACTGTCGCTGAAGGCGGGTTCCCGAGCGAACCGCATTCGACTGGTCGGCGACAACATTCCGCCCCAGGTTCGCACTGCTGATCTGGACTTCGGGCCAGGTGTGAGCGTGCGTCGCATTGTTTCGAACAGTCCGAGCGAGGTCGTGGCGGAAGTGGACGTCGCCCCCGATGTAGGGCTCGGAATGCGCAACGCCACCTATCGCCGTTCCTTGCTGCCAAATGCCATCGCAATTTATGATCGCGTCGATTATGTCAAGGTCACGCCGGAATCGGCTATGGCAGCATTCGGCAACCAGACGCGAATGCGGGGCTATCAGCAGTTCGAAGCCATCGGATATCAACGGGGCGCGGACGGCAGAGCGCACACGGCGGACGATGTGGAACTTGGTCCTGTCGATGTGACGTGGTCGTTGGAGATATTTTACGCGCCTGAAGGCAGCAATACGGATTTCGTCGGTAAGCTGAGCTCCACGGGTTTTTTCACCCCCGACGCCGGCAACGCCAATAACAACTACGATGTGTGGGTGATTGCGACAGCCCGGAGCGAGAAGGACAAGGACGGCAAACCGCTGGTCGGGAAGGCTTACATGGTGGTCACCGTGCCGACGTATACGTTCGATGGGCGGCAGTACGTTCGAGAACTGGATCGCTGGGTGGACGATGGACCGGCCCGATCCCGGTAGCGGCATTAATGAACGGTGGAGGAATGATGAAAAACATCTTGTTGACCTTGATCGCCGTGGCCGGCTTGGCGAATGCACACCACGGGTGGGCGGCATTTGATTCGAAGTCGACGGTAACGTTCCAGAGCACGGTAACCGAATTCCGTTTTCTGAATCCTCATAGCGTAGTTGAATTCGACGTGAAGGACGACCATGGGCAAGTTCAAAAATGGCAAGGTGAACTGACCAGCGCGAGTCGTTTGAGTGCAAAGGGATGGACCGCGACAACGCTGGAACCGGGGAACGAAGTTACGATCTCTGGCTATCGCGCCCAAAGCGGCGTGCGCGTGTTGCGGATCACCAAGATTCTCTCGCCGAATGGAACCGAGATCAAGATCGATAGCGGAAATTGACAATCAGTCGCGCGGGAATGTACGTGCTCTACCCGCTGAGTGTGATAAAGTCATGGATCAGATCGTGAATCAGGAGGTGAAGAATGTCTGAAAAGATGACTCGCCGTGAGACCCTACGCCGGGGATTGGCGGCGACGAGCGTGCTCGCCCTGGTACCGGATTGGGCGATGCCGGCGTTGGCCCAGGACGAGGTGGACGTGCCGTTCACCGATATACCGAAGAATTTCAATCCGGGCGCCAACCCGAACGCGCCCACACGGGTGCTCGATATCCGTAAGATCGACGGGCCGTATACATCGAAGGATCAATTCTACGCTCTGCAGCACATGAACCGGCCGGAGATTGATCCGGCAAGTTACAAGCTGAAGCTGTCGGGCTTGGTCAATAAGCCGATGGAGCTCTCGCTGGCCGATCTCCAAGGCATGAAAGCGACCGAGGTGGCGGCCGGCTACGAATGCTCCGGCAACAGTCCAAGATCGGTGCAGGGATTGTCGTCCTGCGGGATGTTCAAGGGCGTGAAGTTGAGCGACGTATTGAAGCACGTCGGCGTAAATAATAAGGCGCGCGAGGTGGTTTTCTTCGGCGCAGACCGTGGGCCGCAGGAGGTAGTATTCCGCCAACAGACCTTCAAGGTGGACCAGCAGTTTGGCCGCAGTATCACTTTGGAGAACGCCATGAAACCGACGCCGCTGCTGGCGTACTCGCTGAATGGCGATCCATTGACCCTCGCGCAGGGGAAACCGTTGCGGCTGATCATGCCGGGCTGGTATGGAGTCGCCAATGTGAAGTGGCTCGCGGAAATACATCTGCAGGAAGACCGCTATCTGGGGAACTATCAGGCGCGCTGGTACCGCTCGGTGGTGGGAGAAGGTGGAAATGGCGAGGACACCGATCCCGGAACGCAGTGGGTGGAAACCGAGATCACGCGCCAACACTTGAAGTCGGTGATAGCGCGTGTGCGAAAAAAGGGCGGCTCGTATGAGGTTTTCGGATTTGTGCTGAACGACGGGACGCCGCTCAAGTCGGTGGAAGTGAAAATCGACGACGGTCCATGGCAGAAAGCGTCGCTGGCTTCGACCAACACGCAGTACTCCTGGAAGCTGTTCAGCTATCGTTGGGACGGAGCCACACCGGGCGAGCATACACTGGTTTCGCGCGTCACCGATGCGGATGGCAAAGTGCAGCCGACCTTGGAGGAATTAAAGAGGAAGAAGACGTTCCTGGAGGACAATTCTCAGTATCCGCGCAAAGTCATGATCGGCTGAGTTTCCGGCCGCGCTGAACGTCTGGGAGTTCTGAATGTTCTGGAAAAATCATAAGTGTGCGTCGTTCCTGCTCGGTGCGATGTTGACCTGTGGTGTGACTGAAACATGGGCGCAACTGGCGCCACGTAAAGCAGAAGAGTGGGAAAAAACCTTGGAGGCACCGCGGCGAGCCGCTACGCAGAAGCTTGACGAGGTATTGGCCGACCTCTCTTTGAAGCCCGGAATGATTGTGGCGGACATCGGCGCTGGGTCGGGGTTTTTTTCCCGACCAATTGCGAAGGCGGTAGGCCCGAAAGGGAAGGTATATGCGGTGGACATCCAGCAGGGTTTGCTGGACTTCATCAATAAGCGGGACGCCGAAGAGAACATTCACAACGTTCAGACGGTTCTGGGCGAGTTCGACGATCCCAAGATCCCGGCGCGCAACGTCGACCTCGCTTTTATTAATGACGTCCTGCACCATATCGAGCATCGCGCCGCCTATTTGAAGGCTCTAGGCACCTACATAAAGCCGAACGGGCGCATCGCGATCATCGAGATGAATAAAGATGATCCCAACACTGGGCACAAGAATCAGCCGGAATTGCTGGTGGCGCGCGAAGATATTGTGCAATGGATGTCGGATGCCGGATTCAAGTTGGTGGAAGAGCATGCCGACTTGTTTCCCGGCACCAAATGGTTCCTAATCTTCGGAAAAAAGTAGCCCGGCGCGAAGCGGCTCACGTTCGCGGCTGACCAGTCAGAAGACAGAGCGCGTCTATCGATGGCGCGAAGAAATAGCCACCTCCAGTAGGAATCACCCACTCGTCGTTTGCGTTCACAATTACATTAGTGATAGTTCCGTCCGCTTGCGGAATGCGTAAGACGCAGCGCCGGGCGCGGCTGCCCTTTTCGTTGCTCTGTCCGATGATCAGGTCGTGCCCGGACTGAAGTTGCCCGTTCTCCGACTTGTCCTTGAACTCGGGGTTGTTCACCCACGAGTGCGTGACGAACTCGAACTGTCTCTCGATTGAGGTCTGGTAGCAGGCAAAGAGCAGGCCGCGATTTCCGTTGTCAGGGTCGTGGCCAGGATCGGGCGCGGGATAAAAGGGGTCTCCGAAGGGAATACCGCGACGTAGTAATCGATGCGTCTGGGTGGTCACTTCACTAATTGGATCCTTCAGCGGCGAGGTACCCGTGTCATCCCGAGGGTAGGCCTTGCGAATATGACCTGCGAACGGGCAACGCGCGCCGGCTATGTCGCCTAGCGACTGCGGGTCATGCTCGTCGGAGCACATGCCATTGGCCACTGGCTTCGGGATTGTGTTGGAAGGGCCACCAAATTCGAAATGATTATTCGCGCAGTCATCGTTGCCCAAAGGCGGATCGTCGGCGGTGGGACGGCGAATGATGGGCGCGCCGCTGGTCCAACGTCCGACCAAGGATGCTCCGAATCGGTCCGGTGTCATGCCTTGTGGCGTATTGTCTGCCAGAAACTTGTGAAACTTCGCGACGTCCTGGCGTAACCGGCGAACTACCAGATAAGATCCGTCCTGCGCCCAGACCGGCCCGGCTGCACCGCCTTCCGGCCCGCCGTGGGTGAGCGAGTTCGGGCCCGCTTTATTGATGCCGCCTTGCGCGTCGGTCGCCTTCGGGTCCTGGCCGGGATAGCCGAACACGAACTCACCAGGCCACAGCACGTCCTGTCCGGGTTTCCCCTGATTCGGATATTGGTCCTTCTCCGGGTTTTGCCGCAGCGTGAGGACATCATGTGGATGGGGCGAAATCCTGCCACGAATCCCAGGCTGGCTGACGCCGTCGAGAAATCCGAAGTGCTCATGTCCGGTAAGTGGAGCAGGCAAAGTGTTACCGTACTGCTTATAAATAACGGTGACCCCACTATGCGCAAAGCTATTCGGTCCGGTTCGACCGGAGTAGATTGTATCTTCGATTTGCGCGACCTGTGTGGCAAGTTCTGCCGCGCTATCGCTTGCGACTATGACGACGAGGTCCGGTTCGTTGCCGGGACCACCGAAAAGCCAGTTGTGCCGATTCCCTTCCATGGGCTGTTTGCCCTTGGCGACATCCGGCGGATCCGACAGGACATCGACCGATCTCTTTGCCATGCCTTCCCGGAAGGCGGCGTCTGTGAATTTTTCAACGTCGAACTGGTCGGGTTTCGCTTTGCGATATCCTTCGAAATTATCAGCATGCTTCGACAAGGCTTTTCCGTCACCAGCTAGTAGCTTGAGGGCGCGAAAAGACAGCGCCACGTTCACCCAGGTCGCCATGACAGTCCGCGTTTCAACGCCACGGCGCTTGTTCACTTCTTTGAATAAGCGGTTAAACGCGAGCACTTCCGATGTAGTAGCGATGAACGGAACCAACCGTCCGAGCCATTGGCGAAAGGCTTCCACCTGACCATCCAGGATGCGCAGATACAAGTGTACCTGGTGGTCCTTGTTAAAGCCGGCGAGAATATTTCCCTGGATGTTGCGCACCGCCAGCTCAGGCTCTTTGCTTGCGTCGGGCCGCGTAGGATCCAGGTCAGACGGAGAGTGCAAAAGGGTGACAGCTGGAACTTCCCGGACGGGCATCGGATTGGCCTCAGAGGTCCGGGGGCGTGTCGCCTCCTCCGCCCTTCCAGGCCTTCAATATTATGGTTGATGTGTTAGTGGTGATAGCTTCTCCACCTCCGGCTGTGGCGCGCGAAATCTTGGCAGGAGCGTGAACACCCTCTCCGCACTTGAAGTGGAGTCGTTTATCACGGTTTAGCGGCTTCTTAACCTCAAATTCCTTAGTTTGCTTTCCGACAGTGAACGCTTGGTCGGCTTGTGGAACCGCAGGGTCGTCGGGATCGAATGGGGTTCCACCCACGTACTGGATGGCCGTATTCGAGTAGTTGGACTTGAAACGAATCTTATCGGGTCCACCGACCGACAGAACCCGACACGCTACAGTCGTTTTCTCATCTTTGTCATCATACTGAATGTTGTATTCAAACAGCGCCATGCTTTTCTCCTCTTACTGAATGTGATAGGACACTAACAATTGCTGAAAACGAGAATCGGCGCGTAACTCCGCCAAGTCTGGGAACCGGTTAAGCCGGTCGAGTACCGACGCTGGGGCATCCTTAATAATAGCCAGTGTCCGGTCGTGCTGACCCAAGGCTTCGTAAGTTAGCGCGACCATCCAACGGACATTAATGGCCCCGGCAGAACCCTGCAGGGCCCGCGCAGCCTCAGACTCGGACCGTCTCTGATCGCCAAGACGGGCGCACAAATAAGCCAGGCAGGACTCTTCGTATCCGTCCTTGGGATTCCGCGCCAGCGCGATCTCTGCCAGGTCCAGCCCCTTCTGGTAGGCCTGTTCCGCTTCTTTTGGGAAATTGGCCCGCCGTTGCGAGGTGCCCAAATTTATGTAGTAGAGAGACGTCGCCGGACCAATTGTGATGGCTCTCTGAAAATACGGAATAGCCTCGCGATCCCGTCCTTGGTACATGCGGGAGAGCCCCAAGCCCTCCATGGCCCTCGCGGTCTCCTTATAGCTGATGGCGACGTTGATCTCGGATTCCGCATCCGCGTAGCGGCCCATGTTCAGATAGGGCGCGGCAAGTGCATAATGGGCATCCGCCATGTCAGGAACCAGCTCCACCATTCGCTTGCGCTGGCGAACGGCCTCCTCGTATTCGCCACGGTTAAAGTAGAATGTGCCTAACTGCTGGTAGTTCTTAAAATAGTCCGGCTGGACTTCGATGGCCTTCTGGTACGCGCTTTGCGCCTTGTTCGGTTGATTGCTGTCCTCATAAACTTTGCCGAGCCGGCGCCAGGCATCTCCACTATTCGGCTCAAGCTCTATTGCCCGAAGCAAGTCTTCCTGAGCTTGCTCGTACTGGCCGAAAGATTCATGAATCAGCCCGGACAGGATTCGCACAGCCGCCACATCCGGATTGAGTTGCTCTGCCTTCTTTAGCGAAACCAGAGCTCGATCTTGCCATTGGGGATCCTTCGTAAGCAGATATTTAGTCCACTGGGCTTCGGCCAGCTTAGCGTGCGTGAGCGGCGAATTGGGATCGGCCGTCACCGCGCGCTCGAGCAATGGAAGCGCACGATCCACTTCCGGGTCCCGGCGCGCTAAAGCCACTCCGGCGGAGTAGTCCGAATAGGCGGCGGCGTTGACGGTGGCTGCGATGGCGAGCGGCGGCATCTTTAACGTTCCCGTGACCATACCGGCGAGCGCAGTGGGCATATTTCGCAACTCGCCTGTTTTGTACTCGGCTCGCCACTCTTTCAAGTGAATCAGGGAACTCGCGTCGGTCAAGTATGCCAATACAACCACGTTGTCAGCCTCTTTGCGCAGCGTACCATTCAGGGTGTGCGTTGCTCCCAACATAGTGCGCGCCTTTGCCGGCTGATCCACTTTGTTCTGGAGCGCGTCGGAGAGAGGGATCAAAGTGAGCCGTCGTGTGCGCCCGGCCTTTACGTGACTCAGACGGTCCGACGTATCGTGCAGCAGTCCTTCGCTCACCGGTTTGGAAATCGCTTCGGTCTCAAACGGCAGGATCGCCAGCCGCACGGTTTCCACGGGGGACTTGGCACGTTGATACGTAACCGCACCGGTGACCACTGCCAGAATTACAGCCGCTGCCGCCGTCAGATACCAGCGCCGGGAAATGGCCGGCGAGAATGATTGCGCAACTTCATCGGCTTCGCGAAACCTTCGCAAGGGGTCGGGATCGAGACATCGCGTGACCGTACGGTTCTGTAGCCAACTGGAACCGAGCTGAGAGAGAACCACACCCAATGCATAAATGTCCGACGCGACCGAGGCCTTACCGCCTTTCCAGAGCTCCGGCGCCATATAGTCGGGGGTCCCGGCCATTTGTCCGGATGGTGCGGTCGCTTGTGCGGCTTCCGGCTTGCGCGCCAGGCCGAAATCGGTAATCACGGCCCGGATGGCTCCGTTCGGACCAGTCGTCAGGATGACGTTGTTGCTTTTCAGATCGCCGTGAATCACGTGATTGCGATGCGCTTCCGCCAAGCCGGCACAGAGCTGCAGCGCGATGGCGCGTGCGTCTTTTTCCGGAAGAGGCCCGCGAGCGAGCCGGGCGGCAAGCGTTTCGCCATCCAGAAACTCCATGGTGAGAAAATCAATCTCGCCGTGGTTGGTGGAAGCAGTATGGATCTCAAAAAGCTTGCACACATTGGGATGGCTGATTTCGGTCGCGTTGCGTACTTCAGGAGGCAGCCGCTTGCGGAAACCGGTCTTGGCGCACTTAAGAGCGATGCGCCGTTCCAGCTTTTCGTCCATGGCTTCGTAGACGACGCCCATGCCGCCCTGAGCCACTTCGCGCACAATCCGGAACCGCCCGTCCAGAAGCTCGCCCGGCTCGAACGGATGCTCGTTGGAAGCCGGCGGATAGAGGGGCTCCAACAAAAATCCGTTCATGCGCTGCTCCCACTGCACGTACTTCCATACCTGGTCGAACAATTCCGGGTCGTCTTCACAGGCGTTTCGAAGGTAAACCTCTCGCTCGTCGGCGTGGCGCGCCAACGCCAGATCGACCAGACTCATCACCAGGTCATCGTCGTGAGATTTGACTGGCATTCCCGGATTCCATTTTATTCAAACAGCGCATCAGCTTGCCCCCCGAGGGCCGTACAGCAACTATAGCGAGAAAGTGCCCATAATTCCGCCAATCTCGACCCTCAACGGTCTTATGTGGGTAAAATCCTATCACGTCTTATCAAAAACCGGAAGCGATGGCTTGGCATTCGCTCGCTAGTTTCGCAGAGCAGCCAAACCAGAGTTTGGGTCCGGGGCCAAGCTTACCACGCTGCTCAATCTGGTGAGATCGAGCGCTTTGCGGACGAACGGAAGAACGCCAGCGACCACGAATCGGCCGCCGGATTCCTTCACAACGGAATT
>Ga0070711_100001046_pt1 | contig 14752 bp, 10 predicted proteins | sample LARL53metaG_FD_65452 | JGI IMG/M metagenome (GOLD analysis project Ga0070711, IMG submission 65452) | Corn, switchgrass and miscanthus rhizosphere microbial communities from Kellogg Biological Station, Michigan, USA - LAR L5-3 metaG | ecosystem: Host-associated > Plants > Roots > Rhizosphere ... | reverse complement strand
CCGCGTATTCCTTTTCGGCGCTGGCAATCAAGTCGAGGACCGGATCGGCCTGGGGCTGGGATTGCGGCGTGGCTTGACTTTGCTGTTCCGGCGCGGGTTTCGAATCCGCCGCCACCGTTGGTGCCGGAGCGGGGGCCGGCGTGAGTGCCGGCGCATTGGCCTGCGGCGCAGGCAGCTTTGCCTGTTTCTTGTCGCTGTGGCAGGCTGAGCCGGCCAGGATCAAAAACACCGACAAGAACGCAACCGGTAGGTTGGGCTTCCTGATTGCCATTTTTATCTGTCAGTTACATCCTTGCCATCGCCCAAACTCAGGACATTGCAAAGGTTGCGTGCAGCTTCCCCCCTTGGCACGCCCAGCCGTTCCCTAATTGAGAATCTTATGGTCCTATGAATCCTATCCCCATCAATTTGAAGGGTCAATCCGCAAAGGGGGTACGCCCATTACTTTAGACAACTCAGGTAACGCGCCTCACGGAACGCCAGTACCAGATTTGAAGCTCGAACTTCCGTGCGGGGTTGCCGGTATTCGCAGGAGCGGGACGTGGACAGGAGGTTTATACTCAAAGTGTCGATTGTCCTGCAGGTCGAAAGGGAGTTCCGGTGCACACCTGCCCGTCGCTGTTTCGCTGTCACCCCAATCTCGACGACGAGGTGAATAGCAACATCGTGGCCTCGGAGATTGAAGGGGGAGCTTTTCTCGACGACCTGCCAGCACGGACCACCCTGCAAATACAAACGCAGCATCGCCGCTATACCGTGGTGCATTGCGGGCAGGGCGAGGCCTGGATTTGGGGGCATCCCACGTTTTGTCCTGAGCCTTTGCTGGTGCGGATCGAAGGTTCTTCCTGGGGCGGATCGATGTTGAAGATACGTTTTGTCGGCCGCGGCATGCATTTGGAATTCAGACATCCTTCCTACCGCACTCCGATTGTGACCTCGCGCATTGTGGAAATAAGGCAGTGCGAGGAAAGCCGCGTTCCTGAAAAAGACACAGCCGAATTCCAAACCAGGCCGGCGAACTAGATCGGCGCTGGCTGGCGCAACCTCCTCTTTTTCCTTCTGAGTCAACTGCTAAATCACGATTCCCACAACTTCTCCACAGCAATCTCCATCCGGTATATTCACATTAGCGATTCTCAGCCTGACAATTCCTGCGAACAGCAGTATCCCCAACCATGACCGAGTCCGGCGACTTCAAGGAAATCGTCAAACAACAGGCGGACATCGTTCGCATCGTCGGTGGCTACGTCAAACTGAAGAAGTCTGGGGCGCAAAACTATGCGGGGCTTTGTCCCTTCCACAACGAGAAGACGCCATCATTTTCGGTGCATGCTACCCGACAGTTCTTTCACTGCTTCGGATGCGGAGTATCGGGAGACGTCTTCACCTTCGTTCAAAAACTTGAGAACATCACATTTCCTGAAGCGGTTCGCGCGATTGCTCAAAAGCTAGGCATTGCCCTTCCTAAAACCAGTTATTCCAGTCCTGAAGAAGCCAAGGAAGCTCGCCTCAGGACTGTGCTGCTCGAAGTTCACGAACGGGCTTGCAGTTTCTTCCAGGAATTGCTCAAGCGGTCGGAAGGAGCTCACGCCCGGGAATATTTGCTGGGGCGTGGTCTTACCGATGAAATCATAAAAACCTTTCGTATGGGATTTGCGCCGGAATCTGGTTTTTTGTTGCGTGACCGGTTGCGCGGCGAATTCGATGAAGAAGTATTGCGAGAGAGCGGGTTGTTTTCCTGGAAAGAGGAAGGCAGCCGGCAGGCTACCGCCACCAGCCCTCAGCAAAACGCAGGATCCCTCGACCCGGTTCGGGATGACAAGAGCGGAAGGCTGCCGCCAACGGCCAATGATCAACGGCCGACGGCGGCGATGTACTCGAAATTCCGCAATCGCGTGATGTTTCCCATCGCCAACGAAGCTGGACGTGTGATTGCATTCACCGCCCGCACTCTTTCGACTGACGAAAAGGCCGGACCCAAGTATTTGAACTCACCCGAAACCGCGATTTATTCCAAATCCCGTATGCTGTTCAATCTTGACCAGGCTAAAGAAGCGATCCGCAAATTGGATTACGCCATTCTGGTCGAGGGACAGATGGACTGCATCGCGGTCTATGCGGCTGGCTTTCATAACGTCATCGCCAGCTCGGGAACAGCTTTTACCGAGCTTCAGGCGCGACTTCTGGGACGTTTCACCAGGAATGTGGTGGTCAATTTCGATCCCGATACCGCGGGCGCGAAGGCGACGGAACGGACTCTTGGTTTATTGGTGGAAGAGGAATTTCAGGTTAAAGTGCTGACTCTGGAGTCCGGGTTCGATCCGGACTTATATATCCGGCGTAAAGGAAAAGAGGCGTACGCCGTCGCGCTGAAAAACTCGCAGAAGTATTTTGACTACCTGATCGAACGGGCTCGCGCCCAGTTCCCAGTCCGCAGCGCCGAGGGAAAAGTGAAAGCGGTGAACTATCTGCTGCCTCACATCCAGCGGATTCCAAGCCGGATCGCGCGTGACGAGCTTGCCCGGGAGATGGCGCAGAAGCTGGGAATCGACTCATCCGTGTTGCGACAGGAGCTGAAGCATGCCGCCTCCATCCGTTCCACGGCGACTTTGAAGACGCGAGTCGAAGTTCAGGTCACCGATGCGGAAAAGATATTGATCCGGGCGCTGGCCTCAGCCACAGAAGTGCAGATGTCTGAAGAACATGTCTCCGCCCGCGACGGAGCCGACGAAGAGTTCATTCCATGCCGCCAGGCGCAATTCGCGCTTACCAGTGAAGGCCTTCACGTGGGATTGGCCACTGAATCTTTGATCGAGACGTTGCTCCGCGCGGACGTTACAACCCTGCACATCACCGAATTACCACTGCCCGAAGCGGACCGTGCCCTGCTGGCGTCGGTCCTGATGAAAGATGACGAAGAACTCACGCCCGAAAGGCTCGACGGGGCAGTGCGGGGGCTCCGCCGCATCCAGCTGCGACGTAAGCTCGAGCGGGTGCAGACTGAATTGCAGACTACACGGGGCCAGGAGTCGAGCAGGATGCAAGCTCTATTGCAGGAGAAAATGCGCTTGAAGCGGGCGCTGATGGACCCGAGTCTGGCTGACGAAGGGCCCGCTGCCAGGCCCGCTTGAGGATGCCAAAACAACCTGAAACTAATGGCAGCGCGGCAACATCTAATTTGTTAAGTTGACTAAAGCATGGGCAGGGTGCGCCAAAAAGCTGCCGGATGCTATAATTCGAAGGTTTGTGCCCGGCGCGCAGGTCCGCCGCTCCACGTTCCCACCGCTAAAAAACGTTTCCAGTCCTTTCCATGGGACGAATAGAAGGGTAATCCGTCTTGGCTCTTGACGACAAGTACGACGACATTAAAAAGCTGATCGACACAGGTAAAGAGAAGGGATATCTGACCTATGACCAGGTCAACGACCTTATCCCGCACGACGTGCATTCTCCCGAGGACCTGGACGATCTGCTGACTACCATTGGTACGCAAGGAATCGATGTGCTGGAGGGACCAAAGCTTCCCTCCTCCGCGCTCGATAAAAAGTTCGAAGAAGAAGGAGAAGCCGGCGAGGATGTAGAACTCGATCTCACGCCCGGCGCTCTGGAAAAAACCAACGATCCCGTCCGCATGTATCTGCGCGAGATGGGAACTGTTCCGTTGCTTACTCGCGAAGGCGAAGTTGAAATCGCCAAGCGCATCGAGCGCGGACAACTGCGCGTGCTCAAGGCTCTTTCCCGCTCTCCAATCGTTATTAACGAACTTCTGGAGATGGGAGAAGACCTCAAGAAGGGCGTTCGCTCCATCAAGGAAGTGGTCACCTTCGACGAGGAAGAGATCACCGATGAAATTCTGCAAAATCGGCTGAAGGAATTCACCGGAAAGATCGACGACCTGGCCAAGGCTTACAAGAAATCGGAAGCGATACTCGAAAAGTTTGCTACGGTTTCTCAGAAGAAGCGCCCCAAGGACTATCGCCGCTATCGCATCAGCCTAGCGCGGGCGGTGGTGGCTGTTTCTTTGTGCGTCCGCAAGCTGGGTTTTACCAACGCTGAGCGAAAGCGGTTGATCGACCGGGTAAACAAGACGGTCGACACGTTGCGGTCGCTGGACCGGCAATCCCAGAATCTGGAACGCAAAGCGGAAGCCACCCGCAGCGACGAGCAAAAAAAAGAATTTCGAAAGCAGTCGCGCGCAGTCCGTTCCGAGCTTGAAAAACTGGAGGGCGAAACCGGTGTTTCCTTCCAGGAGCTCAAGCGAACCCAGCGCGAAATCATCCAGGGGGACATGGATGCGGAGCAGGCCAAACGCGAATTGATCGAGGCCAACCTCCGCCTGGTGGTTTCCATCGCCAAGAAGTACACCAACCGCGGTTTGCAATTTCTGGATTTGATCCAAGAAGGCAACATCGGATTGATGAAGGCGGTGGACAAGTTCGAATACCGCCGAGGCTATAAGTTTTCGACTTATGCGACGTGGTGGATTCGGCAGGCCATCACTCGCGCGATTGCCGATCAGGCAAGAACCATTCGTATCCCGGTACACATGATCGAAACGATCAACAAGCTGATCCGTACTTCGCGGCAGCTGGTGCAGGAACTGGGACGCGAGCCGACTTCGGAAGAAATTGCCAAGCGCATGGACATTCCAGTCGCAAAGGTGCGCAAGGTTTTGAAGATCGCGCAGGAACCAATCTCCCTCGAAACCCCGATTGGCGAAGAGGAAGATTCTCACCTGGGCGACTTCATCGAGGATCGTGCAGTGGTTTCACCGGCGGAAGCCGTGATCAATGTCAACTTGAAAGACCAGACTTCGCAGGTGCTGCGCACACTCACGCCGCGCGAAGAGAAAGTCATCAAGATGCGATTTGGCCTGGAAGATGGTTCCGAACATACGCTTGAGGAAGTCGGTCAGTCGTTCGCGGTGACTCGCGAACGCATTCGCCAAATCGAAGCGAAGGCGCTGCGGAAGCTTCGGCATCCGTCACGTTCACGGAAGCTGCGGGCATTCCTGGATGGGGTTCGCGACTAGGGCTTCACCACGGAGACAAGAGAGGCACATCGAAAATCCGGGCAAAAAGGGCACGGCTTCGGTCGTGCCCTTTCTCTTTTGCCTGAGTAGCCGCGGAAGGCAGAAAGTCACTATTCAGCGCCGGCTGGCAACGATATGCTTTTCCGTCAACCGCCGTGGGCATCTACGTCGAAATTCCGATTTCCGGCAGCATGGAAGAGCTTTGGGAGAAGACTCAGAATCCTCAGCTTCATCAGAGATGGGACCTTCGCTTTAATCAAATCGAGTATCTTCCCCGGGAAGCTGACCAACCCCAGAAATTCCTGTACCGCACTCGAATCGGTTTCGGTTTCACCATCGATGGAAATGGAGAGAGCACAGATGCTAGAGACGGCGACGGCGGATCGCGCACCTCGAGTTTGAAATTCTGGTCCGCGGATCCAAAGTCTTTGATTAAGGCGGGCTCGGGTTATTGGAAGTACGTGCCCACAGAAGCCAAGATCAGTTTCTTTACCTGGTACGACTACGAAACCCGGTTTAGCATGTTTGGCAAGGTAATCGACGCCTGCATCTTTCGTCCGCTGCTGGGCTGGGCTACGGCCTGGAGCTTCGACCGGCTGCGCCTTTGGATCGAGAGAGGTATTCCGCCGGAAATGTCTCAAGCTCGCGCGCTCGTCTATCTTGTCGCACGAGGAACCATCGCATTCATTTGGCTCTATCACGGTTTAGTTCCGAAGCTGCTCTATCACGATGCCATCGAACTGGATCTAATCGGCAGAATTGGCACGCCAGCTGCACGCCTGCACGCCGCGGTAGCTCTCGCCGGGTGGGTCGAAGTCTTGTTCTCATTGCTGGTAGTGGTGCTATGGCGACATAACTGGCTCTTATGGGTGACTTTAGGGGTTATGGTCGTAGGCATTCCCGTGGTCGCAATCACCGCGCCAACCTATCTCAGCGCGGCATTCAATCCGCTCACACTAAATGTCGCGGTCGCAGCCCTGGCGGTTATCGCCATCATCGCTGGACGAGATATGCCTAGCGCCGCGAACTGTCGCCGCGTTCCAGACAAATCCAGATGAGATCGATCTATGAACGAGCACTAGGCGAAGAGTTCAGACTCCTGCACCCGCGCATCCAGGAACGATTCGGTTTCAACAGTAAAGACGGCCGCGCATCGATCGGCAAGGGCACAATGGATGAAATTTGGCGTGGCAAGTTTTTCACGCTGCCCTTCCTTTACGTGGGAAGCTGGCGACGCATTATGTTTCCGGAGCACGGGACGGCGATTCCTTTTACCATCCGAAACTTCGCCTACGTTGACCCTTTCGGCAGGGAAACGGTCACATGGATTCGAAATTTCGAGACACGCCATCCTCGGCGCTTCGATGCCTACATGATTTACAGCGAACAGCGCCGCTGCATCGTTGATTACTTGGGAACGCACCAGCATCTCGCGGTAGATATTGGTTTGCGCGTGGACAGGCGCGGAGGTCTTTGCCTGCGCTCCGCCTCGCAGCGCTTCTACGAGGGCCTGATCGGATTTACCTTCCCGCTGGTGTTCTCAGGTGTGGCTGACGTTTGTGAGTGGTACGAAGAAAGCGACAACAAATTCCATATTGAAGTAAACGTGCATAACGACATCTGGGGACCTTTGTTCGGCTATCGAGGAAAGTTTGACTCCGGATGGGTCGAGGTTAACGATGGCAACATTCCTCCGGATCTTTTGCCGGCGCGCCACGAGCGTCGAGAGTAGAACGTCCAACCGGCAAGAATCTTGAACTCGGCCCTGCGCGTTACCTTCACTCTGGAGCGCTGGCAGATGCGGCCCAGAATTTACTCCGCCTTTTCCTTCCCTTTCCACAAGCAAGTCTCATCCTCCACAGTTTTCGCACAACTGTAGTGCGGTTTTCCGTTGCGATCACTCCGGTATTCACGCAAAGTGCTCACAGTGCAAGCGTGAGTTGCATTGAGCCTGCTGGTGACTGCGGCAGACTGGCGGTAACCGCCGACTCTCGAGGGTGAAGTCGGCGAGAGGGTTTTCAAAAATGCGCTTCGGCGCGTTCAGGAAACTCGGGCGATGCGGCCTCCTCAGACGGTCCTGCATAAAAGCTGGACTTGAGCCGCCCGCTTCCGCAGTTGATGCGGATTGAAGTTCATTGATCAATATCCCGGGATTGCATCCTCGGATGGGATCGTGGATGGTCCGTAGTGCACGAGAAATGTGCGTTCCTTCGGGAATGCGGTTTCGGAGTGCACACTTTGCCGCCGAGTGCGGCGAAGCGTCAGGCACAATGCTCACGACCAATGCGGTCCAGGTGGCTGGCCTGGGCCGCATTTATTTTGGACTTCTCCAGTCATGACGACATGGGGCGCCAAATTCCATCATCATGAATACCTTGAGTCACGTCTCTTGTCCTGCGCTTGATTATTCGCTTTTTGTTCTCCTATACTGGGACTGCACTTATGCAGCCGAAAAAAATCAGTTTGGACTTTGTTTTCCGAAGATATTTCAGAACGTCCACAAGTTGGACGCAGCTAATATCGCATTCACTTTTTAGAACCACCTTCCCCCATAGATAAACAAGCTTTGGCTACTACTGACTACAGTCTCGCGCAGACTCTCCCGGCAAATGTGGAAGCCGAACGTTCCATTCTCGGCGCCATCCTGCTGGATAATTTTTCCTACAATCAGGCAGCAGAACATCTCAAGCCGGAGGATTTTTCTCTCGACTCGCACCGCCGTATTTATTCCCGGATGATGGACCTAGCGGAATCCGCACGGCCGATCGACATGATCACTCTGGTCGAGGAGTTCGACCGGCACAAGGAACTCCAAGCGATCGGCGATGTTGGATATATATCCGGCCTGGTCGATGGCGTTCCCGATCGTCCCAGCATCGAGCATTACATTAAGATCGTTCGCGATAAGGCCTTGTTACGCGGACTGATTCATACCGCTAACTCTGCCATTGCCCGCGCCTCTGACCAGAGCGATCCAGCGGAAGAAGTCCTCAACGATGTGGAAGCTGCCATTCTGGAGCTATCTGAAAAGCGCATCGGGCGCGGGTTCATGGGCGTGCAGGATATCGTCAAGGAATCGTTCGGATCGGTTGACGCGCTTTTGCAACGCGGCCAGCGCATCACCGGGCTGGCCACGCATTACCCCGACCTCGATGAAATGACGAGCGGACTGCAACGCTCCGATTTGATCATCATCGCCGCACGCCCGTCGATGGGCAAAACCGCTTTCGCAATGAACATCGCCGAGAATGCGTCGATCGAAGATAAGAAAGTTGTCGGCATGTTCTCCCTGGAAATGTCGCGCGAGGCACTGCTGCTTCGGCTACTCTGTTCCAAAGCCCGGGTGGACTCGCACAAGATGCGAACCGGGTCCCTTTGGCGTGACGACATGGACAGAGTAGTGCAGGCCATGGAGCAACTCGCACATGCGCCAATTTTTATTGATGACACGCCGGGCATCAGCCTCAGCGAAATGCGGGCCAAGGCGCGCCGCCTGCAACAGTCGCAGGGGAGCCTTGACCTGATCATCGTCGACTACTTGCAGCTCATGTCGGGCGGAGGCCGGCGGTACGAAAACCGCACCCAGGAAGTCTCCGCCATCTCCCGGGGCTTGAAGGCATTGGCGAAAGAACTCAAGGTCCCGGTGATTGCTTTGTCCCAGTTAAGCCGGGCCCCAGAAAGCCGGGGCGGCGACCACCGTCCTCAGCTCGCTGATCTTCGTGAATCGGGATCTATCGAGCAGGACGCCGACGTCGTGGCCTTCATTTTTCGCGAGGAAGTGTACAAACCCGACGAGCCCGAACTGGAAGGTAAAGCTGAACTCATCATTGCCAAGCAGCGTAATGGTCCCACGGGTAAAGTCCATCTCGCTTTTGTAAAGCGATCTACGAGGTTCGAGTCGATGGCATTTGACGGAGCGGAGCCAGAGGGATAGTGAATTTCCCAAATCTCTCAACTACATATAGTGTTCCGCCATCCTGTGGAAAGCTTGTGGAAGGGACGGCAGTCCGTCATTTCATTCTCAGAAAGCACGCTGATATCGATTTGGCGGACTATGGCTAAACTCTTGTAAGTCTCATGGATACTGTCAGTTAGTTCAAACTTGGGTGCGGAGTTGTGGCAGGTTGGCAGTTTTCGCCAAACTTATGCAACCTTTGGGATTTGCACATCCGGAAGTACACTGACCCGCAATTTTCGTGGTTTGCGGAAGAAAAACGAAAACGTCCCAGACCCAGGTTTGAGTCTTGGGACGTCCGTCGAACAGCCCTCCCCCAGAACTGCCCAAAAATAGGGTAGATTTCCCAGTTAAAAAGGTAAATGGCCCCGTCGTGCCAGCGAATCTGGCACTGCAGGGCCATAGGTTCATCCTCGTTACTTCAAGGTAACGTGGGGGAGGGCTAATTGCGGGTGTAAGCCGGGACCCCACATCTCCCAGCTTCTTTCATGTGGGGCCCAGACAGAACCACTGGACGTGATTCTGTCATGAGACCGCGTCGGCTGAACAAAGTCGTTGTCTAGTCGGTTTACCGACGTATGGCTCGCGGCGAACTAGGCGCTCGCGGAACTTCGGGACAACGGCAGCTCGCGAATTCGCTTACCCGAGGCCGCGAAAATTGCATTACACAAAGCGGGCGCAAAGGGGGGCACGCCGGGCTCGCCGACGCCCGCCGGAGGCGCTTCGCTGTCCACGATATAAACGTGGGTTTTGTAAGGAGCCTCGTTGATGCGGGCAACCGGATAGTTGTCAAAATTTGATTGCTCGATGACTCCGTCCTTGGCGGTAATTTCTCCACTCCGCACGATGCTGGTTCCGAATACCGCCGCCCCTTCGAACTGAGCGCGGGTAGATTCCGGATTCACTACCAGTCCTGCATCCACTGCGGTGTGGACAACGGGAATTTTCACCTCGCCTTGATCGTCCATCTCCACTTTCACCACAGTGGCGACATAGGTCAAAAAACTGCGGTGCACTGCGATCCCCATACCGGTGCCCTTCGCCAGTTTGATTTTTCCCCAGCCAGATTTCTCCGCGGCGATTTCGACCACTCGCCTTACTCGCGCCGTATCCAGCGGGTAGACATCCGGCGACTCGCCGTAGTTGTCGTAGTCAGGGGCTGTGGATTTGACATCGACAATGCGCGGCGACCCAATCAGATCGAGCAAATATTCGACCGCATCCCGGCCGGAAGTGTGCGCCAGTTCGTCGGCAAAGGATTGAGCGGCGAAGGCGTGGTAGATGTTAGCGACAGACCGGAACCAGCCGATGCGGACATGGTTTTCCGCCGGCCCGTTCTCGGCGCGATGGTTCGGAATATCAAACGGCAAATCCGTCCAACCCTGCCCTAGATCGCCTCCGTCGCCGTAGGTTGTGTTCAACGCGAAAGTGGAACCGATGGGTGGAAAGACGGATCGCTGCAACCAGGCCGTGGGCTTGCCCTTGGCGTCCAGAGCCGCTTTCATATACATGGCTGAGACAGCGTGGTAGTAGCCGAACTTAATGTCGTCCTCGCGGCTCCAAACCACTTTCACCGGCCGGCCGGTTGCCTTCGAAAGAATCGCCGCTTCTGCCGCGTAGTCGGGCTTTGACTTGCGGCCGAAGCCCCCTCCTAAAAGAGGCACGTGACAAATGACATTTTCCTTCGGAATGCCCAGCTCACCCGCCACCGTTTCCTGCACCGCTTGTGGATTCTGGGTGGAAGCCCAGATCGTGACCTTGCCGTCCCGGTAATCGGCGAGCGCCACCGGAGGTTCCATGGGAGCGTGCGCGAGCATGGGAACGTAGTATTCCGCCTCAACGATCTTCCCGCCTTTGGCAAATGCGGCGTCGACATCGCCGATATTACGCGCCACCTTGCCAGGTTTACGGGCGGTCTCCTGCAATTGTTTTTTATACGGGTCGGAGTTGTAGCTGGCATTCGGACCGTTTTCCCAAGCTACGTTTAGTTTTTTGCGCCCTTGAAACGTGGCCCAACTGTTGTCGGCGACGACCGCCACTCCGCCGAGAGGTTTAAAAAGATGCGGAGGAGTGAACGACTTGATGGCAATAGTCTGTTTCACGCCCGGTATCTGAAGGGGGGCCTTATCGTCGTAGGACTTAACCTTGCCGCCGAGCACGGGCGGATGTTCGACCGAAGCGTACAGCATGCCATCAAGGTGCGCGTCCATTCCGTAACCAGCTTTGCCAGTGCAAATATCCGCAAGGTCATACGTGGGGACGCCTTTGCCGATATAACGCCATCCGCTCTTCGGCTTGAATTGCAATTCTTCTTTTTTGGGCACGGGAAGTGCCGCGGCAGCGGCCGCCAATTCACCGTAACCGGCTTTGCGGTTGCTGGCCGGGTGCACGATCACATGCAAATCCGAATGACATTCCGATACCGGTACCCCCCATTGTTTGGCGGCAGCTTGAGTCAGCATCACTCTCGCCGTGGCTCCGGCCAGACGCATGACTTCGAAGAAGCTGCGGACAGAATGTGATCCGTCGGTGTCCTGGTCGCCATAACGGGGATCTCCGATCGCCTGCTCCAGCTTCACTCGCTTCCAGTCGGCGTCCAGTTCGTCGGCCAGAATGAGAGGGACGGACGTACGGCTGCTGGTCCCCATCTCCGAGCGGTGCGCCACGATGTATACAGTTCCGTCGGTATCGATTCCCACAAACGCGTTGGGGTGTAGAGTGGCCTTGTCGGCGCTGGTGGCAGGGGGATTTTCTGCGGCCCACAACAGATCAGGCACAAGGCGAACGCTTAAAATCAGCGCACTGGTTGAAACCACGCCTTGCAGAAACCCGCGACGGCTTACGTTAAAAATTTTGTCGCTCATGCGCGCTCTCCCTCTCCCGCAGCGGCTTTGATCGCCGCTCGAATCCGCTGGTAGGTGCCACACCGGCAAATATTGCCAGCCATGCCAGCATCGATGTCCTGGTCGGTGGGCTTGGGTTTATCTTTTAAGAGCGAAACCGCCTGCATGATCTGTCCCGACTGGCAGTAGCCGCATTGCGGGACGTTGAACTCGATCCACTTCTGTTGAACGGGATGCAAGCCGTTGTTGGCTAGTGCTTCAATGGTGGTGATTTCCCTGCCCGACAGCGTGCTCATTTTCGTGACGCATGCCCGAACCGCTTTTCCGTCCCGATGAACCGTACAAGCACCGCAAAGAGCCATGCCACAACCGAACTTGGTCCCGGTTAATCCGAGGACGTCTCGCAAATACCACAACAGGGGCAAATCAGGGTCGCCATCGAAGGAGCGTTCTACTCCATTCACTTTTAACGGAATCATGTATAGGCCTCCAGGTCGCGCTACGGCCATATTGTTCCAGAGCGGCTCTTGCAAGTCCAATCGCCATACAAAAATCGGAGGGACATTTAGCGATTGCCGAGGGCGCCAGCAAACCTCAGTTGTGATTAGAGGAAGATGGGCGAGACACGTCGACTACTTTCGTCGTAGTCGATCGAGGATGAATTGTGCTCTGGCGCTCGGCGTCAGCTTCGGCAAAAGAATCGATTCGTAGCCGCAACGCCGATAAACCTCAGACACCTGCGTGAAAGTCCGCTCCGCTTCATCAAAATCCTGCTTCCGTTCGCTGTCTGTCTCATAAATCTCTTTCCAGGGCGGAGCCAGAAAGACAATCGGCGCGTAACGATATTCCAGACATGCGTCGGTGATTTCCTCAACCAGTTCGTGGTCGCAAAGGCCGATCAACTTCGCGTATCCAAGCGTGTCCGGAATCCCGCGATCAGAGAACATGGCAGTTTCGATGCGGGAGTGCTGGAGATAGGACTCTATCGAACGCTTCAGCATGAGGCGGGTGTAAGCCGTCCGGTCATGCCAGGGGAGAGCCGTGCCGTTGATTTGCATCTGTTCTTGAATGATTTGCCTGGCAACCTCGGATGCAGGTTTAAATCCGAGTTTGGCCAATTCCATGAGAACAGTTGTTTTGCCGGAGCCAGGACCGCCCGAAATGACAAAGAGTTTGGGATTATTACGAGGCATAAGCAGAGAATCTGCAACTTTGTCGATTCTGAGTCATGGCTGGCGTCTCGAGTTATTCTCCCGGAGCCGAGTGTTGCAGAACCGTTTGGCCACACCGGAAAACGCCCACTTCCTGCAAATCAATCAAAGTTCCCTGAGACTAGTAAAACTGCTAGTTTCACGCTGGGTCTCTTACTAGTAGCTTAGAATCGCCGTTTTTACCAGAGAATGGCAATTCCCTAAAAAGAGTGAACTAATTGACAGGGCGTACAGGAGGAACCGTGGCGTGACGGTCCCCCTAACAGTCGCGTATGTCCAATTCGATTCAGGTGCGATTTTTCCAAGATCGATGCGGCTACCTGCATTCAACGTTTTACGTTCCCGCGCTTCCCATTGTTTTTACATTATTAGTTATGCTCCAGAACACTCTCCTGGCGCAAGCTCCAGAGGGAACTATCCGAGGAGTAATCAGGGATGTTACCGGCGCTGTCGTGACGAAGACGACTCTGCGAGTCAGGCAGCCGCGGTTTGGGGACGGGCGGGTCGTGGGGGCGAATGTTGACGGCCAGTACTACATAACTAATCTCGAGCCCGGCGATTACGAAATCGAGGCTTTTGCCCCTGGCTTCAATACAGAGGTGCAGAATGTCAGGCTGCTTGTCGGGGACCAGTTGACGGTCAATTTTCTGCTGCATCCGGGATCAGTCCACGAACGAGTCCTGGTAAGCGGTCAAACATCTGGTATTAACACCAGCGAGTTTGCGGTAAACGGCAGTGTCAGTCAGGTTCAGATTCAGAACCTGCCGCTTAATGGCCGCAACTTTCTGGAACTCGCGCGTCTTGAGCCGGGCGTAAGTGTCGTGTCCGTGGCGAATCCCGGCACGTTCGCAAACAATTATTCGCGTGTTTCCATGGCGGGAGCTCAATACTTGCTGACCCAGGTTTCGGTCGATGGGGTCATAGTGGATGATCGTGTTAATGGGGGGACCGCTCAGAACTTCTCCCAAGAAAGCGTGCAGGAGTTTCAGGTCGAGCGATTTAGCTTTGATCCTGCATCAGCAATGGGTGGCGCTGGTGGAATCAATATCGTTAGTCGCCATGGCACCAATGATCTCCACGGCTCGGCGTTCTTTTTCTATCGAGATCACAATATGGCCGCCTATCCTGGCCTTCATCGAGACCTCAAGAATCCAGACCCATTTTTTGCACGGAAACAGTCGGGTTTCAGACTTGGTGGCCCTCTAAGAAAAGACCGAATGTTCTGGTTCACGAACTTTGAGCACGATTGGCAAACCGCCGCGCTTGCAGTACAGAACAATCATCCTATCTTTTCCAAGCTCGATGTCATCTATCCCAGCCCGCTCAGGTTCAACCAGTTCAATGTACGAGTTGACGGAAAGCTCGACAACGCCAATAGCGCATTCGTCCGCGCTAGCCAAGACAAGAACAGCAACGCAGCTCCGGCTTCCGTAGGCATTTTCATGCCTTCGAACTGGGTGTCAAGTCACAATTCCGCTTTTCAGATTGAAGGCGGGGAAACATCGGTGCTTAACTCGCGGACGGTGAATGATCTGCGCTACGCCTACAGTTACCTGCACAGCCATTCTGATCCGGTTACCTCGCAGAACTGTTCTGATCCAGTAGTTTGCATTGGTGTGGGGGGACCTGAGATCATCCCCTTTGACGATCCCGCGTTTCACATTGGGAATCGCCCCGCCGCTCCTCTCGCCATATTCCCAACTACGAATCA
>Ga0070711_100001044_pt1 | contig 14758 bp, 11 predicted proteins | sample LARL53metaG_FD_65452 | JGI IMG/M metagenome (GOLD analysis project Ga0070711, IMG submission 65452) | Corn, switchgrass and miscanthus rhizosphere microbial communities from Kellogg Biological Station, Michigan, USA - LAR L5-3 metaG | ecosystem: Host-associated > Plants > Roots > Rhizosphere ... | reverse complement strand
ATCTCAGAACAAAGCAGGTCCGCCAGTAGGCGCAGCAGGAGGTTTGGTTAGCAGGCCAGAATGGGCACGTGTCCGGGAGTTAGCCGCCCGCACGTTGCGCTGCCCCTAACGACCGCTCATGCAGATCCGGGCGTTCGCTTGCTGCCCTACGGGCGGAGCAGGCCTCAACCGCGTGCTACCGGCCGCCGGGGGTAGAGGTCAGCCAGGCACGAATCGGTCCGGGCCGGCGGTGCTCAGCGTGTACGTCAGGGCCACTGGGTAGCGGCCTGGTATTGCTCAACGAGCTGGCGGGGATGCGCCCCTGGGCGCTGACCGTGATGCCCTGGGCTTGCGCCCACGCCCGGATGCTCCCGCTGCGGTCCCGGCTGGATGCGGTCCGCCCGCCCCGGGCGGGCTTGTCGCCGCCCGGCCTTGCGGGAATGCTCGATGAACGGTGCGAGCTTGCGGCGCAGCGCCGCAGCGTTCTTCTTGCTCAGATCGATCTGTTACTCGGCGCCATCGACCCCGAATCGCACCGTTTCATCGGCCGGCCCCCATCAAGATCATCTTGGAGTTCGACGGTTATCTTCTGTGCCATCCCGGACTCCTGGCTGCGCTGGAGATACCTGCACCAAGATCAACTGTACTGGCCGCGGGTACCTACGGCGCCGGCAGCCGCTCCCAGCGGATGCACCCGCCTAGCCGAACGCGATCAGCTCAGCCGCGCCAGCCAGCGCCGCGCACCAGGTGTGTGCCCATTGCCAACGAGAATCGTCTTGTCGTACCTGATGCTTTAGCCACAACGATCAAGCGCAACAGCTCAGCTGCCTGGAGATGCCGCTTACATGGCGCGGACCGACAACAGCGGGGACAGGTGCTGGAATCTATACACGGCCTGCCGCCGCGACGTGCCTCGAGCTCTGCTGCTCCCCATCCCGGGCTTGTGGTCAGTGGACGGCTGCCTCTGGCAGTCTGGCCAGTCCTGTGCCCGGCTGCGCAACGTGAGCGCGAGAGTCGTTTCCTGAGCGCTGGCGGGCGCGCCTATCGCCGAATCGGCGCGTCTGAAGGCGATGCCGACCGCCTGGGTCTGTACGCGCAGATCATCCTGATCTGGGTCGTGGCACCAGTTCCGTTGAGCAGGTCGGCGTTGGTGCGGGGGCCGGTGCTGCTCCTGCTGGGCAGGGGCTGGTCTGCGGCAGCACAAGCGGTCGTACAGCGGCGCGAGCCCATCTGGCCGATGATAAGAGCACGATGAGAGCACGCTCACATGGTGCTCTCATGTGAGCGGCCTAGTTTGGTGTCATGCGGGTGCTGGTCGTGGAAGATGAGATGCGCACCGCGGGCCTGCTGCGGCGGGGGCTGTCCGAGGAGGGCTACAGCGTCGATGTCGCGGTGGACGGCCCGGATGCCGTCTGGCGGGTCAGCGAATTCAGCTACGACGCCGTGGTGCTCGACGTGATGCTGCCCGGCTGCGACGGCATTGAGGTATGCCGTGAGCTGCGCAGCCGCGGCCGTTGGGCTCCGGTGCTGATGCTGACCGCCCGGGATGATCTGGCCGCCCGGGTGCGTGGGCTTGATTCGGGGGCAGATGACTACCTCGCGAAGCCGTTCAGCTTCGATGAGCTGTTCGCCCGGCTCAGGGCGCTGATCCGGCGCGGCGCGCCGGAGCGGCCCGCCCAGCTGCGCTGTGGTGGCCTGCGGCTGGATCCCGCGACCCGGCAGGCGTGGCGTGGGGAGGCGGAGCTGGAGCTGTCGCCGAAGGAGTTCGCGCTGTTGGAGTTGTTCCTGCGTCATCCCGGCCAGGTGCTGACCCGGACCCGGATCCTGGAGCACGTCTGGGATTACACCTACGACGGCGTGTCCAATGTTGTCGACCAGTACGTCGGCTACCTGCGGCGCAAGGTCGACCGGCCGTTCGGGATCACCCAGCTCGAGACGGTCCGCGGTGTCGGCTACCGGCTCCGGGCCGCCCCAGCGGCGGCGGGCTGATCTGGTCATGTCGCTGCGGCTGCGGCTCGCCGCGATCTTCGCGTTCGGCAGCGCTGCGCTGATCGTGGTGGCCGGGCTGGCGTTCCTGTGGCAGCTGCACACTTCCCTTGCCGCTGCGCTTGACAGCGAGCTGAAGCTGCGTACCGCTGCGCTGGCGGCCCGGCTGGCGAGCGGGCCCCTGCCGCCGGGCAGCCCGGCCGACCAGACCGGCAGCCATACCGGTCAGTTCCCCGCGGCGGAGCAGGTCGCCCAGGTCCTCACGCCGGCTGGGGCGGTGGTGTACTCCTCGGGCATCGAGGGCACGGGCCCGCTGCTGTCGCCCGCACAGCTCCGGCAGGTGGCCGGGGGCCCGCTGACCTTCACCGCCGTGATCGAGGGGGAGCGGCTGCGGGTGCTGGCCAGCGAGTTGCACCGTCGTTCGCGTCCGGCGATCACGGTGGTCGGCGTCCCGACCGACGTCGCCGATGTGGCGCAGGCGCGCGCCCGTCTGGCGCTGCTGATCGGCGCCCCGCCGGTTGTGCTGGCGGCCGGGCTGGGCGGGTGGCTGCTGACCGGTGCCGCGCTGCGCCCGGTGGGCAGGATGCGGCGGCGGCTGGAGGAGATCACCGAGCATGACGCCAATGCCCGGCTGCCGGTACCGGCGACCGGTGATGAGATCGCCGCCCTCGCCGTCACCATGAACGGGCTGCTCGACCGGCTGGCGCGGGCGCTGGCCCGGCAGCGCGCGTTCACCGCCGATGCGGGCCACGAGCTGCGCACGCCGCTGACCGCGCTGAGAGCCGAACTGGAGCTGGCGGCCCGGCCGGGGAAATCGCGCGAGGCGCTGGCCGACGCGGTCCGGGCCGCGGCCGGCGACGCTGACCGGCTGATCCGGCTGGCCGAGGATCTGCTGCTGCTGGCCCGAGCCGACGAGGGCGCGGCCTTCCTGGCCCCCGAACGGATCGGCCTGTCCAGCGAGCTTCACGCCGCCGCGCGCCGGTTCGCCAGCACGGCCGCTGCCCGTGGCGTCGCCATTTCGGTTCAGGCCGCCGGGCAGCTGGGTGTCGTCGCCGATCGGGGCCGGGTGCGGCAGGCGCTCGACAACCTCATCGGCAACGCCGTCCGGCATGCCCCCCCGGGAAGCACGGTGGAGGTCAGCGGCCGCTGCGCGGTGGCCACGGGCGGTGGCGGCGGGCGGCGGGTGGTGGCGGTTGAGGTGCGCGATCACGGGCCGGGCTTCCCGCGCGAGTTCCTCCCGCGCGCCTTCGAGCGTTTCCAGCGCGCCGATCCCGCCCGGGGGCGGGCCGATGGCGGCGCAGGGCTGGGGCTGGCCATCGTGGCCACCATCGCGCACGCCCACCATGGGACGGTGGCTGCGGGCAACCACCCGTCCGGAGGAGCGCGGGTCCGAATCGAACTTCCCGCTGATCCGTGGCCGTGACCAGCGGTTGAACGCCCGGTATCAGTCCTCACATGGCGCTCAAACGGTCATCTCATGGTCCGGCGCGCATGCTCGCCTGGTCAGGACTTACGACCTGGAAGGTGACAATCGATGAAGATCGCGCCGAAGATCGCCGCGGCCGCGGTGGCGGCACTCGCCCTGGGCGGCGCGGGCGCCGCCACGGCCATGGCCGCCGGCCACGGCGGCGGTGCCGGCCAGAGTGGCGGTACGGCCGCCTTGGTGGCCAGTGCCGAGCCCACCAGCCCCGACAACGACAGTGTGCAGCAGGGCGACCAGACCAGCCCGGATGTCTCTCCCGCCGCGGCCACGGCCGGAACCAGCAGCCCGAGCCCGGAGGCGTCCTCTCCCGAAGGGGAAAGCACTACCGAGAACGAGTCGGCCGTCTCGGATGGGCCCGGCGGGCACGCCGACCCCTCCGGGAACGTCCAGCACGAGTTCTCCGGGGCCGAGTAACCGGCCGCAGGACCGGCGTCAGCGCGCCACCGGGATGGGCCCTTTACCCCCGACGGCCCAGGCCATGATCCCGAGCCCGGCGATCGGGCCGGCCCGGTGGCCCGCTGCCGCCCCTGGGGACCCCGTGCTGGTCAGCGGAAGTTGCCGGTGTGCCCGAGTGAGTACCGGCCGGGCTGGGGGAACAAGCACACGCCGTGCGGCCCGGCCCCGACGGGAATGGTGGCGAGCAGGCGCCCGCTGCGGGTGGACATCGCATAGACCACCCCGTTGTAGCGGCCGCCCCACCACATCACCGTGCCGTCGGGGGAGATCCCGCCCATATCCGGCGAGCCGCCACCCGGGATCCACCACTTGTGCACCAGCTCGTTGGTAGCGAAGTCAAGCACGGAGATGGAGCCCTCTCCCTGGTTGGAGATGTAGAGGTATTTCCCGTCCCAGCTGACCAGGAAGCCGTGCGTGCCAGCGCCGGTGTGGATGAAGCGCATCACTGTGAACCGGTGGGCGTTGATGAGCCAGATCCCATTGGCGGCTATGTCGGCGACGTAGAAGATGGTGCCGTCGGCGGACAGGCGCACGTCCTGCGGCATGCTGTATCCCCGCGGGGGTGCGGTCATCGGGGCGCTCATGGCCTTCCCGAGGGTCAGCGTCTTTTCCACCTTGCGTGCCGGGATGTCGATCCACAGGAGTTTCGCGCTGAACTCACAGCTCGCCACGGCGTGCCGCCCGTCGGCGGTGAAGTCCAGGTGATTCACCCCTAAGCACGGCACCGGCATCGAGGAGCGCAGCCTCATGGTGTGCGGGTTGCGGAAGTCGATCCGGTCCAGTGCCTCGGCCACCACCATCGCGGTGCGGCCGTCCGGTGTGAAGTACAGGTTGTACGGGTCGGCCACGGGCACCGGCCGGCCCGGCCGGCCGGTCTTGGGGCTGATGGGGGTGAGGGTATAGCCGTCGGTGTTGTTCACCCACAGCACCGAGCCGTCCCAGGACGGGGTGATGTGGTTGGGCTGCCCACCGACCGCGAAGGTCCTGATCACCCGGTAGGTATGCGGGTTGATCTCGGTGACCGTGTTGCTCAGGCTGTTCGGCACATAGACCCGGTACAGATCGTGAGCCCACTTCGGGTTCATCATGCCTGCCCCGATATGGGCGTACACGTTCACCGACGGCCCCGGCGGCCGCGGGCTGGCCTCGGCCGGGGTTGAACCGCGCGCGGCGCTAGCCGATGCCTCCGATGCCTCCGACGCGGCCACATGCGCCGCCCGGGGGGTGCAGCCGCAGACCATGCCCGCGGCCGCGGCGAGCACGAGCAGCCCGGCCGCGGCGCGGCCGCCAAGGCCGGGGACGGGGCCGCCCACCCCGGCGAGCAAGGCGCCCACGGCGGGCGCCCTACCCAAGCTGGCGAACATCAAGCCCCCAATAGGCCGTGTCGCTGACGGATTCAGAGGTCGCGGATGATGTCGGCCGCCGGGCGGCGCATGGCGCGGATAACACCCGTGCCGGCCGCAGCGATGGCCCCACAGGTCACGCCCCCCAGGGCGGCCAGGTAGGCCCACGGGATGAACAGGTGCGGCGGCGGCGGGTCGAACACCCCGGTCAGGATCTTGATGATGATGAACGACAGCAGCCAGCCCGACAGGACTCCCAGCAGGACACCGCCGGCGGTCACGAAGATAGCTTCGCTCCACACGAACGAGGCAAGCTGGCGGGAACGTGCCCCCAGCGCCGCTGCGATCGCGAAGGTCCGGCGCCGCTCGACCAGCCCCAAGGCCAGCACCAGGCCGGATGCCGCGGCGGCGAGGATGAACGCGAACGCCAGCTCCAGCCTGGTCAGGCCGGACAAATCGAGCGCGGTCAGGCCGGACAGCGTGATCTTCAGCTGGCTGTTGATGTCCTGCACCACTGCCCCCGATGCCGGGCCGAGCAAGTGCCGCACCTCCCTGGCCACGGCCGGGGGCGGGCCGTTGGCCCGGATGAGCATGTCCTGGTACGCCGGTGATCCGGTGGCCCGCGCGACGTAGGACGCGTTCGCGATGAAGAACGAGTCCCTGGGTGCGGTGGGGAACTCCCGCACCACCCCGGCATAGTGGAAGGGCACGATGTGGTAGGCGTGGTCGCGCGCGGACTGCATCCGCAGCCGGAGCAGGTCACCCGGCCGGAGCTGGTAGTTCGCTACGGTCTCCGCCGAGACCAGCACCGCATCCGGGCGGGACGCCAGGGCCGCGAGCACCCCGGCGGCATTCCCGCCCTGGAAGAACGCGTCCGACATCGGTGTGGCTGTGCCGATGGTCCTGGGGCTGATCCCGTACAGGTCCTGCAGGTCGTTCCCGACGTAGGCGAACCTGTGCATCATCGGCTGGACCGCCGCGACGCCGGGCAACCGCCGGGCCGCCGCGAACGAGCCGGACGGCAGTCCCGCCGCGGCGGTGGTGGCGGCCGTCACATCCGCCCCGTTCGTGAGCTGCGCGTCGACCCGTGACTGCTGCTGGTAGGTCTGGTTGAAGACCGCCGTCGAGACCGCGAACGAGGCCGTCAGGCCGATGATCATGAGGCCCCGTGACAGCAGACGCCGCTGCCGGGACATGGCGGCGGCGACAACTCCGGACAGCCCGCCCGCCAGCGGCCGGGCCGCCCGGGCCAGGGCCGGCCGTCCCCGCCCGAGCACCGCGGTGGAGATCCGCCAGGACAGCAGCGCTGCCCCGAACCAGAACAGCAGGGGCGCGAGGAACGTCGAGTAGCTCACCGAGATCGTGGCGACACCTTCGGGGGCGAGGATGACCTGGTAGCCGCTCCGCGCCAAACGCCAGAAGATGACCGCTGCCAAGGCCAGCAGCCAGAGGTCCAGGTAGAGCCGCGCCCACAGCGGCCGCCGGGCCGACCCGACGACCTCGCGCGCGCCGCGCACCGACAGGGTACGCGCGTCCCGCACCGCCGGGACACCGATCGTCAGGACGGCGAGGCTCAGCCCGGCAACCGCGGCGCCCACCGCCCATCCGATCGCCTGCCCCGGGGTGGCGCCGAACCGCGCGGCGCCGAACGCGAGCCGACCGGCGATCACCGCACCGGCCAGGCCGATGCCCGAGCCGAGCACGCCGACCAGCAGCGCCTCGGCTCCGGCCAGCCAGACAATCCGGTGCGGCGAAGCGCCCCTGATCCGCAGCAGCGCCTGCTCGCGGCGCCGCCGGTCGCCGCCCGCCGCGCCGATGACGCTGGTCACCAGGGCGGCGAGCACCGCCCCGGGGAGCCCGAGGAACAGGAACAGCAGCTGCGCGTACAGGGCGTCGCTGCGAGCGGCGTCCAGTTGCGCGCTAAGGTTGTCGCCGATCAGCCCGGCACCGGCCAGCCGTGCCTCCAGGTTCTTGGCGCGGGCCATGACGTCGGCGAAGGCCGCCGCGGGGTCGGGAGGCAGGGCCGGGGACAGCTTCACGTGGTACTGGGTGTGCACCGCCGCGGGCTGGCCGCCGCGTGCGGGCGCGAACGCGCCCTGCCATTGCGCCGCGGGCAGGAGCACGACGTTGTCGGGGGGCGCCTGCGGCGCGGCACCGGGCGGCACGCCGACCGCCTGGAACAGCGAGTCGGCGGCCGGGAGGTCCACGATTCCCGCGACGCGGACCCGCAGCGGCGGCAGTGCCCGCCGTCCGACGCTGACGATCGTGCCGACCGTCGCGTGCAGGTTGGCCGCGGTCTGCTGGGCGAGCAGCACCCCGGATCGCGCCCCGAGCAGGAACCGGATCTCGCCGGGGAAGGCTGCCGTGTACCCGGGCGGCAGGCCGAGCACCTGACCCGGCCCGGTGGTCTGGACCGTCCCCCCGGCCGATGCCGTGAGCCCGGTCGTCGGCGCGTAGCCGACGGGCAAGCTCCGGATCACGCCGGGCGTGGCCGCGATCACCCGGGCGGCCGATGCCAGGCCGGCCCCAGGCGCGATCTGCACCTGCCAGTCCACGACCACGCCGTTGGCCGCCTGCCTGGTCATGTGCGCCTTGCTGGCGGCGAAGAACGCGCCGAGTGACCCGAGCAGCGCTACCCCGACGGCGACCCCGGCCACCGCGCCCGCCAGCCGGACCGGCCTGCGCTTGAGCAGGCCCAACAGCCAGGTCAGAACGTACATGGGGCTCCCGTGTTGAGGATCCGCTCGGTCAAAGTCCAGCGCTGTGGCAGGCGGTCGGCTACCGCGGTGTCGTGCGTCGCTACGACCAGCGCGGCGTTCGTCGCCTCCGCCTGCTGGAGGAGCACGCCGATCAGTTCCAGCGCGGAGCCGCGGTCCAGCTGCCCGGTCGGTTCGTCGGCCAGGATCAGCCGTGGCTCACCCATCAGCGCCCGGGCCATCCCGGCGCGCTGGGCCTGGCCGCCGGAGATCTCCTCGGGCAGCTTCGACGCCACGTCCGACAGGCCGAGCCGTTCGATCAGGGTCCCGGCCGCGGCCGCGGCACCGGCTTCCGTGCCACCGGCGAGCAGGACCGGCAGGGCGACGTTCTCCGCGACGGTGAGCGGTGGCAGCAGGCTCGGCCCCTGGAAGGCGATGGCGACCGGGCCGGGCCGCAGATCCTCGGGCCGGCCCAGGGCGGGCCACTCTATGACTCCCCCGGACGGCTTGTCCAGCGCCGCGATCAGGTGCAGCAGCGACGTCTTGCCGCTGCCGGAGGGCCCGGTCAGGGCGATGCGGTCCCCTTGCCGGATCTCGAAGTTCGCATAGGCGACCGCGATCACGGCGCCCGGGCCGTAGCCGAACTGCCGGCAGAGCCCGGCCGCGCGCACGAGAACGTCACCCATCGGCGAGCCGCCCATCGACCATGCGCACGACGCGGTCGGCGGCCGCCGCCACGCTGTCGCTGTGGGTGACCACCAGGACTGCCTTGCCGCGGTCCGCCCGGCCGCGCAGCAGCTCCAGCACCCGGGCCTCTGCCTGCCGGTCGACCTCGCCGGTCGGCTCATCGGCCAGCAGGACCGGTGGGTCGTTGGCCATCGCGACGGCGAGCGCCGCGCGGGCCGCCTCGCCGCCCGACAGCGTGCTTGGCCGGGCCGAGGCGCGCCCGGCCAGGCCGACGTCGTCGAGCAGCCTTGCTGGGCCGGGGCGGGTTCCGCCGTCATGCCCGCGCCGGGCCCGGGAACGCGGCCCGCGTCTTGGCGCATGTGGCACGAGCGCCTGCGCGGCCTGGATGTTCTGGGCCACGCTGAGGTGCTCGATGAGGTTGCCGGACTGCAGCAGCATGCCGATCCACCGGGCGCGCAGCCTGGCGCGGGTCGCCTCGTCCCGCCGGGTGATCCGCCAGCCCGCGATCATCACGTGCCCGCCGTCCGGTTCGTCCAGCCCGGCCAGGCACGCCAGCAGGGTCGACTTCCCGCTTCCCGACGGCCCGGCGACCGCGACCAGCTCGCCCGCCCGCACCGAGACCGATACGCCGCGGAGCGCGAACGTCTCGTCATCGCCGGTGTGGAAGAAGCGGTAGAGTTCGCGCCCGTCGACCAGGGGCGCGGTCTGGGCTCCTACCGCCACCGGAAGCTCTGCGAGACGATGCGCCACGGATCGACGTTGTCGGAACCGACGGCCGACGAGAGGCTGATCACCGCGCCGCGGCCGTTGCGGTACAGCTCGAACCGCTCGATCACCAGGCGGTACTGGCGGCCGGTGACCTGGCTGGGCGGGCTGTTGACCTGATAGATGATCTCGACCGCCTGGCCGCCCGCCAGCGACACCGCCCGCACGCCCAGCAGCCGGAACGCGAGGCTGCTCGCCTGGAGCGCGGAGACGGTGGTGGCGCGGGCGGAGCTGACCGTCGGCGCCGCGGCCATGGGCTTCCACGCCACGGTGATGGAGTTCAGGTTGCTGGCAAACGTCGAGCTGGCCGGGCCCGTCTTCCGCGACCAGCCCTCGGGCACCTTCAGCAGCAGATGACCGGCCGCCGGCTGGTAGGTCACATAGACGGTGGTGTCGGGGATGTCCCCGGGCGGGTTGCTCTCGGCCGGAACGGGGGCCTGGCCGCCGGCCAGGCTCTGGCTGGCCCGGCCGGCCGGGGCCGTGCCGGTGGCCCCGGCCGGGCCTGCGCTGCCAGCCGCGGCAGTGGCGGACGGGGCCGACGACCCCGAGCCCCCGCAGGCGGCCAGCGCCGTGGCCAGCCCGGCCAGGGCCGCGGCGCTGCCGAGCCACCGGGGCCTGAGCGGGCGCTTGCTGGCGGGCATGCCCCCGGTTCTACCGGGAGGCAGATGAAGAGAAGATGAACCCGCCGGGCGCAGCCGCATGGGGTCGCCGGGATCTCCACCGCGGGAGCCGGCCACTCGGACCGGGTGCCGCGGTCACCGGCCGGGCCTGGTGGCCCGCGCGCCCGGTACATCACCACGGATCATTACGGTGGCGTTTCTCCCACCATGATCTCGAACGTGGAGCCTCCTACCTGCCTGGGCACGGCGGTACAGGCTGAGCATGTCCTGGCCTGTGCGCCAGCGCCGGACCAGGCGGAATGGTTTGAGCAGTGCGGCCTCGGTCTTCTCCATCCGGCTGACCGGGTGCCGCAGCAGGCGCAAGCTGCGCTGGCCGATCACCCATACCCTGGCCACCGTGGTGAACCGGGACCGCAGGGTGGCCGACGGCACCTGGGTGCCGATCAGGTTGGCCGCGGCAACCGGCGATTTGGCCAGCGCGATATCCCGCAGCCGCCGGAACGGGGCCGGGTAGGCCAGGCTGTAGGCTCTCCTGTTCGACGGCACGTACAGCACCGCATCACCGGGACGCCCGTAGGCCGCCACGATGGCTGCTACCCGGCGCAGGTTGTCCGGTCGTGCCGAGGGAAGCCGCACCAATCGCTGCGGCCCTAGCACCAGTGCCACCAACAGGACCACGGTCAGGGCGGCGGGCAGCCAGGCTGCCTTGCCCAGCGGGGTCGGCATGGCCAGGCGGGTCACCGCGGCCAGACCCGCGGCGGTCAGCAGTGCAAGCGCTGGCAGGCAGTACACGAGGTAGCGGAAGTCATACACCGGATGCACTTGGGAGGCCGCGAGCAGGATCAGCGCGGGCAGCAGCAGCCACGGCGCCGCGACCGTGACCATGTCCACTGTCACGCTGCGTCGGCCGGCGGCGCTTGTCGTCACCCCGACTACCACCAGCAGGGCCACCAGCGGCACCAGCGGTCTCGAGCCAGCGAACGAGACGACCAGCTGGTCCACCGCACCCAGGCGGGGCCGTGGCAGCCAGCTGATCTGGCTGCGCTGCCCGTACCCGGCCACCATCAGCGGGATCAGCACAACGGTGGCGGCCCCGGCCGCAGTGAGCCAGCGGGACGGCAGCAATGCCAACGGCGCCCCAGTTTCTCCATCCACCGGGTCGCCGCCGGCCGCCTCGGCCGGCGCAATCGCTGCCGGTGGGACCGCTGCCCGCTGCCTGGTGCGCGCGATCCACACGGTCATCCCGTGCGCGGCCAGCAGCAGCAGCGCCAGCATGTTGAACAGCCCGGTAGCTGTGATCGCCATCCCGTACCCCGCCCACCAGCGCCACCGGCCGTCAGCGAGCGCGCGCAGCAGCAGCCAGGTCGCGATGGCAGCGCACATAGTGACCAGCCCATACGGCCGCGCATCCTGGGCGTACCTGGTCACTTGAGGGGCGGCAGCGAATAGCAGCCCGGCCAACATGCCGGTCGTGGCCGGTGCGGGCAACTGGGCGGTGCTGGCCAGGCGCCGGCCGATCACGGCGGTGGCCACCGCCGCGACTGCCATCGTCAGCACCGAAGGCAGCCGCAGCGCTGTGGCTGAGGTGCCCACGGCGGCGATCCAGGCGTGCATGAGCAGGTAGTAGGGGGTGATGACCGCATCGATCTGACCTGCCATCGCGAAGATCTGTGCCAGCGGCCGGTGTATCGCGTCCAGCGTGTAGGCCTCATCGCGCCACAGCGATAGGCGCCCCAGCCCATATCCGTCAGCCAGCAGCAATACGATCCCCGGAATGAGGGGGGGCGCCCAGTCGGCCACCTGGCTCATGCGAGCCAGACGGTGCGGCTGCCGCCAGCGGGGTCCCCCGTGGGCCAGATCTACCCCGGCCGCGCGTAGCTCCTGCCCGGGCTTGCCAGCTGGCCCGACCGGTTCAGCCTGCCCAGGCCCAGTTGCTGTCACCGGAGCTGACTGTCGGCGCGGCGGCCATGGGCTTCCATGCCACGGTGATGGAGTTCAGCCTGAGCGGGTGCTCGCTGGTGGACATGCCCCGGTTCTACCGGGAGACAGATGAAGAGAAGATGAACCCGCCGGTCCCCGGATCGGGGCGGGGACCGGTTGGTAAGGAGCGAACGCGGGCTTCGGGGACCGGGCCGTGATCGAGCGCCAGGGTGATCGTCACCCGGGCGCCCCCCGGTACGTTCTCCGCGGTGGCCGTCCCACCGTGTGCCTGCGCGATCGCCCGCACGATGGCGAGCCCAAGCCCGGCCCCGTGCTCCGGTACACAGTCATGGCCTCCCCGGACAAAAGGCTCGAAGGCCTGCGGCAGCACGTCGCGGGCGAAGCCCGGCCCGCAGTTCTCGGTCACCACCGTCGCGACCTCGCCGGATACGGCGGCTTCGACCCGGATAAGGCCGCCGGCCCCGGGGCCGTGACGGATAGCGTTATCCAGCAGGTTGTCGAGGGCCTGGCGCAGCCGCATGGGGTCGACCGGGATCTCGACCGCGGGAGCCAGCCACTCGATCCGGGCGCCGCGTTCCCGGGCCCGGGCCTGGTGGCCCGCGCAGGCCCGGCCGAGCAGGTCCTGTACCTGTGTGCTCATCAGGTGGATGCCGAGCCCGCCGGCCCGGGCCCGGGAGAGCACCAGCAGGTCCTCGGCCAGCCGCGCCAGCCGGTCGGTCTCCTCGGACGCGCTGCGCAGGGCGGCCTCAAGCTCCTCGGGCTCCCGCTCGCGCGACAAGGTCAGATCAAGCTCGGCCTTGAGGATGCTGAGCGGGGTCCGCAGCTCGTGGCTGGCGTCATCAAGCAGCCGCTGCTCCCGGTCGGCCGCGTCCTGCAGCCGGCCGAGCAGCGAGTTGAGCGTCCGGCCGAGCCGGGCCACCTCGTCGTTCGCGCCCGGGACCGGAAGCCGCCGGCCGGGCCTGGACACCGAGATCGCATCTGCCTCCCGGCGCATGCGTTCCACCGGCCGGAGCGCGGCCCCGGCGAGCAGCCATGCCGCCAGGCAGGCCAGGGCGAGCGCGGCCGGGCCGGCCGTCATCAGCAGCAGCCGGAGACTGGCCAGCGTGTGGCTGACCTGTGCCGTGGAGGAGCCAACCACCACGAAGAGGCGCTGTCCCTCGGTCACCGGCAGCACGAACACCCGCAACGTCGGCCTCCCCCGCGCCGCCGGAAGGCTCACGAACCTGCCATGGCGGATCGTCCGCAGCGCGGCAGCGGACAGGGCTGGCGCCCCGGGCCCGCTCGACATCTCCAGCCGACCGGCTGGCGTCAGGATCTGGGTGAGGCCGCCAGCCGCGCTGTCGGGCGCGTCGAACCCGGCGGAATCGTGACGGCCGGTCACGGACGCGACCGCCTCGGCCCTCGCCCGCAACCCGGCATCCGCGGCGCGCACGAGTTCGGCCTCCAGGCGCGTGTACACGAAGAAGCTGAGCGCACTGAGGATGAGGGCCATGCTCACCGCCGAGGCAAGCGTGACCCGCACGCGCAGCGGAAGGCGCATCATGGCGTCAGCCGGTACCCCGCGCCCCGCACGGTCTCAATGGACCGCGTCCCGAACGGCCGGTCGATCTTGTCCCGCAAGATCCGCACGTAGACGTCGACGATGTTCGAGTCGCCGTCACGCGCGAAGTCCCACACATGCTCGAGGAACCTGGCCCGCGACAGGACCTGCCCGGGATGACGCATGAAGTACTCCAGGATCGCGAACTCCTTGGCGGCCAGGCTGACCGGGGTGCCGGCCCGGCGGACCGTGCGCGCCGCCGGGTCGAGCAGCAAATCTCCCACCGCCAGCACGGCCGGCCGCTCGCCAGGCCCGCGGCGGATGAGGGCCCGGACCCGGGCCCGGAGCTCGGCGATCTCAAACGGCTTAGTGACATAGTCGTCGGCACCGGCATCCAGGCCGTGTACCCGGTCGGGGACGGCCTCCCTGGCGGTCAGCATGAGGATCGGCATCCAGCGCGCCCGCTCCCGGAGCTGACGGCAGACATCGAACCCGTCGATGTCCGGGAGCCCGACGTCCAGGATGACCGCGTCGTAACCGCATTCGCTGGCCATCCACACCGCATCGCTGCCGCTGGCCTGGACATCAACCGCATACCCGTCCTCGCGGAACGCCCGCTCCAGCAGGGCCGACATCTTCAGGGAATCCTCAACGACTAGCAGACGCACCGCTACGGCACCGGCCCCGTGCATTCCTGCATAGCGTCTCCCACGTGTGGGGGGGCTCAGCGCCACCAGCCACGCCGTGCCTCCGCCTCACTGCCCGGCCTAACCCGCAGTACCCGACGCCGCGACGCTACCCCAGGAAGCATGTGAACATCATGAGCAGCTGCGCCACGAGCGATCCCGCGGGCAGCCACCCGCCGACCGGGCACCGATCCCACACCGGCCACCCTACTTCGGCGGCAGAAGATGAAGGCACCGAACGGAAGGGGTCGCCGACCTGCATACCATGATCACGCAGGAGAGCCGATGTTCGGGCGCCGTGAAGCCATGACCGGCCGACAGCAGCCTCTCCAACAACGATCGCCGACTCCAATGTGCTCGCCTTGTATGCGCGAATAGGGTAGTGACGTGATGGCGTGGCGGGACAGGGAGGCCGAGGTCTGCTCGATCTGGGCCTCCTTCGTACGTGCGGCTGTCCCCAGCTTCTCTGCCAAGCGGGCTGGCTAGTCCCGCGTCCCGCCCATCCACCATCCAAGTCTCCCCGGCGCAGCGCGTGCTGCCCCCGCGTACAGAAACCAATTCGGGCGCGCTTCCAAC
>Ga0070711_100001043_pt1 | contig 14761 bp, 13 predicted proteins | sample LARL53metaG_FD_65452 | JGI IMG/M metagenome (GOLD analysis project Ga0070711, IMG submission 65452) | Corn, switchgrass and miscanthus rhizosphere microbial communities from Kellogg Biological Station, Michigan, USA - LAR L5-3 metaG | ecosystem: Host-associated > Plants > Roots > Rhizosphere ... | reverse complement strand
GTATGTGCAAACAGGTTCTATGATCACATAGAAGAACAAAAAACTGCAGTATCAGAATATCTGGACAAAACATTCGGAAGATGGTATTATGACGACATTAGATATGACACTTGACTTATAAGATTCTATATAATTTTTTCTTTGGTAGAATCTTTCTGGCTTGACTTAAAATAAATAGGTCCTTTTTATTCATTCAAAGTAATTAGACAGGTCTATCACATGTACAGCAATTATCTAATTTATGACTTATATCTAGTATTCGTAAAAAAGGAGAAAGTAGGGAATTCTGATTGATTTTTATTTCATCATACTTCTTATCGTTTTTTCATTTGCTAGGTTACAGAATATAACGTTCTTCAAATGTTGCAACTGGCTCATATTCTGCATTCCAGATGTCATCATTCCTTGCATCGAGCTAGTTTCATTTCCTCCACCAGCAGTAGTATTCCCAAGCATACCAGATAGTGCTTTCATTAGATTGCCCATTCCTTGAGTTGAATTAGTTTCATTACCCCTACGGGCAGCAGTAGTATTCCCGATCACACCAGATAACGCTCCGATTATATCGCCGACGCTGTTACACGTTATTGGTATAGAAAGGACGCCGATTTTGGTTGTATTGGCAATCAACGACTTCATCACGCTGTTTGAAGATTTAGCGATCGCCTGTTGTGGTCCTGCTACAGTTAGAGATGTAAAGCTAGCGGTAACGAGGACTATAGTAAAAAACACTAGGATTCCTATAGAATTCATATTATATAGTCATCTAGATAAAATCTAATAAACATTCCGATAGAAGATAGATAAATACTGCAGATTTGGAGATTAAGGCGAGATCTAGCCCGCTTTCAATTGATATTCATCTCTACCGAAACATAGCAATGAGTGACACGAAATATGGGATGGTGATGTCATTTTGTTATTACAAAACATAACTAAATAATAAATTATAATAACTGTATCCTGTTCTTAGGTAAAACTATTGTCATATATAACAGCAATGCTTATAATCATAGTCAAAACACCACTATAAAATACTCGAGTCTTCTTAGGCATATCTGGGTATTCTTCGAGTATTCTCCTTCTATCTTCTTCTCATTCATCAAGTCCTCTACCATTGGTCGAACTATTCTCAACCCTCTTCCCGCTCCAATCATGTGTTTCCATATACCAGTTGTCGTCTCTCTGTTTGCAGTCATTACAACCAAAAGTATTGGTAGTCCTAAACGATAGATTGTTGATTTGCTTACATCAAAATTGGTCCTTTGGTTTTCGCCATTACCATTATTCGTCTCAGCACTGGATGAAGGTCCTGAAGGGTCTGAAGGCTCTACAGTAAAGGAAGGCACTTCTACAGTGAATTTGTCTGCTGAAGACAACGGTTCTACGATGAATTCAGGCAAGGCTGATGCTCAGGATGGCCAGAATGCCGGACACCAGGATGCTAATTTCACACAGAAGAAAGCAGCTGATACCACCATTGCTCTCATAAAGCCTTCAGAGCCTTCAGAGCCTTCAGGATTGTCCTTCTCCTTTTTCTTCTACTGGCGTGGTCAATGGTTTTTCTTAATATCATATAGATAATGGACCTAAATAAAGCGACAAGGTTTAGTTCAAAGGATGAGAGAGTTTCCACGTAAGATGACTGAAAGAAGAGGACAAAGCAGGAGTTGAAAGGATTTATTCCATTTTACAATAGGTTCTATAAGATTACTAATTTAGTTATCAAGGAGCTTGACTATAAATGATAAATATTCGTATGCTGTTGTTCTCTAAAGTCAGATCGTCTTCTTCACAAGATTGACTCGGGCTAAGAGGGATGTGAATCATTTTGACTCAATTTTAAGACCCAAAGATAATGTAGACAAAATCATTGATGTTAAAATATTGTGTAACCGTTGGTCCGAATCCGGTGGAATGTGCAACAAATTTGACTCAATTAGCCCACCCAAAAGAGGAGAGTAGAAATGGGTAACAATCGGCAGGTAAGATCTATATCATATTAGTGACAAAAATAAGTCTCAAACTAAGTCCTTAGCACTGTATTCGTTCTTTATCAGTTCATGACAGATCTAATCAAGAAAAGTTGAATAACTAATGAATGATACGATAATGGGAAGGTAGATAGGATATGAGTCCTTTGAATTAGATTCTGCCTGCTTCCTTTAGACGAGAAATCATTCTTGCTTCACCTCGTTGAAATCGTATTTTATCATCATCTCTTTCCAATATCAGTGCTGGAACTTCCGTAGGCTTTCCATATTTATCAAGAGCAACGAGGGTAACAAATGCTGTTCCTGTGTGAATTCTCATACTGTCGTCTAGATCTTCAGCTTCCACAGTAACTTCAACTTCCATAGAAGATCTTTTTACATAATTTAGTCTTGCAGAAAGAATTAGTGCATTACCAATGAATACAGGCTTTAAAAAAGTCATTCTATCCATACTTGCTGTGACTATATTGGCACGACCAGCATGTCTTTTGGCGCATAAACCCGCAATAAGATCTACATATTTTAATATAACACCTCCAAACACATTGCCTTTTGGATTAGCATCTGAAGGAAGCATCATAATTGTCATCTCAGCTCTGGAATCGTTTGAATATTTGCCTGTTTTCGAATGTTGTTGCGCTACCATTGATAGATTATCACCGTAGTAGTTTAAGACCTTAGTTAAATCTAATAAATTGACCTTAATCAGTTCTCTCTTGAAAATGATAGAACCTTAGTGCTAACCTAAATGCATCAAATATGTCGTTGTATGAAGTTGACTCCTTATCTAATGCACCATGTATATGGCGAACAGGTAAGGAGTCATAACCATGTCTTTTGTAGTATAATAGTTGAAATAATACAAGAGTACCATTAAATCCAATTGAAAGCCTCTGCTACAGTTAACCTTCCCTTACATAATGGACATGCTCCGGCCTACCTCATCAGGCGAATGATAGCGCTTTCGTATGCAATATCAAAAGTAATTGTAGATGAACATGGCAAGCATGAATTTTTAAAAAGGTTAGCTGATCCTCTATGGTTTCAAGCTTTTGGATGTGTTCTAGGATTTGATTGGCATTCGTCAGGAGTTACAACAGTAGTAACAGGCGTATTAAAGCAGTCATTAAAAGAAGATGTACATGGAATTTCTATTACTGGAGGAAAAGGCAAGAAATCTACAGAGACAAAAAATGATATTCCAAGACTTGCTGAAAAACATTACAATCTGTCGTCTGCTAAAATCGATAACTTATTGTATGCAAGCAAAATGGCAGCAAAAATAGATAATGCTGCAGTACAAGATGGGTACACGTTATATCATCATGTCATCCTCTTTGATGGGGATGGAAACTGGACTGTTGTGCAGCAAGGAATGAATGCTCAGGACAAAATGGCAAGGAGATATCATTGGATCTCTGATAATCTAAAGAGCTTCGTGTCTGAACCGCATGCGGGAATCATAAGCAAGTGTAAAATTCCAAACACTCTTAACATGACATCAGTTGATTCGGAAGAAAATCGAAAACTTTGTGTAGAATTGGCAACTGGCAATATTGACAACCTAAAATCATCTATATACACAATAGCTACGAAAAATAAAAGAAGAGAAGAGAAAACTTTGGACGATTGGACTCCAACAAATAACCTAGATAGCAAACATATAGTAAATAACAATAACAATGATGGCTTGACTGAACGTTATGAAATGCCTCCTAGATTAGACTGGAATGTATTTAGAAGAATATATGATATTCAACCACAAAATTATGAGCAATTAATTTCTGTTTCCGGTATAGGAGCTGGAGCCATAAGAGCACTGTCACTTATTGGTGAGATAATTTTTGGAACAAAAGCATCATGGCAAGATCCAGTCAAATATAATTTTGCACATGGCGGTAAGGATGGTGTTCCATATCCGATCGCACGTAAGACATACGACAAATCCATAAGGTATCTTTCTTCTGCAATAGAAGGTGCAGAAATAGAAAGAGAGCAGAGAATTGGATCTCTAAAAAGACTTGCAGAATATTCTGCAAGAATGTTCAATGAAAATTAATAGCTTTGACCGTTCTTTATTATGCTCGATTAGGTACAATGCAGAATAGACTCATTGGTTATCTTAATTGAGCACCACAGCTGCTATACTTGATTATAGAATTCAGAACAGATTTGGCCATTGTGCGGTGGAATCCAAGACAAATTTGATTCAATTTGTCCGCCCAGCATGTCGCTGAGGATTTGAATCTACAATAATAATTACGCTCGACTATTGTATCATATACATCTGTCTTCTTAATGGTAGGCTAAAGTAAAAAGTAGCTCCTTTTTCTCCATCAGGATTGTTTTCAGCCCATATTCTACCACCATGAGCTTCAACAATATTTTTTGATATGAACAATCCTAGCCCAGTACCCTGGTAAGATTTCGATATAAATTTACTAAAAAGCCTTGGCAATATTTCTGGAGCTATACCAGTACCTGTATCTTTTACAGTTACTACGACAGCAGCCTTCTGGCCATTTTCTCTCTTCTCTGTTGTAATAGTTATAGTACCACCACCACTACCATCTTCCTTTATAAATTTAACAGCATTATTTAATAAATTAGACATAACCTGAGTTATCCTTGCTTTATCGGCTTCTACTAAAATATCCTGATGTTGATATATTAGATTCATCTTTTTTTCTTTCTTAACATCTCCGATTTTTATTATCTCATCTAAAGTATTTGTTATTACATCATTTAGATTGAATTGTTCTTTATCTAGTTTTAGTGATTGACTTTCAATCCTTGTAGCGTCTAAAATGTTATCTGAAAGCCTACATGATCTTTTTGCATTTGCGATTGTTACGTCTAGCAATTCGTGTTGTTTGATGTCTTTTGTATTAGATCTAAGAATTTGAGTTAAACTTAGTATTGGTTGAATAGGAGTTCTCAATTCATGCGCTGCTACATTGATAAACTCTTTCTGCATTTTATCATGTACTTTTAATTGCTCATTAGCTTCTCCAAGTTGTTCGTTGAGTAATGTAAGCTGTTCATTTGATTCATTCAGTTCTTTTGTTCTTCTTTTTACTTCACCATCTAGAGTGCTGTTCCATTTGATAAGAAATATTATAAGACCTATAATCGCTGCAGTAGATCCAGCTAGAAGCGAAAGCATCTCCGTCCTTTCCTTAGATATAACATTATCGATTCGTGAATATATTGTAGAAGTAGGAGTTATAACAAAAATAGAGTATGTTGGTTTTCCTTGTATAAAAATAGGATAGCCAGTATTCAGTCTTTGACCATTTATGAAATCGTAAACACCAAAATCTGATTTACCTGCCATTACTGTACGTATGAGATTATTCAGAATCACTCACTCTTGAGTATATAATTCCGATATTCTTGGCTATGGTTTTTGCTGCTGCATTGTTTTCTTCTAGGACTAAAATACCCCATACCATGATACTATTAGGCTTTGGAATTTCCATTTCGCTCCTTTACCTTACAGGATTGCTAGATCCAATTATAGTAAATTTTAGTCAGTTTAAAATCAATCCCAATCTAGTGATTACTTTCATAATACCTCCTTTGAATTTTGAAGCAATGATGAAAGTAGACTATAAACAATTCAAAGCTATTAGAATATCTGCGTTACTACTGGCTACATTAACGAATGCATATGTATTGTCGCCACTAAACCTGAATAAGGAGACGTCATTTGCTGAAGTAGAACATATGATTTATGATATAATTAAAAGTAGTCCAAGTATTGATGACGTACATGGCATAGGAGAGATCATTAGAACCTCAAATCAATCAATAATGCAAATACATAACCGTAGCATATATTCTCTAACTAATTTTGAGTAATGATATCTCTATTTTCTTAATATTCTCTTCTTCTTTCTCTTCCATAGTCATAAAATCACTAACAGTTATTATCTATGATTCTATATTATTGATATAGTTCTTCAAAACGAATACTCGGCTTACAACAGAGTCTTTGGGATAGTGATGAATTAGTAATCTCTATTCACTACTACCACTACTTGCCCCAAGTCATATGGTATGCAATTAATTATGTCCTTCGTCCTTACCACCATACTGAATTCTTGATGATTGAATAAACATGTCTTCTTGTCTTGACTTCTATAGGACTGATAAGGTAGAGATATCGATGGAATATGGATGTGTCATATCCGGCTATTGTATTTTGATAGGCACATTCAGGTGGGAGGCTGAGGCTAAAGCTCACATGATGGCTTACGATACACAACTCAAGAATTTTACAACGATTTTTGATGAGGAACCAATTCTCTAGGAGGGCATCAGGATCTAGATCCTCATGAGAATTCTTATGAATCAGTCTGCATTTTCGGACATCAAATAAACAAAGAGCAGCCTATAGGATGGTATGAGTATTGGAAATACAAAAAAGATTCCTATTGCACCCAAAGCAATTCTATGCGTTGGGGTAGCATGATAAGGTTCTGTAACGTTAGTGTTTGACAACAGATTGGAATAGATCGGTTGATCTGTCTATAGGTATGTTAACCATCGGGCTTTTTCGGAAATAGATCAATCGAATAAATAGTTCAACAGATCTTGCATCTAAGATACAACGACCAATCCAGTCATTGCAGGATGTAATTCACAAAAGATCCTTGATTGCGTTTTGGGCATTTCTCAAGGTTATTCTCTGACATATATAATCATAGATTTAATAGTTAATAACACCTGTAGAAGTTTATTTGTTGGTAACATTTTCACTCATATCTCTTACATCTTAAATGAACCTAGCTTATGGTATCTAGAAATAAGATTCAAATGAGTAACTACCATTAATTGCGTACATTAGTTAGTTTCCTTTGATGCCATTTGCAACAAGTACTGAATAGCAACCAAGACCACATTCTTCACAAATTGGTTTTAACCCTTTACTATCTGCGCTTCCTATACAACATGGCTGCTTTATTCTTCCCATATGATCTAAAGACAGTATGGCCCAAGATGGACACTGTACTGGAGTAGTACCTATGCCGCCCCAGTTGCCTTTCATCAATGATAACTGCTTTTCTCCATTGATTACAAAATGTGGGTATTTCTTTCTTAAAGAAATGAGGTTGTCAACTACTTTACTGCGTTCATCTCCAAATGGCATCCATAGAGGATCATTTTTTACAAATGGTGTATGAAACTGAAATCCTATTTTATTCACTTTACCCTTCCATTCTTCTGTTAAATCTTCAATAGTGTTATAATTTAAAGAGTTGATTGTCATTGTAATCCATATATCTTTCCATGCTGGCTTGCCCTGACGATTCGGGCCTCTCATATACTCTAAAATGTTTTGCTTTGTTTTTGCATATGCGCCTTTACCTCTGATGCTATCATGTACTTCTTCTGTTCCATCTAAAGATATCCAATAAAAATATAGATTTTCAAATCTCTTCAAAGGATATGTTCCATTTGTTACAACGCATACTCTTCTTGGCATTTCCTCACAGAAAACTTGAATTACATCTGGACGCATTGTGGGTTCACCACCTACCAAAGTCACAACGTAAACGTGTTGCTTTTTGAATGTCCTTCTAATTATTTCTCTCCAATGCTCTGAACTCAGATCCTCTGCATCATTTTTTCTATTCAACCACCAATAACAATGACTGCAATGCAAATTACAAATATTGTTAACGTCCACAGAGCCATATATTGCAGGCTTTGAATGAAAGAGTGTAATGCCAACATATTTTTTAAATATGCTAGCAAAAAAGGGCACTTCACGGATAAGATCCGTCGCACCACGACCATAAATGAGGTCTACCATATGTCTATCTATATGTTCAATAATTTCATAAGATTATAAAGTTTATAGAGGTAAAGTTTTACTTTCTATATGTGCTATTATAAGCCGTTTAGATGAGTTGATGAGAACAGATAGTATATTGTTATTTGTGTTCTAGTCGATATTCTACTCCACATTGCTCTGAACAGAACTCATTGGAGTTGCTGTCATCACCAATCTGGTCACCACAGTTTTTACAATGGTCTTTTTCGTTCATATAATTAAATGAGGTAAATTTCATTATTATTACATCTTTCTATGGTCTAGAATTTAGAATAGAGTTTAAAGAGTATATGGCTACTGCTCTTTGTCTAATGGCAAATTGTATGTAAAGGTAGCTGCTTTGCCATCTGCATTATTCTAAAATACTTTATAATGGCGTAGTCTTAAACCATATATCTAAAATGTACGTACTTTGTAAGTCATGTGGAAAAGAATTTAATGACCTAGTTAAGGGGGTAAGGTATTCAAGCTCTATTAAGGGAGTTCTATTGTTTTGTTCAGATGATTGTTGTAAAAACTATCTTGATAAAGCAGTAAAATAGTAGAAGTATATAATAGAGTCAGTTCACAGGTCACATTTATCAGAAAAGCCCCAACAAGCAAAGAGTGGCTGACCACCACCACTAGCACCACCAAATGAAAATCCCACTATAACAAATACATCTGATGATATAAGATAGTTAGAACCTTCTTTGGATCTATGTCATTAAATTAATAAGCATTTATGTTTCCGTATAAGCATACGTACGTATGTCTTGATACAAGACTTACGAATTTGTAGAAAATGTGGAGTACTCTTTGATGTTGAAGTCAGAAAAAATAAAGATTGTCCTGTGTGTCATAGTGGAGAACATATGCGTATAAGATCAATAACGTAGCAGAACAAGATTTCTGTATCATTCTGAAAAGAATCGTGAAGAAATATGCCGGAAGCTATCAGTTCAGTAGGAGAATGACCTATTGTCTTGCCGTGATGAAAATATGGATGGAAAAATGTCGGCGTAAAAGTTAACGTTACTTTTACATCAAAGACAAGAGTTCTAAGACTAGAGGTTCATCATGCTAAATCATTTAATGATATACGTAAGGTTCTATAGTCGCCTACTTAGAGCCACAAGAAGAAAGAGGACGAGGAAGACATTAGCATTCAAAGATTTGAGGATTTAGAACTTTGAAGAACATAGGAATGCTGATATTGTAACTAAAGGAGTTTGCGCAGGGTGGTCGTATTTAGTTCATACAAGTATCGATCCTGCCCTTTGAATTAGATGAGGCTGGGACATAATTCCTTATTCATACTTTTGCCAATTTCTATCGATAATCTGGTATAAAGCTACCCCAGGGTGTCTGATATTTTAAGGCGAATAACGATCAAATCCACCCAAAGAAGGCTAGCTGCAACAAATGCTTCAGAATCCATCTTAATTAGCATTCTATATTTCATATGGTTGATACCTTGGCCAGAATATCAGAGGAAGAAGAAAAGAGGTAGACCGTTATGGCTTTTGATAGACGATGGGGAGATCCACAGCAAATATCGTAATGGATCAGAGTCACCGCCAGCTGGCGAGCAATATGCGAGTGAGTTTGAAGCATTCAAGAAAACTCCTTATGGACAGAAAGCTGCATATGGACCTGACTCAGACCAAAACGTTAGGGTCGTAGAAGATTATAAGAATGTTCGAGATTTGAAAAAAATGAGAAGTATTAGTAGATGAGTAGAGGAAGGTGTTGCTTAATTAGTAGTTAAAAGTTCTGCACATTCAACCGATACATATGGTTGATTCCGTTAGCTTCCACAGTGGATGAAGATAAATATTCTTCTAACGAGAATAATTTGGCGTTTGTACTATAAAAGAAGTTAAGATGTCGTTGGCTGTAGTGTTAAATTCGATGTAGTCTATATTATAGCTTATTATGAGAACTCACGACAAAGATAATAATAATTATGCTAACAATACTACGATAAATTGGAATGATATAATAAAGCATGATGCAAGAAGCATAGATGATGCAGACCTTGGGAAGGTTCAAGGACTTTACGAGCCATTTGTAGTTACGGAGAAAGGAACTATAAACAAGGAAAAGTTCTACATTCCAAAGTCTCTTTTTGAAAAATACGACGAAGAAGTACTGTACTTTAACATAACGGAACGAGAAGCAAAGGATACTTGCATGCGAAATACGGCGCCATCTGAGGATGAAACGAAGCAGATTGTACAGACAGTAACGCGAAAGTCAGTTGCAGTTGCACCTAGTAAAGCAGAATCAAAATCAGAGGAGAAGAGAATTGTGGCTGCTAAAGGAAAGAACAGAAATCAGCAGCTGAAAAAAATACCTACAACCAGTTCCCTATCAAGACTCCAGGTTGACGAGCAGAAAATTGTCAAAAAGATAAAGATTGCAGCTAACGATCTAAAAGACATAATAGCTTCAGGCGCCAAAGTAGCGAAGCAAAGGATTAAAGAAAGAAAGGAAATTGCAGCTGAAAAACAAGCAGACAAAGATGCAGAAAAGATCTCAAAAATGGGAGATTTGGCAACGCAGCTTACAAGTTCTTTTGAAGATATTGTGTCTGAAATTAGAACAAGAACATATGCAGAACAAGAACAGATCTATACAGGATTTTTGAAGTTAATGGAACAACAGCGTGGACTTCTTATTGCACGGAGAGATCTTGCTGCCAAATTAAAAGGTTCTGTACAAACAAAACCAGCTCTTGCCGCTACGTATAAACGGCCTTCATTAAGGGGAAAAGAGCAATTACGACTTTCAAAAGAACCTGAATTACCACCACCGACCTCGATGGAACAACGGCAATTACCTGAAATAGTTATTCCTTCTCCAAATACTAGTACGGAAGAAGAGGTAAAAAAAACAAAACCTCAGATAGTAACTCCATCTAAAAAAGAATCTCCCGAGCAAATAACAAGTGGAAAATCATCTAGTATTACTTCTAAACCTACTGGTACTAATACAGAGATTCCGTCTGCTGAAATCTCTACTAAAAAACAAAAAATAATAACAACAGCCACTGATAAAGAAGATAGTATTATGACGAAAAATAAGAAAGGAAGTAGAAAGGTCGATACTGAGAATACATGATCTGAATGACGCTCTATTTTCTAATCAGATCATTGTTTAATAATAAAATTAAATTATGATTGCATATTAATAATGCATGATTATTAACTTCTGATTCTATGGACTGTTACAGTACAGTAATCTGTATCATCAACTATCTTTTCTAAGGCGCTTTACCATCTTTAAACATGAGTCAATTACGTTAATCTGCTCTTCTAATAGCTTTTTGTATCCTGTCAGTTGCTTCTTCTGCTCTTCACGATCTGGCTCTTTATTTATTTCATTCATTGTCTCTTCAAAGACTGTGGTTGCCTTTTCTACATTAGTACTACCAAGAGCCCGAATATCATGTGCATCCTTTTCTGGACCAATACCAGCAGTTTGTGTGGATTTATCTTTAAGCTGCTTTGTTTTCTCTTCTGTTTTTGATATTGTTTTCTTCCCAACAGATTTGACTTTCTCCTTGAGTGATTGTCCTACTTCTTTGGCTTTAGCAGGAACTGATGATTGATTTTGTTTTTGTTCCTCTTCATCCGAGGATTGATGGCTTATAGTTTTATCTTTAGTTTTTGTTGATGAAGATGGTGTAACAACTATAACCTTCTTTTCATCAGATACATCTTCTGGTTTTATAGGATCGTGTGGAGACGTTTTAGATGGGAGCGTAGGCTCTTCTTCTTCATAGTCTTCATCTGATGACGATGTTCTAGAATTTGTTTCCTTTGTGCTATCATTACTAGTCATATTATACATATAATTAACCTCTAAACTTAATAAAAAATACATATTTTATTATTTAAAATATTTATAGCACTTGAAGCGCATATATAAGGTAATTAATGAAAAATGAGTGACGTAACACCAACAACAAGAATAACACAATTACCCATAGATGAATGTAAAGATTGGATCTTACATGCATTCAAACTTACTGAGCACTATTCTAGGAACATCAGATATGCTGTTGATGGCAAATGGGAATTTCTTATAGTTATTAATAACCTCAACTACTCGTTTTCTGATGTAAAGACGTTAACAAAAATAGAAAAAATAACAGGAATGATTCTGATAAAAACAAAAAAATCATGTAGGAGAATTGATGGAGATGACGGTGAGCTATGGTTCGGTAGACCAATAGAACAAAAGAAGTTACAGCAATGGATAAATGACTTGATCAGTTGGAGTGTATATAGCAGATATAGGAATCTGAACTGAGCAAAGCACTAATAATTCTCGATAAACAGTATTGTCTAGGTAATACATACCAAAATCTTGCTATTTTGTAGGTCTAATCGTTTAAGATGGTAAGTAGATCACAAGTCACGAAGCTTCCTTGACTTATTCAGTGAAATCGGCTCAAATACTTTAGCGTGTAGAAGGCTTCCGACATCTTTGAAGCCCCACCAATTGATCCATCGTCCTTGTGAAGCAGATCGTTGCATATTGTATAAATATTGTTCGTGCTCCTAGCGAATGTTTGATTTTGTCGGCCAGTATTGGATATAGTAGAATAAGTTCGATGTGATGAGAAGAACAAGTTTACAAATCTTTTTGATCATGATTATACAGACAAGAAAAAAATAATTTACATTCACTGCTAAGCTGCTGTTCTGACAAATCATATGAGTTACTGACCAAAGTAAAAGAATGACATACGGAATACTCCTAACATATGTGGAAGGAAAAAATTAGAACTAACATCTACGTGATAGGCATGGTTGTGGGACTGGTCCTTATCAGCAGCTTGTTTCTGTTGCCATTGCATGAGCACTGGTAGTAGTGGTATTGCGGGTTCACAATGTCCGTAGAAATACCGAATCACGGGATTAAAGGGACATCAGGTAACATGGCCTTTTCTCATACAAGCGGGACGCCAACAGGACTAGTTATTAAGATATGCGACTACTGTGGCTGGAATATTGAAGAACAAGATTTGGAAATACTACATTTCTTTCATTCTGATTGCTGGAAAGACTACAGAAAAGACGGGCTGTTGAATCCGATGCCAGAAGATTATTGGTAACAGATCGTATAGATTTTATTGCTTTTTCATATTGTTGATATCCTCAACAGTTGTGATAAAATCAAAGAATCCCGAGCTTGTACCATTTCCTTATTTGTCTACCTGGTCTTTGAATACAATACGATTCCTAAATTGTTAACAATATTAATACAAGACGGTATGCTAGAGTCTTTAGTTGGTTCAACTTGCCAGAACTGTAGATTGTCTGATAATGGATCTGTAAAATCAGATTCAAAATAGTAAATCCTAATATGATTATGTTACCCACTGCATACTTAAGAACCAAAGAGATGCTAAAGCGGCACCATTGACTTTCTTGTAGTCCCTATGAATAGTCATAGATGGTATATGAGAACACGTCTAACCACGTTCATCACTTATGAACGCTTTACTAATAGAAGATGAAAAATAGTCCATTAGTAAGCAGATCTAGATTAACTTTGATTATTTTTCTTGATTTCCATTCCTCTATTTCACAACTAATCCCACTATTCCAGGATTATCCTTCTATCAATGGTCAGCAATAAATAAGCACCATTTTTTATAAATATAGCATGTACTTTAGTCAAAGTAAAATAAATATCTTCAGAATCAAAAATTGTGTCTGCAGATATAGATAATGGTGGTAGTATCATGACTGCTGTAGACTCCAACCTATATGAGGCGACATCCAATGTTGTTGCCAATAATTACTATGACAAGACAATTACACGCCGACATCTTCAGACCGTTAAAGGCCAAGAATATAATGCAGAACAGAGGCAACATAAACGGAGAAAGATATTCTTAGTCGATGATGAGCCGGATCATAGCTTGCTTTATCGGATGATTTTACAAGGTGCCGGGTATGAGTGTACTTCACATACTGATCCACTCAAAGCTATGGAGGAGTTTAGAGCTGGTTATTACGACCTGATTGTACTTGACATCAAAATGCCCACTTTAAATGGATTTGAGCTTGGCAAGAAGATAAGGGAACAAGATAATGCTGTGAGGATTATTTTCATAACAGCCTCCGAGATCTTTTATGAGGGATTCAGAAACCAACACAATCCAGAATTATCCGATACTTACTATATTCAAAAGCCAGTTGAAAATGAAGAGTTATTGGAAAGAGTTAGTGAAATGATAGGCAAGTCCAACGACTGTCCAGCAAATTGACGAATTTGGTATTTTTTAATCTCTCAAAGCATTTGAGATAAACCGAGCACGGGTTGGATAGGAGTACATAAGTCATGAGCTTCTATGTTTATGAATTCCTTCTGCATTTTACAATGGACTTTTATTGCTCATCTGATTTTTTCACTTGTTATTTTGATTGATTGATTGATTAATTGATTGATTGTTTGCTCATAACCCCATCAGATTCTTTGCATGGATTAATTCATTTGCAAAGATCTAACTTTGAAAAGAAAAAGTTGTTCCTACTAGATGCAAGTTCATCAAACTGTGCTTATTTATTTTATATCACCGTCATATACCGATAACCATTTATTATGAGCAATCAGAAACAAACCTAAATCTAGTAAATCAAGCTCATAAATTTGATATTCGTTGTTATAGTATTTTTCCCTCAACTTGTACCAAATTGTCTTCAGATGTTTCTTGTGTTGTAGATGATTTTATCTCTAATCTTCATATCTTATTATGCTATGAAACGCGCAATCAAAGCAATTATCGATGGTGCATGAAAAGTCCACTTAAATTAATATAAATGTAAAATGTAAAAATAATTATAATAATCCCGATTACTTTTCCTTTATGGAAGTTCAAAGCTTTAGAATAGAAGGATTGCCAGAAGGAGCACAAATAATTGTT
>Ga0070711_100001041_pt1 | contig 14765 bp, 13 predicted proteins | sample LARL53metaG_FD_65452 | JGI IMG/M metagenome (GOLD analysis project Ga0070711, IMG submission 65452) | Corn, switchgrass and miscanthus rhizosphere microbial communities from Kellogg Biological Station, Michigan, USA - LAR L5-3 metaG | ecosystem: Host-associated > Plants > Roots > Rhizosphere ... | reverse complement strand
ATGCGGCGGTGATGATTCCAGGGGGCATTGCAAGCTACGTCTCCACGTAATCTTGGTAATCGGCAAGTTCCCGAAGCAACATCCGCCCTGCGAACGGGTTCATAGTGAGTGAAACCGTGGGGGATTGTCATGCGCAATCGAATCGTGCTGTTCGGTTCACTTGTCCTTTTCTATAGCGTTGCCTGGGGACAATCGCAAAGCATGCCGGGGATGGATATGTCTGGGCACGACATGTCGAGGATGGAGTCGGCCAAGGACGACAGCGAGGCCAGCGCTCATGTGATGAAGTCGATGGAAGGCCACATCGACATGGGGCCGCACATGAAGATGACTGCTCTGCGTCCGATGAAACCGGGGGACGCATCGCGTGCCCAGCAGGTGGCGACGGAGGCCCGCAGAGCGTCAGAGAAATATATCGACTATCGCGTGGCGCTGAATGACGGCTTCAAGATCTTTCTTCCGAATGTGCCGCAAAAAATTTACCACTTCACGAATTACGCGTATGCGGGGGAAGCGGCGTTCCAGTTCAATCCTGAACATCCGACGTCGCTGCTGTATGAGAAGCACGGCGACGATTACAAGTTGATTGGCGTCATGTACACGGCGCCCAAGCGATTCACCGAGGAACAACTCGATGAGAGGATCCCGCTCAGCGTGGCACAGTGGCACGAGCATGTGAATTTCTGTGCTCCTCCGGGTGATAAGAAAAAAGATCTGCTGGCACCGCATTCGCAGTTTGGCTTGCGCGGATCGATCACTACGCAAGAGGCTTGCGATGCTGCGGGTGGAACATTTCATCCGGTGATCTTCAACTGGATGGTGCACGTGTATCCGTTCGAAACGAATCAGGCGAACATGTGGTCGGCGGAGCGACAGCACGGCGACGCTGACTGACGCAAGTTGCACGAGCGGTCCGTCGACGCGTTATATCAAAAATCCCGCAAGAATGGGCCACCCAAAAAATCCTTCCTGGTAGTTACAACCTCACAAAACAAACTGCTGATGTTCCTTTGGTAATAACGATTTAAGCGCAGTTCTCTGCTATCGGAACGGCGCGCCTATCGTCCAAGAAAGTATGACGGGCATCGCAACAAACGGAACTTCGACTGGGGCGAATGCGTAAGAGTCAGAGTGGGTGAAAAGCTGGCGCAGAGGTGACGCTGGCCGGATTGATTGGCAAAAAGATTCGCGGGGTCTGGGGATTCTCTCACACTCGGTTTGGCGGCCCAGGTGAGAAAACCCCCATAGCAGCAGAGCAAGCGTGTGGCTTGCCTGTTCAACCCCGGCGGCAGCATTTTATGCGATTCGTGGGGAAACACAAGAGTTTTCTCGCGCTGGTCGCGAACCGGGCCGCCCTAACCGCTTCCCGACGCAGCTTTCGGGAAAGAACAATAAGGAGCAGCTATGAAGTTCGCGACAATTTCCAAGAGTCTGGTGATGGGGTTGGCTCTGCTGCTGGCCTCCAGCGCGTTTGCAGCTTCGAAAGCTAGTCTGACCTTACAGAATCCAACCGTCATCAACGGAGCGAAGCTCAAACCGGGAGACTACAAGCTGGAGTGGGACGGCAGCGGTCCGAATGTGGAAGTCAGCATCATGCAAGGCAAGACGGTGCTCACGAAAGTGCAAGGGAAAGTGGTCGACCTGAGTTCGCCCGCGAGCCACAACGCAGCCGTCGTCAAGCGCAACGATGACGGAACCAGCACGCTGGCTGGCGCGCGCTTCGAAGGCAAGAAATTTGCTCTCGAGTTGGGTGAGTCGAGCGACGGCATGCAACCGGGATCGAGCAAGTAAGTACTCCGTCCGTTTGCAAAGCAAGACGGGGAGCACAGGCGTGCTCCCCGTTTTGTTTTCGCCAGTGCGACTAGTTTGGAGACGCGAGCACGTCGTCGTAGTAGCTGATGACCGCTCGCTTGGGCTTGTCTTTCAGACCCTTCAGAGGGATCTTCTGATCGAACGTGGCGTTACCCATCAGCCGAGCTCTGCCCAGAAAGAACATGCCATTCGGCAATTCCAAATAGATCGGCACCAACATCCGGAAGCTGTCGTTCACGTTCGACTGCGTCACCTTCATGTTCATGACTACATCACCATCCGCTCCTGTGTCGAAGGTTGCGCTCATCTGGTACGAGGGTAATTGCGTTCCATACACGTACTCGTTGAAGAACCAGTCGAGTTTGTGATTCCCTTGCAAGTCCATCTCCTGGGTCATGTGTTTTTCGACGATAGCCTTGAAGTCTTCGGTGGTGGCAGCTTTGCCGCGATAGGTATTGACGAAATCGTGCATCGTCTCCTTGAAGAGCTGGTCGCCGGTGCGGTTGTCGTGCATCATCATGCGAAGCATGTGGAGGATGTAGGCGCCTTTGGGATAGATCAGGCGCCGCGTGGTATCGAATCCGGTACGGGAGTTGCTGGTGCGATAGCCCATGGTCAGCGACCCGGCGTCAATAGCGCGGAAGCCCTGCGCATCGCGCTCCAATAAAAGTTCGCGTTCATCATTCCAAAAAGTGATGAACTTTTTCGGATTCTTCTCGATCATCGTCAGATACAGGGAGGCGGAAAGCTCGGCGAAGCCCTCGCTCATCCACTGATCGCGATAGGAGCCAAATCCAACCGTGTGTCCCCACCACTGGTGTGCTACTTCGTGGGGCGTGACGACTTTCCAGTATCCGCGGTCGCCCCAATCCATCCCGAGTTGATGGCGGACCGTGCTGTCGAAGTAATAGCAGATCGGAATCCAAACCAGTTCGGGCCACGACTGGCCGAAGTTACAGGCGGTCTGCTGGGTGAGTTGCAAGTGCTTGAATAGGGAGGGGCCAAAGTAATCCGAGTAAAGCTGAACAGCCAGTTCCCCTTCGGCGAGCGCTTTCTTGTTGAGACCAGTGGTGCTCATCGTACCGAGAGCCGCGCCCGGTGAGTGCGTACCCATGCTTGGGAGATCATCGGCATTGGCATCGTGCTGCAATCCCTGCACCCAGCTAGGTGCTTCCTGATTAGCAAACGACTGCACCAGGTATTCGGGCTTGTCGAGTTTGCCTTCCTCCACTTTGAATTTACCGAAGCTGAAGCCTGCCACGGTCTGTGGCGCTTCGCTTTTCCAGACGGTGACGTTCTGGCCGCCCTCATTGTTTTCGCTGACTCGCATTCCGGTCGCAGCGATCTGCATTCCTTTGGGAATGCGGAAGGTCATGTCATAGCTGGCGTATTCTCCAAAGCTCGCAGCCGGATTGCTCGGATACCAGTTATTTCGGGCAACCGGAAAATAATTGCCTCCACCTTCGTTGGTGACTGCTTCTTTCCCCTCGTATTCCGCGTTGATAGTGAATTGCTCCCCGACGGCAAGAGCCTTCGGCAGAATCACAGAGAATTGCGCGTCATCATTCTTGTCTTCCTGAATGAATGGCAGCGGCTGGCCATCGGCACTGGTTACGCTGCGAACTCGCAAGGTGCGGAAAAGGTTCAGCGGCACCACCCGCAAGCCATTCAGAGAAGCGGTGAATGTGGTCTTCGACTTGCCGACCAATTCAGCACTCTTTTCGAAGGTGGTGTCGAGTTCCTGATGTTCGACTCGGATGGGCCGCCCGATCGCCCCTTCCCGGTGTTGAGCGGACATGGGAAAAGAAGACCAATCTCCAAATTTGTTCTCATCGTAGGTCATGAAATCGACCTGATCGCGACTTTCATGGGGATCGATGGTGAATAGTTCCTGGCCGTTGTAACGCTTGCCGTGGATAAAGGCGATGAAGAGTCCTCCTGGCTCGGGGCTGAGAACGTCTTCGAGAATTCGAGAGTCCAGATTCGTTTTCAGTTTGTGGCGGGTCGTGTGCTGGCTGTCTTTGAGGGGCCCGGCGTCGCAACCGGATGCACCTGCGGTTCCACCTTTCTTGATTTCCTCGTAGGTTGAGTCGGTGAAGCGGAGAGTCATCTGGCTGAAGTTTTCACTGAACTCGTCTTCCTTGGTAAGGAGTTTCAGCATGCTCCGTTCAGATGCCGGGGGTTCGAGGATGAAATTCCCATCTCCTACAAACACGGCACCAGTGACTTTGCCTTCCACGGGCGTGACAAAACAGACGACGCCTGAGCGCAAATGAAACGTCCCGGCATCGCGCTTCAGTTCGAGATTGTTGACGGTGACGGCGTCGCCGCTCAAGGTCAGGTTGCGGAGAGCCTTGTATGCCGGATACGAGTTCGGCGGCATGGGAGCGGCATTTTGCGCGAAGGCTGGACGGCCGGAAGTCGGCGCAGCCAGCAAAGTGAAGAGGACAATTGCAATGTCCAGAGACACCCATGCGGCAGGGCGCAGGGTGCGCATTCGAAGCGGCATGAAACCTCCCGGGGGGAAGGAAACACGCCATTATCCGCGCTTTCAGGAGAAATGCAAGGGTGGTGATCACGGGCGAAAAGCACGCCCTTGTCGAAGCAACGGTAGTGGAACCGCCCTAGTGAGCCAGTTCCTTCTCCAAGCCTGCATTAATGTGAACGCTGCTGCCACCGCTGATCTTCATTTTCCGTTCCCAGTCCTGAAAACCCGCCTTCTTCACGGTGATGGCATGGTCACCCTCAGCTAACTGCACGTCGGATGGTGTGTTTCCGACAAAGCTGCCATCAATTTCGATATCAGCGCCGGAAGGGTCGGACTCCACTCGCAGTTTGGCAGTAGTGGCGTTCGCGTTGGGGTTGGATGCTTCGCCAGTCGATGGCGGGGAGGCAGAGTTCGGTTGGAACTTTGCGATGTCGAGTTTCATATCGCCGTTAACGTAGGCGGTGATCTCAGTTCCCTTGGGAATGCTGATGTCTTTGCCGTGCATGAAGAGGAAGAACGGCGCCGCGGGAAAGAAAACGATGCTCGTCGCTACCATTCCGCCTACCATTGCGCCCGTGTGCCCCCCGCCTTTCATATCTTTCACGGCCCGCAAGGCGGCTTTCTCGCTGCTAAGGAGCTTCACGTAATCGATATTGATATCGAGCTTTCCGCCGCGCGCCATCCGCCGCTTACTCTGCGCTTCAGTCACCGTCGCAAAAGCGAGCCCTCCCTTCGCGATCACTGGGGTGCCGTTCACGCTAATGTCTTCAAGAACCTCGAAGTCGACGGTGTCACCAATGTGAGCATCGGCGGAGGAGATGGTTCGATTGATCCTCATTTTGACAGGAGTTCCATCCTCGAGGACGAAACCCTTGGCGGAAGTGTAGTTTGAGGATGTTGTGGCCGAACCCGCTGCAGACTGCTCCTGTGGAGGAGAGGCCGCGCTTTGCGTGGTAGTAGTTTGTCCGAGGGCGGCCAGAGCTATGAGTGTGAGGCAGAGCAACCGAATGATTGTTTTCACGAAGGGGCTCCCGTAGCGACCAATCTGGAGTATGGGGAAGAGCGCCTAGAAACCCGCCATTATGCTCCTGCAGGTGGGATTCGGCAATGATTCTACGCACAAGAAAAGGGAGCGCTATCACGCTCCCTTTCGCTGAATACTGACTACTGAACCCTGACTACTGAGGCCTAATACTTCGGCACTTTCGGATCGACGCGATCGGACCAGGCGGTGATGCCTCCAGCCAGGTTGTGGACTTTTGTGAATCCGGCCTGCTGCAGGAAGGCGACTGCTTTCGCGCTGCGGCCGCCCATTTTGCAGTGGACGACGATGTCGCGGCTGGAATCGAGCTCGCTCACGCGCTTAGGCAGATCGTTCAGGGGGATCAGATATCCGCCGAGGTTGCAGATCTGGTATTCGTGGGGCTCGCGGACGTCGAGGACGAACACATCGTCTTTGGCGTCCAGGCGGCGCTTCAGGTCTTCTACTTGAATCTCGGGAACTCCACTTGACACAGGCTTCTCCTCCCCGCGAATTCCACAAAACTCGTTGTAGTCTATCAGCTTCGTGACCGTGGGATGAGTGCCGCAGACCGGGCAATCAGGATTCTTACGCAGCTTGAGTTCGCGGAACTTCATGCCCAGCGCATCAATCAGCAGCAAGCGGCCGATCAGCGGATCGCCGATGCCGAGGATCAGCTTGATGACTTCGGTGGCTTGCATCACGCCGACGAGGCCAGGAAGAATGCCGAGAACTCCACCTTCGGCGCAGGAAGGAACCAGTCCAGGCGGTGGCGGCTCGGGGTACAGGCAGCGGTAGCATGGGCCGTCTTCGGTGGCGAATACGCTGGCTTGTCCCTCGAAGCGGAAGATCGATCCGTAGACGTTGGGCTTACCGGAGAGCACACAGGCGTCGTTCACGAGGTAGCGCGTCGGGAAATTGTCGGTGCCGTCCGCGATAATGTCGAACTCGCTGAAGAGTTCCATGGCGTTCGCGCTGCTCAGCCGAGTATCGAACGTTCGCAGGTTGAGAAAGGGATTGATGCTTTTCAGCTTGTCGGCGGCGGAATCGAGTTTCTTGCGGCCCACGTCGGCCGTGGAGTGAATGATCTGGCGCTGCAAGTTGGTGTAGTCCACCACATCGAAGTCCACCAGGCCGAGAGTTCCCACGCCGGCGGCGGCCAGGTACAGAGCCAGCGGCGAGCCGAGGCCGCCAGTGCCGATGCAGAGCACGCGCGCCGCTTTCAGCTTTTGCTGCCCTTCCATGCCGACCTCGGGCATGATCAGGTGGCGCGAGTAGCGCAGGATCTCGTCTTTGTTGAGCGTTACTGGAAGTTCTGCGGTGGTGGCCATAGTTTCCTCGTTGAAATTCGTCGTGTTTCCTGCCCTTTGTGGTTGACGATTTCTATTCTAGGAATTCAAGAAATGTTCGCTGGAATGAGATCGCGAGCCCCGCGAATGCGGAGTTAACAACAGGAGCGGCAACAGAAACAACGGCATATTGTGTCGAAAGGCGTCAAATCAGAAATCCCCAATCAGGCGGCGCCTCCGGCAATGGAAGGCACAATGGAGATGTTATCACCTTCGTTCAGCGCGGTCGCCTCTTTCTGCAGGTAGCGGATGTCTTCGTCGTTGACGTAAAGATTGACGAAAGCCCGCAGTTTGCCGTCTTCAGTGTAGAGATGTTTCTTCAGGTCGGGATGCTGCGCGACCAGCGCGTTCATGGCTTCGCCAACCGTGGTGCCTTTTACCTCTACCGAAGCTTGCTTGCCCACATACTGGCGCAAAGGCGTAGGAATGTGAATTTTGCTCATAGATGTACTGTAAGAGATGCGGGAAGGGGAGGGCAAGATTCAAGGGGAATGAGGAACGAAGCATGAGGGGCAGACTGACGGCGTGCTAAATCTGGGGTTGTCGGAGCGAATGAATTTACGCCAAATCGACGATCACGAAATCATCTTTTTGTACTGATCATCGCGAATGTTGTTTTCGATGAATCCCTGGATCTGCCCGGACCCTGACAAGCTACTTATCTGCGGGAGTGCTGGGCCCTAGAATTTCTGCGGGAGAATAACGATGACGATATTTGATCCGGCTCGCGGCAGGGTGATTGATGGAGGCGGGGGTGGCGGCGGGTTGCTTCGCCTGATTGGCTTGGGCATCGCGGCGTTTCTGCTCGTGATCCTGTTGTTCAGTGCCGTGACGAAAGTTGGCACTGGACACGTGGGCGTCCTTACGCTGTTTGGCAAGGTGCAATCGGGGGAGACCTTGGGCGAAGGGATCCACCTGATCAATCCGCTGAAGACCAACAACGAGCTTTCGATCCAGACGCAGACGCTCAAGGAATCAGCCAGCGTGCCTTCGAGCGAAGGGCTGATGATGAGCCTGGATACATCGCTGATTTATCACCTCAATCCCGACCGCGCCGCCGAAGTGTTCCAAAAGATCGGCGCCGACTATGAGAACGTCGTCGTCGAACCAACTCTGCGTTCGGCGATTCGAGAAGCTACGGCCTCGCATACGGCGAACGCTCTCTACACGGGCGAGAGGGAGATGGTGGCGAAACAGATTTACGATCAGGTCAGCTCACAACTCAAAGAGCGCGGCCTGACCGTGGAGAACGTCCTGCTGCGCGATATTCAACTGCCGGCTACGCTCAAGTCTGCCATTGAAGCCAAGCAACAGGCCGAGCAGGAATCGCTGGCTATGAACTTCCGGCTGCAGAAGGAGACGCAGGAGGCACAGCGCAAGCGCATCGAAGCCGCAGGCGTGCGTGACTTCCAGCAGATTGTAGCGCAGGGCATTACGCCGTCGCTGCTCGAGTGGAAGGGTATTGAGGCGACGGAGAACCTGGCGAAGAGTCCGAACTCGAAGGTGGTCGTGATTGGGAATAATAAGAATGGACTGCCGTTGATCCTCGGGCAGTAGAGGGTTATGTGGGGACAGCCGCCTCGGCTGTCCGTCGCCCGAAGGGCGACTGTTTTTTGTCGCGCTGCTAACATGAATCTGTGTCGCCACTGCTCGAAGTTCGCCAACTGAATATCGAATTTCCAACGCAACAGGCAAACCTCGCTGCCTTGCGGGCAGCGGGACAGGCTCGGGGAGCTGTCCCCACAAAAAGCTCTGCCCTTTTTGCGGTCCGCGATTTGAGCTTTTCGATTGCTCCTGGGGAAGTGCTGGGGCTGGTGGGGGAATCGGGGTCGGGCAAATCCATCACTTCGCTGGCCATCATGCGGCTGTTGCCGGTACAGGCGCGAGTCTCGGGGGAGATTCGCTTTACACAGAACGGGAGCGGGACCCGCAACCTGCCAGCTCTGAATGACGACGAGATGCGGCGGTTGCGTGGGTCTGGCATCGGAATGATTTTTCAGGAGCCGATGACCGCGCTCAATCCGGTGATGCGCGTGGGAGAGCAGATTGCCGAGGCGGTTGCCGCGCACAACTCCATCTCAAGAAAGGATGCGTGGCAGCGGGCGGTCGATGCCATGAACGATGTAGCGATACCGGAGGCGGAGCAGCGGGCACGCGACTATCCGCACCAGCTTTCCGGCGGAATGCGGCAGCGCATCATGATTGCTATGGCGATCGTCAACCGGCCTCAGCTGCTGATTGCCGACGAACCGACGACCGCGCTCGACGTCACGATCCAGGCGCAGATTCTTGAGTTGCTGGGGGAACTGCGCGCGAAGTTCGGGCTGGCGATGCTTTTCATCTCGCATGATCTCGCGGTGGTTTCGCAAGTCGCCGATCGTGTCGCGGTGATGTACTCGGGCAGCCTAGTGGAACTGGGTGCGAGGCAGGACATCTTCAAGGCGCCAGCGCATCCTTATACAAGGGGGCTGCTACACGCTGTGCCCGATCTCAAGACGGATCGCGGCCGGCCGCTGCGGACGATTGAAGGGACTGTGCCGGCGCTGCATGCAATGCCACCCGGATGCAGTTTCGAACCGCGGTGCGAGTTCCGTCTTCCCGAGTGCGCGCGAGAATTGCCGGCACTGATCGAGGTTGGCGTGGGGCATTGGGCGCGGTGTCCCGTGGTCAATTCACCGGGCAGGTAGCCCATATTTCATCCATCCGGTCTATAATCGGCAGTTTGTCCGGTGATTCGTGCGCATACTGGTTTTAAGCGACATCCACGCCAACCTCGAAGCTCTCGACGCAACCCTTGCTGCCGCACCTCCGTTCGATGCGGTGGTCAACCTGGGGGATATTGTCGGCTATGGCGCCAGTCCCAATGAAGTGGCGGAGCGGTCGCGGAAGCTGGGCACGATCTTTGTGCGGGGAAATCATGACAAGGCCGCGACCGGGGTAATGGACCTTGACGATTTCAATCCCATGGCAGCGGCGGCAGCGATCTGGACTCGTAATGAGCTGACGGGGGAGAACCTTGACTGGCTTCGCGGTTTGCCGCATGGGCCAGTTGCATTGCCAGATTTTCCCGAAGTGCAGTTGGTGCACGGATCTCCGAATGATGAGGATGAGTATGTGGTGTCGCTCGGAGATGCGCTGGCGCCACTGATCACGCTGACCAATCCTTTGACATTCTTTGGGCACACGCACTTGCAGGGGGGATTTTTCGCCAACGGATCCTCCGCCGACGGCTTTCGTCCGGAGTACAAAACCGTGGGTCAGCCGGAATCGGTGATGCTGCAACTGAAGCCGTCTACCCGGTACTTGATCAATCCGGGATCGGTCGGCCAGCCGCGCGATGGAGATTGGCGCGCGGCGTTTGGGCTTTTCGATACGGAAGCCCAAGTCATCCACTTTCATCGCACGCCATATAACCTGAAGGCGGCGCAGGACCGGATCTTTGAGGCGAAGCTTCCGCCACGGCTGGCGACGCGACTGGCTGCCGGACGGTGAAAAGATCGGTCTTGGGTCTTCGGTCTGGGGTCTTCGGCCTTGGGTGTCCGTGTTGGCCCTGGCACTCAGATCCTCTTGTAAACTCAAGCTATGTATTCGCCGCGCACTGGTAGCAAGCCTCTGTTCGAATCCCGTGAGAATCCTCCCGAACATTATTTGATTGCGCACAGCGATGGCGGTGCGCGGGGCAATCCTGGGCCGGCGGGTTACGGTGTAGTAATTAAGGATGAGACGGGACGCAAGGTCGCGGCATTGAGTGAATATCTTGGACATCAGACCAACAATTTCGCTGAATATCAGGGATTGATCGCGGCGCTTGAGTACGCACTCGAGCATGGTCCGAAGGCGCTGAAGTTGATCAGCGATTCGGAATTGCTGGTGCGGCAGATCAAGGGCATCTACAAGGTAAAGAATGCGACACTGCAGGAGTTGCATGGACGCGCGAAAGAGTTGATTGCGCAGATGGACTGGTTCTCCATCGGGCACGCGTTCCGGGAGCAAAATCAAGAAGCCGATCAGTTGGCGAACGACGCGATGGACAAGGGCATGGGGAGAAGCGTGGCGAGGGCGGCCGCGCCGGCGATCCCAACGGAGTTCGAAGGGGTTGTGCGGAATGGGCTGGTGCAACTTTCAAACGGAAGTTTGCCGGAGGGAACGCGGGTGCAGGTGCGCGTGAAGAAATGAAAGTCTTTAGGATCCGAGTTTGAAACATCGGGCTCATTAGGCGTGCACGTGAAAGTCTCTTCTTTCGCCCGCTCCGGGGCTTGTTCATTTTCCACTCAACGTATCCCACGCCTTACGGCGTGGGCTGCATTCTTGCGCCGCTTCGCGGCTAGAGCCTAGACCTTCTTTCAAACCTAATAGAGGTTACCCGTCACCACTTCTTGAAGATTACTGCTACTGCGGCGACGATTAGGGCGAAGCCGGCTAAGTAGTTCCAGCGCAGTGGCTGCTTCAAATAGATCACGGAGAAGGCGGCGAAGACCGTCAGAGTGATGACTTCCTGGATAGTTTTGAGTTGGGCCGCGGTGAATTCGTAGGAGCCGATGCGGTTGGCCGGGACCTGGAAGCAGTATTCGAAGAAGGCGATCAGCCAGCTGACTACGATCACTTTGTAAAGGGGGACCTCGCGGTACTTCAAGTGTCCGTACCAGGCGAACGTCATGAAGATGTTAGAGATGGTAAGCAGCGCGATCGTCCTCATAGGGGCGACGGAGTCCTTTCTGTGGTTTCGTGGATTGGAGTGGAGCGCGTCATCAGGGTCTCGTGAAGCAGAAAGTCCCCTCAGCGACTGAATCCCGATTTTTCGGGATCTTACGGCACGACTTAAAGCCGTGCCCTTTCCGGTCGGTTGAGAACCATCCCACGGAGGCACTGACGCTAAGGCAGATGCTCTTTCCCGGGTTAACGTTTACAATTTGTTTCCGGCAACTGGCCATCGAGAATTTCTCCTGCCAACGCAAAATCCGATTTCCGTCGCCGTGGTGGGCGTGGGCGTTTTCGGGCGCAATCACGCCCGAGTGTACAAGGAACTCGAACAGCAAGGCGAGGCAGTGCGGCTGCTGGGTGTGGTCGACCCCGATACCAGCCGCGCGGATGCGGTGGCGCGCGAATTCGGATGCAAGGCATTCGGCTCGGTGCATCAGATGTTGACCACGCACAGTGAGCTGCAAGCGGCTTCGGTGGCGGCTCCGACGGTGCAGCACTTGAGCGTGGCCAGCGAATGCATGAAGGCGGGGGTCGATGTGCTGATCGAGAAGCCGCTGGCGACCACGCTGGCCGAGGCGGAACAACTGGTTGCCCTTGCGACCCAGCACAAGCGGATTGCGCAGGTCGGGCATCTGGAGCGCTTCAATCCGGCGGTGCGGGCGACCGTTCCGTTGCTAACGCAGCCGATGTTTTTTGAGGTGCATCGACTTAGCGTGTTTACGCCACGATCTCTGGATGTGGATGTTGTGCTGGATCTGATGATCCATGATCTCGATATCGTGCTGGCGTTTGCCAAGTCTCCGATAAAGGAAGTGCGGGCCGTGGGGCTGCCGATTCTGTCGGGTAAGGTGGACATCGCGAATGTGCGGTTGGAATTGGAGTCGGGCTGCATCGCGAACTTCACGGCCAGCCGGGTCTCGACGGAGCGGGTCCGCAAGCTTCGGTTCTTCCAGCCTCGACAATATGTTTCTCTCGACTACGGACGGCAGGAAGTGCTGGTGTTTACCGTGGGCCAGGACGGCGGGCAAGCAATGCCTTCGGTGAATCCGCAGATCGGGGTGACAAAGCCTCCGGTAGCTTCGGAGGAGCCGTTGCATGCGGAGTTGAAGTCGTTTTTGCAGGCGGTGCGGGAGCGGTCCACGCCGGTGGTTCCGCTGGAGGATGGACGGCGCGCGCTCGCGCTGGCGCTGGAGATCGTGGCGGCGGTTCGCGAGCACGGGAAGAAGGTTGATCTCGCGGGCATTGTGGGCTCGAAACACTAAGAGTCGCCGGGCGCGCCCGGGCGGACAGTCGAGGGCGGCTGTCCCCACATGAACCTCATAAATCGCTCCCGCTGTCCTTCCCGTACGCCTCTTATTTACATATGTTTACACACCTAAGTCGCGGCGCATTTGCTGGTGGGCAGAATCGTGCGAAAGATGCGAAAATAGACGTATCTTAGTTGTAGAGCACGCGCGCACCTTGCATTACTTCCTTAGAAGGCCGGATGCAACGCCGCGAGTCGATTGAGTGTCTAACGACAGGCGGACACAGCTAAGCTTTTACAGTTCAGCCAGCGCATGCCGATCACGCAAATTCCATTCCAAGATCCGGTCGCCCCGCCTGAAAAGCCGCAACCGGAGCAGCTGGGGCTTTACGATAAGCAGGACTGGGAGACTGCGTACCGGGATTTGGATGCGCATGTGCCGCACCTGCTGATCCAGTTGCAGGATGATTTACAGAGATCGCGGAAGCGGGAAGCGGCGTGGATCTCGATCATCGTCCATCTGCTGGTGTTTATCATTTTGATTTACCTGCCGTGGATCCAGAAGAATGTTTGGCACCGCGGGGTCGTCATTGCGGTCGATCAAAACAAAGACAAGAATCTGACCTACCTGGCATTGCCGCCGGATTTACAGAAGCCCACGCGGCGGCCCAATACCAACATTGCGTCGGACAAAGATCGCATCGCGACTTCGCGTCATCCTGAACTTGATCCCAAGGAATTGCGGAAGATTCTGGCGACGCCACCTCCGGGAGCGCCGGGGCAGACAGGGCCGCGTGCGCCGCAGCCCGCAGCGCCACAAGCAATGGCGCAAAATCAGCCGCCTACGCCGGATCAGCAGAATCCCGCGCAGCAGCAGACGACGCGGCCGCAATTCCAGACAAACCAGACGGCACAGTTGCAGATTCCGGCGCGTCCTAATAATTCGTTCAGCAAGTATGGAACGGGGATGACTGCGGGGTCGGCGATTCAAGAGGCCACCCAAGCAGCTGCCGCGCACCGCGGAGGCGGAGGGCAGGAAGGCGACTTCGGCCTGGGAACGGGAGCGCACGGGCGACAGCTGGGAAATCTCGAAGTCCTCAGCGACACCCAAGGCGTGGACTTCGGCCCTTATCTACAACGCATTCTGCAGGAAGTGCGCGAGAACTGGTATCGCGCAATTCCGGAATCCGCCGAGATGAAGAAGGGCAAGCTGCAGATTGAGTTTGCCATCACGAAAGATGGGAAGGTTGCCGACATGAAGCTGACGCTTAGTTCCCAGGACGTTGCGCTCGATCGCGCGGCGTGGGCGGGCATTTCGGCGTCGAATCCCTTTCCACCACTCCCCACGGATTTCACCGGACCCTACCTCGCATTGCGCTTTCGCTTCTATTACAACCCCGACAAAGCTGACCTGCAATAGCGGGCGTTTCCTGCCGGGAATCTTTTCTCTCTCACACGCAATCGAATAACCAGCAGGGGCGAAGGTACGCCGGAATGGTCACTCCGGCGAAAAGAGGCTTCCTTGAAGAAGATGCCAGTCTTGTTTGTCGGCCACGGGTCGCCGATGAATGCAATCGAACACAACGCGTTTACCGAGACGTTGCAGAAGTTGAGTGCGCGTTTGCCGAAGCCGCAAGCGGTCTGCGTCGTTTCGGCACATTGGGTAACGCCGGGATCTCATGTGCTGGCGTCCGCCCATCCCAGGACAATTCACGATTTTTATGGATTTCCGCGTCCTCTGTATGAAGTGCAGTATCCGGCGCCGGGCGCGCCTTCCGAGGCAGAGAGGCTGGCAAGCAATCCGGAGATCGAGCGCGATGAGAAGTGGGGACTCGATCACGGGGCTTGGAGCGTACTGCGGCACATGTATCCGAAGGCTGACGTGCCTGCATTTCAGTTGAGTCTCGACGAGGGACGCGGGTTCAAAGACCATCTTGAACTGGGACGCGAGATACGGTCGTTGCGCGAGCGTGGGGTTCTGATTCTGGGCAGCGGGAACATTGTGCATAACCTGCGCCGCCTCGATTGGGAGAATCCGTCGGGCGCATATGACTGGGCGGTTGAGTTTGATGCCAAGGTGAAGGCCGCAGTCGATGCACACGACGTGCACGCGGTGGCTGGGCCGCAGAAGTGGGGCGAGACTCTGCT
>Ga0070711_100001038_pt1 | contig 14780 bp, 12 predicted proteins | sample LARL53metaG_FD_65452 | JGI IMG/M metagenome (GOLD analysis project Ga0070711, IMG submission 65452) | Corn, switchgrass and miscanthus rhizosphere microbial communities from Kellogg Biological Station, Michigan, USA - LAR L5-3 metaG | ecosystem: Host-associated > Plants > Roots > Rhizosphere ... | reverse complement strand
CTCGAGCGCCGCCCGGAGCCGTCGGACCGTGGCCGTGACGGCGGTGCCCAACCGGAGGGTATCCACCGCATCCAGTGCGCGGACCACGTCGGCGCGTCGCAACGGCCGGGTGAGCGGAGTGGGATCTTCGAGTACGCCGGCGGCGATGAGATGCTCCACGTACGGCATCGTCCAGTCCTGGACGGGGATGTAGGGCGAGGCGTCTTGGGCCTCGAGGCTTCCCCCCATGAACGCCGGGGCCAGGACCAGAGCAGTAGCGACGAGCAACGCGGAGCGGAGGTGCATCGAGCGCGCAATTTGGGGGCGGGGGAGAGGGAGGGCAACCGGCTGTGATTCCGTTATTTTGACGCGCCCATGTCCCCTCTCCTGGTGCTCATCATCGCGGTGCTCGCGACCACGTACGCGGGGCCCATCGTGCGGTTTGCCGTGGCCCCAGCGCTGGCGATCGCGTTCTGGAGACTGACCCTGGTCCTCCCCGTCACCGGCCTCTTTGCTTGGGGAGAGGGGAGAGGGGAGAGGTTCGCTCCGGCGAACGGCGAGCCAGCGGCGCAGCGGGGCGTACCTCTCCCCTCTCCCTTCTCCCTTGTATTGATGATGCTGGCCGGACTACTCTTGGCCCTCCACTTCTGGTCCTGGATCGCGTCCCTCCGCTTCACCACGGTCGCCAGCTCGGTCGTGCTGGTGTCCTTGAAGCCGGTCTTTGCCTGGGCCATCGCGGCCGTTTGGCTCCGGGAGCACCCGACACGTACCGAAGGCTGGGGCATCGTCCTCGCTGTGCTCGGAGCGAGCCTCATCGGACTCGGGGACGCGCGACTCTCGCTCGGTGCGCTCGGCGGCGACGCGCTCGCCGTCCTGGGTGCCGTGACCGGCGCCGGCTATTACGTGATCGGGCGCCGGGTGCGTCAGACGGTGGGAATCTGGCGTTATGCGACGGGCGTGTACGCCGTCGCGGCCGTGGCACTCGCGGTACTCGCGCTCATCCGGTCCGCTCCACTCACCGGGTTCGCGGGGCGCGACTGGGCGGTGTTCGGCGCGATGGCGGCCGGGCCCATGCTGATCGGTCATACGGGCATGAACTACGCCCTCCGGCATTTCCGCGCGACCACGGTGAACGTGGCGGCGCTCGGCGAGCCGGTGGGCGCCAGCTTGATTGCTTGGTTGGTTCCGGCGATCCACGAAATTCCCAAGCCGTCAACGCTGATTGGGGCAGTGGCGGTACTGATCGGAATCGGACTGTCGCTGCGGGCACAAGGGAGAGGGGAGAGGGGAGAGGTTCGTTCCGCTGCTCTGGATGCCCGCGGCTCGGCGGAGCGTACCTCTCCCTTCTCCCCTCTCCCCGGGGAGGAGCGGAAGGGGGGGGACCATGCGCGTTGAGCAACTCCGCGGTGGGGTGGTGGAAGCCTGGCACGACGTTCACGTCGCGGTCGTGGACCGGACCGGCCGGCTCGTCGCCCATGGCGGGGATCCGCGACTGGTGACCTTTTGGCGGTCCGCCGCGAAGCCCTTTCAGGCGGCGCCGCTCGTCGAAGATGGCGTGATGGAGCGCTTCGGGATCACTGACCAGGAGCTGGCGCTGGCGTGCGCCTCGCACTCGAGCGAGCCCGCCCAGGTGGCCAAAGTGCGCGAGCTGCTCGCGAAGATCGGTTGCACCGAGCGCGATCTCCTGTGTGGGCCGCACCCGCCGCTCTCCGAGCGCGTGGCGCAGGACTATCAGGCGCGCGGCGTTCGCCTCACGCCGGTGTACTCGAACTGCTCCGGAAAGCACGCCGGAATGCTCGCGCTGGCGCGGCACCATGCGTGGCCGACGGAGTTTTATACGCGCCCCGAGCACCCGGTCCAGCAACGTTGTCTCGCGGAGGTCAGCCGCTGGGCGGAAGTGCCCGAGGAAAAGATCGCGACGGGCGTGGATGGCTGCGGAGTCGTGTGTTTCGCGCTTCCCTTGCGGAGCATGGCGCTGGCGTATGCCAAACTAGGGAGCGGGGAGCGGGGAGCGGGATCCGCCGATGCGAACCGGATCTCCAGTGCGCACCGTCGAGAACCACTCCCCGCTCCCCGCTCCCCGGTTGTGGACGCTATGCTCCACCACCCCGAACTCATCGCTGGCGACGGACGCCCGTGCACCGAGCTCATGCGCGCCCACCCGGGTCGGGTCATCGCGAAGGTGGGCGCCGAGGGGGTGTACTGCGCCCTGCTCGTGGGGGAAGGATTGGGCGTTGCACTCAAGGTGGCCGATGGTCACGCGCTCGCGTCGGCCCTGGCCCTCGCCGCGGTGCTCGAGGCCCTCGGGCTCCGCCCGCTCCCTTCCACGTTGGGCCCCCGGCCGAACCTGAATACACGCGGCGAGCCGGTTGGCGAGTTGCGCGTAAATGGAGGACTGGAGCAATGAACGGATACGCCGGCGGCGGGTGGACGACCGTACAATGAGCGTCCTCGACGAGCAGACGGCGGCGCTCGTGCGCGTGGCGGCCGCGGTCGCTCGGGGCGACGTGTCCGCGCTCGAGGCTCGGCTGCGGGCGACGCGGGACGCGGGGGTGCCTGGCCTTTGGATTGAGGAGCTGCTGTTACAGAGCATGCTGGTGGTCGGGTATCCGCTCGCGCTGGTGGCGTTCGGCGTGTGGCGGGCGGTGGCGGGCCCCACGCCCGCCGAGGGACACGGGGCCGAGCCGTTGACGCACGAGGACTGGGAGGCCTGGGCGGCGCGTGGCGCGGCCGTGTGTCGCGAGGTGTACGGGCGCGCGTATCACAAGCTGCTCGTGAACTTGCGGGCACTGCACCCGGCGCTCGAGGACCTGGTCCTCGTCGATGCGTATGGCAAAGTGATCGCGAGGCCCGGCTTCGACTTGAAGCGACGCGAGCTCGCGACCGTCGCGGCCATCGCGGTGCTCGGGGCAACGCAACAACTGCACTCGCACTTGCGGGGTGCGCTCAATACGGGCGCGACAGCGGCGGAGATCGAGGCGGTGCTGACCGTTGTGGAGTCGGACCTCGATGCTGATCGCAGACGCGCGGCCTGGGAGCAGTGGGAGGATGTGAAGAAGAGGAGGCTTTGATACGGACGTACATCGTGCGGAGTGCGGAATGCGGAGTGCGGAATTGCAAGGAGAGAACGTGGCTGGGTCCCGTCTAGCAGCTCGGACCCGTGCATTCGCGTCCGCAGTTGTCGCCTTGGTGGAAGAGTTGCCTAGAGGTCGGGCGGCAGACGTGGTCGGCCTCCAACTCCTCCGAGCGGGCACATCGGTCGGCGCCAACTACCGCGCTGCGTGCCGCGCGCGATCACGCAGAGAATTCATCGCAAAGATGGGAATCGTTGAGGAGGAGGCGGACGAGTGTCAATTCTGGATCGGACTTCTTCGAGAACGGGATCTGTTCGATCCTCAACGCCTATCTTCACTCCTGAGCGAGGCAGGTGAGATCTTGGCCATGACCGTGACGTCTATCAGAACCGCACGGTGCGTCACCCGCTCCACTCCGCATTCCGCACTCCCCACTCCGCACTCAGCGTCACAATGTTCATAGATCGCGCAGCGCTGCACATCTTGGCGGGTACCGGCGGCTCGGGAGCCAGCTCCTTTCGCCGCGAAAAGTTCGTCCCCAAGGGCGGACCCGATGGTGGCGACGGTGGAGTCGGAGGCAGCGTGTACGTGCGCGCCGATCCGAACCTCGCCACGCTCCTCGACTACCGCTACCGCACGCGCTGGAAGGCGGAGCGTGGGCAGCACGGGAAGGGGAAGAACATGACGGGGAAGTCGGGCGCGGATCTGGTCCTGCCCGTTCCGGTGGGGACGGAGGTGCACGACGCCGAGTCGAGCGCGTTGTTAGGTGAGGTGCTGCGCGCCGGCGACAGCATCCTCGTGGCGCGTGGTGGGCGGGGCGGTCGCGGCAATGCCCGCTTCGCGACGCCCACACACCGCAGTCCCCGTGAGTGGGAGCCAGGGGAGTCCGGTGAGGAACGCCGGATCGAGCTCGTGCTCAAGCTCATCGCCGATGTCGGCCTGCTGGGCGAGCCGAATGCCGGGAAGAGCACCCTGCTCTCGGTGATCTCTGCCGCCCGGCCCAAGATCGCCGACTATCCGTTCACCACGCTCGAGCCGCATCTCGGCGTCGTGGCCCTGTCGGATCATCGCACCTTCGTGGTCGCGGACATCCCGGGGATCATCGAGGGCGCGCACGCCGGGAAGGGATTGGGTCTCAAGTTCCTGCAGCACATCGAGCGCACGCGTCTCATGGCTGTGCTCGTGCCGGCGGACAGCCCGGACCCACAGGCGACGTATGAGCTCCTGCTCCGTGAAGCAGCGGCGTACTCGCTGGAGCTTGCCGCCAAGCCCCACCTCGTCGTCCTCACGAAAGCCGATCTCCTGGCACCGGGCACCGGGCACCCCGCCTTCCATCCCCACGGCGGTGCGCCCGTCGTCGCCGTTTCGTCGGTCACCCGCGAAGGGCTCCCCGAGCTCCTGGAAACCCTGTGGAAGGCCCTCCAGATCGAAGCCCCGACGAAGTAGCCGCGTATCTCGCGCTCGCGCAGGTCCCGGGCATCGGCTCGGCGCGCCTGCGCACGCTCGTGGCCGCGTTCGAAACGGCCGTCGCGGCGATCCGCGCGCCGCACGGCGCTATCGCCGCGCTGCCTGGATTCAGCCGCGCCGCGGCGACCGCCATCCGCGCCGGGTCGGTGGCCGCGGGTCGCGAGGTTCTCGACCAGCTCGGTCGCCTCGGAGCGACGGTCCTGCTGTCCGACGACGCCGCGTTCCCGCCACTCCTCCGCGAGATTCCCGACTCGCCCGCGCTGCTGTACGTCTGGGGCGATGTGAGGCTCCTTGCGCGACCCGCGGCCGGGATCGTCGGGAGCCGCAATCACTCGGCGTATGGCGCGGAGGCGGCGCGCGGGCTCGCCGCCGGCGTCGCACGCGCGGGCGTCGTGGTGGTCAGCGGGATGGCGCGCGGCATCGACGCGGTCGCGCACACCGCCGCGTTGGACGCGGGCGGCGCCTCCGTGGGCGTGCTCGGGAACGGGTTCGGCGTGACCTATCCCGCCGCGAACCGCCCGCTGTACGACCGGATGAGAAATGTCGGCTGCCTCATCACAGAGTTGCCCCCGGGCGAGCGGCCGCACGCCGGGGCGTTCCCCCGGCGCAATCGGCTCATCTCCGGGCTCGCGGGTGTCACCGTCGTGGTCGAAGCCGCACCGGGATCCGGGGCGCTCATCACCGCAGATTGTGCGCTCGATCAGGGCAGAGCCGTGCTCGCGGTACCCGGCCCGATCACGAGTCCCACGTCGCTCGGCTGCAACCGTCTCATTCAACAGGGAGCAAAGCCGGCGCTCAGCTCGGGAGACATCCTCGAAGAGCTCGGCTTGCCAGGCGCCGTGCACACGGCGTCCGGCTCCGCACCATCCCCGCCACCGGTGCCGCCGGACCTGAGCGCGTTGCAGCGGTCGCTGTGGGATTCGCTTCGCTCGGAACCCAGGCATGTCGACGCGCTGGTGGCCAGCGCCGGCACGGATACGAGCGCCGTGCTGACGGCCCTGACGGAGCTCGAGATGCGCGGGGTCGTGAAGCAGCAGCCGGGGATGGTGTTTGGGTTGGTGTGATGGGCCGACGGGGACCGTGCGCCGGCGCGGAAGCGGACACGTCCAGAACTCCACGTACCCTTGTATCCGGGCGGGAGCGTCGTCCCGAGAGGGTGTCAGTTCCGAGAGCCCCGCGGCATGGCCGCGGGGTCAACCCACCCAGAGGGACATGAGGTGTGAAGCAAGGCCGCGGTCACAGAGCGACCGGATTATACGCGCACGTCACTTGGCACACGTGGCGACGCTTGGCGGTCATTCGCGAGTGCGACGTGCCCCTCATACACGACTCTGTCTTACGAGCAGCTCACCGCACAAAAGTGCGCGTTCATGCGCAAGCAGTCTTGAGGGACCACGTCCATGTCGTAGTGAGTTACGCACCTGACGCGACGCTGTCCTCGTTCGTGCGGGACGCGAAGTCCGAATCCGCGCGCCGCATCAATTCTGCGCGGCTGGATGCTCAGCGTGTCCGTTGGTGCCGCGGTTACTACGCGGGGTCCTTGTCGCGGAGTCATGTTGCTGCAGCGCGCTCCTACGTTGCGCGGCAGTTCCAACGACACCCGCACCTAATCCCATGCTAGACGGGGTGGGTGAACCCCGGGGCCATGCCCCGGGGTTCGTTGTGAATGACCCCTGGGGTTCATGGCGAGCGGGCGCGTACCAAGGCTAGGAGTGGCTGATCCGGGCCGGCCGCCCCGGGGTGCTTACCTTTCTTCCATGCGCCACGTCTACGTCCACGTTCCCTTCTGCCGGCGCCGTTGCTCCTACTGCGACTTCTCCATCGCGGTACGCAAGCGTATCCCGTCCGAGGAGTACGTGGATACTGTGCTGAAAGAGCTCGATATCGTTTCCCGAGGCCCGTCCGGGTGGGTTCACCCCGGGGCCACGCCCCGGGGTCCACGAACGCCGGCACTTTCGGCGGCGGCGCAGGACAGCGATTTCTGGGAGCCCCTTGAGAGTCTCTACTTGGGCGGCGGAACTCCCTCGCTCCTTCCGCCCGACGCTCTCGCGACGCTGCTCACAGGACTCTTCGACGCCTTTTCTTCCACGCCTGCTCCCGACGCCGCCGAAGTTACGCTTGAAGCCAATCCCGAAGACGTGACGCCCGAGACCGCCGCCGCGTGGCGGCGTGCGGGCATCAATCGGGTATCCCTGGGAGCACAGTCCTTCGACGATCGCGTGCTCGCGTGGATGCATCGGCCGCACGATGCGGCGCGCATCGGGAGCGCGGTGCGCGCGCTCAGGGACGCGGGATTCGACAATGTCTCGCTCGACTTGATCTTTGCTCTGCCGTCCGAGTTGGCGCGCGACTGGGGTCACGACTTGGATCAAGCCCTCGGCTTGGTCCCCTCGCATCTCTCGCTCTACGGCCTCACGGTCGAGGAGCGCACGCCGCTCGCCCGATGGATCTCGCGCGGGGCGGCGTCCGGACCGAGCGACGAGCGCTATGCCGACGAGTACCTGTTTGCCCACGAGCGCGTCGCGCGCCACGGCTATCACTTCTATGAAGTCTCGAACGCGGCGCGGGAAGGCCGCCGATCGCGCCATAACTCGGCCTACTGGTCCGGACGAGCGTATCTCGGACTCGGGCCCGCCGCGCATTCCTACGACGGCCGCAGGCGCTGCTGGAACATCGCGGCCTGGGACGCGTACCGTCGCGCCGTGGCCGCCGGTGGACCGGTCGTCGAGTCGGAAGAAGTGCTCACCGAGGAACAGCGGGAGCTCGAGCGCTTGTATCTATCGTTGCGGACCGATGCGGGCTTGCCCCTGGCCGAGCTCTCCCGTCCTCTTCCGACCTCTACCGACCTCTGGCTCCAGCGGGGCTGGGTGGAGCTCCGGGATCAGCGCCTCGTCTGCACGGCGGAGGGCTGGCTCCGCTTGGACACCTTGGTCAATGCCTTGACCGAGCAACCTGCAATCGGCTAAATTGTTAGCCGCTAATGGGTTGGGCGACATGGCAGCATCCCTGAACGAGCGCGAGCGCCAGGTCCTCGAAGCAGTCATCGAGACCTACGTGGCCACCGCGGAGCCCGCGGGCAGCCGGACCATCTCCCGGAGGTTCGGCATCGCGCTCTCGCCTGCGACCATCCGTAACACGATGAGTGATCTCGAGGAGAAGGGCTATCTGTATCACCCCCATACCTCGGCTGGGCGCATCCCGACCGACCTCGCATACCGCGTCTACGTCGACTCGCTCATGCATCTCTCGCAGGTGTCGCCGTCCGAGGCGAACCAGATTCGCGAGGAGCTCGCGGAACGGAACGCCGTGGACCAGATCCTCGAGCGGGCGGCACAAGTGCTGGGCGTGCTGACGAAGGAGCTCGGCGTGGCCGTCGGCCCCTCCCTCGACGAGTCGCTCCTCGAGCGGGTGGAGCTGCTCCAGGCCGGCTCCGACAGGCTGCTCCTGGTGCTGACGCTCAAGAGCGGCATCGTGCGCAGCATCTTCGTGGAAGTGCCCGCGGAAATGGCGCCCGAGGCGGTGGTAAAGGTGGCCCTCGTGCTGAACGAGCGGCTCGCGGGCCTCACGCTGCGGGAAATCCGCGCCACGCTCTCCGACCGGCTGCGCGACGCCGCGCCCGACGCGCACTCGAGCGACCTGTTGAACATCTTCATTCAGGAAGCGGACGACCTCTTCGACGTGCCACCCGGAGGGTCCGCGGCGGGGGGCGTCGTGCTCGGAAGCGCGCAGCTGCTCGCGGGCCAGCCCGAGTTCGCCACCAAGGAGCGGCTGCAGGGCCTGATGGAAGTCACCGAGCGCCGCGATCTGTTGCGCGAGGCGCTCGCCCGGCGGCTGGGGCAGGGCCTCACGATCACCATCGGGAGCGAGCACCAGGACGCGACGCTCGCCCCCTTCACGCTCGTGACCGCTTCCTATCAGCTCGGTCCCCTCACCGGGGTCATCGGCGTCATGGGGCCGACCCGCATGCCGTATGACAAGATCGTCGCTCTCGTGGATCACACCAGCCGTCTCGTCGGCGAGCTGCTCCAGTGAGCCGAGACTACTACGCCGTCCTCGGCGTGAAGCGCGGGGCGGAGGAGGCGGAGATCAAGAAGGCCTATCGCCGGCTCGCCATGCAGTACCATCCGGACCGCGTCGGGCCCGACGAAAAAGCGGCTGCCGAGGAGAAGTTCAAGGAGATCACCGAGGCGTACGAGGTGCTGTGTGATCCGGAAAAGCGCGCGGTCTACGACCGGTACGGTGCCGCGGGACTTAAGGGTGCGGGCGCGGGTGGGGCAGGGTTTACGCCCTTCGACCTGTCCGAGGCGCTCAACATCTTCATGCGCGACTTCGGAGGCCTGGGTGGCTTCGATGCGTTCTTCGGCGGCGGCGAGCGCGCCCGGCGGGAGCGGCGCGTCGGCCAGGATCTCAAGGTCACGCTCAAACTGAGCCTCGCGGAGGTCGCCACTGGCACGACCAAGCGAGTAAAGGTGCGCACGCTGGATCGGTGCACGGCCTGCGATGGTACCGGAGCCGCGTCGGGAAGTGAGCCGACGCCCTGTGGCACCTGTGCTGGAACAGGTGAGGTCCGACGGGCCGCGCGCTCGATCTTCGGTCAGTTCCTGTCCGTCTCACCGTGCCCCACCTGTGGTGGCGACGGGACCGTCGTGCTGCACCCCTGTCCCAAGTGCCAAGGGGACGGGAGGGTCCGCGCGGAGAAGGAGATCGAGATCAACGTCCCTGCGGGCGTCGCCGATCATCATTACCTCACCATGCGGGGGCACGGCGTGCCCGGGCCGCGCGGGGGGACACCGGGTGACTTGATCGCGGTACTCGACATCGCGGAGGACTCGCGCTTCGAGCGCCACGGCGACGACTTGATGTACGATCTCGGGCTCTCGTTCACGCAGGCCGCGCTCGGGGCCGAAATCGAGGTCCCGACCCCCTACGGCCCGACGATGCTCAAGGTCCAATCGGGGACCCAAACCGGCGCGGTGTATCGCCTGCGCGGCAAGGGACTCCCTCGGGTGGGCGAGAGCGGACGCGGTGACCTGAACGTGCGGGTTCACGTGTGGACGCCGATCAAGCTGACGGCCGAGCAGCGCGCCCTCCTCGAGCAGCTCGCGAAGGTCGAAGGCAAGCCGCCGTCAGAAGAGCAGACGGGCAAGAAATTCTGGGAGCAGTTGCGACAGGCGTTCGGAAGATGAGTTGCGAGAGCCATGGCCGGTTGCGTCTTCTGTAAGATCGCGGCGGGTGAGATCCCCGCGACCGTCGTGAAGCGCGCGGACGGGATGCTCGCGTTCAAGGATCAGAACCCGCAGGCGCCCACGCACGTCCTCGTGATCCCTACACACCACCTCGCGTCCCTGAACGACGCGAAGGATCCCGGGCTGCTCGGCAAGTTGCTCGCGTTTGCGCGCGACCTGGCACGCGAGTCCGGACTGGCCGACCGCGGTTACCGCGTGGTGGTGAACACGAACCCGGACGGAGGCCAGACCGTGTTTCATCTCCACCTCCATCTGCTGGGCGGCCGGCCGATGACGTGGCCACCAGGATGACCGCTTGCCAGCCTCCGAGCGTGCCGCTAAGTTTTTGTGTCAATCACAGTTAGCGAGATGATGAGCTTGCCCGAGCGGCTGCGCGCCGCGATGAACGAGGCCAGGAAAAACCGCGATCAGGCGCGCACCCTTCTCCTCTCCACGATCCTCGCAGACCTCAAGAACCGCGAATTCGAGCTCCAGCACTCACCGACCGACGACGAGACGGCCGAGGTCATCCGGCGCGGGATCAAACGTCGCCGGGAGGCGGCGGAGCAGTACACGGCCGCCGGCCGCGCCGATCGCGCCGACGCGGAGCTCACCGAGGTCAAGATCCTCGAGTCGTTCCTCCCCGCCGCCGTTGACGCGGAGGAAATCCGCCGCGCCGTGCGCGAGGTGATCGCGGCGGGCACGAGAGATCTGGGCAAGGTGATGGGGCAGGTGATGCCCCGCTTCAAGGGCCGGGCGGACGGCAAGCTCGTGAATCAGATCGTCCGCGAGGAGCTGGCCGCCGCATGAGCGTCGGGGTCTCCCCCGCGGTCCTCGAGACTCTGGAGTTCCCGGCCGCGCTGGAGCGGGTGGCGACGCATGCGGTCGGCCCCCTCGGCGCTGCGCGGGTGCGCCGTCGGGTGCCCGCGATCGAGCCCGAACCGATCCACGCCGCGCTCGCCCAGGTCGCCGAGCTCGCCGCCCTGCTGCTGCGCGACGACGCCATCCGAGCCGAGGCCGTGCCCGACATCGCGACCGCGCTCGATTTGCTGCACGTACCGGGGAGCGCGCTCGAGGGCAAGCCCCTCGCGCTCGTCGGCCAGACGCTCACCGCGGCGCGCGTGACGGCCGCCGATCTCGCCAAGCTCGCGGCCGACGCTCCGCGCACCGCCGCGCTGCGCGTGGATCCGCCGCCGCGCGAGCTCGAGCGCCGTCTCCTCGAATCGCTCGACCCCGAGGGCCACCTGCGCGATGGCGCGTCGCGCGGCCTCGCGCGGGCCCGTCGGGCCGTCCGGGAAGCGCGTGACCGGCTGATCCAGAAGCTCGAGGCCATGCTTGCCCGCCTCGACCCCACCGACCGCGCGCCCGATGCTGCCGTGACGATCCGGGAGGGTCGTTATGTGATCCCGGTGCGCGCCACGGCCCGCAGCCGCATCGGCGGCATCGTGCACGACGAGTCCGCCACGCGCTCCACGGTGTTCGTCGAGCCGCCGGAGGTCATCGAGCTCGGGAACGAGCTGCGCGCGGCCGAGGCCGAGGAGCAGCGTGAGATCCTGCGCGTGCTGCGCGAGCTCACCGACCTGCTCCGCCCCCACGCGGATGCGGTCGCCGCCGCGTGGGACATGTGTATCGCCTTCGACGACCTGTGTGCCCGCGCCCGGTACGCCGTCGAGGTGAACGGGTTCGCGCCGGCGATCGGGACGGACCGGGGGGCGCCGGGGGCCCTCGAGATCCATTCGGGCCGGCATCCGCTGCTGGGGAATGACGCGGTGCCCTTCGACCTGATCCTCGCGACCGACGAGCACACGGTGCTCGTCTCGGGTCCAAACACCGGCGGGAAGACCGTCCTGATCAAGGCGGTCGGGCTGCTGTGCGTCATGGCTCAGAGCGGCATCATCCCGCCGATCGGCCCGCAGTCGACGCTCCCCGTGTTCACGGGCGTCTTCGCCGACATCGGCGATCGGCAGTCCATCGCGGCGAGCCTCTCGACATTCTCGGCGCACCTCGCTCAGTTGCGGGATATCCTCGAGCACGCCGGGGCGGGCTCCCTCGTGCTGCTCGATGAGATCGGGAGCGGCACCGACCCCGCGGAGGGCGGGGCCCTCGCGGCGGCCGTCCTGAAGACGCTCACCCGGCGACGCGCGCTGACGCTGGCCACGACCCACCTCGGTGCGCTGAAGCAGCTCGCTGCCGAGACCGTCGGGATCGTGAACGCCTCGCTGCAGTTCGATGCCGAGACCCTCACCCCCACCTATCGCCTGCTCAAAGGAGTACCGGGACGGTCCTATGGCCTCGCCATCGCCCGGCGCCTGGGGCTCGCGGGCGACGTGCTCGATCTCGCCGAGCGCGCCGTGCCCGACGCGGAGCGGGCGCTCGACGCGCTGCTCGCGACCGTCGAAGCGCGGGCGCGCGAGCTCGAGGCCCGGGAGCGCGACCTCGCGACCCGACTGGAGCGTTTGGACGAGGACGTGCATCGGGTCGACACGCGCGGCGAGGAGATCGCCACGCGCGAGCGCGAGGTCGACGCCCGGGCGCGCAGTCTCGACCGCGCGGCGCGCGAGCAGACCCGCGCGTATCTGCTCGAAGCGCGTCGGAAGGTCGAAGAGGCGTTGGCACAGGCCCGGGCCGCCGTGGATGAGGCGACCGCGAAAGAGGCACGACGGCTGCTCGAGCAGGCGATCCAGGAGACCGCTGGGGAAGAGGAAAAAGGAAAGCCTGAGGGATGGGTGTCGCTCGAAGAGCTACGACGCCAGCGAGAGGACGCGGGCGCCCCGCGGAGGCCGCCGAGCCCGGCGCGGCCGCCGGCCGGAGCGGGGCACGCCGTGCCGACGGTAGTAGCCAGTGAAGTCTCGCTCATCGGGCTCCGGGTCGCCGAGGCGGAGCCCCTGCTGACGAAGGCGCTCGACGACGCCATCCTCGCCGACCTCCCCTACCTTCGCGTGATCCACGGCAAGGGGACCGGCGCGCTGCGCCAGCTCGTGCACGACGTCTTAGAAGGTGACAAGCGCGTGAAGCGATTCGGGTTTGCGCCCGCGAACCAGGGAGGCCACGGCGTGACGGTGGCAGAGTTCACGGAGTGAGCCTCATCCCCGACGATGTGATCGAGCAGGTCCGGGAGGCCGCGGACATCGTGGGGATCATCGGAGAGCACGTCGAACTGAAGCGCACCGGCGCCGATTTTCGCGCACCCTGCCCCTTTCATGGAGGGACGCATCGCAACTTCGCCGTCATCCCCAGGAAGGGAATGTTCTACTGCTTTGTCTGCCACGCCGGCGGCGACGTCTTCACGTTCTTCATGAAAAAACTCGGGATGGACTATCCGACCGCGGTGCGCGAGGTCGCCCGGCGCGTCGGGATCCCCATTCCCGAGCGCGGGCCCGCTGGTCCCGATCCGCGCGAGCCGCTGTACAGTGCGGTCGCCGCCGCGGCCGACTGGTTCGCCAGGCAGCTGCGCGAGGGCGCCGAAGGGGAAGTCGCCCGGCAGTATCTCACGTCCCGACACGTTGAGTTGGATGCGGCGCTCCCGCTCGGCTTGGGGTACGCTCCGCGCGTGGGAGGAGCGTTCCTCGATGCAATGAAAGGGTTGGGCCTGCGTGACGATGTGTTGCTCGAAGCGGGTCTCATGGCTAAACGGGAGGACGGCACCGTGGTGCCCCGGTTCCGTGGACGATTGCTCTTCCCGATCCACGATCTCCGGGCACGCGTCGTCGCATTCGGCGGCCGCATCCTCGGTGAAGGAGAGCCGAAATATCTCAACTCACCCGACACGCCGATCTTTCACAAAGGGCAGCTCGTCTACAACCTGCACGTCGCGAAGCACGCGATGCGCAAGGCCGAGCGCGCCATTCTGGTGGAGGGATACTTCGACGTCCTCCGGGTGTCGCTCGCGGGAATCGAGGAGGTCGTGGCACCACTCGGGACGGGGCTCACCGCTGAGCAGGCCCAGCTCGTGAAGCGCTACACCGCCCACGTCATCCTCCTGTACGACTCCGACGACGCCGGGTTGCGCGCGACGTTCCGAGCCGGTGACGAGCTGCTCCGGCAGGGACTCCGGGTCAGCGTGGCGACGCTCCCTCCAGGCGACGATCCCGACACGCTGGTCCAGCGCCACGGCGCGGCTCGGCTCGAGGAGCTGCTCAAGGACGCCGTGGACGTGCTCGAGCGCAAGATCCAGATCCTGGACCGGAAAGGGTTCTTCGGCACGCTCCCAGGCCGTCGCCGCGCCCTCGACCGCCTCTTGCCCACGATCCGCGCCGCCAAGGATCCGATCACGCGAGAGTTGTACATCTCCCGAGCCGCAGAGGCTGCCGGTGTGCGGAAGGATGTCCTTGAGCGGGAAGTCCTGGGAGCGGGGAGCAGGGAGCAGTTCTCTCCCAGCGGACCGCGCAGTACCGCTCCCAGCTCCCCGCTCCCTGCAAACGCCGAGAAGGCCCTCCTGCTCCTGCTCCTTGAGGGCGAGCCATGGCGCGCGCGTGTCATCGACGCCGTCGATCCTGAGGAGTTCGAGTTCGCGCCGTACCGGGCCGTGTTCGAGAGCGTCGCCGACGACGCCGTCCTAGCGCTCGATGACACGTCCGCCCGCGCCTATGAGCACCTCAAAGCGGAGGGGCTCGGCGGGCGGGATGCGAACGCGATGTACGAGATGGCCGTCAACTGGATGGAAGCCCGGCGGCTCGAGCGCGAGCTCGAGCGGCTCGACGATCGGCTCCCGTTCGAGAGTCCTGACCGTCAGGCGTCGCTCATCGCGGAGAAGCGACGCGTGTTCGACGAGCTCCGCAAACGATACCCGCGTTACAAGATCGCTGCGAGGAGGCGAGGTGCACCAGGAACTTGAAGCGTTGTTAGCGTTGCAGGAAAAGGATCGCGCGGTGACGGCTGCCGACGATGCCCGCAGCGCGCTCGCGCCCGAGCTCGGGACGCTCGACGAGGCGCTGGCCGCCGCGGAGCAGGGCCTCACCGCCGCGCAGGCGGCGATTCAGGCGGCCATGGACCGGCGCGACGCCCTCGAGGGCAAGATCGCGAACTACCGGACCAT
>Ga0070711_100001035_pt1 | contig 14801 bp, 19 predicted proteins | sample LARL53metaG_FD_65452 | JGI IMG/M metagenome (GOLD analysis project Ga0070711, IMG submission 65452) | Corn, switchgrass and miscanthus rhizosphere microbial communities from Kellogg Biological Station, Michigan, USA - LAR L5-3 metaG | ecosystem: Host-associated > Plants > Roots > Rhizosphere ... | reverse complement strand
GAACTGCGATGGGCTGGGCGACCTGCCTGCTTGACGTGCGGTCCACCGAGGAGGCGCTGGAGGAGGGCACGCCAAACACGAGCAGCAGGATGACCAGGAGGTGCACGGCGGCGCTGGCCGCCAGTGCCGCCCAGTTGCGGGCCACGGGCGGCTGGGGACCAACCTCGAATTCAATCGGTCGCAGCACGTCTACAGATTAGCCCGGAACGGGCTCAATCGGGATAGCCAAAGGAGTGCAAATGGATGGGCACATTGCAGATACGCCGGGGCGAGGGGCGGAGTTGCAAGCGACATGCGGTCATATTGCAGCATGACCGACCCCGAACACGTTCCCCTCCTGATAGCCGGCGCCGGGCCCATTGGCCTCGCCTGTGCGATTTCGGCGCAGCGCCGCGGCATTCGACACCTGGTGGTCGATGCCGGGGCGATTGCCGCTTCGATCGTCCGGTATCCGGTCGGGATGACGTTCTTCACCACGCCCGAGCGACTGGAGATCGGCGGACACCCGCTCACCTGCGCCGGCGCCAAGGCCACGCGCGAAGAAGCGCTCAAGTATTACCGGGGCGTGGTTCGCGCCGACGGTCTGAACGTACGGACGTACACTCGCCTGCTCGGTGCCCAACGCCGCGCCGGCCGGCTGGAATGCCTGCTGCGCGCGCCAACGGGGCCCTGCGTGATCACCTGCGATCGTCTCATCGTCGCCACCGGATACTTCGAGCACGCCAACCTGCTGAACGTCCCGGGGGAACAGCTGCCGCATGTGTCGCACTGGTTCGACGAGGCGCATCTGTCATCCGGGCTCGACGTGGTCGTTGTCGGCGGCAAGAACTCTGCGGTTGAGGCCGCACTGCAGTGCTTTCGCGCCGGCGCGCGAGTGACGCTGGCCTACCGCGGACAAACGTTGAAACCGAGCGTGAAGTTCTGGCTGCGCCCCGACCTGGAGAACCGGATTGCGGCGGGGGAGATCGCGACCCGATTCGGCACCGAGGTCGTCGAAATCACGCCGGGCCACGTCGTGCTGCGCGACGGGAACGGCACCGTGGAACACGTGCCGGCTGGCCGGGTGTACGCACTGACCGGGTACCATCCTGATTTCGACCTGTTGGCAGCCGTCGGGGTCGGCTGCGACGCCGTCACCGGACGACCCGCGCTGGACAGCGAAACTCTGCAGACCAATGTGCCGGGCATCTACCTCGCCGGCAGCGTCGGTGCTGGCCGCAACATCTCGGAGGTTTTCATCGAGAACGGGCGGTTTGACGGAGAGAAAATTCTCGGCGACGCGGCCAGCCGGCAGCACGCCGAGCGACTTTATGCCGAGTCTCCGCGACCCGTGGGCGAGTAGCCGGGATCCTTGCGCTCGGATGGACGGTGTGCGGGGTCGGCGAGGAGCCGCTCGGTGAACTCGACACGTTCATGCAGCTCGCCGACCTCGGCGCGCAGGGCGTCGAGTTCGTCGAGGATCGACGCCGCGGTACCGGAAGTCACCAGGTGATCACCCTCCGGTTCCCAGCTGCTGACGAGCCGTCCCTCCGCGTCGCGAAACGAGCCCGACCCGACGACGATCACATCGATCAGCCACCAGACCCCGAGCCCGCCGAGAGTGCAGAGCTGGAGGAATGCCGTGCCGGTCTTGCCGACATAAAAACGGTGCGCTCCGAACACGCCCAGGAAGAAGGCGAGCACGAATGCGACCGTGCGGGACCTCGGCGAGGCAAACAGTTCATCGTCCGTCATGCTGCACTCCGACAGTTCACCACGGCGTGAGCGCGCCCGGCAGGATTCGAACCTGCGACCTGCTGGTTAGAAGCCAGCCGCTCTATCCAGCTGAGCTACGGGCGCAATGTCGCGTCGCAGGAATGTAGCAGCGACTAGGCGGGCCGCCGCAGCGTGTCGCGAATTTCCCGCAGCAGGGTGACTTCTTCCTTGGGCGCCGGGGGTGGAGCGGGCGCCTCGGCCGGACGCAGGCGATTCATCATCTTGATCATCTGGAAGATGATGAAGGCAAGGATCAGGAAGTTGAACGCGACGGTGAGGAAGTTGCCGTAGGCGAACGCCGGGACGCCGGCCGCTTTCATGCCCGCGAGCGTGTGGGGTGTGCCGGCGGGCACGTCGCTGAGCGGAATGAAATAGTTGGAGAAATCGAGCCCGCCAAGAAACTTGCCCACAACCGGCATGATGAGGTCGTTGACGACGGAATCCACGATCTTGCCGAACGCGGCGCCGATGATGACGCCGACCGCCAGGTCCATTACGTTCCCCTTGACGGCAAATTCCTTGAATTCGCGCAGCATCGACATGCATCCGCTCCAGCGTTCTGGTGAACCTGCATCAGACGCGGAAATGTACGGAACGGAACGCGATGCTGCCACCACAGTCAGATCCGACGGGTGCCTGCATGCTGCCAGCTGTTCCGTTCCTGATCCTTCTCGCCGGGGGACGCCCAGCGTCTGCGCCGCAGCTGCCCGGCGAAGCAGTCGTCCGCTCGGCGTACAGGATGTACGCCGGGAAATGGTTCAAGACGGCACTCCTGGTGCAACGGCGGACTGCCGAAGGACGCACCGAGACGTGGTACGAGGCCCTCAAGCCGCCCGGGCTCGACCGGATCGACGTGGCGCCGGCGGTCACTGGGCGCGCCCTGCTCTACCGCAATGACTCGCTGTATGAATTCGGCAAGCGCCAGCTTCGCGCGGCCGGCCCCGGTGTCCAGCCCCTGTTTGCGCTGCTGCACGACCTGCATTCCGATCCGCCGGAAAAGACCATCGCCATGCTGAAGCGGTTCGGTTTCGACTTGCACAAGACGCACGAACGCATGTGGGACGGAGAACGGGTGATCGTCGTGGGGGCGGTGGCCGGTGACACCGTCTCGAATCAGTTCTGGCTGGAGAAGAAGCGGATGCTCCTGGTCCGGCTGCTGGAACGAAATGGCGCCGATCCCAGGCGCCCGCTCGACGCCCGGATCACCGGCTACCAGCCCGCCGGCGGCGGCTGGCTCGAGCGCAGCGTGCGGATTTTCGTCGGCGGCCAGCTGGCAGCCGTCTCCGACTACACCAACGTGAGAATCGACGTAACACTCGAACCGGGGCTCTTCCAGCCGACGCCGTACCACCTGCCGCAATGGGTCGGTCCGGGAGAGGACCTGTTCGGCGGGCTGCCCAACGCTCCGGTGCTGGGGGGACACTAGCCGCCGGGACGACGCAGCTTCCTGACAGCTTCGCCCCGTGGCGGCGAGATCACCGGAGGGTCCCGTTCGCGGGACCCTCTGCGCATTCCCGGCCCAGGGCACTTTCGCTCGCGATTGCAGTTCCGGCTCGGCATCACCGTGTGCGTCAAAGTGCCTATTGGGAACGGCAAATCAACCGCAAGTTCGAGTGGATCGGTGTGGTGGTTGGTCGATCCGGGCGTCAACCGGTAAACGCATTGTCCGTCAACTGATCAATCACGCATCGGAGGATTCCATGCGCAGCCGCATTCGATATATCGGCGCCGCCCTGGTTCTCGTGGCCGCCGCCTGCAGTTCTGACAGTTCCACGGGGGGGTCAGGCACCGGGACGGTCGAAATTCGTCTCACCGACGCTCCGAGTGATGATTTCCAGAGCGCGACCATCTTCGTATCGCAGGTGTCATTGCAGCCGGGCGACGCCAACGCCAGCGCCGTCGTTGTCAGCAGCACGAAGGCGTCGTTCGACCTGTTGACCCTGCAGAATGGCGTCACCGCCGAACTGGGACAGAACTCGGTTCCGACCGGGACCTACAGCCAGATCCGGATGATCGTGGATTCCGCGCGGGTCGTGCTGAAGAGCGGCAATACCTTCTCCGACGGATCGACGACGGCGATACTCAAGGTCCCGAGCGGATCCGAGTCGGGACTCAAGATCAACTTCAGTACTCCGATCTCGGTGACCGCAGGCCAGACAGTGCTGCTGGTGGATTTCGATCTATCCCAGAGCTTCGTATTTCAGGGGCCACGCTCGCATCCCAACAGCGTCCTGTTGAAGCCCGTGGTACATGCGACCGCGTTGAACGTGGCGGCGAGCATCAGTGGAACAATCACACCGGCAACGAGTGCGGCCGCCGTGTACGCGATTTCGGGCACGGACACGGTACAGACCACGTTCGCCAATACCACCACCGGCGCGTACGTGCTTTCGGGTCTTCCGCCGGGCACGTACGTCGTGGCTGCCAAGGCAACCGGGTTCCAGGTGTCCGTGAGTGCGTCGACCGTGCTGACCAACGCGGAGAATCTCACCGGGATCGACCTGGTGCTGTTGCCGTAGCGCGGTGGCGCGGGAGGCCTTTCGTCGGGTGACGAAGAGTCCGCAGGTCGGCGTGCAGTGGCACGCCGACCTGTGCTTCTTGTGGCCCGGTTCTGCGGCCTCCGCACCACAGGTCCCCGGCCGGAGCGGCGAACCTGGGCACTGATCTGGGGCCGAAACCACTGATTCGCAAGCACTTACGAGACTGGCGCTCCCCACCCAGGGGTCTGGTGTGGCAAATGCTCTCCTGACGGTCGGTTCCTCGAATCAACACTGACCGTCCGGGAGTCCACATGCGAGTAGTGTCCCTCTGTGCCGCGCTCATGACCCTCGGAGTGTCGATCTCGTCGGCGCAAGTCGCCAACACCGGCACTGGCGGCGGCGGATCCGATCCCAACTGGACGGCCAGCTGGACCGAGCTGCTCGGCGGCTCATCCAACGGATCACTTCCGAACGCGTACATCCCGAGCAGCATTCCCTCGGCGCCGTGGCAACCCAATACCGGCCTGTTCGGGGGCCCGAACTGGATCAGTGCGTGGAGCGATGCGTCCGCGACGGGCTACCGGACTGGAGACAACGCCTCCAACTATGCCTACACGTTTACAACCGACGTGACGGCGAGCGGTCTCTACACCCTCAGTCTTGGCTGGGACAACAAGCTGGTGGGCATCTTTCAGAACGATGTGCTGCTGTTCGGCCCGAGCGACCTCTCCGGGTTCTGTCGCGACGGTGACGGCATCTTCCCGTCCAGCGCCTTCCCGAACTGCACGGACAACGTCAACCTGAATCTCAATGCCGCCTACCCGCTGGTGTTCAAATTGCTCGGGGACGGTACGACCGACGGGCTATACGTCGGTTTCGACGCGGTAGACTTGCCCAAGGACGTGACGCCGGAGCCCGGCACGATGACGTTGCTTGCCACTGGACTGGCTGGATTGGTTGGTGCCGGCATGCGCCGGCGGCGCCTGATCACGAACTGATCAGCCGCCGGGCTGAACTTCCTTCATCGGGGCGCCGGGATTTGAACCCGGGGCCTTCCGCTCCCAAAGCGGACGCGCTACCGGACTGCGCCACGCCCCGTGGCGGCAAATCTATACCAGCAGGCGCAGCAGTGCCGCGACCGCCCGCCCGCGATGTGACACCTCGTGCTTGGCCGACTCACCGGCCTCGCCAAAGGTCTCACCGAGTTCGTCGCTCAGGAAGAGCGGGTCATACCCGAATCCATTGTTGCCGCGCGCGACCCGGGCAATACGACCGGCCACGACGCCGCTCGCCACCAGCTCCGTTCCGTCCGGGCGAGCCAGCACCAGTGCGCATCGATATCGCGCTGTGCGGTCACGGTCCGCAACCTCGTCCAGGACTGCCAGAAGCTTTGCGTTGTTGGCGGCGGTAACCACCCGTTCATCTCCATCAACGCCGGCGAAGCGCTTCGAACGCACGCCCGGAGCTCCGCCGAGGGCATCGACTTCGAGACCGGAGTCATCCGCAAGCGCAGGCAGTCCGGAGCGCGCCGCGAACCACTGTGCCTTGGCACGCGCGTTGGCCTCGAACGTTTCGTGACATTCGAGCTGCTGCTCGACCGCGGATTCGGGAATGTCGAGGTCATCGGGAAAGACAATCCCGGCGCGAACCGCTGCAAGGAGCGTCCGGAATTCCGCCTGCTTGCCGCGATTGCGCGTGGCCACCAGCAAGCGGGTCACGCGCCGATCGCACCCCGCTGCAATGCGAAGAGTTGCCGCAGGCCCGTATCGGCAAGATCGAGCAGGGCATTCAATTCCGCGCGGTCGAACGTCCCGGCCTCGCCAGTGCCCTGCACCTCGACAAAGTTGCCCGACTCGAGCATGACGACGTTCGCGTCGACCTCGGCGTCACGATCCTCGAGATACGCAAGGTCAAGGCGGTTCTCCCCGGCGACCTTCCCGACGGATACCGCAGCGATCAGCTGGCCGAATGCCGAGGGCTGACCGGTGTGCGATGCCAGCCACGCACAGGCGTCGTGCAGCGCCACGCATGCACCGGTAATGCTGGCGCAACGGGTTCCTCCGTCGGCAACCAGGACATCACAGTCCACCTTGATGGTCCACTCCCCGAACGCAAAATCTCGCATCGCCGCACGAAGGGAACGTCCGATCAGCCGCTGGATCTCGTACGTCCGGCCGCCGGGGCCGTGGCGTTCGCGATCGTTCCGTTCCGACGTCGCGCGCGGCAGCATGGCGTATTCGGCCGTGACCCATCCCTGACCACTTCCCTTCTTGAATCGCGGCACGCCCTCTTCGACACTTGCAGTGCAATGCACCAGCGTGCCGCCCATGCGGACCAGGCACGATCCCTCGGCATACGGATTGGCGCGGCGTTCGAGCACGGCGGCGCGCAGGTCGCTATTGCTGCGGCCATCAGGGCGAGGCACGTAAGCGCTCCATGAGTCGGGTGGTCGAAGTTTCGGGAACGAGCGGCACGATCTCGACACGCCCGCCGCGCTGCTGCACCAGGTCGGCGCCGACAATCGTCTCCCGCGTGTAGTCGCCACCCTTTACCAGCACGTCGGGCTGCAGCGCGGCGATCACGTCGATCGGCGTCGGTTGTTCGAAGAGGACCACACAGTCCACGCAGGCGAGCGCCGCGACCAGCCGGGCGCGCTCCGCCTGCGGCACCAATGGCCGGCCAGGCCCCTTGCCGAGGGTTCGCACCGAGGCGTCCGAGTTGACGGCAACCACCAGCGACCCTCCCAGCGACCGCGCGCGCTCGAGCATTGTGACGTGGCCGACGTGCAACAGATCGAAGACGCCGTTGGTGAATACCACGGGTCCGGGTGCGGTGGCGCGCCACGTAATCGCGCTGGGGAGGGTGCGAATATTTTCGGCGCTGGCACCGGGTGCGCTCAGAGGGGCGACTCGGCCGTAGGCTTGTAGTGCAGCAGTTTGAGGCCGAAGATCGGCAGGATCACCCGCTCGACGTATTCGGCGCTGATGGTGATCGTCGCCGGGTGGCCGCCACGCCGAGCGATCACGATGCGCCTGGCTGCGGGCGGCAGCCCGAGCGTATCGGCGCGAGCGACCAGCGTGTTGCGAATGGTGGAGTCCGTCATCGTCGTCGCAAAACGCGCCTCCGTGCGCATTTCGTCACGAAATTGCTGGTACCGCATGTAGGGCGGGAGGAACTTCACGCCCATGTACCCGATGAGCACCAGCAGCACCACCGAGATGAGGCATCCCAATCCGCCGCGCCCGGCGCGGTCCGTCGTCACGTTTACCAGTTTTGATGCACTCCGTCGATAACCTTGTTGACCAGCAGCGCCAGCGCCTTGCGTCTCCCGTCTTCTTCGTGACCGGGTTGATAGTCGCCCTGAACCAACTGGTTCTTGCCATCCCAGAGCGTACGACCGGTCTTCTGCTCGACAACCGTAATGTCGACCGTCAGCTCGACCTGGCGGCGGGTGACGTCGACCTGATTGGCGGCGCCCGTGGTGGTCGGCGTGCCCCGAAAGGAGAGGGGCTGATCCGGATCGTAACGGGTAACCTTCCCGTTCACGATCGCGTCGGCCTGGCTGGGAGCCGCCGCCCGGAGGCCGAGCCGGGATTCCACACCCCGCTTGATCGCCAGCTGCACCAGCTGGGCGAGCGACGGATCGGGGGTGTCGTTGTCAAAGGCGGCGACCGACACGGTCCGGATGCCGGGCGGCAGGCCGCCACCCACAAACCCAAAGCTACAGCCCGCGAGTGACGCCGCGAGCAGGCAACTAGTTATGCGGCGCAAGCCAGGAGTCCCGATCGAAAGGTATCTGTTTGGTGGCCTTGTCGAAGGTAATCTCAAGGCGGGCCTGGGTGGTGAGAACGTCCAGCCGCGACCGGGCGAGATGACCCTCGACGTCGAACACCGTCACGACATGGCCGAGCGGCCTGCCATCCTGCCGTACGTAGGCTTCGAGTATCGTCGTGGCGCCACGTCGGAGTAGGTAGTCCACGCGGTCGGCGCCTCGGGTGTACCGCCATGCCGTCGTCGCGGCATCACGGTGACCCTCGATCACCCAGCTTCCAACCGGCGGCCGCGCCACGCCGACCATCGCCCAGAGCAACGGATAGCTCGGCACGAATTTCTGGACCTGATCCTGCGGCTCCGCCCAGATTGCGGAGTCACCGATCACTCCTGCCGCGCCGGATCCGAAGCCGACGGGGCCGCGAAAGTCGAGCCGGAGCGAGTCCGGGGGGGCGATCAGCACCGCTCCCCTTCCGCCGCTGCCGCCTTCAGCAATCAGGTGCCAGTGAAACCTCAGCGTCAGGTGCCCGGAAGGCGCGGTACTCGCCGCCCACATGCGGGCGTCGGTCACCGGCATGGGAGCGAGCGTCGTCGGCATCGACGCGCTCGGGAACGCCGAGGCGCAGCCCGCCACTGACAGCGCGGCGGCCAGCCGTAGCGCGATCCGAAACACGCCGCTGGGCGTCATCGATGAATTGACCGGATCACGTCGCCCTGCACGATGCGAGTCAGGGTGACAAAGCTGCCGGCAACCTTGCCGAAAATGGCGTACTGCCCGTCGAGGTGGGGCTGTGCGCTGAGATTGATAAACCACTGGCTTCCGCCGGTATCCGGACCCGAAAGGGCCATGCCAAGCATCGGCATCACATACCGTTCACGATTGACCTCGTCGCGGATGGACCAACCGGGGCCGCCATTGCCGGTGCCCGTCGGGTCGCCATCCTGGACGACAAAATTCGGTACGACGCGATGCCATCGACTGCGATCGAAGTAGTGGGCGTCCACCAGCCGCAGGAAATTCGCCACCGTGAGTGGCGCCTCGTGGCCAAGCAACTGGACATCGATCGTGCCACGCCCTTCCACATCGATCGTGACATGCGGGTCGTCGCCGGCGAGCAGCAGGGTGCGGACGATCGAGCGGTAGTCGTCGAGCGTCCGGTGCGTCTCTACCGGCCGGGCATCGCCCCACCGGCGCGCGAGCTCCGGCCAGTTCCGGGCCGCGTCCGCTCGGACCACCGGATCGTCCGGGCGCTGCAGGAATTCGCGGTGGGCGGGGTCGTCGAGCCGGGTCATGAGCGCAGGCTGTCGGCGAATAATCTCATGCATGGTCGCGAGTATGGCGATCCGCGCGTCCGATCCGTGGTCGGCCGCACTCTGGTGCCAGCTGGCGAACAGCAAGTCGAGATCGTCGCCGTCAGCCGCAGCGCGCATGGCGTCGGCGGCGGCGGCGCGCACGCCCTCGTTCGCCGCACGTACCGCCCGGCGCGCCGTGGCTGCGAGTACCGTGTCCCCTGCACCGGTGTGGGTCCTGCGCCGGCTCGCATCGTCGGCTCGCCAGGCCTCCAGTGCCGCCGCTTGGACGCGCGCGTCGGTGTCCGCGAAGCCGGTGCGGAACACTGCCACGTCGGTCGGAGCCACGCCGCCCCATGCCTGCAGCGCGACCATGCGGTCACGAAAGTCGCTGCTGCCTAGCCACGCAGTCGCCCGCCGCGCAAACACGGCGGTGTCGGTGCGTGCAAGTGCCAGCAGTGCAGCGCGGCGAAGCGCCCAGGTGGCGTCGCGCCGGTCAAGTACCGCGTCCAGCGCCCGGGTGGCGACGGCTCCCCGGACTTCGCCCAGGGCCGTGGCCGCTGCAACGCGAACATTGGGATCGGCGTCGGCGAGGAGCTGCACGACCTTCGCCGCGACGGTCGAGTCGTTGAAGGTCGCCAGGGACGCCACCGAGTTGATGCGGACTCCGGGCTGGTCGTCGGTCAGCGCCCGAATGAGTTCCGTGCGCGCGGCGACTGGCGCGATCCCCGCGGTGTCAGCAAACCGCCTGGTGAGCCACTTTGCCGCGGTCTCGCGAATACTGGGCACCGGGTCGCGCATGCCACGAAGCACGGCCGAAGCCGCGCCAGGGATGCGCATGCGACCAAGCGCGTAGATGGTTCTCCAGCGCAGATCGGTGGATGTATCGCTGGCGTAGTGCAGCATCGACTGGGCGGGCATCAGAGCGCCAAGGTGCCAGCCGTCGAGGATGGCATTCGGAATGAAGAGCTGCTGGCGAGCTGACGGCATGTCGGAAGTGCCGGAGAGCACGGCACCGACAACACGCGCTGCGCCTCCGCCGCCAATGCGTGTCAGCGCTGTCGCTGCTTCTCCGACCGCGTCGGCGCTCAGCGAATCGGTGGCGCGCAACCGGGCGGCAATCGCGTCGACCGCGGCCGAGTCTCGCAGCAATCCCAGGGCAAAGAACGCGGTGGCAACGACCGTCATGTCGCGGTCCGAGAGCAGCGAGATCAGGAGGGGCGTGCCGCGACGGTCGGCGATCCGTCCGATGGTGGTCGCCGCGGTCTGCCGGACCACCGGATCGGGGTCGTTCACGGCCCGCGACAGCAGCGCAGGATCGAACTCGCGACGGTCTTCCGCCATGAGCAGCGGAGCCAGGGCCTCGACCTCGGCCGGGTCCTGCGCTGCGAGCGAGCGCACCGGGCCGGCGGATGCAACCAGAAGCGTGAACAGCATGCGTCGCAGCATCAGAGACGTACCGGATCGGGGATCGGCTGCAGCCGGGCAAATACTTCATCGGGAAACCGCGACAGACGCTGGGCCGCGTCGAGGACGAACAGCTCCGTCGACGCGGTGGCGAGCAAGGTGTCGTTCTCGTCGTGCTCGACCGCATAGCCGAACGTGACCCGTCGCGTTTCGGCACTGCGGACCCAGGTGCGCACCCGGATCGGGTCGTCGTATCGGGCGGACCGCCGGTACCGGATCGTGAGCTCCGAGACCATCAACCAGAACCCGGCCGCTTCGAGTTCGCGATACGAAAGCGCGATCCGCCGGAGATGCTCGGTTCGGGCGACGTCGAGCCATACAAGATAGCGGGCGTGATAGACGACCCCCTGCTGGTCGGTTTCCGAGTAGTCCACGCGCCGGCGGGTGGTCGTGATCCGGCCCTCATCGGTTGCTTGCATCTCGGCCATCGTCCACCTTTCGCGCCGTGATCGGTCAACAGCTCGTCGTCGTCGCGGATGCCCACCTGGGAGCAGCGCCTGGCTCCGACGAGGAAGCATTCCTGGGATTCCTTGATGCCGTGCCCACCCTCGGCGATTCGCTGCTGCTGGCCGGCGACATCTACGATTTCTGGTTCACCTACAAGCGGCTGATTCCCCGGCACTGCATCCGGATCACCGCCCGGCTCGTCGAGATGGCGCGCCGGCTGCCGATCCTGATGATCGGCGGGAACCACGACCGCTGGGGTGACACATTCTGGGGACGCGAAACCGGCATTCGCTTCGACCGGCGTGAATTGCGATTCCAGATCGGTACCCGTGACGTGCTGGCCATCCACGGCGACGGACTCCATGAGGAACGGCCAACCGCCGGCATGTTGAACCGGATCCTCGACCGGCCTGCGGTGATTGCCGGGTTCGACCTGCTCCCCGCCACGATCGGCTTCCGGATCGCCAAGCGCCTGGGCCACGACCCGGCGTTCGCCGCGGCGCATCCTGAACTGGTCGAACAGGCCGCCACCCGCCAGGCCCGCTGGGCAGAACGACGGCTGCGTGCCGACCCGTCCATCTCGGCCCTCGTCATGGGACACACCCACCGCGCAGCCCTTTGTCAGGTCGAACCGGGTCGCTGGTATGTGAACCCGGGCGCGTGGCTGGTCGAGCAGCGGTATGCCCTCGTCAATGACTCAGCGATTCGGCTCGCCTCGTTCAGCTGACAATTCGACGGAGGCCGGCTCGACCACCTCCACCGACGCCAGCGGACTGCCCATGAACACCGCACCGACCCGCGCGAACCGCTCGGCATCGTCGGTCGCGATCCAGCGGTGCGCGGACGTGGCGTCCGACGGGGCAGCGAGACCTGCGTCGGCAAGGACCCGGGCGAGTTCCCGCGCCGTTTCGCGAGCACTGTCGATCAACTGGACCGATGGCCCCATGATACGGCCGAGCAGGGGAACCAGCATCGGATAGTGAGTGCAGCCGAGCACCAGCGTGTCGATACCCGCCGCACGGACCGAAGCAAGGTATTCCTCCGCCACCAGCAGCGTCGCGGGATGATCGAACCAGCCTTCCTCGACCAGGGGAACAAAAAGCGGACAGGCCTGCGCCACGATGTGCAGATCGTCGCGGGCGTGCAGCAAGGCGCGCACGTAGGCACCGGATGCCACGGTGCCAGCCGTACCGATGACGCCGACCCGTCCGCTGGTCGTGACGGTCGCTGCCGCCCGGGCACCAGGCTCGATGACGCCGATCACGGGTACGGGAGACCGGGCCCGCAGGTCGTCGAGCGCGTGAGCCGTCGCGGTGTTGCAGGCGACCACCACTGCCTTCACATCCTGGCTGAGCAGCCAATCCAGGATTTCGCGCGAATAACGGCGCACGGTTTCGGGCGACTTCGGGCCGTAGGGCACCCGCGCGGTGTCACCGAGATAGATCGTCGATTCGTGCGGCAGCACGTCGCGAATGGCGCGAGCCACGGTGAGGCCGCCGATTCCCGAGTCGAAGATCCCCACTGGCGCGCTGGACATCAGTGCGGAACTCCGATGGTCACGCCGAACCCGGTGCGGCGCCCGGGCAGCGGCAGTGCCCGCACGCGCAAGTCGGGTGGAAAATCCAGCAGGTGCGCCGACACGTACGCTTCGAGCCCCGAGAAGAGGTGGTTGAACGCCAGGAGGACAATCCAGTCCTGGCGTTCGCCGCGCCGCGATGCCGCGGTAACGGAGTCGGTCCGGTCGAGAAAGCGGAGTTCGGCGCTGGTCTTGAGGACCATGCTGATGGCGAGGCCCTCGAATCCGATGAAGAGGGCTCCGGTCAGCTTGCGGTCGAGGGAGGCCTGGCCCCAGCCGGGAATAGCGAGCGAACGGAAGAAGTAGTTGAGCGGGGCGGGACGCCGCGCCACGGTGTCGCCCACCACGCGCACCGCGGTTGGCGGCTGACGAACACCGCCCTGCGCGGTCGCCGGACGGGCGATGCCCAGCGCCAGGAGCAGCACGGGTAACGTGACTCGCATGCGATAAAGGTACGCGGATCGACGCTGGATCACCGCGCGGCGATGACCTCGATCTCCACCCGGACCCCACGCGGAAGACCGCCGACACCGACTGTGGAGCGGGCCGGACGGTGACTGCCGAAGAACCGGGCGTAGACCTCGTTCATTGCGGCAAACTCCGACATGTCCTGCAGGAAGACGGTGGTCTTGACCACGTCGGCCAAGCCGAGGCCCGCCGCCGCAAGGACGTTCTGCAGGTTCATCATCACCCGCTCCGTCTGCTCGGCAATGCCGCCGGCCACGACCTCCATGGTTGCCGGATCGAGCGCAATCTGGCCCGCAGTGAACAGGAATCCGTTCATCACGATGCCCTGCGAGTACGGGCCAATGGCCTTGGGCGCGTCGGGGGTAGCAATCGTCTGCATGCGATTTCTCAGGTGGAAGGTGACGAGGTCTGGCCTGCCCAGAAAAGATTCAACGCGTTCCCCGTCGTGCTCTCGGCTATCGCCTCGAGCGTGACGCCGCGAATCTCGGCGACCCGGCGGGCGACCTCGATGACAAACGCCGGCTCGTTGCGCTTGCCACGCATCGGCACCGGAGCCAGGTAGGGGGAGTCGGTTTCGATCAACAGCCGGTCATCAGGGACCGCCCGGACGGTGTCAGCCTGCGTCCAGGACTTGAAGGTCACCATGCCGCTGAATGAAAAGAACCATCCATTGGCCAGGCCGGCGTCGCGCAGGGCAGCGCCGCTGGAGAACGAGTGCAGGATGACGCTGGCGGCCGGATGGTCGCGCAGCACGGCGACGACGTCATCATCGGCCTCGCGGGCATGGATCACGACCGGGAGCCGGGCGTCAACCGCCATGCCCACCTGCTCGGCAAAAACCCTGCGCTGGAGGTCGCGGGGTGCTCGGTCGTAGTGATAATCCAGGCCGATCTCGCCGGCAGCCCGTACCAGCGGGTTGACCCACGACCGGCAGATCTGTTCGGAAACCCGGTCGCTCCATGCTCCGGCGTCGTGCGGGTGGCAGCCGGTCGCCACACCCAGAAAGGTCTCGTCGGCGGCCCACGAGAGCGTGGCATCGAGCCGCTCGATCTCGCTCTCAACGACAAGCGCGCGGCCGACCCCGGCCGCGCGCATGCGTTCCACCGCCTGCCACCGATCGGACGTAAAGGCCGGGTCGGTCAGGTGGCAGTGCGTATCGATCAGCACCGGCTCAGGCCGGCTGCGGCTTGCTGCGCGTGCCAGGACCCTTGGCGCCGACCTTGACGGCCCGGCCGTCGACGCCGGGCCATTTCTGCTCGATGATGAGCAGCACCGGTGCGGCAATGAACACCGACGAAAACGTGCCGGTGAACACGCCGAAGAACATCACCAGCGCGAATGGACGGATCACCGGACCGCCGAAGATGGTGAGCGCGGTCAGGGTGGCCAGCACGGTGGTGTGGGTCAGCACCGAACGGGGCAGCGTCTCGTTGATCGACCGGTTGAGCACCTCGACCAGATGGTCGCGACGGTTCTTGCGCAGATTCTCGCGGACGCGATCGAAGATCACGATCGTGTCGTTGAGCGAGTATCCCACCATCGACAAC
>Ga0070711_100001033_pt1 | contig 14806 bp, 11 predicted proteins | sample LARL53metaG_FD_65452 | JGI IMG/M metagenome (GOLD analysis project Ga0070711, IMG submission 65452) | Corn, switchgrass and miscanthus rhizosphere microbial communities from Kellogg Biological Station, Michigan, USA - LAR L5-3 metaG | ecosystem: Host-associated > Plants > Roots > Rhizosphere ... | reverse complement strand
GCTGGTCAGAGCCACTATCACCTAGGTAGCTACCCCTAAGATCACGGGGCGCACTAGTGCCCTGAGCTGCACATTCACCGTGTTCGCCCAGCTCAGAGCGCGTGTCCACCAGGCACGCGCGTAGTAGTAACCACGCGCGCACGTACACACGTTCAATCCCCCCTCGTGTGGGCCTTCTCTACCAATCCTATAGGGCTTGGACAGCAGTGGTCTAAACCAATTGGTCACATTGTCTAGACCAATTGCATATGTGGTCTAGACCTGCATGTCTAGTACCATCCCAACACGTCAACAAACACGTGTCATACGCATGACAACGGCCTAACAATGGCTTGACATGTGCCACATACACAGCGGATGCCAACCTGTTGACGCCTGCACATGTGAACACTCGCTAACTCAAGGGGTTGATCGAGTAATAGATCATCGTGGCTGTGGGACTTACATGTCAACCGGCTGATGTTAAACCATTGACGGTGCTGTGCTGTGCAGCACACCTCAAAAATTTTCCCAAACAAAACTAGGTCGGTGTCCTACTGTGTCCGGGTCTGTATGGATCTTACTGTAACAGTTTGGTAAAGATTTTGGAACATGGCGTGCAAGGGGTCCGTGCACATGGGCTATATATAATGAAGGGGTTTTTATAGAACTCGTTCGGAACCTGTTAAGGTTCCTTACTCGAATGACTCCCCCAAGGGGGATAGCCCTGTCCTCCTAACGGAGGTACTTTATCCCGTGGAAGTCAGGCTCCGGAGCGGAGCTCCAGAGCTTCCAGCAAGGGGGGTATGGGGGGAATGCAAGGACCCCCAAGGGGTACTAATATAACTGGAGATCATATTGCCTAGGATTTTGACCACCCGGGACAAGCAAGATATCGTTTTGCAGAAGCTCAATATGGGCTGGTCTATTGCCATGGCGTGTGAGGCTGCCGGTATTTCCGAGAACACCTACGAGTACTGGAAGAGCGGTTCCAAGGGAGCCGGTGGCTCCTACAACGCCAGACAGTTCACCGTGGAAGTAGAGCGCATCCGTGTAAAGCAGGCGGGTGGGCGCCCTACTGAGGTACCCGAGTTCGAAGAGTTCTCTGCTGTGTACATGGGCAACCGTTTGTTTGACCATCACCACCAGTGGCTAGACTTGCTTGAGGGCCGTGAGCCCCGCAACCTTCATCCGGCCCAGCACTACGTGCCAGGCCACAACAACCTACTACTTATTAACACGCCACCTCACCATGCAAAGAGTGAGTTGTTTTGTCAGAACTACGTGACATGGCGAATCGTCCAGGATCCGAACATCCGCATCCTTCTGGTGTCTGCCTCGGCAGACCGTGCGAAGAAGAACCTGGACGGTATTAAGAACAGACTCGACAAGGACATCATGGCCTACTCGGATCTCAAGCGGGACTTCGCTCCCGCTGAGGGATTCAACGGCAATGGTGCCAAGTGGACGTCTGACATGATTTTGATCAACCCGGATCTGAGAGACCGCAATACCTCCGGTCACCCTACGGTGCAGGCTCTCGGTATCCGCAAGAAGATTTATGGTGCGCGTGCTGACCTCATCATCCTTGATGACTGCTGCGACCTTGACAACGCACATGAGTACCAGAAGCAGATCGAGTGGATTCAGGCGATTATCAACTCCCGCCTTGAGCCGGGAACCGGCAAGCTAATCATCGTTGGGACCCGCCTGGCCGCTCAGGATCTCTACTCCGAGATCATGAAGCCCGAATGGTATGTATCCGGTGAGTCACCGTGGACGTACCTTTCCCAGCCCGCTGTGCTGGAGATGAAGGATGACCCCAAGGATTGGGTGACTCTCTGGCCCAAGACGAACGTCAAGCCTGGCGGCTTGGTGAACGTAGAGCCGGATGAGAACGGCTTCTATCCTATGTGGGATGGTCCCATGCTCGCTGAGAAGCGCAACAACATGTCCGCAGAGATGTGGGCTCGCGTGTACCAGCAGCAGCAGATTTCCCAGCACACTACGTTCACACAGAGTGAGATTGACGGGTGCACTAATGGACTCCGCTTCGCAGGTCCCATGGTGGCAGGGCAGCGTGGCCATCGCCCAGAGGGCATGGCGGGTTTGTATGTTGTCGCTGGCCTTGATCCTGCTGCCACTAACTTCACTGCTATGGTGGTTGTCGGAGCTGATCTATCGACGGGTCGAAGATATGTACTTGACGTATGGAACCAGCACGGCGCCCTCCCGGCGCAGACAAGCGCGGTGATGAAGGAATGGACAAGACGCTATGGCGTCGCCGAGTGGCGAATCGAAACGAACGCCTACCAGCAGTCGATTCTCCAGGACGAGGATCTTCGCTCATGGATGTCAGCGCGTGGCGTGAGGATGTCCTCGCACACAACTGGCCGCAACAAGTGGGACGCCCAGTGGGGCGTCGCTACTATGGCAAACTTGTTCAAGGGCTACGAGCAAGGCTGGGCCGCAATCGAGCTACCGTCTCGCAGAGGCCACAGTGGAGTCCAGTCCCTTGTGGAACAGTTGGTTGCCTGGTACCCTACTCCGTCCATGACCAAGGCTCCTGTCCAAGACTGCGTGATGGCGTTGTGGTTCGCGGAGATCCGCTGTCGCGAACTCCTGGATCAAACGGAGTCTTCGACGCACTGGGACGACGGATTGACATCACCTCGTGACCGCGAGGAACAGGTAGTAATTAATATTGACTGGTACACCGCATCTCAGGGCGGCTTCGTAGAAGCCCCTGTCCGTGAAGACCCGGTGGTTAACAATGCCCGCTGGTGGGAGTGGTAGTGGCTGATATCGTAACCATTGCGAAGAAGGTGAAGAGCCTCCGTGATCGCAATTACCCAAGAGACCTGCGCATGTCGCAGGTACGCGCGGTCCGAGCTTCCGAGCTAGACCGCGTTGCTCCCGGCCTTCTGGCCGACGACTTCCCCAAGCCGATCGTGAGCAACATCATTAACGTCGCGGCACAGTACTCCGCAGAGCAGATCGGTATCATCCCGACTGTCTCCTGCACCACAGGAGTAATGGTCTCCGACCGTGAGAAGAAGTACGCGATGCGCAGAACGCTCATCGCTCACAACTACATCGACAACAGCCGCATTAAGATCAATATGGTCGAGGCGGCTGACTGGCTGAACACCTATGCGTTCCTGCCACTTATCCTAGAGCCTCACTTCGGTGATGCCTATGCGCCAGCCGGACCAAGACTGAGATTCGAGAACCCGCTAGGGTCCTACTACGATCTTGACGTCTATGGCCGCTGCCGCTGTTTTGCCAAGGTATACGATTCGGACATTGACTCCTTGTCAGTGAAGTTTCCACATCTCGCTTCTGCACTTAGAGCAGGAGCTCCGTCTGAGTCCAACACCAAGATCGAGATGATCACGTACTACGATGACAATGAAATTGTCACGTACCTACCATCACGTGAGAACCTGGTCGTTGCCCGTATCGCTAACAAGTTCGGGCGCTGTCCTGTGTTCGTCGCTGAGGCTCCGAAGTTTGACGAAGAGTCACGCGGAGCGTATGATGACGTGATCTGGATTCAGATCGCCCGTGCCGTGTTCGCACAGTACGGTATGGCAGCAGCTAAGAAGAGCGTCAATGCTCCTCTTATCATCCCTCCGGATGTCAACAGTATCTCCTTCGGTCGAGACCGTGTGATCCGTACCGCCATGGGCGAGAAGATCCATTACGCGGCAATGGAGATGAGCCCCGCTGCATGGCAGCAGGGAGAGCTCCTTAACCAGGACGCCACTGTTGGTGCCCGATTCCCAGAGGGCGCAACAGGAAAGTCCCCCGGCTCTATCGTTACCGGTCGCGGTATGGAAGAGCTCATGGGTACGATTGACAGCAAGGTGCGCACCTACCAGATCATCCTAGGAGATCTCCTACGCAGAGCTATCGGCTCTGCCTTCGAGATGGACGAGAAGTTCTGGCCCAACAAGATGCGCTTCCTACGCGTACAGGTGAATGGACAGACCTTTGAAGAGTCTTATATCCCGAGTCGCGACATCAAGGGTATTTACCAGGTTGACGTTACCTATGGTATGGCTGCTGGTATGGACCCCAATCGTGCTCTTGTCTTTCTTCTACAGGCCCGTGGCGACAAGCTCATCTCTAGGGACTATGCTCTTCGTCAGCTCCCCTTCGATGTTAATGTTGATCAGGTCATGGAGCAGATCGATACGGAAGAGCTTACGGATGCTCTCAAGCAGATGATGGCTCAGTACGCCATGTCGATCCCGATGATGGCAGCACAGGGAGCGGATGTAACAGACGCAGTAACCAAGTTCGCTAAGGTTATGGATGCCCGCGAGAGCGGCATCCCGCTACACAAGGCGATCTTGAAGGAGTTCACTGCACAGGCTCCACAGGGGCCACCAGGAGCCGATCAGGGCCAGCCAGGTATGGCGGGGCCAGGCGGACCTCCGGGAGCGCCACCGGGCGCCCCAGGCCAGATGCCGATGCCACAGGGCGGCGGCGGACAGCCAGACATCATGCAAATGCTCGCGGGCCTCTCCGGTGGCAGTGGGCAACCGAATATGACCGCTAATGTGAAGAGGCAGATCCCAAGTGGGTAATCTAGTTGCTGTCGATCATTTGATCAAGGCCCTGAAGGCCGAGGGGATCAACCCCGACACTGATAAGTTCAAGAGAGCACTGCGCCGTGCGTCCAACCCTGGCGGCTGTGCAGACTGTGGTGCCAACACGCGCATCGCTATCCCTGTAGACCCAGAGGACCCCGAGGGTCCACACAAGACCGCGTGCTGCGGAAAGAAGGCATTCTAATGGCTACACCAGGTGGTCGTCAGTGGTCCGTACCGGACTTCAGTGACGCAAATCCTCCGACCCCACCCAAGCAGGGTGACAAGGGTCCAGTTTACTACACCTACCCAGACACCTTCGAGTCTGGCTCTGTACCCGCGAACACGGGCGCGATTGAGTCTAACTGGATGGGTCTCATTGACAGCGATGGCCTAGACGGCACTACGCTGGACTTCTCTGCTATGGCCGGAGGCACTGGTGTCTCCAATGGCTGGGGTGGGGAGAACATCCGTGGATTCCGCTCTACTCCCGTAGGCGGATCGTACAACCCTGGTCAGGGCTCGAAGCCCGGTGACCCAGGGACCGAGTATTCCAACGCGAGTTACCGAGGCTAATGTGTTTGACAACGACGAGGACTTTGAGGAAGAGAAGCCTGCTGGACCGCTCAACAAGAGTACCCATCGGTGGCTATTTGTAGCAGCCTTCCTTGAGGTCTTCGTTGACGTCTGCATGGCCTTTCACAAGCTTTTCTCTGTGGGCCGCGATGCAGCCCTACAGAAGTATCGTTTTGACAACGAGCGCCAGAAGTTCATGACTCAGGCGACTCAGGAGATCGAGAGACTAGTATCAGGAGAGTATGATGCCACCACCATCGAAGCCCGCAGCCGTATCGGGTCCCGGCCCGATGAGCAGACGGACTGATGGGGGACCAGCACAAGCCCTCATGGACCTTCCAGACGCTAGATACGGAGAGAACAGCCAGTTCCAGTCTCTCCAGCAGGGAGCCTCGCTCAGCGCGTCTCCTAGTCCTACAGGTCAGGGCTCTCCCGTTGACAGCCTACCTCCGAATCCAGCAGCAAATTCAGTCGTTCCATTCAGTGCTCCTTCAGGTAGACCTGATGAGCCTGTTACTAGCGGAGCGAGTCTTGGCGCTGGGCCTGACACTAGTGCGCTTGGTATTCAGCCGGGCCAAGTAGACCAGCAGGATGCAAGTAAGATCGCTAAGAGCCTGCCTATCCTAGAGATGCTGGCTAACCAGCCAGATGCTCTTCCGAGCACCCGGCTTATGGTCAACCTTTTGAAGGCAGGATCAGGATGACATCATGGGCAGCCCCAGTAAACGTTATGGGTAACGTGCTGGATAATCTACAGCAGAACCCCCAGGTAGCACAGATGATGCTTGGCCTTGGGCCTGCCTATGATATTATGAAGAACGTACCCATCGATCTTCTGGCAAACATTCCACATTACGAGAGCGAGGTAGACGGCCACAATGGCAAGTCCCCAGCTAGACCAAATGAACCCACTGGCAATGCCCCAGGACAGCCAGGTATCGGGTCCATCTAGCGCGCCCTCGTTTCCGGGCGCGATGCCCGCAAACCGTACCGACGCACAGATGCAGCTATCACAGATCGCTGCTGCACAGCAGCAGGCTGATCAGACTGCTAACCCACCGGACCAGTCGTCCGGAGATAGCGGTCATGGCTGGTCTCTAACCAATCCGTTCCAGGACATCGGCCAGATCTGGCACGATGTGGAGACCCACACGGTGTCTCCTGCTTTCCATGCAGCGCGTTGGGCGTACACCAATCTGGTGTCCCGCCCAGTGTCTACTGTATTTCTGTACAACGCGCAGATGCCCTTCGGTGGCTCTCCACTCCCCTTCAGTGGGAGTCAGTGGAAGACTGCATGGGATGAGTCTGCTCACATCTCTCCGGGGCAGGCTCTAGTCATCGCAGAGAACAACAGCCCAATTGAGCAGCGCCTAACTAAGCCAGGCGACCTGCCAGCCTCCGCTGTTGCTCCTGGCCAGCGGTTCATTGATCCATCTGATCAGAATCAGATCGATGCAGTGTTCCGTCACAACAACACTCGCCTACACGCGGGTGTAAGCTTCCAGTCTGGTTTGGCTGACGCCCTTCTAGGGTGGTACGCAGATCCTACTTCTAAGCTGACCAAGGGAACCAAGCTTCTGAAGGACATCAAGGATGTCCCGATCTCTCGTGCAGATAATGCAGAGCAGGCGGCCCAGAAGCTAGCGTCTCCTAGAAGCCAGGCTTTTGATCAGTGGGCTGTAGGCAAGCCTATCAGTGTGCTCGCTGAGCACCCTCTGGTTAAGGGAACCTTTGGTCGTGCCAACCCGTATGCAAACAAGTTTGCTGCGCTGCTGGCAGGCGCCAAGGATGCTGACGAGGTCAATCTGATCCGCAAGATTGCTTACGATCTCGACCCAGAGATTCCACCTTCGTTGACTCAGGGTGGTCGTGATGCAGCGGGAACCACTGCGTCTTCCAGTGCAGCTTTTGACAAGCTGGCACAGAAGTCCGTAGATACGGCTATCCAGGCAAGCAATATGTTCGCACCTCTTGAGGTGAGTGCTAAGTGGGCAACTACCACAATGAGTGACGAAGAGAAGTCTGCATGGCTTCAGTCTGTTTCTCGTGTGAAGGCGCTAGCTGCACAGGAGATGCTGAACCTGAACCCAGATGATGTTCAGGCTCTTATGAAGCTCCGTGGAAGCGGTTTGTCCAACACTGCCACTACTGCTCTGACTAACAAGCTAGCAGAGCTACGTGGAACTCTCAAGTATACCAATACTCACGAGAGTGACATCATTACGACTATCCGCAAGTCGTACTTCAACCTACCTGTGCGCATCTACCAGGGATTGGTCGATAGGCCGCCTGGGATGATCAACCACAACGAGGATGATGGTATCGTATCGGCGCGATCTTGGCTGAACAAGTCCAACGTGCTGACTGCGGATCAGAAGGTGGATTATATCCAGCGCTACGCCAATGCCACTCCGGCACAGCGACAGCATGTCTGGAGAGACATCGAGAACGATGTCTACAAGAACGTAGGGGACAACTACGGTATCCCTGAGAACACCATGAAGCGCATCCTGACTACTACGCGCACCAGAACGCAGAATTATATTCAGCTTGCCCAGAGCAAGGCGTTCGGTGGAGTAAAGATTGGTGATGATGAGCACGCAGTACTTCCGTCCACGGACGACGAAGTAGTTCTCCACCCACAGTATCTAGCTCAGCTAGAGCGTGGTGCAGTGCCTCAGGCAAACCTGAAGGACCTGGAGAATGCCCTTGAGGCCATGAACCGCAACGGCGCCCTTGGCGCTGTTCGTAACGGTACCGCTCGCAAGTGGGATACGATGAAGTATCTCCTTGAGGAGGTCTATGGTGTGTGGAAGCCAGCCACTCTGCTGACTGGTCACCGCGCGTTCAACCACATTGGTGACGATGCCCTACGCTCCGCTTCAAGACTAGGTGCACTTACTACCGTCAGCAACCTTGCTGAGGGTACTTACAACTTTGTACGTAACACTTATAACCGTATCAGCAGAGATGCTATCGTGGGCAATCTAACGAGCAAGCACCAGATTGTCATGGGCGAGGCTAAGGCTGAATGGGACGGGCTGAAGGCCCGTGCTGCACGAGAGAAGCAGCTAAAGGTTCCCAAGGCTTGGCGCACTGATCCTAAGGATATCAAGGCCGCTAAGGACGCCTACATGGGACTCAGGGACATGGAGTTCGACTTCATCCCCGAGCACCACAAGCTAGGTGAAGGAACTTTCGACATTGCAGGTAGCCGTCTCAAGTATACTGAGATGTATGGTGGGCCTAACGCGGACTACCAGCGATACATCAATTCGGCGCATCCTACTTGGAATGCAACTGTCGGTGAAACCGCCCAGCGGCTTCACGACACTGGTACAGCAATACGCTCTGGTAACTATGGCACTATCGACCCTACTGACGTGGCCGTCCACACGCGAGCGTATATTCACTACGTTCGTGATATGATCATGTCCGACCCTGTCGGACGTCAGATCGTACAGGGACGTGATCTAACTGATGTGGCACGTTGGATGACCAACACGCCAGAGGGCCAGGCACACATGAGGGCCCTTCACATTGGAGATGCAGATCGACATGTGTCTGAGATTGCCTCCGAAGTGCGCCAGTTGCTTCCAACTGATGAGATGCGTGATGCGGCCATTAAGGGCCGCTTCAGCGCCAAGGTGATTCAGAAGGCTATGCCAAGCACTAGCATGAGACCATCCGTACCGGGTGCTCTTGGCCAGAGCTTGCACAAGCCTGACACCATTGCAGGCTGGATCAAGGACAGTGTGGATCGATTCATGCACTGGACTGGAACCCTGCCTGATGACGCTCTTGTGCGTCATCCGTTTGCTAACGAGATGTACAAGCACCGTCTTACGGATTCTGTTCAGCGCTTCATTGCCACGCGAGGTCGTGACATTACCCCGGAAGAGCTGGCAGCTCTCCAGGAAGGTGCCATGCGCGGTGCAAGGAAGGACTTGCAGAACACTCTGTACGATGTGTCGCGATTCAATGATGCCGGACACACTCTTAGGTTCGTGAGTCCTTTCTTCAACGCGTGGTTCAACGCAATGAGCTCGTGGTCACACTTGTTCATTGAGAACCCGTCTCTGTTGAGCCGAGGATACCAGGCTAAGCGAGCTCTATGGAACTCGCCTCTTGCTGTGGATACAACCACGGGTCAGAAGGCAAACATTGACACACCGTGGGAGAACACTGCGTTTGTTATGCACCTGCCAAAGGGATTGGCTGGTCACCTTGGTGGCCTGTCCACCATTCCGATCGATGCCAAGACTCTGATCTCGCCTACGTATGTAGATGCTATCGGAAACCCTGGCTTTGGTCCTGTGGTGGCTGTACCAGCCAATGCAATCGTCAAGGACCACCCGTCCTTGATGAATGACTCTGTGGTACGTGCCATGCTCAATGAGCAGGTTGACCAGAACAGCATCTCTCAGGTGCTGCCGTCTGGTATGCGCGATATCTCTACGATCAGCCAGATCCTTCTAGGATCTCCTGATACTAGTCGTCAGTATGCAAACACTGTATGGTCCGTCTACCAGGAGCAGATGTATGACTATCTCAACGGCAAGCGCAGCGAAAAGCCTAACTGGTCGGATGTCGAGAGCCAGGCTAAGTATCTCACTGTGGTGGATCTCGTTGCGAACCGGCTAATGCCGCTGGGCTTCAAGCCCGCGCCAACGCATGCGAACCTCATTGAGGAGTACCATGCAATGCTGGATAAGGACCCTAAGAACGCCCGTCAGGACTTTTACAACAAGTACGGTCCGGCAGGAATGGTCTTCACCCAGTCGCTATCCACTGATCCAACCGGTATCCCGGCTACGGTGGGAGCAGCACAGATGGTCAACAAGTACAGCAGCATCCTCAAGGAATACCCTGAGCTTGGTGCTGTGATTGTCGGTCCCAACGGGAACGGTGCTTATGACCAGATGGCTTATGACTGGCAGGTAGCCAAGGGTCTTCGCAAGCAGCTCAGCCCGCAGGATGCCGCTAAGCAGGCAGCCGTTAACACGGGATGGGCCCAGTATGGCCAGGTACATGCTGCGGCTATGGCGCAGCTACAGCAGCGTCAGCTCAACTCGCTCAACGATCCACGTGCCAAGGACATCAAGGCTATGGTGACGAACTTCGTCGCCCGTCTTGGCGACTCACAGGATCCGCTGTACAACCCAGACTGGTACACGAACTATGGTTCATACAACCAGAACGCGTATCAGCAGCGAATGAGTGATCTGTTGCGGATCTCTATGGATCCGAGACTGCTGGGCAACGCGGCTAGAAGCGATATGAAGTCGCTTGCAGCCTACGCTCAGGAGAGGGACAATGCCTACGCGCTTCTACAGAAGCGTGCTAACAAGTCCATTAACGCTGCTACAAACCAGGACATCGCCAAGGAACTTGACGACTGGATTGGCAACCGTATGCAGATCGATACCAAGTTCGGTCCGCTGTATGAGCGCTACCTATCCAAGGACGATTTTAAGGAACCGATCTAATGCCCCCAAAGAAGAAGCAGGGTTCGAACAACCCACCTCCGGTGCCACGAGCACAGGGAAATGCGGCTGCTACTAACCCGAATCCTGCCGATCCGGGGAATCAGAACGCTCCTGACACTACGGCAACCGCGCCGGTTGCTGGTTATACTCCACCAGGGAATGGTTCCGATTACGGAACCATCTCTGTGACCGCTGGCAACGTGACACAGTCCGTTGCTATTGGTCTTAATGTTGATCCTCAGCAGCACGTGATGGTCAAGACTGGCTTCCAGGGCCAGGGCCAGTCACGTGTTGGTGGGGACGAACAGCCAGTTTTCACTACCGTACAGGCGATGATTAACTCCATCTCCTCTTGGTATGATAACGCAACCCGTCGCCAGCAGTACATCAATCAGATGTACGAGGCTGGTCTTCTCTCCAGCAAGAAGAGTCCAAGCACCACTGATGTGATCAAGGCTTGGTCCCTACTTGTACAGGAAGCCTCTATTAGAGGCAACGTTTCTCCTGACGACCTTCTGTCACAAGCAGCTAAGGGCGGATGGAACGCGCTGAGTCCGAATCTGACGACCGCAGACTTCGGTGGCAGCGGCTCTACGGGTAACCCTAACAACGTTCCGGACAGCAGCACCACAACGTCTGAAACGGTCTACAAGTCGTATCTTGATCCTGCAACCATCATGGGCGCACTAGCCGACAGTATGTATCGTTTGGTTGGTCGAAACCCTACGCCTGAGGAGTACAACGCATTCCTCCAGACGGTATATGGGTACCAGAATGAGGTTAACACCGGCAAGGAGGAGAGTACTACGAACTCTCCCTCCAATAAGATCACGTACGATCCTACTACCGGACAGCCGGTGAGTCCACAAGGGACTTCAGATGACGGGTCCATCGACCCTACTAAGACGACAAGTATCGTCTCTCAGCGCAGTATTGGCACTAGGGGTCTCGAATTCCTTGCCGGTCAAGCCGCTCTCTCCAACCCTGATGAACCAAACTATCAGGCAGCAACTACCTACTTCAACGCCTTCATCAAGGCCCTGTCGGGTCCTGCCTCCGGAATGCAGTCCAGCGGCCCTACGACTACCGTCCCATAATACGGTAGTGGTGCTGAAGGCACACGAAACTACAAGACCAAAGGAGCCCCCTCATATGGTTTCCACTGCACCCCCATCGCCGGGACGCACCGGGGCTATCTCTGGCCGCATGATCCTGAACTGGTTGAAGGATAACTATCTCGGTGTTCCGTACGCCTGGGGAGGCACCAGCAAGGCTGGTGTTGATTGCTCCGGCCTTATGTGGTTGGCGGCGCGTAACTTTGGAATCAACATTCCCCGCACCAGTAACGCCCAGCTCGCTGCTCTCAAGCACATCGCTATTGGGGAGGCTCAGATCGGAGATCTCGTTTTCTTCGACTCCGACCACAATGGCCAGTCCGACCACGTCGGAATGTACGCAGGCAACGGAATGGTACTGGTGGCAGACCACACTGGAACTAACGTCCGTATTGTATCCGTTTCAACTGAAGCCCGAATCACGGGCGTTGGTCGAATGGCTGGAGTACTGAATGAGAACAACTGGGATGGTGGTCTCCTAAAAGCAGGTAGGTCCGGAGGGCTCAACATCGGGGGGCTCTCGCTAGACTCTCTGGTGCCTTCGGCCCGCCCTACCCTAGATCTATTCGGCCCTCTGGGTCTACAGTCACCGAACGCTAAGTCTCTTAATGAGAACTACGGCTTGTCCGCAGCGTTCCTTGAGAGTGACCCAGAGCTAGCCAACCTTTACAGTCAGGCTGTAGCTAACACCTGGTCTACCGACCAGTTCCAGGCTGCACTCATGGCCACCAACTGGTGGGCCAACAACAGTGACACCGCCCGTAAGATGATTGCTCTGAAGCAGACTGATCCTGCCACCTACAACAAGCAGGTGAAGGAGAAGCAGGTAGAGCTCACTGATCTTGCTAGCAAGATGGGTGTTCACATGTCTGCGGAGTCTATGAACACGCTAGCACAGCTAGCGCTGACTACCAACATGAACAATGCTCAGGTTGACGGCTATCTCAGCAAGTACCTTCAGCTAAACCAGCAGGGACACTTCCTTGGCTACGCCGGGCAGGTGGAGCTTGGGATTCGCGAGTACGCCCGAGACATGGGAGTTCCCATCACTGATGACTATGTCAACTCGGCAGTAAAGAGCATCATCGCAGGGTCGGACTCTCTACAGGCTAGAAGAGCCCATATCCAGACCATTGCGGAGAATGCTTTCCCGCAGTATGCGGATCAGATCAAGAATGGGGTTACGGTCGGCGAGATCGCCGCTCCGTACCTAGCAGCGCAGAGCAAGCTGTGGGAGATCGATCCGAACAAGCTAGACTTGTTCGATCCTACGCTACGCAGTGCCCTCACCAAGGTTCACACCACTAATGAGAGCAAGCCAGGCGAGCCACAGATTGTGCCTCTATACGATTTTGAGCAGCAGCTACGTCAGGACCCGAGATGGCTGAAGACGAACAATGCCCGAGAGAGTATGAGCCAGACCGCAGGTCAGGTTCTATCGGACATGGGTCTGATCTCTACCACCGTGGGAGCTGCACCGCAGACTACCCCGGACGCCGTTACACAGGACTCCCGCGCTGGATTCGGTGGCCTGAGCGGTATGACCAACTATCCGACCCTACAGGGCCAGAACTACCAGAATCCAGGGAGACCGCCTCAGGCGGCCGACCTAGCCCAGTCTAATGCGAACCAGGTGATCTAATGGCGCTAATTCCGTCGCAGTATCAGAACATGGTCGTTAAGGCTGCGCAGGAGCTAGACGTGCCTGTGGCTGTGGTTGCGGCCATGGCCCAGGCGTACAATAACTGGCAGTTTGATGGTGATCCTCAGGACTGGTTTGACAACCTAGTTCCTGTTATGAAGGCACTGCTACAGCAGTCTGGTGGCAACATCTACCTAGCACTGGTATCCTTCGGAGGACCTGAAGGGTCCGCCCAAGCGACTGCCTACGCCAATAAGATCGTGTCACTGAGTCAGCTAGCCCCAGCACAATACCAGGTCACTGACAACAACGGGATCAGCCCGTTCAACAGCAACGTATCAAGCTATATGGCTGACAATCAGCCTGTGCTGAGTATCGACGCTCTCAAGGCTGAGTATCCACTAGTGGCTGCCCTGGTCAGCTCGGTACCCGAGCTTGAGGACAAGTACAAGCAGGCAGTCGAAAACCAGTGGTCCACGGACCAGTTCATTGCGGCAGTACAGAACACTACGTGGTGGGCTACGCACAGTGACACTGCGCGTCAGGTATTCGCTCTTATGAAGACTGACCCGGCTACGTACACGCAGAACGTGAACAACCTGTTCGCCAATGTTCAGATGATGGCCTCACAGCTTGGTGCGACTCTTACACAGGCTCAGCTACACCAGTTCGCTGTGGATGCCCTCTTCGGAGGATACGATCAGAACCAGGCGATGCTGAACCAGAAGTTTGCTGAATTCGTTAAGCCGGTGTCCGGTAATCACTTCGGTGGTCAGGCAGGATCCTACGAGGATCAGATCAGACAGGCTATGCGTGACATGGGCGTGTTCATGCCTGAGGCTCAGCTAGACACACAGATCAAGCAGATCATCGGCGGGCAGAGTAGCGTACAGAGCGTACTGGCTCAGCTACGCACACAGGCAGCTAGTATGTATCCGGCCTACTCAAGCCAGATCAACAGTGGCATGAATGTCTCTGACATTGCCAGCCCGTATATCGGAAGGGCTCAGCAGCTCCTAGAAATGGGACCTGGTGCGATGAATATCCAGAGCCCGCTTGTAAAGCAGGCGCTACAGTACACGCTTGATGGCAAGCCTACGGCTATGCCAATGTACGACTTTGAAAATGCAGTACGTAAGGATCCCAGGTGGTTGCAGACTGACAACGCCCAGGACTCGTTCATGGCCAACGCCCACAGGGTGTTGCAGGACTTCGGCTTCGCCTACTAGGAGAATAGATGGCTGTACAAAATTCAGGCGCTATCCTCCGTGATAGGGGCGGTGCCGGTGGTATCACCAGACCACCACCGGGTAGTCTACCGTGGTTGCCAGTCCAGAAGATTGACGCGAGTGGTGTACTGGAGAAGGAACTCTCTGGTATGCCTGGTTCAGAGAGAGACGCATACGC
>Ga0070711_100001031_pt1 | contig 14816 bp, 13 predicted proteins | sample LARL53metaG_FD_65452 | JGI IMG/M metagenome (GOLD analysis project Ga0070711, IMG submission 65452) | Corn, switchgrass and miscanthus rhizosphere microbial communities from Kellogg Biological Station, Michigan, USA - LAR L5-3 metaG | ecosystem: Host-associated > Plants > Roots > Rhizosphere ... | reverse complement strand
GTGAACCACACCGACGCGGTGTCGACGGCACCTCGGGGACTGGGCGTGGCATAAGGGTTCTGCCACATCGACCCTTGGCCGGAAAATTGTTGGCTGATCTCATTGGCGTCGGCCAGCATCGACTGCGAGAGCAGCCATGACACGTAGGCCGTGTTGTCCCCGGTTGCCGGCCCGTCCTGTGCGACCGAGCGGCGAGTGAATGGTGCCTTGACGCGGGGTCGGAACCGCAGCGCCCCCGGACGCGCAGGGTGAAGATGCTCGTCGAAGGTGATCTCGGTCGGCTCATTGCCCTGATCGTCGGGTTCCACCTCTGCCGGTTGAGACATGTATCCGTCCACCCTTTAACGCGAGTCGATCGTGTTGCCAGTATTGCCATGCTTCCGACGATCCAAAACGAAGCATCCACCACCGGCATTTGACGTTCCTTCGCCGACCACCCTACGGAGCAGCGAGTGGTGGTGCGCCACCGCGCATCGCACTCGTCTCGGTTCGGGTGGGCTGTCCACTTGACGAACGACACTCAACCCACCACATTCAATTTTGACTAATTGTCGACAGTAGATCAATTAATAGATGATTTCGGCGGGAATCCGCCGACACCTTGCAGAAAGAGAGCGCATCCATGGGCACCCTGCTCGCAGGAAAGACGGTCATCATCACCGGCGCCGGCCGCGGAACCGGACTGGCGACCGCACTACACCTGCACGACGAAGACGCTCAAGTAGTGGCCACCGTCCGGTCGCCCGAGCACCTGACGCAGCTCAAAGTCGACGACGACCGTCTGATCGGTCGCGTCGTCGACGTCACCGACGAGACCCAGGTCAAGGACTTGATCAGCTTCACGGTGGAGCGATTCGGCAAACTCGACGGCATCGTCAACAACGCCGGCATCCTCATTCCCGGCACCATCCTGGATGCCACGGTGGAGGACTACCAGAGAACCTTCGACGTCAACGTCAAGGGCGTGTTCCTCGGTTCGAAGTACGCCATCCCCGAACTGCTCAAGGCCGGTGGCGGCTCGATCGTCAACTTCGGGTCGATCAACTCGATCGGCGCGGAGAAGCTGTTGACCACCTACACCGCCAGCAAGGGTGCGGTTCTCACTTTGACCAAAGCGATCGCCCTGGACTTCGGTGCGCAGGGCATCCGGGCGAACACGGTCTGCCCCGGTTTCGTCGACACCCCGCTCAACGTGCCCCACTATGAAGCGCTGGGCGGCCGCGAAGCCCTCGAAGCAGGCCTACCGGACTTTCAGCCCATCGGCCGCGCCATCGAACCGATCGAGATTGCCCACTCCGTGGCGTTCCTCCTATCGGATCACTCCACCGCGATCACCGGGACCGCCTTCGTCGTTGACGGCGGCGTACTGGCAGGGGCGTAAGTCCTCTCCAGGGCCGCGTCCACCTCCGATCGTCGACACCATGCCAGCACCGACCACTATTGAGGCGGCACAGCCTCCAGCCGCCGAGTCCGACAGGAAGTGAGGGCGAATCGTGGAATCCCAAAAACCCAGCGACACAGCCGAAATCGTCGACGTATTGGTCATCGGCGCCGGCCCGTCCGGCGCGGTGGTCACCCACACCGCCGCAGCGGCCGGGCTGAGCGTCATCTGTCTGGAACAGGGCGACTGGGTCAACCCCAGCGACTTCCCGGCCAACTTCCCCGAGTGGGAACTGCTCATCCAGCACAACTGGGCCCACGACCCCAACGTGCGCGGCCTGCCTGCGGACTACCCGATCGACGTCGAAGACTCCGACATGTGGCCGGTGATGTTCAACGGGGTCGGTGGCAGTTCTATCTACTACGGCGCCGAATGGCCACGGCTACTGCCGTCGGACTTCCGAGTCAAGACCCTCGACGGGGTGGCCGATGACTGGCCCATCAGCTATAACGACCTCAAGCCCTACCACGACGAGGTCGACGAATTCATCGGCGTGGCCGGAGTCGGCGGCGACACCGCCTACCCCGAAGGACTCGACTATCCCCTTCCACCGCACCCGATGGGCAGGGCCGGTATCAAAGCCGCGCAGGCCGCCAACAAACTGGGCTGGCACTGGTGGCCCGGCACGAATGCGATCGCCAGCCAGAAGTACAAAACGCTGGAGCAGTGCGGCCGCTGGGGTGTGTGCGAGTGGGGCTGCCCGCAGGGTGCGAAGGCCTCCTTCGACCTCATCTATATGCCTCAAGCACTCAAAGCCGGTGCACAGGTGCGCACAGGTGCGCGGGTCCGCAAGATCCTCACCGAAAGCGGCGGAGTGGCCACCGGCGCGGAGTACATCGCCCGCGACGGCAACGTCGTGTTCCAGCCCGCCCGTGCGGTGGTGTTGTGCGCCAACGGCGTTGGCACCCCGCGGCTCTTGCTGCTCTCCGCAAGCGATCAGCACCCCGATGGCCTGGCCAACTCATCGGGCCTCGTCGGCCGCAACCTCATGCTGCACCCCAACTGCACGGCACTGGGCTACTACGACGAAGACTTGGAAAGCTGGCGCGGCCCCGCTGGTCAGTTGATCCACTCCATGCAGTTCTACGAGACCGACAAATCACGCGGGTTCGTACGCGGCGCCAAAATGCACGCCCTTCCCACACCAGGACCGCTGAACGCCATCGAGGCCCATCGCGAACTCGACTTCGACGAACTGTGGGGCCCGGCGATCCACGACGTCGCGCGCTCGGCGCGCAACGGCATCTTGTGGGCGGCCAACACCGAAGACCTCCCCGAGGAACACAACCGCGTCACCCTGTCGACCAAACTTGTCGACCCCGACGGGCTCCCTGCCCCGAAAATCGAATACCGGATCAGCGACAACACCCGCAGACTGCTGAAATTCACGGTGGAGCGGATGGTCGAGGCCCACGAGGCAGCGGGCGCCGCCCACGTCATCACTCAAGAGCTCTGGATCGATCAGCCGGGTCATTTGCTGGGCACCGCCCGCATGGGTCACGACCCCGCAACATCGGTCGTGGATTCCTACGGAAAGACCCACGACGTCGACAACCTCTACATCGCCGACGGCAGCATCTTCGTCACTTCTGGCTCGGCCAACCCCACCTGCACTATCAGCGCCTTGGCGTTGCGGGCGGGCAAGAAAGTCGTCGAACAGGTCTCTGCCCGAAAGGCACAGTCATGACCACATCATCGGATCGACGGTTGTCGGTACCACCGCGGCACACCAAGCCGCCACGGCCCCTGACTGACCGGGAACACGACATACTGCTGCGCATCGCCGACACACTGATTCCGGCCGCTGGGCCCAACCCGAAAGCCAGTGACGCCGAACAGTTTCTGCCCTATCTGGAGCTGGCCTTCGCCGCCCGCGCCGACGTCTTCGACGCGGTCGTCAAAGCCGTCAACGACCTGGCCGACGTCGGCGACGATGAGCTGCGCGGCGCGCTGAAGCAGATGTGGGCGAATGACAAGTTCACGTTCGACCCGTTGTCGTCGATCATCGCCGGCGCATACTTCATGACCCCCCAAGTCAAGGAGCTCATCGGCTATCCCGGCCAGCACCGCGATCCAGCCGGGCTCGAAGATGCAGCCAACGAACTCGAGACCGGCATCCTCGACCCTGTGCTGGAACGCGGACCGATCTACATCTCGGCCGCCGGCGAATGACACGATTCCGGCGACACTTCCGGCGCTGGCTGCACAGCATCGCAACTGGTGCAGTCACGATGCGGCCGGCAGCCACGCGACACGTCGTGTCCTCGCCCTGGATTCCTGGACTATTGTCGACAATTAGGCAGAACAACTTTCAATGCACGCGTCGGCCGCGCGTAGGTCCGGGCGGGAAGGAAATCTGATGGCGGAGCCAGTTTTTGAAGGGGCGGCGTCGACACTTGCGGGCGCCAGCCGCGATGGGGTTTCCTTGGGCCGGATCACGCAGCGGACCACGCCGGGATCGGTGGCTCTGGTGATCCGCAATGCCATTCTGGAGGGTCGGCTCAAGCCCGGCAGCCAGCTACGGGAAACCCATCTCGCAGCCGACCTCGGTGTAAGCCGCGCGCCGCTGCGCGAAGCTCTTGGCCTGCTCGCCGAGGAAGGGCTCGTCGACAAAATCCCCTACCGGGGCGCATTCGTCGCCGAAGTCACCCAGGAATCGATTGCCGAGATCGCCAGCCTGCGCAAACGCCTAGAGCCCTACGCCATCGAACTTGCACTGCCCCACCTACGCGGATCCACACGGATCAAGGTCACCCGGCCTCTGGAAGACATGGCTCTCGGTGCGGACAACAACGATCCGGCCGCGACGATCGATGCCCATATGGCCTTTCATCGGGCGTTCTACGAGCTGTCCGGCCACCAGCTGCTGTTGGATTTGTGGAAAGGCTGGGAGGCGCAGCTGCAACTGTTCTTTTCCGCCGATCATCAGCTTTTCGCCGATCTGCACGACATGGTGGCTGACCATCAGCGGCTGCTGTCGATCATCGATACCGGCGACCTCGACGCGATCACCGCCGAAATCGACCGCCACGTGCACGGTGGCCTCCCGCGCGCCGAGGCTGAACTCAGAACCGCCAAGGATGCGTGAGTACGTCGACTTTCTCGGCAGCCAGTCCCCCTACGACGAACTCGACGCATCCGATCTGGAGGCGCTAGCTCGACTGGTCGAAGTGGAGTACTTCACCGCGGGCACCATCATCATCACCGCCGGTGAGCCACCCCTGTCCCACTTCCATGTCGTACGCTCCGGCGAGGTCGAGGTCGTCGACCGCGGCCTCGGTGATGGCCAACGTGTCCTCCTACATCGTTGGCGTCATCTTGATCGGGCTGCTGATGCTGGCCATCCAGGATCTGCCCGCGATCATGAACAGCGCGCTGCCGGTCAAAGACATCCTGGCCACCTCAGTTGGCTCCGCCTTTGCCAACGTCATCGAGGCCGTCGCAATGCTGGCGTTCTTCGCCTGCCAGGTGATGGTGCAGCTGACAGGGATTCGGGTCCTGTGGTCGCAGGCCCGTGACGGTCAGATCCCAGCCGCGGGCTGGATGCGCAAGGTCAGCAGCCAGCGGATCCCGATCAACGCCACGCTGACAGTATTCGTGCTGTCGGTGCTATTCGCGCTGTGGTCTTCGCTGTTGTCGGTGCTGGCAGCGATGACTGCGATTGCTTGGGCACTGGCCTACGGCGTGGTCGTGTCGGTCGGCCTCTGGGGTCTACTCCGCAACAAGCTGCCGGAGCGGCCATGGCGCTACGGGAAGGCGAGCCCGGCGATCTTCGTGGTTGCAATCGTCTGGTCCATCGTGCTGTGTGCGCTGCTGGTGTCGTCGGATCCCGTGCACGTCGGGCTCGGCATGCTGGGAGTCATCGCCGCCGGCGCGGTCATCTAGCTGTGCATCCCGACGAGTCGGCGCGGCAAGTCAATCGACACTGCCTCCGGGCATCTCTAAGCCGACACGGCGTCCACCGATACGACAGATCTTCCCCAGAAAGGGCAACTTCACCATGACGACCCCACTGACGGTCACCAATGTCATCGACGGCAAGGCGGTCAACGGATCCTCCGGCGAGATCCGCCAGATCTTCAATCCCTCCACCGGCGAGGTGCTCACCCAGCTCAACGAATCGACAGTTGAAGACGGTGACCGTGCGGTCGCGGCCGCCCGCGCAGCATTCCCGGCGTGGGCGGCGCGCACTCCCGGCGCCCGGTCCGAGCTGCTGCATCGACTCGTCGGGGTGATCGAGGAGAACATCGACGATCTCGCCCGCCTGGAGACCCTCGACGCGGGTAAGCCGACCACTGTGGCCCGTGGTGACGAACTGCCCGGGATCGCTGCCGCCCTACGTCACTTCGCAGGCGCCGCCCGCACACTGGCCGGTCAGGCAGCAGGGGAGTTCGTCGAGAACAACACCAGTTACGTGCGCCGCGAACCCCTGGGCGTCGTCTTGGGCATCACGCCGTGGAACTTCCCTCTGTGGCAAGCGGTTTGGAAGCTCGGGCCGGCGCTGGCTGCGGGCAACACGGTGGTGATCAAGCCCGCCGAACTGACCCCGCTGGCCACGACGCGGTTCGTCGAATTGGCGCAGGAAGTACTGCCTGCGGGCGTGCTCAACGTCGTTCACGGAACGGGCGGCGTCATCGGCGACGCTCTCGTGCGCCACCCTGAGGTCAACCTGGTGTCCTTCACCGGCTCCACCGCAGCCGGACGAACCATCGCCGCAGCAGCCGGTGGCGCACCCAAGCGGCTGATCCTCGAACTGGGCGGCAACGCTCCAGTCATCGTCTATGACGACATCGACCTGCAGGCAGCACTCCCGATCCTGACCAACGGAGTACTGTTCAACGCCGGCCAAGAATGCATGTCCTCGACTCGCCTGCTGGTCAGCGAGAAGGTCCACGACCAGTTCGTCACCGCTCTTGCCAATAGCCTGCAAGCTGCCAAAGTCGGTGACGCCTCGGACCCCGAAACGGTTCTGGGACCGTTGATTTCGCAGCGGCAACGGGACCGAGTCGTCAAGCTCGTCGACGGCCGCCCGTCGAGCGCGCAGGTCGTCACCGGCGGCAACGCCGTCGATCGGCCAGGCTTCTTCTTCGAACCCACGCTGATCACCGGCGTGAGTCAGGACGACGAACTGGTGCAGGAGGAGATCTTTGGGCCGGTGGCCACCGTGCAGACGTTCACCGACGAAGCCAACGCGATCGCCAAAGCCAACGCCGTCGATCAAGGGCTGGCGGCCTCGGTGTGGACGCGCGACATCGGCCGTGCACTACGCACGGTCAACGCTGTGCAGGCCGGCGTGGTGTGGGTGAACAACCACATGGCGGTCGGCCCCGAAGGTCCACTAGGCGGATATGAGGGTTCGGGCTACGGCCGCGAGGGCGGCACTGCGGGTCTTGAGGAATTCACTCAACTCAAGCAGGTCATCGTCAACCTGTCATGAGCGGCAGTCAAAACTCTCGCCCCGTCGGGGACGTCGCCGAGCATGTAGCCGACCCGCAGTCAGCGGCACGTCAATATGTACGCCGCCGCGAAGACCGTGCCCCGCAACGCTTTACGCCATGGACGCAGATCGCCATGACCGTGCCTTCTGCATCGGGACTGTGCTGGATGGTGTGCTTCATCGACGGCGACATTGAGATCTGGCGTGTGGACGACGTCGCCGCGCACAAGGTAGCGTGGCCCGAAATGGGCGGAGACGCTGTGTTCACCGCTGACGAGTACCGATATCTGGCTGCTCGGCGGGACGGCAGGCTGGTCACTATCGGTGCGGGCGACGCACCGCAAATTCATCCTGTGTCGTTTCGCATCGACGCCGAGGGCGGAGCGATCGAGATCGGCGGCCCCCGAATACGTGATTCCCAGAAATACCGCAACATCCGGCGCGACCCCAGGGTGTCCCTGATAGTCGACGACGAGACCGCCCCTCTTCAGGGTTCCGATGCCGCAGGGGCCCGCGGAGTCCAAATACGGGGTATGGCTGAGCTTTCCGAGCGTCCGCCACCGGCGCCTGGGATGGGCACTGACGTCATCCTCATCCGGCCCGTGCGCATCGACGCATGGAACGTTGCGCAGCCCGGCCACTACAGCCGCTTCGTCACCTAAACCGGCCCCGAGGCGGTAACCACGTTCCCATAACGGCCTGTCAGGGCGGGTTGTCCCAACTCGCCGGCCACCACCACGTCGGCGACGTCCCACGGTCGGTGTTCGGCCAGGAACACGTTCTCCTCGTTCATCCAATCGTCGACGAACTCTTCGGTATCGACTCCCTTGGCGATGACACGCCGACGGCCGACCTCGGGGCGGGCATGTACCCACACCACCACGTCCAACCATGGCCGAACCTCGCGGCGCGCCACACCGACGCCCTCGACCAAAACCGCCGACGTACCTTCGGGAATAGTGATCGCCCCTGTTCGGTCACGCCGGACCCATGCGGGCGGGCGATAGTTGATCGGTAGGTGGCCCTCGCGCGCCGGGGTGAGCAGATGATCGATGAGCAGCTCTCCCCACCCGAAGAACGAGTGGTGCCAGGCCAGATCGTCTGTGTGAACGACCGCCGTGTTGCGATCCAGCGCTGCCAACCCCCGCGCCAGCGTGGTCTTGCCCGATCCGCTGTGGCCGTCGATACCCACCACGAGCGCTCGCCCGCGGGGGTTACGGGCCAACAGTTCATCCCATACGTCCTGATAAGAGCGGATACGCCACTGAACGTCGGTCGGGTCGAAATCGGGATACTGCATTATTTCGGTGTACCCGATTGGGCTCAGTTATCAGTCGGCCAGGTATCAGACAGCACGTAACCGGTCGGGAAAGGGTCGGCTGGGTCCAGCCCGACCTGGCTGATCTCGGTGATGTAGGCCTGTCCGCTGATTCGGGGAATGACAGCGTCGTACGGGCCAACGGTGGTCAGACGGTCGATTCGGCTACCGAAGATCGATCCGATCACAGACTCATGGACGAAGGTCTCACCCACCTCGATGAGCCCCCGGGCTTTCAGTACCGCCAACCGCGCTGACGTGCCGGTGCCACACGGTGAGCGGTCCAGGCGCCCGGGTGATACGACGACCGCGTTGCGTGACGTCAGGACGCCGTCGCGGCGGTGCAACGGACCGACGAACTCGGTTTGAGTGATGCCAGCGAATTCGGGGTTAACCGGGTGTTTCACCGGGATCTGTTCTGCCGCCGCACCTTTGAGCCGCTGCCCAAGCTCACACAGATCAGATGCTTCATCAGGGGTTAGTCCGATGCCGAGTACGGACGCCTGCGCCAACACGTATGCCATGCCGCCCCAGGCGACATCTACGGTCAGAGTGGGGTAGCCCTCGAGTTCCAGCGGCGCGTCCAGGCAGTAGGCGAACGCCGGCTGGTTCTCGAATTCGACGCTGGTGACCTTGCCGTCGTGGCAGGTGCACCGGATTCGGATTAAGCCAGCGGGCGCTTCGAGTACGAGTTCGGTCACCGGTTCGACCATGCGGATCATGCCGGTCTCCAGCAACGCGGTCGCTACACACATGGTGTTCGACCCTGACATCGCGGGATATTCGGTGGACTCGGCAATCACGTAGCCCAGCCGGGCTTGCGGATCGGTGGCCGGCACGATGTAGTTCACGCAATGGGTGACCGCGCCGCGGGGTTCGTGCAGCAGCAGTTTGCGTAGATCGTCATCGTGGTCGCGGAAGTACTTCATCTTCTCGAACACTGTCGCGCCCGCGACGTCGCCGATTCCGCCGGTGACGACGTTATTGACCTCGCCGCCTACGTGGCACTTCACCACGTTGACCATTCGGCTGAAACGCACCGGTCCTCCACCATTCCTCTATGTAGGCATGACGGCTCGTATGTAGGCATGACGGCTCGTCTCACGCCGCCGTAACGGATCCTCTAGATCATGGGGCAGCGTTGCCAGGAGCGCGGCTGCAAGCTTGATCCTGGCGACGCGTTCCCTGCGTGAAATTACGAGTAGTTCAGGCCGGTGTCGGCGATCAGCTTGCGCAGCTCGTCGAGCTTCTCGGGCTCCAGTTCCCCGTATGGGGCACGCGGGACGCCCAGGTCCACGCCGACCGCCTGCGCGGCGGCCTTCGTCGACACCGCGTAGCCCTCCTTGCCCAGGAAGTCGAGGACGTTCCACAGCCGCTTGAAGATTTCGAACGCTTCAGCTGTCTTGCCATCCTTCGCGAGCTCATAGATGGCTACACATTCCTTCGGAGCGAAGTTCGGGGCACCCCAAATCGAGCCGGCGGCGCCAGCGGAGAACGCGGGCAACACGATCGTGTCCCAGCCGACGAAGGTGTCGATGGCGTCGCCGAGGTTGAAGATCAGGTCAAAGGCCTGCTCGATGGAACCCGACGTGTCCTTGATGTACTTCACGGCGTCGGTGCGTTCCAGTAGTTCCCGGTAGAACGGGCGGTCCAGGTTCATCCCGGTTACCCCCGGCAGGTTGTACGCGATGACGGGAATCCCGGCGGCCTCACCGACGGTAGCGAAGTACTCGATGACCTCTCGGCGGGTCGGCGCCTCGTAGAACGGCTGAACCACCAGCACGGCGTCGGCGCCGGCAGCAGCGGCGTGCTGAGACAACTCCACAGCCTCAGCCGTCCGAGTCGACCCCGTCTGCGGCGCCACTGGCACTCGACCCGCTGCCTGCGCGATGACGACCTCGTTGACCCGCTTGCGCTCTTCGACAGTCAACGCGGCGAACTCGCCCGTACTACCGCATGGAACAAGCCCATGCAGTCCGTTGTCGATCAGAAAGTCAACGTGGTCGCGCAACCGCCCTTCGTCCACCTGGCCGTCAGCGCCGAACGGGGTCGAGACGGCCGCCAGAATGCCGCTGAGCTTCTTCGTCATCTTCATGTCCTTGAGTATTTGCAGGGAAGCGGCAGATTAGCGGCCGCCGCGGCCTCAAACAGCCGCTGAGCCCATCATAGACAAATTGCACATTGTCGACAAGTACACAAAGAATTGGGTGCGAGGTCAGTCACTCATACGATGACCCTTCGCGCTTCTCTCAACCAGCGGAAATGAGTCCTGAACTGGCGTAACGATTCCCTGATGTCGTTACGCGGGTCCTCTGCGCGCTGGAGCCATACGGCGGCCCGAGCGCCGCGGGATCAGCCGGTGCAGTTCAGCCCCAAGGCACGCGCTCCACGAGGTCTGGGACCACCAGGCGCCATCGTCGACGATGACTTCTCCGACCAGCATGCCCACCGGCGATCGGGCCCTGGTGCATGCCACCAATCCAGCGGTACGGTCCGCACGCCTCGTGTTCGCACTCCGGCCCAGTGCTGGTAGCGTCTTGCACGGCCATGTATCAACCTAGTTGATATAGCCGTGGTCGGGTCTGCCTTGCCCAAAAGTCGGGCCCGGAGCGAGAACACAAAGTCCGGGACCGGAGGTGATCGAGTGAGCCAACGTTCAGTCGGCAGAGCCGTCCTGGAGAAAGTCTGGCTACCTTTGGTTGCCGTCGTTGTGGTCGCTGTGGGTGCGGTGTGCATGTGGAAGGTGCATCAGATGTCCGCTCCGGGGCCTGTCATCGCTGTCAATGGTCCCCAAGCACCTGAGGAGTTCACTCCCAAACAACTCACCTATGAGTTGTTCGGCAACATCGGGGACGGCGGGATGCTGGATTATGTCGACATCGACGGGCATCCGCACAAGGTTGATCTCACGACTTTGCCGTGGTCGCACACGGAGACGACCACACTCACCGTGGTGTCTGGCAGTATCTCGGCGCAGGTTCATGGGGGTCAGGTCGGCTGTCGGATGCTGGTGAATGGCGTTGTCCGCGATGAACAATCGGACACCCATCAGGACGCAGACGTCACCTGCAGAGTGAAATCCGCGTGAGCGAGCATCGGGCGAACCGTCCGTTCGTCGCGAGAGCGGTACGCATCCTCGCTATACCGATCATCGTGTTTTGGGCGCTTCTTGCCGTAACGACCAACACCTTTATGCCGAAGGTCGAGGACGTCGCAGCAGAACTCGCGGGGCCGATGGTCCCGACCTACGCGCCGTCGCAGCGAGCGATGCTGCAGATCGGTAAGAAGTTCCACGAGTCCACGTCCACGAGCTTGACCATGGTCGTGTTGGAAGCCGACCGACCGTTGGACGACCGAGACCACCAGTACTACGACGATTTGATGCAGCGGCTGAAGCAAGACACACAGCACGTGCAATACGTCATGGATCTGTGGGGGAAGCCGATCACCGCCGCCGGAGCGCAAAGCGTCGACGGCAAGGCCACGTACGTACTTTTGCGTCTTGCAGGCGATATCGGCCAAATTCAAGCGAATCAGTCCGTTAACGCCGTTCGTGACCTCGTCGCGAAGGACACCCCGCCGCCCGGACTCAAGGTCTATGTCAGCGGCGCGGCGCCGCTCGCCTCGGACACGCTTTACATTGCGAATTCGAGCTTGAACAACATCACGATTGTGACGATCATCCTGATCGTCGTCATGCTGCTCCTGGTCTACCGCTCCGTCAGCACTCTGCTGGTGCCCCTGGCCAGCGTTCTGATCGAGATGCTGGTCGCAAAGGGAGTTATCGCCACCCTCGGACATTTCGGGTTCATCGAGCTCTCGTCATTCGCCGTGAACATCGTCGTCGCACTGACCCTGGGAGCGGGGACGGACTACGGCATCTTCTTACTGGGTCGCTATCAGGAGGCCCGGCAGGCAGGCGAAAGCCGGGAGGAGGCGTATTACACCGCGTACCGGGGCGTCACCCCGATCATCATTGGCTCGGGGCTGACGATCGCAGGGGCGGGTTACTGCTTGAGTTTCGCGCGGCTCAACTACTTCCACACCATGGGGCCAGCGGTTGCCATCAGCATGCTGTTCACCATCGCGGCTGCGCTGACGCTCGGGCCGGCCTTGTTGACGGTGGGCAGCCTCTTCGGGCTCTTTGACCCTAGACGGCTGGTTAAGGCACACCTGTATCGGCGGATCGGGGCAAGCGTGGTGCGGTGGCCGGTGCCGATCCTCGCGGCCAGTAGCGCCGTCGTCATGATCGGGGCGATCTTCGTGCCCACCTACCGGGTGAACTACGACGACCGTGCCTACCAGCCGGCCAATGCCTCTGCCAATCAAGGTTTTGCGGCATCGGACCGGCACTTCTCGCAGAGCAAGCTGTTCACCGAGATGCTGATGGTCGAGTCGGACCACGATATGCGTAACTCGGCCGACTTCATCTCGTTGGACCGAGTGGCCAAGAGTCTCATTCGACTTCCCGGCGTCGCGATGGTGCAGAGCATCACCAGGCCCCTGGGCCGACCACTGGAACATGCCACGCTTCCCTACCTGTTCACCACACAAGGCAGCGGGAGCGGCCAACAGCTCCCATTCGCCGAGCAGCAGAACGCCAACACCGACAAGCAGGCCCAGATCGAGGCGGACTCCGTGACGATCCTGAACAAGGTGATCGACCTCACGCAAAAGATGTCGGATGAGCTGCACGCGACGGTCCTCACCATGGAAGATCTGCAGCAAGTCACCGATCAGATGAATTCGGAAATCGCGAATCTCGACGATTTCCTAAGGCCGCTCAAGAACTATTTCTATTGGGAGCCACACTGTTTCGACATCCCGCTGTGCTGGGCATTTAGATCGCTGTTCGACGCGCTCGACGGCATCGACAGCCTTGACGCTCAGATCGCGAACGCGGTCACCTCCCTCGAGGCCATCGACAGGCTGTTGCCGCAGATGATCACGCAGTTGAAGATCATGACCGACCAGACGGAGGCGCTACAGGCTGTCCTCGTCAACTCGTACGGCCCCTCACATTTGCAGTCCACACAGACCGACCAGACATTCGACGACATGATCAACGTGGGAAACGATTTCGACCAGTCCCGCAGCGATGACTTCTTCTACATCCCCAGAGAAGCCTTCGACAACGAAGACGTCAAGACCGGTATGACGCTCATGATGTCGCCCGACGGCAAGGCGGCCCGGTTCATCGTCACCCACGAGGGAAACGCCATGGGCCCCGAAGGTATCGAACACGTCGAAGCGTTCCCCGAAGCCATCAAATCAGCGCTGAAAGAGACCTCGTTGGCCGGCTCCAGGATTTACATCGGCGGCGCGGCATCGAACAACAAAGACATCAAGGAGTACGCCGCTTCCGATCTACTCATCGTGGCGATCGCCGCGTTCGTGCTGATCTTCCTGATCATGTTGTTCATCACGCGAAGTCTGATGGCCGCCTTGGTCATTCCAGGCACGGTGGCCTTCTCCTTCGCCGGCGCATTCGGTCTTTCCGTCCTCGTCTGGCAGCACCTCATCGGCCTGCACCTTCACTGGCTGGTCTTACCGATCACGTTCATCATCCTGGTGGCGGTCGGCTCGGACTACAACCTGTTGCTGATCGCCCGAGTCAAAGAGGAGACGAAGGCCGGATTGAACACCGGCCTCATCCGCGCGCTCGGAAGCACGGGTGGCGTGGTGACATCCGCGGGATTGGTGTTCGCGTTCACCATGCTGGCGATGCTCACGAGCGATCTGAGAACCATCGGTCAGGTGGGTTCGACCGTATGCATCGGCCTTCTTCTCGACACGTTGATCGTGCGTTCGTTCGTCGTGCCGTGCATCCTGCGAATCCTCGGACCGTGGTTCTGGTGGCCGACACTGGTGCGCTCCCGTCCGCTACGGGCAGCGATGAGAGGTGTGACATGACGACTTCGAGCCTCTTCGGAATCCTGACGATCATCGCATTGGTGCTCGTATTCGTATTCGCAACAATCGCCTTCGTGTTCACCAACAGGCTGTTGAATCGGAAGAACGCTCCGATGAGCGAGGAAGTTGGGAGCATCTTCGCGGTCTTGCGGAAGTTGCGCAAACGCCAGCCGATGTCGACGGACGAGTTGACTCTTGCGAGGCAGGTTGTTTCCGATCGCCGATCGTTGATGGCCTACTCCATCCCCGCTGCCTTGTTCAGCATCGGATGCTTCTACGTGTTCGGCAGCCTTGAACACTTGCACGGAGCCACACCATCCGAGCGCACGTTTCTCGGGGTGATCCCCATGCTGACGTCCACGAACCTGGCCATTCGGATGCTCAGGAGTGCAAGCTTGAAAGGGCGTCTGCAGAAAGAGGCTGCAAGCTTGAAAGCGCGTCTGCAGAAAGTTTCGTGACGCAACCCAAGGCATCACGGGCGGCTCTGACGCGACGTAACGGTGGCGATGCTGGGTACAGGCTTGCTCATCCCCATGTCCAGCCCATCGGCGGGCTCAATCGGCCCGTGGCGCGCGGAAGCAGCCGTCGAAGTGCCCGTTCTCAATGCCCGCCGTCTGCATGAACGAATGGGCCACCACAGGGCCGACGAACCGGAAACCTCTGCGCCGCAGTTCAATTGCGAGCTGCTCTGACTCGGGGCTCTGCGC
>Ga0070711_100001028_pt1 | contig 14831 bp, 15 predicted proteins | sample LARL53metaG_FD_65452 | JGI IMG/M metagenome (GOLD analysis project Ga0070711, IMG submission 65452) | Corn, switchgrass and miscanthus rhizosphere microbial communities from Kellogg Biological Station, Michigan, USA - LAR L5-3 metaG | ecosystem: Host-associated > Plants > Roots > Rhizosphere ... | reverse complement strand
ACCGGTAAAAGCACCCCTCTCATGACCGAATAATTCGCTTTCCAGAAGATCCAGCGGAATGGCCGCACAATTAAGTTTTATGAAAGCGCGTCCGCAACGCTGACTTGCATTGTGAATGGCGTGCGCAATGAGTTCTTTACCCGTGCCGGTTTCCCCTTCGATGAGGACAGTCGAGTCTGTAGGCGCAACCTGCTCCACCTGGTCGAGAACAGATTCGAGGGCAGCGCTATTGCCGATGATCCTCTCGAACGCACGCTCGGCCTGATCCGGCACAAGGTTCATGACTGTTGCATCATTTCCCACAGAAACCTCTACACTTAAGGCTTCCCACGCGACTGCCATAGCCGAGGTTGCTCACATATCAAGAGCAGCACGGACCCTTTTGAGCAACAAGTGATGATCGAACGGTTTCGCCAGGAACTCGACTGCACCCTCTCTCATCGCTCGAATTCTCATCCTGGCATCTCCATGCGCAGTGATGAAGATGATCGGAATATTGCATTCCTCTTCTTTCAGCCTGGCCTGCAACTGCAGACCCGACATCTTGGGCATACGGATATCGACAATCAGGCACGCAGCCCGAGTATGCAAATCGGATTCGAGGAATTCTTCCGCGGATCCGAAACACCGTGCGACTAGTCCAGCCGCTTCCATTAGGTCGCGCAGTGAATCTTGCATGGCCTCGTCGTCATCAATGATCGCTATCAATCTCGACGTTCGGTCCACTGGCATGCGGCTAGGTTAACGAGATTGCCCCACTTGGAGCAATCTAACTTTAGGCTAACCGAGCCAGACTTTAGGAGATTAGATCCTTACTATCGATAATCGGGCGAGGAAAGCATCGATTAGCACAAAGTCGGCTATGTGGTGGATTTGAGCTTGTCCGCCATTCTGACGAGCTCAGGCAAGGATTTGGCCTGCATCTTTTTCATGACCTGGCTCCGATGCATTTTGACAGTGGCTTCACTGGCATCGAGTTCCGCCGCAATTTGCTTGTTAAGCATCCCGGAAACGACGAGGCTCATCACTTCGCGCTCCCGGACGCTTAATGCGTTGTATCGCTGTCGCAGTTCAGCAGTATCTCGCTGTTTTTCGCGGACGATGCGATCTCGAGTGAGCGACCGCTGAACCGCATCGAGCAGATCCTGGTGCCGATATGGCTTTGTGAGAAACTCAACCGCGCCAGACTTCATGGCCTTGACCGACATCGGAACGTCTGCATGTGCTGTCAGAAAGATGATTGGAATACTTACTTTCCCTCTTTTCAGTTCGTGCTGAAGGTCCAAGCCGCTAATGCCGGGGAGTCTCACATCAAGAACGAGGCAACTGGGACCATCACTGCGCGGACTTGACAAGAACTCCTGTGCGCTTGCGAAGGACTTAGAATGCAAGCCGACAGACTCCAGCAGTTCCTGGAGAGACTCACGCACATCTCTATCATCATCGACAATGAATACGGTTGGCACATCCTGCGTGCTCATAACGACGCGCCTCAATCAGGGGGAAGTCAAGTGAAAATCTCTCCCAAGTTTCGCTTCTGTCGTCACCGATCAAGCGTCGGTTGACAACGCCGGATAGATTGTATCGGATGATGCAATGGGGAAGCCGTGCAAAGCCTCGGCATCGGGGGAAACTCGAGGATGGTCGCCGATGCTAACGCTCACCAGATTTGCGTGTTTGCCCGCCTTGGGACATTTGTGCCCATGCAGACGGGAGCCCCGAAAGGTCAACGTGGGGCATTTACCGGTTCACGCTTGATTTCTGAGAGTTCCTTGGAGAAATTGAAATCCGACGGAGCGGCACCGGTGATTAATCGGGCACCGCGATTGAATGTCAGATCCTGTATCGCCCATTGAATGAAAACGAGAATGCGACTCTGGAACGAAACCAGATAGGTTATATGGATAAAAGCCCAAACCAGCCATGCTAAGAACCCCGAAATGTGAACACCGAAAACGTCCGCCACTGCGACCGCGCGTCCAATCACTGCCAGAGTCCCTTTGTCGAAGTAACGAAAGGGTGGAAGCTCTCGCTGACCCTTTACTTTTCGCAAGATCGCCTTGGCTGCATAGGCTCCTCCCTGCATGGCGACCTGGGCTAGTCCAGGTAAAGGCTTTCCTTTTTCATCCGTCGCTGAAGCCAGATCGCCTATTACGTAAATATCCGGATAGCTTGCAAGCGTCAGGTCAGATCTTACTTTGACTCTTCCCCCCCTGTCAGTCTCGGCTTTTGTGTGGTTAGCCAGGATTTTGCCCAACGGCGACGCTGTGATACCACCAGCCCAGACCACTGTTTTCGCGGCGATTGAATCAGTTCGCCCACCGAAATCAATCGTCAAACCCTCTTTGTCCACGCCTTTGACCATTGCACCGCATCTCACCTCGACTCCAAGCTTGGCAAGAGAACGGCTTGCCTTTTCGGCTAGGTCGTCGGGGAAAGGCATCAGTACTCGAGGCGCACCATCCAGCAGGATGATCTGCGCTTCCTCGGGATGGATGGAACGAAAGTCATTTTTTAGCGTTTGGCGGGCGATCTCCGCAATCGCTCCAGAGAGTTCCACGCCAGTCGGCCCCGCACCAACAACCACGAATGTGAGCCAACTTCGGCGCTGCACGGGATCCGAAAGGCGCTCGGCCACTTCGAATGCATAAAGAATTTTGTGACGGATGGCCGTGGCTTCTTCAACACTCTTCATGCCAGGCGCCCACTCTTGCCACTCGTTGTGCCCGAAGTAGGATGTCTGCGAGCCGGCGGCCACGATCAACGAATCGTAAGGAACGATGGTCCCATCGGCCAGAAATACGCCTTTGGAATCAGGATCGATGTCCACGACAGTTCCCAACCAAACGCGAGTATTTTTCTGCCGGCTTAGAACGCTCCGAAGGGGCGATGCGACCTCTCCCGCCGAAAGCGAGCCCGTCGCGACTTGATAGAGTAGTGGTTGGAAAAGGTGATAGTTCCGCCGATCGATAAGCGTCACGTCCACCAAATTTGAGCTCAAGTGCTGGGCCGCAGAAAGCCCGCCAAACCCCCCTCCAATGATGACAACCTTCCAACGTTCGCGCATTACCTTCCTCCTAGTGGATGAGCCATCTCGTCGGGGCGTACCCATGAGTCGAACTGTTCTGCATGGAGCAAACCTAGTTTCAGAGGAGCCTCACGCCAGCTGATATCCTCGCGATATGCCTGCGTATCTCCTTCCGTTTGAGCGAATTGGGATTGATCAGCGAAGCAGATTGACCTTCGCCAGATCCATAAGTTCGTCACCGCTCCCGTTGAGAACCGCTCTCAGCATGCCTGGGACTCCATAGATCCTCTCGACACCGGCTTCAGCCAGAACGTCAACCAGCAACTCGGCCACTGTTTTTCTCACCATATTCATTCTTACCGTAAACAACTCCTGCGTGTGAGCGAATGTGGCTCAGACGATTTCCCGACTGCGCCTAGGGACAGGGGTCGGCGCTGGCCTACCGTTCAGCACCGCCTCCACATTGTCCAGAGCCAGCATGCCCATGGCTGTACGGGTTTCGATCGTGGCGCTGCCGATATGTGGCAATAGAAATGTATTTTTCAGCGAAAGATATTCCGAATGAAGTTTTGGCTCGCCATCAAATACGTCAAGTCCGGCAGCCGCGACCCGCCCGCTCTTGAGAGCAGCGATAAGGTCGTCGTCGACCACCAATCCGCCGCGAGCCGTGTTCACCACGATGGCCCCGGGGGGCAGAAGGCTTATGGTTTTGGAATCCAAGAAATGGCGGGTCTGAGGAGTCTCCGGAGCGTGCAGGCTCAAGAACTGGCTTGCGCGAAGCAGATCCGACGGATCCTGGTGGTAGACGGCATCGCCTGCGATTTCCGCAGGTAACTCCGAAGGGTCGTAATAGTGAATCTTCATTCCGAATCCTCGCGCTCGACGCGCCACGGCCTGTCCCACCCGCCCCATTCCGAAAATGCCGAGGACTTTGCCACCGACTTGCCATCCCAGGAGCATGTCGGGGCTCAGGGGCTTCCACGCTCCCGTTCGAACCAGTTCTTGAGCTTCGTAAGCGCGACGCGAAGCACCCAGCAAGAGCAGCATCGCGATGTCGGCCGTTGCTTCATTGTTGACCCCGGGGGTATAGGCGACTGGAATCTTCCTGCGAGCGGCGGCTTCCAGATCGATATGCTCAAAACCCACCGAGTATGTGGCGATAATTTTTACGGTGGGCGAAACCTTCTGGAAAAACCCAGAGTCCAACCGGTCTGCGGGCGTGATAAACAACGCGTCGGCTCCTTCGGCCGCGGAGAGCAACTCTGGCTGGCTGAACGGAAACTGGTTTGGGTTTCGTCGCGCGTTGTAGTCGCGGTCGATATGGTCTTCAACTTCCTTCGTATAACGGGTGGTTACCACAAGAATGGGTTTGGTCATGTCCAACATTTCTTTCTACGCGCCGAGGGCGATGCAAGGTAGCTCGGCTACATTTCGATAACTATGATCGTCATTGGAGGGCAGCTCAGACGATTCCCACGTTTCGTTCGATCTCCTTGATCACCGTATCCAGCCTTCCGCTCAGCACTTGCTTGGCGAAACTGAGAGTGAACCCCTTGACCGTGTGGAGTGGTGAATGGGACGGCATGGCAAGCGCCAACGGATCTACCACTGCGTCGACAACGACGGGGCCATCCTTGTACGCGAGAGCTTCAGCCAGACCTTCTCGAACGTCCTTGGGTTCCTCGATACGAATCCCTTTCGCGCCCATTGCCTCAGCAACCTTCGCAAAATTTGGATTCTTGAACTCCACGCCAAACGGAATAAAGCCGGCCTCTTGTTGTTCAATATGCACGAAGTCGAACTTCTCGTTGTTGAGAATGACCTGAACCACGGGAGTTCGTCGTTCTATCTGCGTCAGCAGATCACCCATTCCCAGCATCGTGAAGCCTCCATCGCCGGATAACGCGATGCACTGTCTGCCGGGATATGCCAGAGCACATCCGAAGGCGTTCGGTGCGGCATTGGCCATAGACGCCCACGAGAATGAGCCAAAGAGCCTGCGGTTTTTTCCACCGTAGATATGTCTCGCAAGCCAGAGACAGGCCGTACCCGTGTCCGCAAAAAACATTGCGTCATCCGAAGCGAGCTCGCTGAGCGTCGCGGCGAGGAATTCAGGACGTATCGGTTTTATCGCCGGTCCCTTCTGGACATAGTGCTGCAGCAGTTTGTGGAAGGATTCCGTGTGCGCAATTTGCCTCGCTAGAAATTCTCCATTCGTTTTTTCACGCACGGCTGGAAGCAATGCACTGACCGTCGACTTGATGTCGCCGACCAGACCCAGATCTAGCGCAGTACGGCGGCCGATGTGCTTCGGGTTCTTATCAATCTGAACCTTTTTCACACTGGCGCCGGGAAGAAATTCTGAGAAGGGAAAATCCGTGCCCAGCATGAGCAAGAGGTCAGCTTCATGGATTGCGTTATACGCTCCCCCATAACCCATCAACCCAGTCATGCCAACGGCGTTTGGATTCTCATGCTCCAGCCATTGCTTCCCGCGGAAGGAATAGCCGACGGGCGCGTTCAGCTTGCGCGCCAGTTCAATCACGGTGTCGCGACCTTCTCTGCAACCGTCCCCACCAAAGATCGCCACGGTTTTCGCTTCATCGATCATCCTCACCAATTTTTCGAAGTCTGAATCGGAAGGTCTCAGGATAGCTGGGGCTGCGATGGTGAAATCGGTAGGCTGGTCCGGAGCATCGGCTGCCGCGATATCGCCAGGTATGGCAAGAACAGTGGGGCCCTTTTCCAGAACTGCGGTGAGGATGGCGGTGTTGATGACCGCGCGGGCCTGCTCCGGATTAACCAGCCGTGCGGTATAGAGAGAAGCCGCCTCGAAAAATTTGTACGGGTTCAGTTCCTCGAGGGCAGATGTGTCAATAATGCTCGACTCTACATCCCCGGCGATGGCGATAATGGGGGCGGATTCTTTCCTCGCATCCATCAATCCGTTGAACAAATGGACGACCCCGGGCCCTGAAGTTCCGCACACCACCACTGGGTTACCCGTGAAATAAGCCTCCGCAACCGCTGCGAATACTCCATATTCCTCATGACGGACGGGAACAAACTCGATTGCGCCATTTCGACGTAGTGCGTCCACCACAGGATTCAGAGCGTCGCCGACGATTCCGTAACAGCGTTTGACACCTGCCTTCGTCAGCATCTCCCACAATACGTCTGCAACTTTTTTCGACATGAGAGCCTTCCTGATTTCCTTGTGGATCTAATATCGGTACCGCGCGATTCATTCCCAGCGCGCGTCGCGCTGCCTACCCAGCAACTCTCGAGCCATCCTGTATTTCGGTGTTCCCATCACTGGGTCCATGCAATTCCGCTGCCATGAAATGCGCGGCTGGAAACTGCGCTTCATCTACATTGGGCCAAGGCTCATTCCTGCCATTCCGTGACAACACGGATGACACTTGACGCAAAAGGCACAGGGATGACACTGACGGCCCGGCATGTATTGGTCGTTTCGAAGTTACTGATCAGGGTTTTGTGAGTATTGGCCTTCATTACGGTTGCGATGCACGAAATACGAGTGCTTGTCTCTTTGGAAGCACGCTTGCTCTTCATTCAATCGAAATCCGGGCGGTAAGCATTGTGGCGCGTTTTGCAATAGGAATTAAGGAGAGATTGCGAAGTCTGGTGATATCGCGCGTTTCGGAAGTGGAGAACGGAAGAAGAGAAATGTCGATGTTGAGAATGAAATCTTCGACGGTGCGGTTCCTAGCGCAGATGACACTTCTTCTCTTTTGGTCCGCGATCACGGTGTGGGCAAGCGAGCCAAAAGGCTCGCCTTCTCACGGCACAAATATATTCGCTCCCGCCTCCACCCCAGCCAAGTCAATTGCTGATTTATCCGTTTTTGTGCTTGTTATTACCGGAATCATTTTTGTCGTTGTTTTTGCGTTACTGGCCTATTCCGTCGTTAGGTTCCGTGGGCGGGCAATGGATGCTGGCCGCGAGCCGGCGCAGGTGTACGGAAGCACGCAGATTGAGCTGGCCTGGACGATCATTCCAATTCTGATTGTCGTTGTCCTGTTCCTGGCCACCGCGCGAGTCATCCACGCGATTCAGGATGCTCCAGAACCGGCGGGCGCTGTGCAGGTCACCGCGATTGGACATCAATACTGGTGGGAGTTTCGATATCCGAGGCTGGGGATCGTCACAGCCAACGAACTGCACATCCCGGTGAGCGATCCCAGTCATCCGACGCCAACGTTTCTGCAGTTGCTTTCGGCCGATACCGACCACAGCTTTTGGGTGCCAGAGCTTGCAGGCAAGACGGACCTCATTCCGAACCACCCCAACAGAATTTGGATGGATCCGCAGCGCACAGGCGTCTTTCTTGGCCAGTGTGCCCAGTACTGTGGAACACAGCACGCGAAGATGCTGCTCCGCGTTTCGGTGGATGGACCGGAGGATTTTGCCGCCTGGGTTCGCGGTCAGAAGAGACTCGCTGTCGAAGACGCAGGCGCAATCGCTGGTAGGCGAGTATTCGAAAGCAATGCCTGCATGAACTGCCATGCAGTGACCGGAACCGCCGCGGATGGACGCTTTGGCCCCGACCTGACGCATTTGATGAGCCGCGCCACGATTGCCGCAGGTGCCGCCCAGAACACTCACGACAATCTCCGTCTTTGGATTCAGGACCCCAGTGCAATCAAACCCGGCTCGCTGATGCCCGCCATGAAGCTGAGCGACGCCGACCTGGATGCGGTCGTGAATTACATGGAGACATTGCGCTAGAACACTCAGGAAAATAGCTATGTCCTCGAACGCGATCACCATACCCGGCACCCAGATACAAGCCCGACCCTGGGTCGACGAGCTTCATCAGTGGGTGACCACAGTCGATCACAAGCGGCTGGGAATTCTCTACATTCTTTCGGCTCTGTTGTTCCTCGCGATCGGTGGAGTCGAGGCACTCATCATTCGCATTCAGCTGATGCATTCGCACAACAACTTTGTTTCGCCGGAAGTTTTCAACCGCATGTTCACGATGCATGGGACAACCATGATTTTCTTTGTGGCCATGCCAGTCCTGTTTGGATTTGCGAACTACTTGGTTCCATTGATGATTGGTGCGCGGGACATGGCTTTTCCACGCCTGAATGCATTCAGTTTTTGGCTATCGTTTCTGGGTGGACTTCTCCTGTACTTCAGCTTTCTGGGTGGAAGCGGTCTGTATGGCGCAGGAAACGCACCGGATGTGGGCTGGTGGTCTTATGCGCCTCTGGGCGCGCGCGCCTTCTCGCCCGGGCATAGTTCCGACTATTGGACTCTCTCTCTGCTGGTCTCCGGGTTTGGGAGCATCGGAACCGCGATCAATATCATTGCCACTATTCTGTGCTTGCGATGCCCCGGGATGAAGATCAGCCGAATGCCCTTGCTGGTGTGGCTCAACCTGGTGATGGCGGGAATGGTTCTGATTGCGATTACTCCCTTGTCGGCTGCTCAAATCATGTTGTTGATCGATCGATATTTAGGAGGCCATTTCTTTGATACTCAGGCCGGCGGCTCCGCTGTCCTCTGGATGCACTTCTTTTGGATATTCGGACATCCGGAAGTCTACATTCTGATCATTCCTTGCTTTGCTTTCATGTCGGAAATCATTCCGGTTTTTTCACGCAAACCGATTTTCGGATATCCGGTGATGGTGGGCGCCACCGTGTGCATCGCTTTCGTGAGCATGAGCGTTTGGGCGCACCACATGTTTACCATCGGAATGAACTCCTACGCCAACAGCTTTTTCACCCTGACCACGATGGCTGTAGGCGTTCCCACGGGAATTAAGATTTTCAACTGGATCGGCACGATGTGGGGTGGAAAGATCCAATTCAAGACGCCGATGCTGTTCAGCATCGGATTTCTATTCCAATTCCTCATCGCAGGCCTGACCGGCATCATGATGGCTTCCTCGCCGTTCGATTGGCAGCTTAGCCTCTCCTATTTTGTCGTGGCTCACTTTCACTACGTGATCGTAGGCGGAATCCTGTTTGCCCTCTTCGGTGCGTTTTATTACTGGTATCCCAAAATGACTGGCCGGATGCTGAGTGAACGCCTCGGCAAATGGCATTTCTGGCTGTTCTTGATTGGCTTTCACCTGACGTTCGATGTGATGCACATTCCGGGACTGCTCGGGATGCCGCGCCGGATCTACACCTACGAGCCCGGCCGCGGCTGGGACACCTTGAACTTCATCATTACTATCGGCGCGTTCATTCAGGCACTCGCGATTCTGGTGTTTCTAGCAAACCTCGCAATTTCATATTTCAAGGGAGCCAGGGCCGGTAACGACCCGTGGGACGCGTGGACACTGGAATGGTCGATCAGTTCACCGCCCCCTGTGTATAACTTTGCGACCGTTCCGACGGTCGAGAGCCGCCGCCCTTTGTGGGACCTGAAGCATCCTGAAGACCCCGATAGCCGCTATGAGTGAAGGCGAAATCATATGAGCGCAGTGACAACTTCATTTCCGAACGCGGCAGCGGGTTGGCAGCTGCCATCTCGTGGGAAAGTGGCGATGGCCGGTCTCATCGTCGCCGAGTCGGCGATCTTTACGATCTTCGTCGTTGCCTATCTTTTTTACTTGGGAAAAAGCATCACGGGACCGACCCCCCCCGAAGTGCTTGAGACGCCGATCTTCTACACGATTTGCTTGTTGTCCAGCAGCTTGACCATCCACTTCGCGGCGAAGTGTCTGGCACGCGGCATTGGATTCGCATTCCTTGGATTATGGCTGCTCACCATTGCGCTTGGTGGATTGTTCCTCTATGGCACAGCGCAGGAATGGCACCGACTGATCTATGAACACGGGCTGACGATCTCGACCAACCTGTTCGGAACAACATATTACTCGCTTGTCGGCTTGCACGGGTTTCACGTCACCGTAGGTCTCGTCATGCTCTTGACCGTTGCGGTGCTCGGACTCTGTGGCCGTGTGGGAGTGAAGCAGTCTGGTCACATCGAAGTGCTCGCGATGTACTGGCATTTCGTCGACGCCGTATGGGTGGTAGTTTTTACCGTAGTTTACGTTCTCGGGCGCTGAGGTAGACATGGCGACACTATTGGCAACGGAGCAATTGAACAAAACGTCGCGGACGCCCCCCATGATCGAGGTCCCGGCGCCAACAGCTTGGCCCTTCATCTTGGCTTTTGGAACAACCCTCCTATTGGCGGGCCTGGTGACGAGCATGTCGGTGAGCGTTCTCGGCGCCGCCCTCGCGCTGACGGGCTGCGTCGGATGGTTTCGCGAGGTCTTTCCGCACCAACACGAAGAAGCTGTGCAAATTGTTCCTGAAGAGATTCGCCTGATGACCGGTCGCCGGGTTGTGGAGCGGATTCCGGTGCTACCGGATCAACTGCGAGCATGGCTTCCGGTCCGCACGTATCCAGTTTCGGCGGGGGTTAAAGGTGGCATCGCGGGCAGCGTCGCGATGGCCGTATTGGCTTGTGCCTACGGCGTGCTGAAGGGTGGCAGCATCTGGTATCCCATCAATCTGCTCGCCGCAGTTGTCTATCGGGAATCCCTACGACTCGGGCCCGCACAGCTGCATTCATTTCATGCTGATGCTTTCGCGATTGCCTTTGTTCTGCACGGTGTTGTGTCCATTCTTGTGGGCTTGCTGTACGGCGCAATGCTGCCCATGTTCCCACGCCGTCCGATTGTGCTTGGAGGACTTATTGCCCCGGCGCTGTGGTCGGGGCTGCTTTACACAATCCTCGGGCTGTTGAACCCGTTGCTCGCAACCCACATTGATTGGTTCTGGTTCGTTGCCTCACAAGTGGCCTTTGGAATCGTGGCGGGCCTTGTGGTCGTGCGCCAGGTGAGCATTCCTACCCGTGAAAATGTGTCGTTTGCTCTACGGGCAGGAATCGAAGCTCCCGGACTTATTCCACCAGGAAAGAGCGGAGAGGAGCGCCGATGAGCCGGATCTTGTATCTGTCTGCATTCGCCGTTCTTCCCCTTGTACTCCTCTCGGCTTGCAGCACTCCGAACGGTCAACCTCAGAAAGCTTCGGAGCCAGTGGCGCCGAACCAGGTTGTCGACTTCGGCGCTCTCTACGCACAGAACTGCGCCGCCTGCCATGGCGAGGAAGGGCGTGGAGGAGCGTCGATTGCCCTCGCCAATCCGGTGTATCTCGCCATTGTCGATGAAAATGCGGTGCACAACGTTGTTGCCAACGGGGTTCGTGGAACCTCGATGCCGGCGTTCGCGCAGAGCGCCGGAGGATTGCTGACGGACGAGCAGATCAATGTGATTACGAGCGGAATGTTTTCACGGTGGGGACGCAAGGGAATTCTCGACGGAGCCAATCCACCTTCATACGCTGCAAAAACGACGGGGGATGTCGCACATGGTGAGATCGCTTTCGGAACATATTGCGCATCCTGCCACGGGTCTGATGGTCATGGAGCCAAAGCCAGTGCCGTCAGCAACGATTCCTTTCTTGCGCTGGTCAGCGATCAAGGACTACGTACGATCGTGATCACCGGAAAACCGGAATTGGCGGCACCCGACTGGCGCGGCAATGTTCCCAGAAAGCCCATGTCCGACCAGGAAATCACAGACGTGGTCGCCTGGTTAGCATCGCGCCGCGTGCAGAGCCCCGGTCAGCCTTATTCCGCTTCGAATCATGCGCAGCACTTGGAGAAATGAAAATGACCACTAAGCCTGTGATTGCCCTGTCGACTGAGGATACGCTTTCCCGGCGCGGCTTCTTCATGAAGCTCGGAATCCTGTTTAACGGATTCGCGGCGATGGTGCTGGCCGTACCGATTGTGCGGTTTCTTCTTTCATCTGTAGCTCGCGGTCAAGGGAAGGGATACTTGTCGTGGGTCCACCTGGGCAACGTCACCAACTTTCCAGAAGGCGAGACGCGGATGGCTACTTTTCGCAATCCATTCGTGATGCCTACAGACGGAAAGACCGTAGACACCGCATGCTGGGTGCGCCGCGTAGCAGGCGATCAGTTCCAGGTGTTTGCGATTAACTGCGCACATCTCGGCTGCCCAGTCCGTTGGTTTCCCCAATCCGGCCTCTTCATGTGTCCTTGTCATGGCGGTGCGTATTACCGCGATGGGTCGCGGGCATCAGGGCCGCCGGAACGCGGGCTCTTCGAGTATCCCTACAAGATCGAAAACGGCGTGCTGACGATCAACGCCGGGCAGTTGCCAACGCCTGGCGACCCGGTGGCAAGTCTGTCTGCGGAGAAGCCACCATGCGCGTGATCAAGAAAATCGGCGAATGGTTTGACCACCGTTTGCAACTCGCGGCACCCATTCGCGAGGCTGTTGACCATCCCGTGCCGAGAAACACGGCGAGCTGGTTCTACGTGTTCGGCAGCGCCGCGCTCACAATCTTTCTCATACAGCTGGTGACCGGAATTCTGCTGGCGCTTATTTATGTTCCCTCGGCGGGCGAAGCATGGAGCAGCCTACAGGCCCTGAATCATCAGGTGATGCTTGGCTGGTTCATCCGCGCGATGCATGGATGGGGCTCCAACTTCATGGTAGCCATCGTCCTTATTCATATGACGCAGGTGTTTCTCTTCGGAGCCCACAAATATCCCCGTGAGCTGACCTGGATCATCGGGGTCTTTCTCTTATTGATGACTCTCGGCATGGCATTCACCGGTCAAATCATGCGCTTTGATCAGGACGCTTACTGGGGATTAGGAATTGGAGCCTCGATCGCCAGCCGGGTTCCGATTATCGGTCCTGCGGTTGTGAAACTGATGTTGGGCGGGCCCATCATCGCGGGCGCGACCCTCTCCCGATTCTTTGCGCTGCACGTCTTCGTGATTCCCGGAATGCTGATCGCTTTCGTCGCTCTTCACGTCTTGATGGTGCTGAAGTTGGGCATCAACGAATGGCCGATGCCGGGACGCATCGTAAAACGAGCGACCTATGAGGCCCAATATCACGCATTGACCAACAGCGAGGGCGCGCCATTCGTGCCCTATGCGATTTGGAAAGATATGTTTTTCGCGGCATTTATCATCCTGGCAATTGCCGCGTGCGCTTACTACCTTGGCCCATTCGGGCCGACCGGACAGCCCGATCCGACAATCATCCAGACTGCGCCCAAACCAGATTACTTCTTCCTGTGGCTCTATGCTTTGCTCTCGCTTCTTCCTCCATCGCTTGAGACGCCATTCCTTCTCATCGGCCCGGCCTTGGTAATTGTTGGCTTGATTCTTCTGCCGTTTCTTTCCGGAGAAGGAGAAAAGAGCTGGAAGCGCAGACCTATTGCAGTTATCACCGTGCTCATGATCGCGATCACACTCGGGACATTTACTCGTCTCGCCCAGTTCGTTCCGTGGAGTCCGCACATGAACGCCTGGAGCGGCGATCCAGTGCCCGACCGATACATACACGGCACAACCGCGCTCGAGCGGCAGGGTGCTCTTGTGTTTCAGGTTAAGCAATGCCGCAACTGCCACTCAATCGGCGATACCGGCGGACAAAGGGGGCCGGCTCTGGATAGTGTGGCGGTGCGACTCACGCGTGACCAACTCATCCGACAGGTGATTCAAGGCGGCGGCAATATGCCTGCCTACGGAAAGAACCTAAGTCCAGCAGAAACGACCGCGCTCGTGGCGTTCCTTGAAACCCTGCATCCGGCCACACAAAGCCCGGCACGCGATGCGGCACGCGATCTTGTGGTGAGCGAAAGCAACCCAAAGCCGGCGACTCAACCCTAAGGCACAGAGCTATGCCACACGCTCATCACGCGGTCGAGTCATTTTGGATCTCTGCGAGTTTAATTCTCGTCGCTCCTCTTTACCTGCGTGGATGGTTGCGCCTTCGCAGGCTTGGCCTCGACTGCGTTCAGGCCTGGCGTGCAAGCTCTTTTATAGTCGGCCTTTTCCTCATCTGGCTGGCGATCGCGTCACCGCTGAGTGCGCTCGATCACGAAATGCTGACGGCGCACATGGTTCAACATCTTCTGCTCATGACGTTTGCGGCTCCCTCGATCTTGCTGGGCAAACCTGTCAAGGCATTGATTTACGGGATACCGCATCGGTTGCTGCAAGTAATGGATCGGTCGTTTCAATCAACAGGACTGCATCAGGTGTGGAGGGCGGTGACCCATCCTGTAATTTGCTGGCTGGGAGCGGCAAGCACACTGATTGCATGGCATCTGCCAGCGGTGTTTGTGCTCGGGCTGCGATCGCAAATGTGGCACGGAATTGAGCAAGCATCTTTTCTCGCAACCGGCCTTCTGTTCTGGTGGCCGGTAGTCGAGGCATCGCCAAGCAGCTTGAAATGGCCGGAATCGTCGATACTCTTGTATCTATTCCTGGCCACCTTGCCGTGCGATATTCTTTCCGGGTTTTTGGTCTTCTGCGACCGTGTGATCTACCCGATTTATTTTGTCTCATCACAGCCGTTTGGATTGTCGGCTTTGGAAGATCAGCAATGCGCCGGCGCCTTGATGTGGACTTGCGTTACGATCGTCTACTTGATCGCCGGGGCAATTGTCACGGCGCGCTTACTTTCACCCCGCAAGTCGCAAGAGTACGCGATTCGGCAATCGGAAACCCAAGCTACTGCGCTACGGAAGAGCGACGTGCAGAGGATGGAGGCCGTCTGAATGTCCGGCCCGTCTATAGTTACCGAGCAAGTCGTGTCTTCCAGAGACCAAGACGGGCGTTTTTGGCGATCCACCCTCTCGGATTACTGGGCGCTGACAAAGCCAGAAGTCAATTTCCTCATTCTGATCACGACTGCTGTCGGTTTCTATTTGGGATGTAGTAACGAAGCCCGATCCTTATCAGTCGTGTCGCTGTTC
>Ga0070711_100001027_pt1 | contig 14833 bp, 12 predicted proteins | sample LARL53metaG_FD_65452 | JGI IMG/M metagenome (GOLD analysis project Ga0070711, IMG submission 65452) | Corn, switchgrass and miscanthus rhizosphere microbial communities from Kellogg Biological Station, Michigan, USA - LAR L5-3 metaG | ecosystem: Host-associated > Plants > Roots > Rhizosphere ... | reverse complement strand
CCGAAAAATTCGGCAAGCCGATCACGCTGCGCAACATCATGACGCATACGCCGGGCTTTGAGGAGCAGATCAAAGACCTGATCAACGACGAAGGCGCTCCCATCGCCACGCTCAAGCAGCACCTGTCTACGCATATCCCTGAACGCATCTTCCCGCCGGGAACCACGCCGGCATATTCCAACTACGGAGCATCGCTGGCCGGTTACATTGTTGAGCGCGTCTCCGGCCGGCCATTCAATGACTACGTGGCGGAAAACATCTTCAAACCGCTGGGAATGTCGCATTCCACTTTCGCGCAACCACTGCCCGCCGAACTGAAGCCGCTCATGTCCAGCGGTTACCGGCTGGGTTCAGGCAAGTCCAAGCCGTTTGAGATTATTGAAGAAGCGCCCGCCGGAGCGCTTGCCGCCACCGCATCTGATCTGGCGCGATTCATGCTGGCCCATCTGCAGAACGGCAAGCTGGAAAACGCCCAGGTCCTTCGCCCTGAAACCGCAACCCAGATGCACTCACGCCAGTCCGGACTCAGCCCGGCGCTCAACGGCATGTGCCTGGGCTTTTATGAGGAGTCGCGCAACGGGCATCGCATCATCGGCCACGGCGGTGACACCATTTACTTCCACAGCGACATGCATCTGATGCTGGAAAACGGCATTGGCTTTTTCGTCTCATACAACAGCGCCGGCAAAGGCGAGATCAGCCCGCGCAGCGCCTTGTGGTATCACTTTCTTGACCGCTACTTCCCTTACACGCCGCCCAAAGTTGAAAAGCTGGCCACAGCCGAAGCCGATGCCCGCACCGTTGCCGGCCGCTATCTCACCACGCGCCGCTCTGAAAGCAGCTTCCTGAAAGTGGGCGCGGTGGAAGAAAACGTCAAGGTGATACCCGAAGAAAACGGGACCCTCAAGATTGAGCCTTTCAAGGATTTCAACGGCCAAATCAAGAAGTGGCAGGAGATCGCGCCCCTGGTGTACCGCTCCGTCAATGGGCAGGACCTGCTGGCTTTCCGCCGCGACGATCAGGGACAAATGCAACTTGTCCCCAACTTCCCTGCCGCACTGGAACAACGCATTCCCTTGATCGTGAGCAGTGATTTCAACCAGTTTCTGATACTTGCAGTGCTGATCGTTATGGTGCTCACGCTGGCATGCTGGCCTCTGGCGGCCTTCATTCGCGGGCACTACCACCACCGGCTTGAACTGGATCCGGCTTATCTGCGCTTGCGTCCCTGGGTGCGCGTGGTCTGCGCCGTGGACGTTGCTTTCTTCGCCATCCTCTTTATTGTGCTCAGCGATGCAGGCCCCAACGCGCTCAGTTCCAGAACCGACTTGAAATTTGAGGTCATCCAGGCGCTCGGTCTGCTGGGCGCCGCAGGGACGATCGTCGTTTTCCTGGCCTGCCTGCGTTCCTGGAGAGACCGCCAAGCATGGTTCTGGACCAAAGTCTGGAACCTCGCGATCCTGCTGGCCTGCCTTGGTTTTGTATGGTTCGGATATTACTGGAACCTGATGAACTTCAACATGAACTACTGAAGAGTTTTCACCACGGAGACGCGGAGAAAACCTGGCAGAAACCGGAATACCTCGCTGCAATCTTCTTTTTCGCAAGCTAATATGGGTGCCGATGGCACAGGGAAAAAATGATCGAGACTTACGGGATGGCATTAACAACGAGAGTCTTGAGTCCATCCTTAGTTCATCATTAATCCAACAAGGATTCCCACATGAAACTTGAAAACGTTCGTCCCGTGCTGGCCGTCACTAACATTGACGAGACGGTTCATTTTTATCGCGACGTGCTTGGCTTTGAATGCGCCAACCGCATGGATGGCTGGGCCGCCCTGTGCAAGGACAATGTTGAGGTGATGATCTCCCTGCCCAACGCGCATGAACCGTTTGAGAAGCCCAGGCTTACCGGATCAATCTACTTCAATACGGCAGATGTTGACGCGCTGTGGGAGCAGATCAAAGACAAGGTTAGCGTGGTGTATCCGATAGAAAACTTCTTCTACGGCATGCGCGAGTTCGCCATCCGCGACAACAACGGCTATATTTTGCAGTTCGGTCAGGAGATTACGGACCCGGCACAGATCCCGCCGCCGGATGTGGATTAGTTTTCACCGCGGAGACGCGGAGAGCAAAAGAGATTTAACCACAAAGGACACGAAGGCCAGGTTTTCATTGGAGAACCCGGCAGAGGGTAGCGATCTAAAGATACACATGTTGGCGAGTCCCGCCAGGGACGAATGATAGTAGCCCGGCACGTTTCCGAGGCGCGCTTGCGTGCTGAGGAATAAGTGCCGGGTGCAGGGAAGAAAGGATTTTTCCTCGCGCCGCAGGCCCGCGCGCAGCGAAGCGGAGCGCGAGAAAGAGTCTGGGAACCTGCATGAGGAGTGTTTTTTTCCTTCTTCCCTTTTCCAGCACTAACCTCTCAGCGCGCCCACGAGCCTCGAGAACGTGCTGGGCTGTTATCTGTCGTCCCTGACGGGACTGATTTTTCGTGGGGTCACGTTGTATCTCCCCTGCAGTCGCGGTCGTCGTTGCACGGAGCTGGTGTTTGTCGATGGCTATCGGTCCCAACTTTTTTCGATGATCGTGGATCTAGACTGCCCCCGGATGGACAATCGACCAATCTGGGCCATGTACCGTTGCACAAGCGATATTTGCGGACTTCGAACAGGCAAGAAATAGTCCATTGTCCATATTCGTCATTGTTTTGTCGGCGAATATATGGTAAATTGCACAAATGGAACGGGATGTTTCAGGAGGCGGAAGTATGGAAATCATGTTTTCCATGAAGGTTAAGGAAGATGGGAAGACCGTCCGGGTGCTGTTGTTGTGTACTGACTGCCGGGGAGAGCTGGAGATGGCAGCGGACGCGGGTAAGGTCAGGTTCCGGTGCCGTAAGCACGGTGAACTGGGGACGCTTTCGGCAGAGGAATTCACTGACGGGGTGCGGCAGGCCCAGGAGAGAGCCGCGGAACAGTATGGCTTGAGTAAGTCGGTGCGGATTAAGGTGATGCCAGCCGAGCCGACTGTCCAGTAACCCGTATGTCTCAATGCACTATTGCATGCAGTTACTACGCAAGAGTGAGCGGATTAGAGAGGGATTGAACGTGGTCGCAGTGAATTCGTTCGCCAGCGTCTTCCGCTGCTTTCTGGCACTGTAGGATATCGGGTGTTAAACAGGAGGACGCGCCGATGAAGGCAGAAGACTTCCGACGGATTGCCCTTAGTCTTGAAGGCGCGCAGGAGAGCTCCCACATGGGTCAGCCCGACTTCCGGGTGGGAGACAGGATTTTTGCGACGCTTGCCTCGGCAAAACAGGGATATGGGAACCTGATGCTCACGCCGGAGCAGCAGGCGGCGTTCGTGGAGGAACTGCCCGAAGTTTTTCTCCCCATCCCGGGTGGATGGGGACGGATGGGAGCGACCCATATCCGCCTTGCCGCGGCGCAAGAAGATGTCCTGGCCGGCGCTTTACACACGGCTTGGAAACTACGGGTGGAGAAGAATGCAGAGTCGGGCCAGAAAAAACGCACTCCGGCAAAGCGAAGCTTGGCAAGGAAGACTCCAGTAAAAAAGGCCCGCCGCAAGAAATGAAGGGGCTGCTTGTATTGGGTTAAGACAGGCTGTTCTCCTGTAGAGCGAGCCTCTTTTTCACTCTCGCATGTCAGCCAGGAATCAAATCGTTTTACCCGGTTCATCAATGAAGGCCCGCAAGGAAGAAGCTCGGAGAAGTCGCCGCGCATCGGTCTTCGATGGCGCGCCTTACGCTGGGCCCGCGCTCAAATCGCCCTACGCTCGTCTTCTTTACAGGCACTAGGTTTTACCGTATATTGAATCGATTCACTAAACGAAGAGGTCCGTCTCTTCCGCAAGTCTTCTCACCGCTAGCCTGGCCCTTCAGCGTCAATGAAAGCCAGCCCACACACTAGCTCCGCTGCAAGAAAGGAGTTTTCGTTATGAAGTGTGTATTATCTGCCCTCACCCCTAAACCAATCGCTCTCTTGTTCGCACTGCTTCTGCTCAGCACGGCGGCAACCGCCACGCCAATCCAGATTTATGGCGCGTGGCATTGCGGCAACGATGCCTGCACATGGGGCTCAGTCCGCAACATGACTGACTTCGATACCAAGAACCATTGGATGATCGACCGTGGCGACGGCGTTCCGTCAGTGAACCTGGTCATTCTGTCATTCGTCAATCCGCTGAAGCTGCTGAACCAGACGAATGACGCGCAGACCGTCAATGGCGTGCCCATCGGGATCAATGCGCAAATCGTCAGCTATTTCACCAGCCACAACATACGCGTCATGTTGTCGATCGGCGGAATTACCTTTGTGACTGACTGGAACACGGCGCTCTCCACCAATCCAACGCAATTGGGACTCAACGCTGCCGCTGCGGCCAAAAGCCTGGGCGTGGGCATTGAGATCGATTACGAAGAAAACACCACGCCCAACCTGACGGGATTGCAGTCCTTTATTACCGCCTATCGATCGCAATTGCCGTACGACGCCACCGGCGCGAACCCGGCCGCGCGGCTGACTATCGACGTGGGCGCGGGCGACCGCTTTCTGATCGACCTTGACCGCAAAGCTACCAGCGACTGGCTGAATACCAGCAACCCGGTGCTTGATTACGCCAATGCCCTGGTCCCGAGCAAGCAGCCGCCCAGCGCGTCTTCAGCGGAGGGCAACTGGCAGGAGCACGTGGACGGCAAATCGAATTTTGCTCCACCCATTTTGCCGCTGGCGCCGGCCAAATTTACCGGTAGCCTGTACATTACCAGCGGACACAATGCTCTTCCCGAGTGCACAACCTTCAGCTCGTCTCTGGAAGATTCAACCGGAACCTATGTGCAAACGGTCGCGCCCAATGGCGTCGGCACAACCTCCGGCATGCTGGGGTATATGTTCTGGGCAGCCGAATGCCCTTCCACCAGGAATGTCTGCACCACGCCGCCCAATACTTGCCAGGGAGGCGTAGGCACAGGCGCCAGGACTTACAGCATTCCTCTACCCATGCCGGCATTGCGGCAGCAGTAGAAGCATATAGAAGATGTCTCGCTCCGCTGGAGTGGCCGACAGCGGCGCGAGGCACGGCATATCGCGATAGTTTCTGGCTGATACCAGCCAGAAGAAGAGATCTTTGACAACTTAAATCCCTGGTGTAACGTGCCTGCGGGGTCTTGCTCGCGCTCCGCAGGATCGCTCAAGCTGGCCGCTTCCCTGTTGACGCCGAGCCACGTTGATGCAAAGACAAAGACGACGTCCTGGGTTCCATAGAACGTCGTCTCATTCCTTCATTCACTTGGGCGTTTTCTTATTGGACGGTCGTTACGCAGAGCGCCTGTGTTCTATCGATAGACATGGCGGCGCCGGTTGTTGGCTGCTTTTGGACTCGCGCTGCGCCTACGTTGCCAATCGATATAGGTGTCGGCGCAGGCTGGGGCGGCGGTGGCGGCGAGTTTTGAGCGCAATCGTTGGGCGGTTTTGTGCCGTGGAGTTGCTGCCCGATAGAGCCTTCTCCGTGCAGCTCATTGTTCTGGCCGCAGCCGTAGCCGGTCGAATGGGTCCCGCCGCAACCCACCTGTACGCCGCCAAATCGCGGCTTGCCGACCGTGGTGTACCCGCCGATCTGCACGCCCGAAGGCACTATAGGAATACCCATCGATTGCGGGTCAAAGCCGGTGCTTGAAGTCTGCACCCAGTTCCCGCTTCCGCCCATCGGGAACGAACACGCCGAGCCCGAGTCGGAGCAGTTGATCGTATGCGGAGCTTCGTTCGGATTGTTAACGTTGGTGAATGTAAAGATCGGCGTCACGGTAAAGCTGGAGGAGAAGGTCCCGCCTTCAGAGCTGGTCGAGGTGAAATTGATCGTGCCGGTATCGCTCTGCGTGGCTAGCGACACGGCCACGTGATAGGTCCGCCCGTCCTGCAATGCCATGTCCGGACTCGAGCTGAGCGAAAGCCCCTTGATGGAAAGCGTGGTAGAGAACCTGTCGGCAATCGTCACGCTGCCGCGGGCAACCAGCGTGTCGGCCGAGCCCAGAGACGAGCTCAGCGGGACCCCGGTGAACGATACGATTGAGTTAACAGGCTGTGAACCCAGAAGCTGGCTAATGCTTATCTTGCCAAAATTTGAAAAGTCCACTTGGGTCCCGCTGCCGGTGATCCATGTGTCATCCTCGGCTGGAATGGTTTGAGCGTTTGCTGAAACAGCGGCGATGGCAGCGAACAGCAGTGTTGCCAGCGTTATACGGAAATAGCGTTGCATACTGCCTCCTTTCAGAAGTCAAAAGACTCGATGGGCGCAGTTACACTTTTACTGAAGTTGGCAGCGCAAAACTTCTCCGGAATTGCGCGTTTTGGGCGATTTGCGGTGATCTATTGCGGCGTTACCCCATCGCGGCGCTTAGCTTTTCCAGCGCCGGCCCCAGCTCCTGCGGATTATTCAGCACGCCGGCAAAAAGATCGCCCACGCGCTCAAACCGGCGCAGCACGTTAGCGATGTGAAATTGCTGCGGCTTCAGTCCGGGAACAACTTCTTCCCACTTGAGCGGCGTGGCCACCGGCGCCCCAGGATGCGCGCGTAGGACATACGGCGCGGAGATAGTTTTGCCGCTGGCGTTTTGCAGGTAGTCGAAGTAGACCTTGCCTTTTTCGCGGGCGGAAACCATCCGCGGCGTGGTAAAGAGATCAGGTCGCTCGGCTGCCACCCATCGCGCCAGTATCTCGGCAAACTGCCGCGTCTGCGCTGAGCTGTAAATCGGTTCCACCGGGACGTAAACGTGCATGCCGTTCCCGCCGGTGGTCTTGGGATATCCCGTAAGCCCGATCCGCCGCAATTTTTCGCGCACCAGTTGCGCGGCCTCCACAATGCGGTCATAGCCGCAATGATAAGGATCAAGGTCGATCAGGATGAAGTCTGGGTGCTCTAGCGTTTCCATCCGGCTCATGTACGGATTCTGGTCAATGCAGCCCAGGTTCGCCAGATAGAGCAATGACGCTTTGTCATCGCAGATCACACGCGTCTTGGATTCTTCGTCATCCTTGAGTTCCGCGCGATGCAGCCACTCAGGAAATCCTGAAGCGTCTTTCTGGAAGAAATAATCCTGATCGATTCCGTTGGGATATCGCTTAAGCGACAGCGGACGGCCTTGCAGATGAGGTACCAGCAGGTCCGCGACCGCGGCATAAAAGTTGATCACGTCGCGCTTGGTGTAGCCATCCGCCGGATAAAAAACTTTATTCAGGTTGGTGAATTTCAGCCGATGTCCATCGACATCGAGCGCCACTTCGGCTTTGCCTGCCGGCAGCAGTACCTCGTGCCCCGACTCTTGCGGCGTCTCCGACTCCGCCGTCGAGTCTTCTTCCAACAGCCCCGTTTCCCGCACCACCTCCTCCGGCGCGACCTCCGTCCGCAATCCCATAAACACCGGAGCGCGCAGACGTTCGTCGTTGGTCCATGAGGTGAACTTCACCACGCAGACCAACTCGGGCTTCACCCACGTAAGCTCGCCGATGTCCTTCGGCACATCGCTCAATACCGGTTTTTTCGTAACCAGCGGCTTGATCCTCTCAAATACGCTCTTGAGCGATTGCTGGGTAAATCCCGAGCCCACATTGCCCGCATAGACCAGCTTTTTATTTTTGTGATAGCCCAGCACCAGCGCCCCAAACGGCTCCCGTTCGCCCAGAATGTATCCGCAGACAACAAAATCCTGCTGCGTGGTCACCTTGATCTTGATCCAGCTTCCGCTGCGCTTCGACTCATACCGGCTCTGCGCCTGCTTGGCGATGATTCCCTCCAGCCCTTTGGCGCGCACCGCTTGCAGCAACTCGTCGCCTTTGCCGATGAAATGTTCCGAGTAGCGCACGATCTCGCTGGGCAGCAGAATTGACATCAACAGTTGCCGCCGGTCGATCAGCGCCGCCTTTCGCAGGTCGTATCCATTGAGATACAGCAGATCGAAAGCAAAGAAATTCAGGTTCGGTGGCGCCATACCCTTAAGAGCTGGCTTGGTACCGAATCCAGTGAGGTTTTGCAGATGCTGAAAGCTGGGATTGCCATTGTCGTCCAGCGCCACCACTTCGCCATCGATGATCGCCTTGTCGGCCTTCACGCTTTGCGTCAGCGCCTGCGCTACGCTCGCAAATTGTTTGTCCAGGTTGGTGCCGCGGCGCGAGACCATCCGCACCTTGCCGCCCTCCACGAAGCACAGTGCGCGGTATCCGTCCCATTTCACTTCGTAAAGCCACTCGCTACCGGAAGGCACTGCGCTGCCCAGCGTCGCCAGCATCGGCTCCAGCGCCGCCGGCATTTCAGCTTTCACTGCGCCTTCGGTGGAAGAAATGTCTCCCAGGCCTTGCAGCACGCTGCGCGTATCGGCTTCAGGGTCCCAGCCTTCGCGGACAGCAAAATCTTTTTTCTTGATCAGCAGCCAGTCTTTGCCCTTGGCGCGATTGGTGCGCACCAGCGCAAACTCGCCCACGATTTTGTGCCCATGAAAGCGCAGCTTGAGGTCGCCGGACTCCCACATCTGCGCCGGCGTTTTGGGGCCAAGCCATTCATAAGTCCCGCGGTCCCAGAGCGTGACGCTGCCGGCGCCGTAATTGCCGCTGGGAATCGTTCCTTCAAAGCTGCCGTAATCCAGCGGATGGTCTTCCACATGGACCGCGAGACGCTTGATCGCCGGATCAAGGGTTGGGCCGTTTGGCAGCGCCCAGGACTTGAGGACTCCGTCCATCTCCAGCCTCAAGTCATAGTGGAGACGTCGGGCGCTATGTCGTTGGATAAAAAAGCGGTTGCCTTCCTCACGCGCAGGTTTATCCTGGGGCTCGGGTGTCCTGGAAAAGATTCTTTTTCGCCGGTATTCTTCTAGTGACATAGCCTCTTCGGAAGATTGTATTGCACCGCTTTTTGTGCTTTCATTACCCCTACGCCCTGATAATTGGAGAACATCAATGGCCAGCACCGTTTGGAAGGGACATCTCACGTTTGGTCTGTTGTCGCTTCCCGTCAAATTGTACAGCGCAGCCCGCGCCGAATCCGTTGGTTTCAACCAGCTCCACAAAGCCGATAACTCCCGCGTCAAGCAGGTGCTTTACTGCCAGGCGGAAGACAAGCCCATCACGCGCAGTGAGATCGTTAAGGGCTATGAGTACGAAAAAGATAAATACGTCGTTATTGACGACGAGGACATCAAGAAGGTCGCGCCCAAAACCGCCAAGACCATGGAAGTCCTGGAGTTCGTGAAGGCCGCTGAGGTCGACGCCATCTTCTTTGAAAGCTCTTATTACATGGCGCCCGACGAAGCCGGCGAAAAGCCTTACGCCCTGCTCTTTGAAGCGCTGCGCCAGAGCGGATGCGTAGGCGTGGCCAAGATTGCCATGCACAATCGCGAACACATCGTTGTGCTGCGCCCCGGACCAAAAGGCATTCTGCTGCACACCATGTATTACCCCGATGAGATCCGTCAGGTGGAAGAGTTCCGCACAGACACCAGCATCGTGAAAGAAAAAGAGCTGGAGATGGCCAAGATGCTGATCGATTCCCTGCTCGCCACCTTCGAGCCGGAAAAATATAAAGATGGCTACCGCGAAAATCTCATGGCCATGATCCAGGCCAAGGTTGAAGGCAAGCAGGTTGTTGAAACCGTTGAGACCAAGCACAAAGCGCCGGTCGTCGACATTCTGGAAGCGCTCAAGATGAGCCTGGCTGAAGTCAAAAAGCCGATCCGTTCATCGACGGGAGCGGCTGCCGCGCCAGTAGAAGAAACCGCGTCGGCGAAAAAGGGCCGCAAAGCCGGCGGATAGAAAGTGTTTCCGATCTCGGTATGCTTTTCGGCAGGAGCAGGCATTTTCTGCCTGCGATCAAGCAGCCTTACTGCCCTTTTCCCTGCGTAATCGTAGTCGCCTTGTTCTTCTCGAACGTTACCGTCACCGGCTTGCCCGCATTGGCAAACTCGATTGTCCTGTTGCCGTAATCTCCGCCGTCGGCGCTCATGTTCAATCCCAGCGCAAACGAGGCCTGCAGTTCGCTCATGCCCTGTTTCACCTGGTGCTGATCAACGGCGCTCCAGGTATCGGCAGGCCAGTGCTTGTAGAGTTCATGGGGATCGTCGAAGAAGAAAATATCGTTTGCATCATTGAAAGCGTAATCGTCGCCCGTATTCGTGCCGAAGGACGCAGCGAACGTTCCCGTCTCACCAGCTTTTTCAAACACGGCCATCACTTGCTTCTGCACGACCGCAACTTGTCCTGGCTTTAGCGTTGCTGGCTCGCGCTGCAAGACCACGTCTTTCACTTGCAACTTGGCCAGCGGTGGCAGCAGTCCGGCCTTTTTCTTGAAGTTCACGCTGTGCGCGGCGGCGTCATACGCATAATAAGGAAGCAGGTTCCCTGCCTTCACCCACACTGGTTTTCCCACCAGCTCTTTCTTGGCCGATTCAACGTTAAAAGGAAAGATCTTGTGCGGGGTCACATAGTCATCCATGTTGGATGAATATGTGGTCTCGGGCTTCTTCGGTCCTCCGCCGGTGTCGCGCCGGGCGTAGAAAATAAATCCCACTCGTATGCCCGCGATCACCACAAATACCAGCAGACTTATCTGAAGCTTCTTTTTAAGATCGGCATCCATCGTGGAATTTACTGTAACACGCGGAAGGCCGCGCCCCAAGGTCGACCAAACCCCGGGGCAGTCCACCCTATAGCTTCACGATCTTGCTCGCCCCCAACACCAGTCCTAGCGTGATTGCCGCAATCACCACTTCGCCCAGCGCGCCCACAATAAATGGCCGGATTCCCTGCTTCTTCATCTCCTTGAAATTGATCCGCAGGCCAACGCCGGCAAACGTCAGCAAAAACGCCCAGCGCGAAAGGTTCGCCAGGCTGCTCACCTGGTCCTTATTAAAGACGCTCAGGCTCGCCAGCAGCGAGATCAGCAAAAATCCCAGCACAAACTTGGGAAATTTCTGCCACAGGAACGTCGCCTTGCTGCCTACCGCCTGGCGGCCTTCGCGCGCCGCCCAGTACAACGCGTATCCCAGCACCACAAAGCCGATCATCGCATTGCGCGTGGTCTTGGCCAGCACCGCGATCTTCGCCGCCGCATCGGAATACAACGCGCCCGCCGCCACCGCTTCGGCAGTATTGTCCACGCCGGTCCCGGCCCACAGTCCATACACGCGGTCGCTCATCCCCAGCCAGTGCCCGATCGGCGGAAAGGTAAACAGCGCCAACGCGCCCAGCGCCAGGATCGCCGCAATCGCAAAGGACGCATCTTCGTCATCCGCTTCAATCGCGCCCTTGGTCGCGATAATCGCCGAAACGCCGCAGATCGAGCTGCCCACCGCCAGCAGGCTGGTCAATTTGGGACTCAGCTTAAAGATCCGCCCCAGCAGCGTCATGAATCCGATCGACAAAATGAGCTCAATCAACACCAGCGTCAGGCTCACCGCGCCCAGTCTTAGCACGTCGGCCAGCAGAAAGCGCGCTCCCAGCAGCACGATCCCAGTCTTGAGCCAGAATTCATATGTCGCAATGCCCGGCTTGAAAACTCCTGCCACGCCGACTGTGTTTGAAATCAAGAGCCCTATCAGTATTGCCCAAAGAACATACTCAATGTTGGGGACCACCAGATGATGGGCCTTGGTATATGTGCTGATCGATTTCTCCAGCGCCTTTCCCGCCAACCCCACAATGGTCAGCAACCCGACCCCCGGCAGCAAGGCCAGCAATCTTTTGGGAAGTTGAATTGGTTCTGCTCTGAGTACAGCTGTCGAACTTGCCATGCGCAATCCTCCTCTCGTATCTGTTTTGGTGCTTACCACCCAACATGCTTAAGAACGCCCAGCCGCACCAGCACCGCTAACACCAATGCAATTCCCACGGCCCAGCCGTCCAGTGAAAGTGCTCTCCGCTGCTTCTCTGCTGCTTTTGTCTCGCCTGCCATTTTGTTTGTCTCCTTTATTCATCCATTGTTTTTCGCGCAAAACAAAAAGCCCACTCACGTCTGGTGAGTGGGCCTCGGGAAACTTCTAAATGATTGCCGCCGAAAATATCACCCGCCAGATGTGCCGAACAAGACCATCGAACAACATTCGTTGTTCGAACACATCATCGGCATCTGGCGCAGTGCGATCATCGGAAAATCGATCCTAACGAGCTGATTGGATGTCTGTCAAGCAGTATGGATTCTGATTATTTTGTCCGGGACATAGTCATTCCATTTTGGGACGAATTACCTTCCGCGACCGGCTATGCATCTCATCCCCACAACCTGATCAAGTTCCCACCTGCTTATAGATTCTCAAGTAAACTGATGAGGTAACTACCGGCGCGTCTGCTGGCGCCGCGCACAGCCAATTCTCTATGCTCCTTCGCGTTCTCCTGCTCCTGTTGTTTCTTCCACTCACGGCTGCCGCCGGCATCGTTGACGACGTGCGCTTCGCCCTGGCCCAGAATGACCTCCAGACCGCCACAAACATGCTGGCCGCCTATCGTGCGCAGCGCGGGGTTGATGCCGAATACGTCGATGCCCTTTCCTGGGTCGGCCGTGCCGAACTGGGGGCTGGAGATCTGGACCAAGCGAACAAGGCCGCCCAGGAAACCCAGAAGCTGGCGCTTCAACTCCTGAATAATTCGAAGCTCGATTCGCAACCGCACTTAGCCAATGCCTTGGGAGCGGCATTTGAGGTGCAGGCCCAGGTGTTATCGAAACAAGGCCAGACGCAAAAAGCAGTTTTGCTCCTGCGCCAGGCCCTGCGCACATATGGCCAAACGTCCATTCGCGCGCGATTACAAAAAAACCTCAACCTGCTGACCCTCCTCGGCAAACCCGCGCCACCGCTCGCCATCGCTGAGTATTTAGGGGTGAAGCCGCGTCCTCTATCGACCCTCAAGGGTTCGGTGGTCCTTCTTTTCTTCTGGGCGCACTGGTGTAGTGACTGCAAGGCTGAAGGGCCGGTCATCGCGCGCCTCCAAGGGGAACTGCCGTCGCGCGATTTTGTTGTGGTTGCCCCCACCCAGCGCTATGGCTATGCCGGAGCGCAGGATAATATTTCTCCTGCGCAGGAAAAGCAGTACATTGAAGCGGTCCGCCAGCGTTATTACTCGCAGCTTTCCGCGGTCGCCGTTCCCATCAGCAAGCAGAATTTCGATCTCTATGGCGCCAGCACTACGCCTACCCTTGTTCTGCTGTCACGCAACGGCAACGTCGCCCTGTATCATCCCGGCGCCATGGCATACGGCGATTTGCGTTCTGAAATCGACAAGCTGCTTAAATCCCGCTGAGCGACTCCATCAGAAATCGCTCATCTGGGCCTGCGGCAGCGTGATACGCAACGCGTTCAACACAGCGGCAAGCTCAGGATCCATCTCGCGTCAGAGGATGAAAGCACGCGCTATGTGATTGTCATCACATAATTTGCTTCAATCCAAAGCCTAGATTGTAAAGAGGAGGTCCGTATGGCCACCCTTGCTCGTGTGCTTCCCGCTCCCGTCGCCGGTTTGAAAAACATTCTCTTCGCGACGGATTTCTCCGAACCTTCCATGAAGGCGTTCCCTTACGTTACGGCGCTGGCAAAAAACTTTGCAGCATCTGTTTTCGCTTGCCACGTTATTACTCCTAGCGCCCTGGTTGCAGCAGCGCCTCAGGCTGCGCCGTCGCTGTATGAGGCCGAGTACGAGGCCGCGACAAAGGAACTCGATAACATTGTCAGCTCGCCGCAACTGGCAGGACTCAAAACAAAAGCTCTGCTGTCGTCCGGCATCCTGGGAGACTCCCTGCTCCATGAAATCACGGAGAACAACGTTGACCTGGTGGTTGCCGGCACTCATGGCCGCACGGGTCTACGCCGGTTTCTGCTGGGCTCGGCTGTGGAGGAAATCTGCCGCGTCGCAACCTGCCCGGTGCTGACCATTGGCCCCGATTGCCCCACTGCGGCCATAAAAATCAACCGTATATTGGTCCCTACCGACCTTTCCGACGACAGCATGAGAGCGCTGCCATTTGTTGTGAAGCTGGCCACCGCCTGTGGCGCTTCCGTAATCGTGTTACACGTTTTACCGGAAGAAACTGCAACTAATCCCGACGCCATGAAGCTTTCCGAGCCGGTATGCAGCACCATGGTCCACAATTTTGGACCGCAGCTCGGGCCGCTGAAAGCCGAATTCTTGATCGAGTCTGGCGCAGTTGCGGAAACGATCCTAAAGGTGGCGCTCGACAAGGGAGCTGACGTAATTGCTCTGGGCATCCGGAATGCATTTCTCCCCGGACTTCATCTCCGCAGCAGCGTGGCTTATCGCGTCATCACGGCCGCGCACTGCCCGGTTGTCACCTGCCGCTAGCGGGAAGCGGAAAAGCTCTCCAGGCTGCGGCGTGCGCATTGGCGGCCTCCAGGCGCCGCCGCGGGAGAATGACATCACGGCTGGCGCGCGTTTCAGTCGGACAATTTTTGCTCAGGTCTTACCAGCGGCGGACGCGCCCCACATCCACATGCACGAACTGTTCCCGCGCGTAATAGCCTACGCCACCCCGATGAAGCCGCAATGCGGCATCACGGAGCGCGGGCGTTGCAACTCCCGGCAAGCGGATGTCAATGGCCATGGCCTGCATGTGCAGGCTGTGCTTGGCCACGGCTGAAGAGCGGCTCCGCAGAAATTCATTGCTCCAGGGCGTTCGATAGCCGCATACAACATTGATTTCTTCGTTTGGCCGGCCGGTGGCGCGAACCAGGTCGTGGAGCAAGTCAAACACTCGCGGATCATAGGGATGGACTTCGCCCGTCCGGTGGTCGCGCAGAAAGTATTCCAGCTTCTGCAGTG
>Ga0070711_100001025_pt1 | contig 14863 bp, 10 predicted proteins | sample LARL53metaG_FD_65452 | JGI IMG/M metagenome (GOLD analysis project Ga0070711, IMG submission 65452) | Corn, switchgrass and miscanthus rhizosphere microbial communities from Kellogg Biological Station, Michigan, USA - LAR L5-3 metaG | ecosystem: Host-associated > Plants > Roots > Rhizosphere ... | reverse complement strand
TGCTGGCCCAGGGCGAGACAAAGTTTGGCGGTGCGAAATCCATGAGTTTGCCGGTGACGGCGATGAATTGTGGAGCAGGTGGGCAGACTAGCGCCTCACCTCCGCGAATTTCCCGCGCGCTCCAGCTCTCGGAGCAGATGCTGAAAGTCCCGCGGCGGCGGGCATTCGATAATGATTTTCTCGCCTGAGCGTGGATGAACAAACTCAAGATGCGCGGCATGCAGCGCGACTCGGTCAATCAACTGCTCGTCAGCTTCCTTGCGGTGGTATTTTCTGTCGCCGATCAGCGGATGCCCCATAGCCGAGAATTGTGCGCGAATCTGGTTCTGCAAACCTGTGATTAGTTCAACGCGTACGAGTGTCGCGTCGGCAAAGGCGCGCTCTGCGGTATAGCGCAACTCGGCGCGGGCCGCTTCAGGATCGCGCGCCGTCCGCAACTGCTGGTGCATGCCTTCACGCCGGAAATAATGCACCAGCGTGCCTGATTCTTGCTTGAGCCGTCCGCGCACCACGGCAAGATATTTTCGTACCGGCGTGTGCGCCAGAAATTGCTTGATCAGCGTATCGCGATCGCGGTCTGTCTTGGCGAACAAGAGGATGCCGGAGGCAAAGCGATCAATGCGATGGACGATCAAGGCGCGCTGTCTGCGGGGCTTGAGTGCGGCAATCAGCAGAGACAACGCCGAAGGAACGTCGGAGCCTTTGATCGGCACAGCCAGCAGCCCTGCCGGCTTGTTGAGCACAATTACAGCATCGTCTTCGAAGAGCACCGCCACTTCGCGGGAGGTGCGAGGCTGCCGCCGGGCTTCGTGCCGGCCATCTCGCTGGATTTGGCGCGCCGGGCCTCGATTCGAACTTTGATCCGGACTCCGGCACGGATCCCGGTCCGAGCGGTCCGGCTTTCCTTTGCGGTTGCGAGCGTTGCGGGGGAATTTCTTCATTGGCCGGCATGGACGGTCAAATTCATTATCAGGCTGAGCCGGTTGACATCGCAAATACTGAATGGCTCGACTTACTTTGTCCCTGCCGCTAGCTTTTGCGGCGCAGCGATTGGAGTTTCCTGGTCCTTCAGGATCGCTTCGCCTTTGGTTAGCCAGGAGACGCCAAATGCCACGATGGCGATGGCCTCAAGCCAAAACCTTGGCGCAAGCTGCTCCACCACGGCTTTGATCGGCGGTAGCGCAGCCACAGCAATCAGGGCGATGCAGGCCAGCATGATGTATCCGCTGACGCGATAGACGAGGTTCCTCTGCAGCTTTTGCCGAGTGGGTGTTTTGTTCGGGTCGGTCTCTGTGAATAACATGAGGGAGACGTACGCGAGCGTCAGGAAGAGCAGGGCGGCAAAGGTAAGGTGCACGCCGCCGATCAGTATTTGGTCCGGCGTTGCCACCGGCAACGGGCGCGTCGGGAAAAGCGCCACGCCAATGGCGCAGACAAACGCAAAACGCCCGGCGATTGCGTCCCTCCGGTCATATCCCCGGTAAGACATCAGAAAGACCCCGATGGCGCACATGCTTCCCACGAATATGTTGCGCATGTCCGTGTAATAGTAGCTGCTGACCGAGTTCGCTATTACCGGGCTGTGCAGCGAGCTTTGTATTCCCAGAGCGTGCAGCAGGATTTGTCCGAAAGGCAGGACGAAGGGAAGGGCGACGCCAAGGATGCCGATGGCCTTCCGCAGCCCAAGGTAAGAGATTACAAGAATAGAGTTCTCAGGGCCGGATTGCTGCGCCATAACGGGCCTCCGATTTCGTATTTCCAGAAAGAACGCCGCTTTCTGCCGATGCTGGATCCATGGACCCTTACTCACGTACGGTGGCCTTGAAAGATATCACACGTCGTCTTCTGCACTAGCCCGATTCTGTGTTTTGCCTCTGCAACTGGCTACTTTGCCAGTTGCTGTGATCCTGCAAATCAGTGATTCTCGTCCCACTGATCGGCTTTAATCCGCCCGCAGTCGTCAGTTGACTGGGTTCGACCGTGGACGCTGGCACGAGGAGGTTTTCCTGAAACCAATCCTTGTTGAAAGAATTCAATGCCCAGCCGGTCTGTTGGGGTCAAACATGCGATTTTGCATTCTTAGAACCACTCTCGCCAGCCTATTAATACTTAGCCTCTTCGCTCGCGGGGTTTGCCAGACGGCAACCACTCCGCCCCGTCCCAAAGTTGGTTTGGTGCTAGAAGGTGGAGGTGCGCTGGGGTTAGCGCATATCGGAGTTATACAGTGGCTTGAAGAGCATCGCATCCCGGTGACCTATGTGACCGGCACCAGTATGGGCGGGTTGGTAGGCGGGCTCTATGCAACCGGTCACTCCGCCCCGGAAATAAAGGAGCTGATCAAGACCGTCGATTGGGACAAGGTGCTGCAAGGTCAAACTCCGTACAAGAATTACTCTTTTCGCCGCAAGCAGGATGCCGCGGAATACCCCAATCGCCTGGAGTTCGGCCTAAAAAAAGGACTGCAGTTCCCTGAAGGATTTAATTCCGGCCAGGAAGTCATGATGATCCTGGACCGGGTTGCGCTCCCGTACTCTGACATTCAGGACTTCAGCGAACTTCCGATTCCATTTGCCTGCGTCTCCACCGATCTGGTCACAAATCAACCGTTCGTTTTTCGCCAGGGATCGCTCTCGCTGGCCTTGCGCTCCACTATGTCACTGCCTGGAATTTTCGATCCTGTCAGGTGGAACGGACACATTTTTGCGGACGGTGGGCTGATGGATAACCTTCCAGTAGACGTTGCTCAAAGCATGGGGGCCGACCTGACGATTGCCGTTCACCTGGAAACCGCCAAGGTAGATCCCCGGGCAACCATGTCTTCCTTTGGGGTGCTGGGCCGTTCCATCGGCGTTGTGATTGCGGCCAATGAGTTGCGGTCCATGGAAAAGGCGGACATGCTGATCACTGTCCCGCTCGAAAAGTTTGGTTCCATGCAATACAACCGCGCGGATGAGTTGATCAAGCTTGGCTACGCGGCGGCGGAATCCAAGGCCGCGCTCCTCAAGACTCTTAGCGTCGATGAATCAACCTGGCAAGCTTATCTGGCGCAGCGGACGGCGCGCCTCCTCAAGGCTCCTGTTCCTCAATTTGTGGAAGTGGCTGGAACAAAGAAGACCCTGACGAATTCAATCGCAAAAAATCTCAAGAACAACATTGGGAAACCGGTCGAACCGGCAGCGTTACAGGAACAGTTGTTGGACCTGATAGGGGAAGGACGTTTCTCAACCGTCAGGTACCAGATGACCAACCAGAACAACAAGCCTGGCCTGCTCGTCACGGCCACTGAAAAGTCATATTCGCCGCCCGTAGTGCAACCAGTTATTCTGCTCGGAGGCTCGAACTTCAGTGGCGTTGATTTCAGCCTGGGCGCGCGCATTACCTTCCTTGATTTTGGCAGCTACCGGACCGAGCTGCGCAATGACGTGATCATCGGCTCGCAGTATGGAATCAACACACAGTATTACCGTCCGTTCTCATCTACCAGCAAGTGGTTTATCGCGCCCAGCGGGTTCGCCAACTACCTGCAATATCCCATCTACCATAGAGATGTTTTTATCGCCCAGTATCGCAAGACTAACGCTGGAGGAGCGCTTGAACTTGGGTATGAGTTCGGCCGTGTTGCGCAACTCACCCTGGGTTACACCGGCGCTGAAGAGACTTTCGCGCCCAAGATTGGGGACCAGTCCATTCTGCCTAACGTCTCGGGCCGCTTTGGCGAGACCAAGCTTCGTTTTGCGTTGAATGAGGTTGACAATCCGGTCATCCCTCGGTCCGGGGAGTACATGAACCTCAACACCTCATGGGTGGATGCGAACCCCGGAGCAGCTCACTCGTTTCCGACGTCCGAGGGCGAAGTGGTCAAATTCATCAAGTTGAATGCGCCATCCTCGGTCTACTTTGGCGCGCGTGGCGGGACCACGTACGGAAATGAATTGGTGGGCGTACCGCTGTTTTCTTTAGGTGGGCCGAATGCCTTTGCGGCTTACGGTCAAAACGAGTTGCTTACCGATCAATATTATCTTTTCCAGACTGGGTATCTCCGCAAAGTAGCCAAGCTTCCAGTCCTGCTTGGTGAGGGACTTTATTTCAACAGCCTGTTTGAAGTAGGCAGGGTCTTTGCACCGCCATTTAAGTCAACAACGCCGGGCGACGCCGTGGTTGCACTCATAGCCAACACAATCTTTGGGCCGCTCGAGTTCGGCGGGGCGGCCGGGACGGCCGGGCATCGCCGGGTGTTCTTCAAATTGGGCCGAATCTTCTGACGCGGACGACCGTGGCGCAAGCGGGGCAATCACCCTTAGCTCTTAGCCAATGTCCGGCTAACAATGTGCTCCGCCGCGCGTCTCTTAATTAATCAGAAAAACGTGCTTCAGGTGAAAACTTTCAAGTGAACCCATGACCAACATCGCCCAGGACATCCGCTACGCGCTGCGCAATCTGCGCAGGTCACCCGCTTTTGCCGCCATTGCCGTCATCACGCTGGCGCTGGGGATCGGGGCCAACACGGCGATCTTTACCGTGGTGAATGCCGTGTTCTTTCATCCCATTCCGGTAAAAGATCCGGCGCGGCTGATGGAAATTTTCACTCTTGACCAGCGCAAGATATTGGGCGCGTCGAATAATAATGTCTTTCCCAACTCTTTTCCCAATGCCCAGGACATTCAGCAGCGGGCCCAGTCTTTTTCCGGCGTGACGGTCTATGAATCTTTTGCCACGCCGGTGAGCATGACGGTGAATGGGCAGCCGAACCAGTATTTCGCGCAGCTTTCTTCAGGAAATTATTTTGATGTGCTGGGCGTGCACGCGCAGATGGGGCGCACGTTTCGTCCTGAAGAAGACAGCACCGCCGGCGCCGGCCCGGTAGTGGTGCTGAATCATGGCTTTTGGGAGCGCATGTTTGCCGCCAACCCAAAGGTGATCGGCCAGAACGTGCTGATCAACGGCCAGGGCTTCTCGATTATCGGCGTGTCGCCAAAAGGCTTTCAGGGGACATCGGTGATCGGCGGCCCGGACATGTGGATTCCCATGTCCATGCATGACCAGGTTCTTACCGGCTTTACCAAACAGCTTTTCAATGAAAGACGCTTCCTGGGATTCAGCGCTGTAGGCAGGCTGAAAGATGGCGCGCGTCCGGAACAGGCCAAAGCGGAGCTACAGGCGATTGCCGCTGACCTGGAAAAGGCCTTTCCGCTGGCGAATAAGGGCCGCACTTTCACGCTGCAACCGCTGCTGGAATCGAGCATCGCACCAAACCAGCGCGACCAATTCAGTCGTGCCGGCATCATGCTGATGGCCGTGGTGGGGATCGTGCTCATGATCGCCTGCTTCAACATTGCCAACCTGCTGCTGGCCCGCGCGTCGGGAAGAAAACGCGAGATGTCGATCCGCGTGGCCATTGGCGCGTCACGCAGGCGCATCGTCACGCAGTTGCTTACGGAGGCGCTGGTGCTGGCCATCGCCGGCGGGGGGCTCGGGCTCGGGCTGGCGCTGGCCGCGCGCGACGTGATGTGGCGCTTCCGTCCGCCGCTGCTTCCCGCCGACGGCATGGACCTTTCGCTTGACTGGCACGTAATGGCGTTTACTTTTCTGGTGGCGATCACCACCGGCCTGATTTTTGGCCTGGCGCCGGCGTTGCAGGCTTCGCGCCCTGACCTGGTTTCAGAATTGAAAGAGCGCGCCGGCGGCGACCTGCGCAAGGGAAGCCGCTTTACTGTTCGAGACGCTCTGATTTCTTTGCAAGTAACGTTTTGCCTGATCGCGCTGGTGGGAGCGGGGCTTTTTCTCATCAGCCTGCGCAATGCCCGCACCATGGATCCCGGCTTTGATACGCACAACCTGGCCATGCTCTCGTTTGATCTGGGAGCGCTGAACTATGACGCGCCGCGCGCCCGCGAGTTCGAACGCCGCGCGCTGGAGATCGCCCAGAATACGCCGGGAGTTCGCGGCGCCGCGCTTTCAAACACCATTCCTCTGTTCAACGGAGGGTTCGGCCGGACGCTTTTCAAGGAAGGCGAGGACAACAATAACGGCCAGAGCGGACATGTGTCGCAATATTCCGTGATGTCGCCGGAGTACCTGCAAACCATGGGCATTGCCATGGTGCGCGGTCAGGGCTTTGACAGCACTATCCGTGAAAGCACGTCGCGCGTGGCCATCATCAATGAAACCGCCGCCAAGCAGATCTGGCCCAATGAAGATCCTATTGGAAAGCGCTTTACGTTTTTCCGCGACACCAGCGCCACCCAGGTGATCGGCATTGTCCGAGATTCCACATACAACGCCCTGGGTGAAGCGCAGCGGCCTTATATGTACGTTCCGCTGATACAGAATCCCAACACCGCCATGACTGTGTTTTTCCGGACGCAGGGCGATCCGCGCAGCGCGCTGGCTTCAGTGCGCTCGCAGATCCAGGCCATGGACCGCAATTTGCCCATCACCAACGTCTGGGCGATCGGCGAGGTAATTTCGCAATCGCTCTGGGCGTCCAGCTTTGGCGCAAGCCTGCTGACGGTGTTTGCCATGATCGCCATGGCGCTCTGCGCGGTAGGAATTTATGGCGTTGTGGGATATTCCGTCGGCCAGAGGATACGCGAATTTGGCATCCGGCTGGCGCTGGGCGCGCAACCACGCGACGTGCTGCTGATGGTGCTGAAACAAAGCACTGTGATCTTGGGCGCGGGACTTGTGGCAGGACTGGTTCTGGCCTTTCTGTCGGCAAGATTTATTGTTACGTTCTTGTATGGCGTGAATACGAACTCGCCGCTGGCGTTTCTTGCCATGGCGCTGGTGCTGGCCGCGGTGGGAGTTTTTGCCAGCTATGTTCCTGCGCGTCGTGCGGCCAAGGTCGATCCCATGGTCGCGCTGCATTATGAGTAGTTTTTTGAAATCCCGAACCTGCGTTTTTTGCAGGTGAGGGACCACTATCGCTCAAGATGATCTCTGGGCATCCTGAGAAACCATCGCGGGGATAGCGATCTCTCGCTACGCTCGAGATTTCAGAAAAACTTTGTGGTTAAAAGCTACTGATACGTAATCTTCATTTTGTCCACGTAAACACTGTAAGGTGCGGCGGTGCTGTTGCTGTCGAGTTGGAAGGCGTTGGTGAACTGGTTATTCGCCGCGCCGGAGAAAAACGCGTTATGCGTGATGTTCACCGGCATCCGCACGCCGTCCACGGTAAGCGCGTCATGCAAAACGGTGTGGGCGACGGTGTCATTGTGGTATTCGGCAACAATGTGGTGCCAGGCTCCCGGAGTAAAGCGTGTGACAGTTAGGCCGGTGGCGTCCCAGCGTTTTAGGCCGTAATCAAAAATGCGCCATTGGTTGCCGGGATACAAAGCCTGCCAGCTGTAGTTGTAAACCCATCCATTCAGGACCTGCTGGCATTCAAACTCAATGGCCTGTGGCAGATTTTCCGAGCCCGCTGGAATATACAGATCAAACTCATAGGTGAGCGCGCCGATCTGCGTAGTCACTGGCGTGTGCGACTGATAGAAGTATCCATTGGTAAAGGGAACCGTGGCTGCGATGCTGAACTGCGTGGAAGAGCCATCTTCACTGGGCGTGGCGATGCCGAGCGTGTCCGTGTAAGCCGCTATTGGGCCGGTGCCGCCATTGTTGCCGCAGCTGCCGCAGGTAAGCCATGGCGATTCCTCAATGCGGTCGATCACCGTGCTGCTGGCAGTTGTTCCCGGAGTCGGTGAAGGCGCCGGGTTGGGCGTCGGGCTCGGGGCCGGCAAAGCGCTGGTTGTAGTCGAAGAAGAAGTAGACTTTCCGCCGCAGGCGACAAGAGCAAACGTAATTGCGAGCATCAGGAAGCAAGAGTGAGCAATTCGCCGGGTTCGCAACGGGCCCTCCACTAAAAAAAATTGATTGGTGGCGAGAGGCAATGTACTAAGCACCGGGCCGTTTTGTATTACGTTGAAAACCTGAGATTCGGGATTAAGGCGGCTTTCTTGACGGTAACGGGAGGACAATGGAGGCCTTGACTGCATGGCCAATGAAAGGATGGAAGCGGTACCTAAAAACCAAGGTAACTTGTTGATTGCTAAGTGGTTTGCCAGAATTCCCGAGTACTTTTTGCGGCCCAGTTGTGATGAGTGGATCTTGCCTGCTGGAATCCAGGCAGGACCGAATCGCCGGAAGACACGGTGTGCGCCGCCAGCCGCAAAAACTGCGGGCGCGGATACCGGGTGAATAGTGGATATCGGGAACCTGACTCATGCTGCATAATCACAATGCCCCACAACTTCTATAGGGAGCGAGCAACCAGAGATTGACTTCCGGCGACCTGGGCTTGTTAAAACCCGAGCCGTTGCTGCGCGCATCCGCGTTGAGCGTCGACTATGACGCTGCCGGCGGAGACGTGGTCAGCGCGTTGCGCAATCTTGACCTGGAGATTGCCGATGGTGAGAGCGTCGGCGTGCTGGGCGAATCTGGCTCAGGCAAAAGTTCGCTGGCTCTGGCGCTGCTGCATCTCCTTCCGCGCAATGCGCGCGTGGCTTCAGGAAGAGTTGAATATCGCGGCCGCAGCCTGGCGGAATTTTCTGCTGCACAATTGCGAGCGATGCGCGGCGGGGAAGTCGCCCTGATATCGCAGGAGCCCGCCCTCGCTCTCAATCCTGTGCTGCCGCTGCGCCGGCAACTTGCTGACGTGCTGCTGGCGCATCACAAGCTCGATCGCGGCGCGGTCTCCGGTCGCTGCAATGAAATGCTGCGTGAGGTCGGGTTCCCTGATCCTGAGCGCATCCTGCGCGCCTATCCGCACGAGCTGAGCGGAGGCCAGCGGCAGCGTGTGGCCATTGCGCAGGCGCTTATCTGCCGTCCCAGGCTGCTGATTGCCGACGAACCTTTAAGCGCCCTCGACACGGCCACGCAGGCGGAAATTCTGGAGCTGCTCCAGCGTTTGAAGCGCGATTTGCGGCTAGCCATGCTGTTTATCACCCACAATGCCGGCACACTGGCCGCCCTGGCCGACAACATTATCGTGATGCGCGAAGGCGAGGTGGCCGCGCGCGGCAGCATGGGCAAGTTGCAAAGCAGTCTGGACGAATACGTCCAGGGCATGCTGTTCCCGGAAAAAAATCTGTCAGGCGAGCCTCGCGCTTCCGATCAAGCGGCAGACGAAGGGCCGCTGCTTGAGGTCCGTGACCTCAACAAGAAATTTGTTCAGCAACGCATGCTGTCACGCAAGAAATTTGCCGTGCAATCACTCATCGGAATTGACCTGTCATTGCAGCGCGGCTCGACCGTGGCGGTGCTGGGGCGCTCCGGGTCAGGGAAGTCAACGCTGGCACGGTGCCTGGCGGGCTTTGAAACCCCGGACTCAGGTGACATCCTTTTTAGAGGTAAGCCAGAAGAGAAGAAAGACGGCGTCCGCCGGCGGGTGCAGATGATCTTTCAGGACGCGGCAACGTCCATCAATCCCAGATTCACTGCGCGGCAGGTCGTTGCCGAGCCGTTGGAAATCGCACGGTGGGAAACCGATGCAGAGCGCACGGCGCTGGCGCTGGCGCTGATGGAGGAAGTCGGCCTTGATCCTGAGTGGGCGCTGCGTCTTGCGGGCGAGTTCAGCGGCGGACAGCGGCAACGCCTGGCTCTGGCGCGCGCATTGGCCGCCGAACCCGAGCTGCTCATCATGGATGAAGCGCTTTCCGGCCTGGACATGCCTTTGCAGGCGCAGATGGTGCGGTTGCTGATGGACCTGCAATCGCGGCACGGGCTTACGTATCTCTATATTTCGCACGACCTGAACTTCATTTCACTATTCGCGCAGGAAGTCATCGTGATGGAAGCGGGACGGATCGTGGAGCGGACCACGCCGGCCAAACTTGCCGCAAGCACAAATCCCGCTACGCGCGAACTGGTGGAAGCCAGTGAGCGCCTGCACGCGCCCGGAGTGGAGGCCGCCGTATGATCCGCTACCTCGCCCGCCGCGCCGCACACGGACTGCTGATGTTGTTTGGCGTCTCCATTTTGCTGTTTCTCCTGTTCCAGGCCGCGCCCGGAGATTTTCTGAGCGAGGCCAAGTTGAATTCACAGATTTCGCCGGGGACCATGGCGCAGTTGCGCGCCCAGTACGGCCTGGACCAGTCGCTGCCAATCCGCTACTGGCAGTGGGCAAAGTCGTCCGTCCGGGGCGAATTTGGCTACTCGTTTTCCTATAACGCCCCTGCGGCAAGCCTGCTGTGGCCGCGCGCGCGCAATACGCTGCTGCTGAGCGTGCCCGCGCTGATCATTTCCTGGCTCATCGCCCTTCCACTCGGCGTGCTGGTGGCCGGATGGAAAGGAAAATGGGCTGACCGTCTATTTTCCGGTGGAACATCAACGCTGCTGGCGCTGCCAGACGTGCTCATAGCGTTGCTGGCGCTTTTGATCGCGCTCAAAACGGGAATGTTTCCCGTCGACGGAATGACCGCCATCAACGCGCAGGACGAGGGTTGGTGGGCATGGCTGCGCGATCTGGGATGGCACATGCTCTTGCCGGTGGCCGCGCTGGTGGTTGGTTCATTGGCGATCATCCTGCGCCATGTGCGAAACAGCGTGGGCGAAGTTCTTGAGTCCTCTTACATGCGCGCCACTGAAGGCCACGGTCTGCCGCGCTACAAGCTGCTTTTCGGTTACGCGTTGCCGGCTGCCGCCAACCCGCTGATCTCTCTGTTTGGACTCTCGGTGGCCGTGCTGCTGAGCGGCTCTCTCTTGATTGAGGTGGTGATGAGTTGGCCGGGCATTGGTCCGCTGCTGCTGGAAGCTATCCTGGCGCGCGATCTCTTCCTGGTGATCGGTGCTGTGATGCTTTCCACGGTGTTTCTTATCGTCGGCAATCTGCTCGGCGACGTGCTGCTCTATGCCTTTGATCCCAGGATCAGGAGGGGTTTGTGAAATCCCGAGCGCAGCGAGGGAACCCTATTCCTGTAAGGGATGTTGAGGTTCTGCTTTATCTGAAATCCCGAGGGACCCCTATCGCTAAAAAAGCTTTTGAGGTTCAGCCATGAACCGACAGCGTAGTCTTAACAATAGCGGTCCCTCGCTCCGCTCGGGATTGCAGAAAGCATGGGCCGTCTGGTTCCTGTTGGCGGTTCACGCACTGGTTGTGTTGGCGGGGTTCACCGCGCCCTACAGCTTTGAGACGCAGGAGCGCGCGCACCCTTATGCGCCACCCACGCATGTGCATTTCGTCGACTGCGCGGGAAAATTTCATCTTCGTCCGTTTGTATATGTCACCAAACCGGCGGAAAGCGCTCTAAATGAATATCAGCAGGATTGCTCTCAATCAGCAGGCATCGAATTCTTTCCGCAGGGAGACCGATACACGATTCTAGGAATGTTCTCTTCCACTCGACACCTGTTCGGCGTGCAGGCGCCCGCCACGCTGTTCCTGATCGGTACAGACGGTTTTGGCCGCGACCAGTTTTCGCGTCTTCTGTATGGCGGCCAGGTATCGCTGTTTGCCGGTTTTGTGGCTGCGGCGTTTTCCGTGATTGCGGGCTTGCTGCTGGGCGGGATTGCCGGAATGTATGGTGGCCGCGTGGATGACGTGGCCATGCGTTTTGCCGAAATCTTTATCACCATTCCCTGGTTCTATCTGTTGATTGCCGTGCGCGCGTTTCTGCCCTTGCAGATCAGTCCGGTCACGGCGTTTCTGCTGGTGGTCGCGGTGATTGGTATGGTGGGCTGGGGACGGCCGGCGCGCCTGGTGCGCGGCGTGATTTTGAGTGCGCGCGAGCGCAACTTTGTGCTGGCTGCGCGAGGCTTCGGCGCGTCCAACGCTTACCTGCTACGCCGCCACCTTATGCCGCTCACGTTCCGCGTGCTGCTTACGCAGATGGCGGTGCTAATCCCGCAATTTATTCTGGCTGAAGTCATCCTGTCTTTTCTCGGCCTGGGAATCGGAGAACCTTTCCCCAGTTGGGGCAACATGCTGGCCCAGGCGCAGCAATATCATGTGCTGATTTCATATTGGTGGATGCTCTTGCCGGGGCTTGCGCCGGTCCCGGTATTTCTGGCGTATCACTCATTGGCGGAAACGCTACAGGAGCGGATCAAATCAAACATCTAACTCAGCCCAGAAAACCGGTTGCACGGTTGAAGCGATTACTGCTGTGTGCCGCCACGGCTCTGCTGCTCTTGCTAACAGGTGCTCAGGCTGCGCCGCAGGAAGACCTGCTGCGTACTGCTTCTGAGCCGGGGACCCGGGGCGGAAAGCTGGTCATCGCGCAGCGGTCTGAGCCGCGGACTTTCAACCCGGTAGTTGCCGTTGACCAAAATTCCTATGGCGTGAACGCGCGGCTCCAGGCCGACTTGATCCACATTAACCGCGCCACGCAAAAGACGGAGCCGGCGCTGGCCAAGTCGTGGACTGTTTCCCAAGACGGCACACAATTCATCGTGAAACTTCGCCGCGGGCTGCGCTTTTCTGACGGGCAGCCGTTTGACGCGGATGACGTGCTCTTCTCATTCCAGGTTTATCTCGACGAGAAGGTCCATTCTTCACAGCGCGACCTGCTGATCATCTCGGGCAAGCCCCTCAAGGTGGAGAAGCTGGATGCGTACACCGTCCGCTTCACATTTCCATTACCCTATGCGCCGGCGGAGCGAGTGTTTGACGGCTTGGCTATCCTGCCGCGGCACCTGCTGGAAAAGGATTATCAGGAAGGAAAGATCGCGCAGGACTGGACGCTGAACACGCCGCCGGAAAAGATCGCCGGCCTGGGAGCCTTTCGCGTGAAGCAGGTAATTCCCGGCGACAGGATCGTGCTGGAGCGCAACCCTTATTACTGGAAAATCGATGCCAAGGGGCAAAGGCTGCCGTATCTCGATGAGCTTACGTTCGTGGTGGTCCCAACGCAGGATGCGCAGGTAATCCGCTTTCAGGCGGGCGATTCGCAGATCATCAGCGGCCTGAGCGCCGATAATTACGCCGCGCTGGAACCGGAGCAGAAGGCACGGCACTTCAAGTTGTATGATGCGGGACCTGGCCTGGAATACAACTTCCTGATGTTCAACCTGAATGACGATATTGAAGGACGCTTGCCGGAGATAGCCCGCAAGCAAAAGTGGTTCCGCGATGTGCGTTTCCGCCAGGCCGTCTCCGCCGCCATTGATCGTGCTGGAATCGTCCGGCTGGTCTATCGCAACCGGGCTGCGGCACTGGCAACGCATGTGAGTCCGGGCAACAAAGCCTGGTTCAATTCGTCTATTCCCGCTCCCGTGCGCTCATTGCCGCATGCGCGGGAGCTCTTAAAGGCCGCTGGCTTTAGCTGGAAGGCCGATAACACCCTGGTGGACGCAAGCGGCCAGCCGGTGGAGTTCAGCATTGTGGTGAGTTCCAGCAGCACACAACGCAATCAGATTGCCACGCTGGTGCAAGCCGACCTGAAGACCATTGGGATTGCGGCTTCTGTGGTGCCCATTGAGGGCAGGTCGGCCAATGATCGTCTGCTGAACACCCATGATTATGAGGCGATTTTGATGGGCCTCGTGAGCGGCGATGCCGATCCCACGCCGGACATGAACATTCTGGTCTCAAATGGGCAGACGCATTTGTGGCATCTGGGCGAGAAAACACCGGCCACGCCGTGGGAGGTAGAACTGGACCAGTTGATGCAAAAGCAACTGGTCACTCTGAATTATCCGCAGCGCAAAAAGACTTACGATCGCGTGCAGGAAATCCTGGCGCAGCAATTGCCCATGGTGTACCTGGCCAGCCCCAATATCCTGGTAGGTGCGAATGAAAACCTAGGTAATTTCCATCCAGCCATCATTGAACAGTATACTTTTTGGAACGCAGAAGAACTTTTTTGGCACCCCCCCGCCGGAAAATAGCAAGCCGGAAAGCAGCGCCGGAAAATTTAATGGAAGAAAACACCAAGGAACTGGTTTTACCCACAATCCGGGACGCTGGGACCGCCGAAGACGAGCGGCTTGTACAAGCCTGCCTGAGCGGCGATGAGAAGGCATGGAATACGCTCATCGACAAGTACAAGCGCCTGATCTATTCCGTGCCGGTCAAATACGGCTTCAGCCCGGACGATGCCGGCGACATATTCCAGAATGTCTGCATCGATCTTTTCACCAATCTTTCCAAGTTGCGGAAGATCGAATCGCTGCGCTCATGGCTGATTACCGTTGCCACCCATAAGTGTTTTCACTGGAAAAAGCAGCAAAGGGGAGAGGTGGAGCTTGATGCCATGGAGCAGGAACTGGCGGAAGAAATCGCCGCCGCTCCCGTTGTCCTGCAGGAAGTGGAAGAAGAGCAGGCCGTCCGCGACGCCATTCAGCGGCTTACGCCGCGCTGCGCGCAACTGGTAAAGCTGCTGTTCTATGAGCAGCCGCCCGTGCCTTATAACGAGGTGGCCCAGAAGCTTGGTCTGGCGACTGGATCCATCGGCTTCATTCGTGGCCGCTGTCTCAACCGGCTACAAAAGATCCTGGCGGAGTTGGGATTCTAGATGTCGCAGCAGCCGAATTTTGGCGTCGAGCAATGGATCATTGACCTCGCTGCTCTTTCCGATGAAGCGCAGCGCCGCGAATTCCTGGCCGCGCGCAAAGACGTATGCAACCCCGCCGCGGTGGAATCCCTGTACAACGCTGTAGTGGTTTTTGCCCGCGTCGACCTGCAAAAAGCTGAGCGTATGGCCCAGGCCAGCTCCTGGATTGCCGCGCAGATCAATGCCCCCGCGGCCACGGCGCAGAGCGCGCGCGCCGTGGGCCACGTGCTCTATCTCACCGGCAAATATCAAAAAGCGATCGTGGAATACGAAAAGGCGCTGGCGATTTTCCAGCAGATAGGCCACGACGTTGACTATGCCCGCACCATCAGCGGCGCGCTGCAAAGCCTGATCTATGACGGCCAGTATGAGCG
>Ga0070711_100001016_pt1 | contig 14919 bp, 13 predicted proteins | sample LARL53metaG_FD_65452 | JGI IMG/M metagenome (GOLD analysis project Ga0070711, IMG submission 65452) | Corn, switchgrass and miscanthus rhizosphere microbial communities from Kellogg Biological Station, Michigan, USA - LAR L5-3 metaG | ecosystem: Host-associated > Plants > Roots > Rhizosphere ... | reverse complement strand
CGCCGGAACCGGCCGCGGCTCGGTGAACCGAGCAGCCCAGACAGGCGCGCCCTTGCCATAATGCTCGACGCGCAGCAGCTGGCGCTGTGACACCTGGCCGGCATCAAGCGACACCCCTCTATCGGTCTCGAAATACATCCCGCCGTGCATGAGCGAACCGTCATCGTAGTACAGCGGCACACCAAAGATTCGTGTCTGGTTCGGCGGCAGATTCTCGACGATCTGGCTGTGCTTCGTTGCCCAGTCCGGATCACGAGGAAACACGTCGGGATTCACGATAAGGACGCGATCGCTCTGCGCATGGCGAACCGCCGCATTGTTGGCAGCGCCGAACCCGGCATTTCCCGGCAACAGAACGATGGTCTGCGGAAGACCATAGATATGATGCGCGGCTGCCGCCTCCTTCAGCAGGCGCTCCGCCATCTCCGGGCTGTTCGACACGAATATAAGTTCGTAGTCCCCAAATCCGGGGCATCCCGCGAACATGGCATTCTGCAGGAAAAGGTACTCCGGCTTGCCATACAGGCAGACAACTAGGGAACCTTGCGGCGCTCGGCCACGGTGCCCAAACCGCTCCACGCAGGCGCCGGCAACGACCTTGCGCGTGATGTCCAGATTATGAGCGGCGATCTGGCCACCGAGCGACTGATCAAGGGCGCGGAGCACCTCGATCTGACGGTTCCCAAAGAATTCCGCCGTCGCGATTTGGGATAGCACGGCCTGGCGCAGTTCCGTGTCCGTCACGCGTCGCGTCGCAAGGGGCGTTGTCGATTGACCAAGCCCCTTCAGTCCCACCATCAGTTCGCAGCCACTCGACACGTCGAGCGCATCGTCGATAAAGGCAAAGACAAGAAACCCGAAGCCGAACACGCGGGTCGAACCGATCGCTGCCTCCACATCGCGTCGCCGCAGGCGGACAATGGCCGAAGAGTGAAATGTGTACTGCCATCCTGCCGCGGACACTCGCAAGTGGTCCAATGGCAGATGAGAGTCGTCCATCCAACCGACGATCATCAAGCCACCGGCATCGGACAGCAAGGCAGCGTCGACGGTTAGTTGCAATTGAACTGAATCAGCGAGCGGGACAGCCAGCTTTGGAAGCGGACGTATAAGCCTGTTACGAGGTTCGCCACCGGGCTCGAACAGAGGTCTCTTCTCCCGCCAACCAACAGTCTGGTAGTGGAAGTGCCCTGACCGGTATTTGCCTTCTGCCACCGCGATAGCGACGTCAGGGTTGGCGACCAGATAGGCATCTTCGTCGAACACATCGACCGCTGGAATAGATGGGACGGGCTCAGTCTGAACCGAAAGTTGGCGGTCCGGCATAGGCGCCTTCGCTGCACGCAACTTCGGCTGTGGCTTCGCACGTGCAATGCACTTCTGTTTCTCGCGAAATCTCCTCTGCGCCGACTTCAGCTCCAATCAATCCTCCGTCAAATCATAAGCGCAGAAAGCCCTCAATACGGTGTATTGCCGATCTGTATGGCCCGGTCGCGAGGCTTCGATAACAATCGAGCCCGCGTGACGGGATCCGTTTGTCCATTGAGCTTGACACCATCTATCAAGTCCAAGCGAAAATTCGCATACGGGAAACGTCCTTCCCGAAAGCCTTCGACGTCGAAGTGCGCCTGGCCCGAGGCAAAATGCAGATCCGCGAGGGCAGCGCGGACGTCAGGATATTGCTTCAGATACCACGCTTCGTCTACCAGAATGTAGTAGGGCATGCGGTGCTCAAAGAAGCCGAACCGGCAATAGTGGGATTTGGGGTCCTTCACTACTCCACGCTGGATCGCCTCCTGCACATCAGGATAAGCACGCAGATACCACGTTTCATCTACCCTGATCTTTTCCAGTATCGGCGCCATGCAGTCGATCAGAAAATGAGATTCGATGTGCATGTAGCCGGACTTGGTATCAGGAAATATAATTTTTCGATTTATGAGCTCAGCATAGGTGGTAATCTCCATCACATTTCCCTTTTGCCTTACGTCAAGACTTCAGTCGTCGCGGTTCGATGTTCAGTGCGCGACCGGCATCCAGATGCCTCCACAACCTTACCCGCCGAGCTCAATTGCGTTCTGCCTCAAATCCTCATCCTGTTGCACCGCGGCAAATATCATCCGAAGCATCGGCGCGCAATCACAGATACGCGATCAAATCGATTCTTGAGGGGTGCATTCCGGTCGATATATTCTCTTATAGAAACATCGGAGCTGCATACCGCAGATCCGGCTAATGCGCGTGCGTTAGCGCAAAGCCAGTCACCAGCTCCTCGATCTTTTCCGGATCGGACTGTTCCATCACATGCCGGGCAAAGCGCGCGCAGGCGTCGATCTCGACTGCGCGGATCGCCTGCTTCACCCGCGGCACTGCTGAGGCGGTCATGCTGAAGCTGCGCAGTCCAAGCCCCAGAAGGAGCGGCGTCAGCTGAGGATTCGCCGCCATCTCGCCGCACACGGACACTGGCATGCGCATGCGTAGTGCTGCCTCCGTGGCGAACTGCACCAGCCGCAGTACCGCGGGGTGCAGCGGATCGTACAGCTCGGCGACGTCTGCCTCCCCACGGTCCACAGCCAGCGTGTAGGCGGTCAGGTCGTTGGTGCCGATAGCGAAGAAGTCGGCTTCGAGCGCCAGCGCGTCGGCTGACAGTGCGGCGCCGGGTGTCTCGATCATGATGCCGAGTGGCGGCAGCTTGTCGGGGATCCGCTCGCCGCGCCGGCGCAAACGCCGCGCCACGCGCTCATATATCTCCCGGCTTGTGCGCACTTCGCCGACCGTCGTGACCATTGGCAGCATCACCCGCACCGGCCCGGCCGTGGCGGCGCGCAGTATCGCCGCGAGCTGCGTCTCCAGTAGCTCCGTCTCGCGCAGCAGCAACCGTATGCCGCGCATGCCAAGAGCCGGGTTGGCATCGGCGACGTCAGGCACGATGCCGGCGCTGGACAATGCTTCGATGTCCTTCTCGCCGCCCCAGTCCAGCACCCGGATCGCTACCGGGTCACCGCCCATCGCCTCCACAATGGTACGGTAGGTTTCCGCCTGGGTATTCTCGTCCGGTACCGTTTCACGGTTCATGAACAGGAATTCGGTTCGCAGCAGACCGATCCCCAGCGCGCCCGACTGGGCGATCAGCGGCAACTCGAGAGGCAGCTCCAGGTTGGCCTGCAACTCGACCGTCTCGCCGTCCAGCGTCTCGGCCGGGAGGCGGCGCAACTTGGCGAAGCGCTGCCGCTCACGGGCGAAGGCGGTGACGGCCCGCCGCGCCGTGGCCAGAGTCTGCGTGCCGGGATTCAGTACCACGGTGCCGACCGAGCCGTTCACCACCGCCAGATCGCCAGGCCGGATGGCATGCGCCAGCCCTGCGGCGCCCAGCACCGCCGGCACGCCGAGAGCGCGCAGCATGACCGAGGTGTGGCCTTCGGCGCCGCCCTCCTCGGTTGCCACACCGGCAAGTCTTGACGGGTCGAGCAGCGCAGCGTCCGACGGCCGTAACGCTTCACTGATCAGCACCGCTCCCTCCGGCAGGCCGGCGAAGCTCCGGAACGGCGTCCGCGTCAGATTGCGTACCAACCGGCGCCCGATCTCGCGCACCTCCTCGGCGCGCCGCATCAGGCTGGCACGGTCCTCCGCAGGCATGCCGGGTTCCGCCTGCGCCAGGATCGCCGAGGCGATCGCCTCCGACTCTGCAACCACGGCTGCCTCGGCAGAGACCAGCGTCTCCTCGATCCGCCGCCGCACTGCTTGGATCATGCGCGTTGAGCCCAGCATGCGGATATAGGCTTCGATCAGCGGTGTGAGCTCGACCTGGGTCTCCTGCGGCAGCACAGCCAGCCGATTGCGCAGCTTGCCGAGCTGCTTCCGCGACTGGGCAACGGCGGCGTCAAACCGGGCTCCTTCCGCACCGCAGTCTGCGGCGTGGATCTTGTGCCGCGTGATCTCCGGTGTTGGCTCAGAGGCACGGAACACCGGGCCGATCGCGACGCCGGCCGAGACCGGGATGCCGCCGAAGCGCCGTTCCGGCCGTGTGTGGTCGAGCCGGGCGCGGCGGAGCCGCTTGTGCTGAGGTAGCGGCGGGCTAACCTTGTTCATCAAAGCCGGACTCGACCAGCGCGCTGAGAGCTTCGAGCGCCTCCTTGGCGTCCCAGCCTTCGGCACGCAGCTCGATGACGGCGCCCTTGCCGGCCCCCAACATCATCAGTCCCATGATCGAGCGCGCCGGCACCGACTGTCCGTCGCGAATCACCTCCACCGAGGCGTCGAAGCGCTCGGCCAGCATGACAAACTTGGCGGCGGCCCTGGCGTGCAGGCCCCGCTTGTTGGGCACCGTCACGCTGCGCGTCAGCACCGGCGCGATGGCGGAGGATGATGGTTCCTGGGGTGGGACGTCGCCGTCCTGCGGCATCATCCGCAGGAGCCGTTGGAGGAGCCGTTGTGCAGCACATGAGAGGCGGCGGCGATGTATTTCCGCCCTGCCTCCTCCGCACAGTTGACCGCATCGGCCAGCGGCTGCTTCGAGCGCACCTTGGCGAGCTTCACCAGCATCGGCAGGTTGACGCCGGCGATCACCTCGGTGCCCGGCCTTTGCATCATGGAGATCGCCAGATTGGACGGCGTCCCCCCAAACATGTCGGTCAGCACCACCACGCCATCGCCGGTGTCGCACCGGCTGATACAGGCCTCGATCTCGGCGCGTCGGTTGTCGATGTCGTCCTCGGGCCCGATGCAGACCGTATCGACGTTCCGTTGCAGACCGACCACGTGCTCCATGGCGGATCGCAATTCCTCGGCCAGGCGGCCGTGGGTCACCAGGACCATGCCGATCATTGGAGGTGACAGGCTTCCCAGGTGGAGAGTGGAATTTGGTCGCTCATGTTGTGGTCTCAGGCCTCCTGTGCCTGACCGGCGCGTTTGCGGCTGCCGTGTCGCGCAACTCCGAGGCGTCGCCTGGCCGCGGCTCCAGCCGCTCGGTCGGGTAAGCCGCCTCTAGTCCCTCCCGGGCCAGTTCGCGGTGCCTCACGAGCAGCCGCCAACCAGGAGCCGTGCCTCCAGATTCCTGCGCCGAAGCGATCCGATCCGCGAGGTGGCGCGCGAGCTTCTCGACCAGGTAGACCGAGCGGTGCCGTCCGCCCGTACAACCAATCGTGATCGCCGCGTATTTCTTGCCCTCTTGGACGAACCTCGGCAAGAGCATTTCGATCAGGTCTGCCATCTTGGCGAAGAATGTCGCAAAGTCGGGGTCGGCTTCTATGAAGGCGCCCACAGCGGCGTCCAGACCCGTCTGCGGCTGTAAGATGGGGTCGTAGTGGGGATTCCGCAAAAAGCGTGCATCGAATACCAGATCTGCTTCCCGCGGTAGGCCGAACCGATAGCCGAACGAGATCAATGACAGGACCAGCCGGCTTTCCTCGGCGTCGCTGCCGGCACCGAAATGCTGAGCGATCAGCCGCCGCAAGGAGCCGAGTGGCAGGTCGGAGGTGTCGATCATGAGATCGGCTCCCTCGCGCAGGGGCTCGGTGAGCAGTTCCTCGCGCGAGATGCCGTCCGTCACCCGTCCTTGCGGAGCCAGGGGGTGACGCCGCCGGGTCTCGGTATAGCGCCGCAGCAGCGTCGCTTCGTCGGCCCAGGTGAAAACCAGCTCCGGCCGCAGAGCGGGATTGGCGCGTAGCCGCTCCATGCTGTCCAGCACGAGGTCCGCATCGAACCCGCGGGTGCGCGCGTCGACGCCGACCGCCAGGTTGCGCTCACTGCGCCTCACCATGTCCTCGAGCATGGGGAGCGGTGGGTTGTCGACGGCCTCGTAGCCCTGGTCCTCCAGCTCTCGCAGCACGGATGACTTGCCGCTGCCGGAGAGACCCGTGACCAGTACCACCCGAAGGCGCTCGTTGCTCATGCCGCGAAGACTCCAGCGACCTGTGGGACGCGTCCCAGCGCGCAGTCGAGCGCCAGGGCGACGCGCTCGGGCGCGGATGCGGCGCCGGGGTCAATCAGGACCAGCGGCAGATTGAAGGCTTCGTCTCGCGTCGGGGCCGGCAGTCGCGTGCTGGCGCGGCTCAGTTCCACCAACAGTGCAAGCCGCGCCGAACAAACGTGCGGCAGACGCACGATGCCGAGACCGCGTACCTCCAACAGGCCTGCCAGGCCAGGCAGCGGTCGGGCTACGCCTTCTTCGATATCGACCTGGTCATCAGCGACCAGATCAAAGCCTCGGGCGAGCAGGCGCAGCAACAGGTCGGACTTGCCTGCGCCCGGTGGGCCAATCAGCAGCACGCCGTCGCCTGTCCGACTGGCGCAGCTCGCGTGGGTCTGCATGGCCATCCATTCTGGGCCGTCCCCCACCGGAAGGGAAGCCGCTTGCCGGCCAGTGGCCGAAATGCCAGCGTCGCCCACATGATGATCGGCCGAAAGGATATTGCCGCCGCCGCCATCCGCATCGCGGGATTTGTTCGGCACACGCCCCTGCTTCGGCTTTCTGCCCCCGATCTGGGCATTGGCACCGCTGTCACATTGAAGCTCGAACTGCTGCAGCATGCTGGGAGTTTTAAGCCGCGCGGGGCGTTCAACCATATGCTGTCGGTCAACTTATCGAAGGCGGGTGTGATCGCCGCTTCGGGCGGCAACCACGGTGCGGCTGTCGCCTATGCCGCGCGCGCGCTGGGAGTCCGGGCTGAAATCTTCGTCCCGACCGGCACGCCGGCGATGAAGGTTGCTCGCATCACAAGTTACGGCGCGCGGGTTGTGCAGATTGGCGCGACGTATGCCGAGGCACTTGCGGCCTCGCGCGAGTGCCAGTCCAAGACGGGTGCACAGGAGGTGCATGCCTATGATCATCCGGACGTGCTCGCCGGCCAGGGCACGGTCGGGCGCGAACTCGAACACGATGCGCCGGAGCTGACGCATGTGCTGGTGGCAACCGGCGGCGGCGGACTGATTGGCGGCATCGCCGCGTGGTACGCTGGAGGTGCGCAAGTCATCAGTGTCGAGCCCGAGGGCTGTCCCGCACTACACGATGCACTGCGGGCGGGGCGTCCGGTCGAGGCTCCGGTGGGCGGGATGGCGGCGGACAGTCTCGGCGCGCGCCAGGTGGGCACGCTGATGTTCCCGATCGCCCAGGCGCATGTCGCCGCCGCCGTGCTGGTGCCGGACTCCGCCATCGCGGCCGCGCAGCGGCTGATCTGGGACCGGCTACGGCTGGTCGCCGAGCCGGGTGGAGCGACCGCGCTTGCGGCGTTGCTCTGCGGTTCGTTCAGGCCACCCGAAGATGCGCGCGTAGGGGTCCTAGTCTGTGGCGCCAATACCGATCCGGCGAAGGTCATCGAAGCATGAACCGGGATGGCTTTCTGCTCGCCACGGATGGTCGCGGGGTTGCGACACTGACACTGAACAGGCCCGAGATTGCGAACGCCTACGACGAGGACCTGCTGCGGGCGATGACGGCACCGCTGGAGAGGATCGCGACCGACGATGCGGTCCGTGCGCTGGTGATCCGAGGCGCTGGGAAGCATTTCCAGGCTGGAGCCGACATCAACTGGCTCAACCGCCTATCGCACCAAGGACCAGAGGAGAACCACGCCGCCTCCATCGTCACGGTACGCTTCTCCAAGACACTGAACGAACTGCCCAGGCCGACGATAGCCGTGATCCACGGCGCGTGCTTCGGTGGTGGCGTCGGCATCGCCTGCTGCGTCGATGTGGCGCTGGCAACGCCGGACGCGCTGTTCGCGATCAGCGAGGTACGGCACGGCATCGCGCCGACGCCGATATCCACGCACATGGTGAATGCGATCGGCTTACGGCAGACGCGCCGCTACGCGCTGACCGGTGAGCAGTTCGGTGCGGAGGAGGCGGTGCGGATCGGGCTGGTGCACGAGGTGATCGCGACAGAGTACATGGAGACGCGGCTGGCGCAGGTGCTGGAGGCGATTCTGCTGGGTTCGCCGGGTGCAATCGCGCGCACGAAGCTTTCAGTTCTCGGAGCCAACGGTCTGCTGTTGGGCGAGCGCGAAGTGGAGCTGCTGGCACATGAGGGCTGGATGCAGCGGCAGTCGACAGAGGGGCGCGAAGGCACGACGGCGTTCCGCGAGAAACGGAAGCCGGCGTGGTACAGTGCGCCAGGGCAGTGATATGACACCTCTCCCACGCAGTGGGAGAGGTCGCGCCGCTCGAGCGGCGCGGCGGAGGGTGCATCGAGCACACACATTCCTTCTTCACCGCTGTACGGCAAGCTCGCGCCATGTCGAACGAGCAAGCACGGGATTCACGGCGACATCCGACCACCGCGGGGGCTCATGCTTGATATAACGGGGAGGCAACTATGCGTCGGCTCGCTCTAGGCCTGCTCTGCGCCGCATCACTGGCCCTACAGGCTAGGGCGGAGGATCGCATCCTCCATGTCGGCCTGCGTGAGGATCCCGATCTGCTCGATCCCACACTCGGTTCCTCCTACGTCGGCCGCATCGTGTTCTCCGGCCTGTGCGACAAGCTGTTCGACATCGACACCAAGTTGAACATCGTCCCTGTACTCGCCACCGGCTACGAGTGGAAAGACCCCACACACCTCGTCATCCACATCCGCGACGGCGTGCAGTTCCAGGACGGAGAAAAACTCAATGCCGACGCGGTGAAGTACAAGCTGATCCGCGACCTCACCGCAAAGGGCAGCATGCGGCGCGGCGAGATCAGCTCGATCGACAGCATCGACGTCATCGATCCGCTCACCGTGCAGCTCAACCTGAAGGCTCCGTCGGCGCCGCTGCTCGCACAGCTCACCGACCGCGCCGGCATCATGATCTCGCCCAAGGCGACCGAGGCGGCAGGCGACAAGTTCGGCCTGCATCCCGTCTGCGCCGGGCCGTTCAGCTTCGACAGCCGCGTCGCACAGGACCGCATCGTGCTGAAGCGCTTCCCCGGATATTGGGATGCGAAGTCGATCCATTTCGACGAGGTGGTCTACCTGCCAAATCCGAATTCATCTGTCCGGCTGGCGAACTTGCAGGCGGGCGCCCTCGACATCGTCGAATACATCCTGCCGACCGATGTGCCGGCGGTGCAGAAGGATCCGAAGCTGAAGACGGCGATCGACGACTCGCTCGCCTACACCGGTATCACGGTGAACACCAATAACGGCTCGGCGCAGGAGACCACGCTGGGCAAGAATGCGCTGGTACGCGAGGCGTTCGAGCTCGCACTCGACCGCACGGCGCTGATCCAGGTCGTGTATGCCGGGATGTATACGCCGACGGTCGAGGCGAATCCGCCGAGCTCGCCATTCTTCTTCAAGGACCTGAAGATTCCCGCGCGCGATGTGGCCAAGGCGAAGGCGTTGCTGCGGCATGCTGGCGTGCCGATGCCGGTTCCGGTGACTTTGACGATCACCAACGGCTCCGATATCCAGCAGGTCGGAGAGGTGATCCAGTCGATGGCAAGCGAGGCCGGCTTCGACGTGAAGATCAAGGCAATGGAGTTCGCCTCATCCCTGCAGGCGGCATATGCCGGCGACTTCCAGGCTTATCTGATTGGCTGGTCGGGGCGTTCCGATCCCGACGGCAACATGTGGCAAATGCTGCACACCGGCGGCACGTTCAACTACGGCCACTACAGCAATACCGACGTGGACAAGGCTCTGGACGATGCGCGGACCGTGGCTGGAGTAGATCAACGGCGGGCGTTCTATGCCAAGGTCTGGGAGCAGGAGCGCAAGTACCTGCCGCTGATCTATCTGTGGACCGGCAAGAACATCGTCGGGATGAAGAAGGTGCTCGCCGGCTTCCAGCAGGTGCCTGACGGGCTTATCCGCTTGCAGGGTGTAACAATGGGGCAGTAACGGCTCTATGCCCGCGGCAATCGCACCACGAACCGCGCGCCCAGCACCCGGTTGCCGATACCGAGCCGGTTCTCGGCGGAAATGTGCCCGTGCAACGCTTCGATGATCTGCCGACTGATCGACAGCCCCAGGCCTGAGTGCTGGCCGAACTTCTCGCCCTGCGGGCGCTCGGAATAGAACCGGTCGAAGACCTGTTCGAGGTTCGCGTCGGGAATTCCCGGCCCCTCGTCCTCGACGCTGATCTCCACCATCCCGCCTGCCTCGTGCGCTGTGACCGTGATACGACCGCGTGGCGGGCTGAACGATTGTGCGTTGGCGATCAGGTTGCGCAGCACCTGCACCAGCCGGTCCTCCACCGCCCACACCATCAGGCTAGCCGGCGCATCGATCACCAGACGAGGATCGTTCTCGGCGTCTCGCGTCGCCTCGTCGAGATCGCGTAGCGCGTGCAGGATCGGCACCACGTCCATCCGTTCCGCCGTCACGCGTGACAACTCCGCATCCAGCCGTGACGCATCGCTGACATCGCTGATCAGCCGGTCGAGCCGCGACACGTCCTGGGCGATGATCGTGAGCAACTGCTTCTGCCGCTCAGGATCCTCGATGCGCCGCAGGGTCTCGATCGCGCTGCGGATCGATGACAATGGATTCTTGATCTCGTGGGCCACATCGGCGGCGAACTTCTCGATCGCGTCCATCCGTGCAAACAGCGCCTGCGCCGAGTCCGACAACGCCGTCGCCAGTGCCCCGACTTCGTCGCGCCGTTGGAGCAGCGGCGCCGGCACGCTTCCCGCCCTGCCATGGCCCTCGCGCATCTCGGCCGCGGCCCCGGCCAAGCGCAGGATCGGTCGCGCAATGGTCAGTGACAGATACCACGACAGCAGTACCGTCAGGCCCAGCGCCAGGCCGAATAGCCCCAGGATGGATATGCGCACGACGAACAGACTGGTCTCCACCTCGCGCGCATCGCGCGTCAGCAGGATGATGCCCACCGTGTGGCGGTCGCGCTCCACCGGCTCGGCCACCGTCACCAGCAACTGGTTGTCCTTGGTGCGCCTGATATACGGCGGCGTCTGGCGGCTCTGGCCGGAGCTGTTGAGCCGCAATTCCTCCTTCACGTCCGGCTGCCACTCGAGCCCGCCTGCCCCAGGGGTCATGTCGACCACCAGCGGCGTCGGCGTCTCATGCGGCAGCAGGTTCAGCACCTTGTCGTAGACCCAGCCCACCGCTCCCACGATCGGCCCGTGTACCGCCGCCGGCGGCAGAGGCTCTGTGTTGACTGCGCCCGAAGGTCCCTCACGCACGCGGGAATCGGCGATCACCGTTCCGTCCGGCGCATACAGCTTGGCCTGCGCGCCAGGTGTTGGCTCGGTCAGGCGATGCAGCAGCGGCCGCGCAATCTCAGGCACAAGCTTCGGATTGTCCGGATCGGTGGTGCGCACGGCACTCTCGCCCAGCGCACCGGCAAAGATGCGGGCCTGCTCGCGCAGCGCCGCCACCTCGGCTTCCAGCAGCCCGTTCTGGTACTGGTCCAGATACAGCAGCGCCGCCACCAGCAGCGCCAGCGGCAGCGCGTTGACCAGCAGGATGCGGCGGAGCAGCGGCGATACCCAGCGTGCGCGAAACCGCCGTTGGTGCGAAACAGCGGGCGGGGCTAGCGCGGTGAGGGTGGTGGTGCCGTCGGGCATGGGGCCGGATCAGTGTTCCTTGTAGCGATAGCCGATGCCGTAGAGCGTCTCGATGTGGTTGAAGTCGTCGTCGCCAGTGCGGAACTTCTTGCGGATCCGCTTGATGTGGCTGTCGATCGTCCGGTCATCGACGTAGATGTTCTCGCCGTACGCCGCGTCGATGAGCTGGTCGCGGCTCTTTACCATGCCCGGCCGCGCCGCGAGCGCTTTCACCAGCAGAAATTCTGTGACGGTGAGCTGGATGTCCTCGCCGTGCCAGATGCACTGGTGCTTGGTCTCGTCGAGCGTCAGTTCGCCGCGCACCATCACCCCACCCGGTGCGGCGCCGGAGCCCTCCGCGCGGCTTGCCTCGTTGCGCCGCAGCAGGGCGCGGATGCGCTCTATCAGCAGGCGCTGCGAGAACGGCTTGGTGATGTAGTCGTCGGCGCCCAGACGCAGGCCCATCAGTTCGTCGACCTCCTCGTCCTTGGAGGTCAAGAAAATGATCGGCATCGAGCTGCGCTGGCGCAGTTTCTGCAAGAGTTCCATGCCGTCCATGCGCGGCATCTTGATATCGAGCACGGCGAGATCGACCGGGCGGGCGTTCAGGCCCTGCAGGGCGCTTTCGCCATCGGTATAGGTGCGAACCTGGAAACCCTCCTGCTCCAGCGTCATCTGGATGCTCGTGAGGATGTTCCGGTCGTCGTCGACCAGGGCGATGGTCTGCTTCATCGAGGGTTCCTTCGGGGGTACGGTCATGGCCGGGCTCCGTCCTTCCAATGCGACGACCCTGGCACCAGATTGTGGCGCATTGCGGACGGTAGGTGAACAAATCATGGCGGAGGTCGAACTTTTCCAGCCCCGGCGCTTCCGCTCCGCCGCGAGGCACTACCTGGCCGGGCGGCCAGCCTATGCGCCCCGGCTGATCCGCCATGTCGCCGGGTTCACCCGCCTCGCGCCGGATCACCGGATTCTGGACCTGGGCTGCGGGCCGGGAATGCTGGCTGGCGCCTTCGCGCCCCTGGTTGGCGAGGTGATCGCGATGGATCCAGAGCCGGAGATGCTGCGCATCGCCGAGGCGGAGTTCGGTGGTGCCGGGCGCATCAGCTTCGTCCGCGGCAGTTCCTTCGACCTGTCGCCGACGCTCGGGCGGTTTCACCTGGTGACGATGGGACGGTCGTTCCAATGGATGGATCGGGCGGAAACGCTCCGGCGGCTGGATGGGATGATCGAGCCGGGGGGAGCGGTGGTGCTCTTCAACAACAGGCACCGTGATGCTCCGGAAATGGAGTGGATCGAGCCCTATCGGGCACTGGTGCGCCGATACGCCGCGTCGGACCAGACGCATGTGAAGCGCCGGTCCGACGCCTGGGTAGATCACGAGGTGGTCCTGCTCGACTCGGCGTTCAGCGTACTGGATGAGATCGCTGTCATCGAGCGCCGGCAGACATCGGTCGAGCAGCTTGTCGAGCGGGCGCTGTCTCGCTCGAGCACCACGGAGGAGCGGCTCGGCACTGCCGCGTCCAGGTTTGCAGCCGAGATACAGGCGCTGTTGCGACCGCTCGCGACGGACGGGCTGCTGACCGAGGTGGTCGCGACCTATGCCCTGATCGCCCGCCGTCCGGCAGGAGAAGAGCAAGAGCAAAAGCAAGGGTCTCCCCCTCCCCTCGCGGGAGGGGGTTGGGGGGAGGGGGAGCCTCCGCCCCCATGAGCGATCGCCCACCTGCCTGGGAGGCACGCAAGCTGCTGCGTGCCGCCCGCGTCGGCACCCTGGCCAGCGTGGCGGACGGGCAGCCGTTCGCGTCGCTGGTCACGCCGGCCTGTGCGCCGGACCTGTCGCTGCTGTTGCTCCTGTCGGACCTGTCCGAGCACACCCGGCATCTGCGCGCCGAACCACGCTGTTCAGTGCTGGTGGCGGGAACCCCGGAAGACGCCAATCCGCAGACCGCGCCACGTGTCACGATCATCGGGCAGGCAGAACGGATCGTCGATCCCGCGCTGAAGGCGCGCTACCTCGCGGTCCATCCCTATGCGGCGATGTATGCGGACTTCGGCGATTTCTCGTTGTGGCTGATCCGGCCGCAGGGTGGTCTGTATATCGGAGGCTTCGGTCGCGCCGTCCGGTTACGCGCCGCCCAACTCGCGCCCGACCCTCCATCCGTCGCGGCCATTGTTGCGGCGGAGAGCGGGATCATGACGCATTGCAACGCCGATCACCCGGACGCGTTGGCTGCAATCGTCGGTTTGCCCGGCGACTGGCGGATGGTGGCCGTCGATGTCGATGGCTGTGACCTCGCGCAAAGCGAGCGGGTGATCCGCATCCACTGGTCGGCGCCGGTGGCTGATGCGGATGGCGTGCGCCGTGAGCTTATCCGGTTGGCCCAGGCCGGTTGATGGCCGCAGGGGCGGGCAGTAGCGTGAGCGAGACAAGAGGAGACGCAAGGTGCTCAAGCTGGGATACAAGGCCTCGGCCGAACAGTTTGCCCCATCGAAGCTGCTGGCCTTCTCCGTGCTGGCCGAGCAGGTGGGCTTCGATTCGGTGTTCATCAGCGACCACTTCCAGCCGTGGAAACACATCGACGGGCATGCGCCGAACGCGCTGGTATGGCTCGGCGCGCTCGGCGCGTCGACGCAGCGGGTGATAATGGGCACGAGCGTTCTGACGCCCACGTTCCGTTATCACCCATCGATCGTTGCACAGGCGTTCGGCACGCTCGGTGCGATGTTCCCCGGCCGCGTCGTGCTGGGTGTCGGCACAGGCGAGGGGCTGAACGAGGTCCCATCCACCGGCATGGCGTGGCCCGAGACGAAGGAGCGGTTCGCTCGTCTGCGCGAGGCCAATCAGTTGATGCGCAAGTTGTGGACCGACGAACGCGTCAGCTTCGAGGGGCAGTTCTATCGCACCGAGAATGCGACGATATACGACAAGCCCGACAAGCCGGTGCCGATCTATGTCGCTGCGGCAGGCCCGCAGGTGGCGAAGTACGCCGGGCGGTCGGCGCAGGGCTTCATCTGTACATCCGGCAAGGCGTGGAAGCTCTATACCGAGACGTTGCTGCCGAATGTCGACGAGGGTCTGAAGCTCGCATCGAATCCGCCCGCAGTATATGACCGGATGATCGAGATGAAGGTGTCGTTTGACACCGACCGCGAGCGCGCGATGCACGACACACGGCATTGGGCGGCGTTGGCACTGACGCCCGAGGAGAAGATGTCGGTCGAGGATCCTGTGGAGATGGAGAAGCTGGCCGCCGCGCTGCCGGTTGAGCGTGCTGCCAGCCGGTGGATCGTTTCCAGCGATCCGGACGAGCACATCGAGAAGATCCGCCCGTACGTCGAGATGGGATTCCGGCATCTGGTGTTCCACGCGCCGGGACCCGATCAGGAGCGATTCCTGCGGCTCTACGCCGAGCAGGTGCTGCCGAAGCTGCG
>Ga0070711_100001011_pt1 | contig 14952 bp, 16 predicted proteins | sample LARL53metaG_FD_65452 | JGI IMG/M metagenome (GOLD analysis project Ga0070711, IMG submission 65452) | Corn, switchgrass and miscanthus rhizosphere microbial communities from Kellogg Biological Station, Michigan, USA - LAR L5-3 metaG | ecosystem: Host-associated > Plants > Roots > Rhizosphere ... | reverse complement strand
TGGTCGCCGGTTCTTCTGCTCGGCGCGCTCGCTGCGCTCACGTACTGGCTCGATGCCCAGGTGCAGCCGCCGCCCGCACGGCGCGACGGATCGTCGCGCCATGACCCCGATCTGTTCCTGCAGGATTTCAAGGCGATCACGTTCGACGCGCGGGGCTTGCCTCGGGAATCGTTATCCGCGGTGCGCGCCGATCATTTTCCCGACGACGACAGCGCCGAGCTCACAGACCCGAAACTGTCGCTGACCGAGCCCGGTCATCCGACGATGACGATCAGCGCCGATCGCGGAACGATTGCCGGCGACCGCGACCGCGGCGATTTTGCGGGGCACGTGCGCGTCGAGCGCGCTGCGGAAACGCAGCCGGCGAAGCCGGGCGAGACACCGACCGGCCCCGTTACCCTCACGACCGACCTGCTGCATGTCTTCACCAAGGAGCAGCGCGCGCAAACCGATCAGCCGGTGACGATCGAGGAAACGCGTGGAATAATCCGCGGCCGAGGCCTCGAATTCGACAACAAGGCGAAGCGCGTGCGGATCAAGTCGCACGTCAGCGGCACGCTGCAACCTCAACACGAACCCAGATGACGCAACCCGGTATTGCCGCGCGGCGAGTGGCGGCGCTCGCCGCATGCACGATCGGTCTTCTCGTCCCCGCGGTCGCCGGCGCCGAGAAGGCCGATCGCGACAAGCCGATCCACTTCTCGGCCGAGCAGCCGGCGGAAGTGGACTTCGACAAGCGCGTCGGCACGTTGCGCGGCAACGTCGTGATCACGCAGGGAACGTTGACCATTCACGCGGACAGGATCGATTTCAAGCAGAATCCGGACGACTCGCTGTCCGCGACCGCGGTCGGGAAACCGGTGAGCTTCCGTCAGAAAAAGGACGATTCCGACGAGTATTTCGAAGGCTACGCGCAGCGCGCCGTGTACGACGGCCAGACGCAGACGCTCGAGCTGTTCGACAACGCGCTGCTCAAGCAGGGCAAGGACGAAATCCACAGCAATTACATTTCATACAACAGCGCGACCAATATGTTCCGATCGGAGGGCCGGCCCAACGCCCCCGGCGCCGAAGGTCCGGGCGCACGCGTGCAAGGCGTATTCGAGCCGCGTACCGAAACGCCGCTCGGGACGAAAGGCGCGCCGAAATCCGACGGGAAGGAAACGGCCCCGGCTGCAAAGGCCGCAGCGACAACGAAGGATGGCAAGCCGGCAACACCCGCGCCGACCGCAAAGGCGGCGCCGCCGCTCAAGCTCACGCCCGACCCGACGCTGCAGAAGTGAGTGCCGCCGCGCCGATCCAGCATGCGAACGCCTCCCGCTGGGAGGCCGCTCAGGGACCCGCCTCGCAACCGTTGGAGGAACACATGAGCGGCGACGGGCCGCCCCAAGACGCGAATTCCGCCCCCTGGGGGGCAGCGCCGCGACGCACGTCGCAAGCGTGGGGGGAACACATGAGCGGCGACGGGCCGCCCCAAGACGCGAATTCCGCCCCCTGGGGGGCAGCGCCGCGACGCACGTCGCAAGCGTGGGGGGAACACACCAGCAAGCTTGCGGCAGCGCACTTGCGCAAGCGCTACAAGGCGCGCACCGTCGTCCACGACGTTTCGCTCGAAGTGGCGAGCGGCGAGGTGGTGGGCCTGCTCGGCCCCAACGGCGCCGGCAAGACGACGTGCTTCTACATGATCGTGGGGCTCGTTGCGGCCGACGGCGGCAACATTTCGCTCGACGGCGAAAACCTGTCGCGACTGCCGATCCATCGGCGCGCGCGGCGAGGGCTTTCCTACCTGCCGCAGGAAGCGTCGATCTTCCGCAAGATGACGGTGTCGCAGAACGTGCGCGCCATCCTCGAGCTGCAGGACCTCGATCCCGACGCGCTGTCGAACCGGCTCGATGCGCTGCTCGAGGACCTGACGATCTCGCATCTGGCCGACGCGCCGGCGGTATCGCTGTCCGGCGGTGAGCGGCGGCGCGTGGAAATCGCGCGCGCGCTGGCGACGCGGCCGCGCTTCATCCTGCTCGACGAACCGTTCGCAGGCGTCGATCCGATCGCCGTTCTCGACATCCAGAAGATCATCGGCTTCCTGAAGGAGCGCGGCATCGGCGTGCTCATCACCGACCACAACGTGCGCGAAACGCTCGGCATCTGCGATCGCGCGTACATCATCAACGAAGGGCGGGTCCTGGCGTCCGGCGCGCCGGGCGAGATTGTTTATAATGAGGACGTCCGGAAAGTCTATCTCGGGGAGCACTTCCGGCTCTGACTCGCCACGATGCGAGCGACCGGATGTCCCGTCGATTCCGGGCGTAGCTGCACCCTTCTAGAAAGCGCGGTCGTCGGTGAAGCAGACGCTCCAACTCAAGTTATCGCAGCACCTCACGCTGACGCCGCAATTGCAGCAGTCGATACGGCTGCTGCAGCTTTCGACGATCGAGCTCAATGCCGAAGTCGAGCGCATCCTGCAGGAAAACCCGCTGCTCGAGCGCGCCGAAGTCGAGGAGGAGCGCGTAGCTGCTGAAGTGCCGCTGTCGGGTCCGGGACGCGTCAGCGACGGCGCCGAGCCGGCAACGCGCGAAACCACGTCGAGCGACACGGCGTCCGAGATGCGCGCGACGCGCGACGATGCGCCGGAAGTGGCCGACTTCGCCGATTACGGCGGGGGCGGCGACAGCGACTGGGGCGGTGGCAGTTCCGGAGACGACGACGATTTTCTGCCGCAGCAGATCGCGACCAGCACGCTGCGCGACCACCTGAATGGCCAGCTCGCGCTGCTCAACCTGCCGCAGCGCGACCGGCACATCGTCATGGCGCTGATCGACGCGCTCGACGACGACGGGTACCTGCCAACACCGCTCGAGGAAATCGCCGAGCTGTTTCCGGCGGAACTCGAGATCGAGCCGGAGGAGCTGTCGATCGCCCTCAAGTTCGTCCAGAGCTTCGAGCCATCGGGTGTCGGCGCGCGCGATTGTGCCGAGTGCCTTGCGCTGCAACTGAAGACGCGGGCATCCGACACGCCGTTTCTCGCCGACGCGCTGAAGGTCGTCGATGGCAATCTTCCGCTGCTCGCGAACCGCGACTTCACCAAGCTGAAGCGGCTGCTGCATACAGACGACGCCGGCGTGCGCGGCGTGCGCGACCTGATCCGCAGCCTCAATCCCCGGCCGGGCGGTGCGTTCGCGAAGGCCGAGGCGAACTACGTGATCCCGGACGTGGTCGTACGTAAGATCAGGAACCAATGGGTCGCGGCGCTGAACGAGGCGGCGATGCCGAAGCTGCGGCTGAACCGCATCTACGCCGATATCCTCACGCGCAATCGTGAGAGCTCCAACCAGCAACTCGCGGCGCAGCTTCAGGAAGCGAAGTGGCTGATCCGCAACGTGCAGCAGCGCTTCGACACGATCCTGCGCGTCGCCAAGGCCATCGTCGAGCGCCAGCGGCGCTTCTTCGAGCACGGCGAAGTCGCGATGCGGCCGATGGTGCTGCGCGAGATCGCCGACATGCTGTCGTTGCACGAATCGACGATATCCCGCGTCACCACGCAGAAATACATGCTGACGCCGCGCGGCACGTTCGAGTTGAAGTATTTCTTCGGCAGCCATGTCGCAACCGACACGGGCGGCGCCGCATCGGCGACGGCGATTCGCGCGCTGATCAAGCAGCTGATCGCCGCCGAAGATACGAAAACACCGCTTACCGACAGCAAGATCGCCGACATGCTCGGCGAGCAGGGGATCCTGGTCGCCCGGCGCACGATCGCGAAGTACCGCGAGGCGCTGCAGATTCCGCCGGTCAACATGCGCAAGGCGCTTTGAGGGATTCCTCTTCGGCGACTTGCCCCCGGTTGCCGGCCGTCTCGCTCGGCCTTTGCGCGCCACGCGGCACCCCGGCATTCGCATCGCCCGTCGCGCATCCAACGCAAGCGCGCCGTCAACCGGCCGCGCAAATCGGCGCACCTGCGCGGCTACAGCGCGGCACGCGACCTTCATTTCAGCATGGAAGGAGAGCCTGATGAATCTGCACCTCACTGGCCATCATCTCGACATCACCCCGGCGATCCGCGATTACGTGATCGCGAAGCTCGAGCGGGTGAATCGCCATTTCGACCATGTGATCGACGTCAGCGTGGTGCTCTCGGTGGACAAGCTGCGACAGAAAGTGGAGGCGACCATCCACGTGCGCGGCAAGGACCTGCATGCGGAAAGCATCGACGCCGACATGTATGCCGCGATCGACGCGCTCGCCGACAAACTCGACCGGCAGGTCCTCAAATACAAGGAGCAGCTCAAGGATCACCGCACCGACACGGCAGCCATCGACCGCTCGGCGGTCGGCTCGGGCGCCGAGGAGTCGAGCTAGCCAGGTTTCACGGGGTCGGAGTCGTTTAAAGCGAGCGAGAGGCTGTTGTTCAAGCATAATTTCAACGATTCTGACCTCTTGAAACATATAATCGGCCGGTTTGCCTTTGCGTCCAGAGCGACGCGCGCCGGCCTTAATGAACCCGATCGCGGCCCTCCTGCCCGCCTCCAACATCGTCGTCGACCTCGACGCCGCATCGAAGACGCAATTCTTCACGGCGGTGGGCGGCGTGTTCGAGCGGAGCGCCGGGATTTCGCGTGCGCACGTCGCGGCAAGCCTCGCCGCTCGTGAAAAGCTGGGCTCGACCGGACTCGGCCAGGGCATTGCCATCCCGCACGGGCGCATCCATGGCCTGCCCGAAGCGGTGGGCGCGTTCGTCCGGTTGCGCGCACCGATCGCATTCGACGCACCCGATGGCAAGCCGGTCGATCAACTGTTCGTGCTGCTCGTGCCCGAGCAGGCGACCGATCAGCATCTGCAGCTTCTGTCAGAGCTCGCCCAGATGTTCTCCGAGCGCGCGTTTCGCGACCGCCTGAGCACCGCCCAGGATGCGGGGGAACTCGCCGACGCGTTCCGCGACTGGCGCCCGGAAACATGAGCGCCGCCGGGCCGCCCCAAAGCGTGGGGGTCGTATGACCACCGCCGGGCACGCCGCGATGCGGCAGGTCACCGTCGAGCAGTTTCTCGATGACAATCGGGAGCGCCTGGGGCTCGTCTGGCTCGCGGGCCGCGACGGCGGTACGCGCATGCTCGTCGGCGAAAGCTCGCTGCGGCCGACGATCGGGCAAGTGGGCCACATGAACCTTATTCACCCGTTCCGCGTCCAGATTCTCGGCGCCGCGGAGCTCGCTTACTTGCGCGCGTTACCCGAAGACGAGCTCAACCGATCGATCAATCGCCTGTTCACGACGGAGCTCGCCGCGATCGTCGTCGGCAACGGCGAGCAGGTTCCGCGGCACCTCCTCGACATGTGCAACCAGCACAGGATCGCGCTCGTCACGTCGCAGCAGCCCTCGCCGCACATCGTCGACGTTTTCCGCATCTATCTTTCGCGTGTGCTCGCCGAATCGACCACGTTGCACGGCGTGTTCCTCGACGTGCTCGAGCTCGGCGTGCTCATCACCGGCGCATCGGCGATCGGCAAGAGCGAGCTCGCGCTGGAGCTCATTTCGCGCGGCAACGGGCTCATCGCCGACGACATCGTCGAGCTCTACCGGATATCCCCCGACACGATCGAAGGACGCTGCCCGGCGGTGCTGCGCGATTTCCTCGAGGTGCGCGGCATCGGCATCCTGAATATCCGCACGATCTTCGGCGAGACGGCGGTCCGCCCGCACAAGCTGCTGCGGTTGCTCGTGCACCTCGAAGATCACGGCAACGAGGCGTTCTCGGATCTCGACCGCCTGCAGGTGAACGCGACGTTCCAGGAAATCCTGGCGGTGCCGATCCGCAAGGTGACCATTCCCGTCGCCGCGGGACGCAACCTCGCAGTGCTCGTCGAGGCGGCGGTACGCAACTTCGTCCTCAACCAGCGCGGGATCGACAGCACGAAGGAGTTCATCGAGCGGCAGCAGAAGCTCATGAATGAAGGTTGAATGGACCTGATGCTCATCGGCGGCGTGTCGGGATCCGGCAAGAACGTGGCGCTCACCGCGTTCGAGGATGCGGGCTACTACACGCTTAATAACCTCCCTCCGCCGCTGCTCGTCGAAACCGCGATGTACCTCGAGCGCTCCGGCCAGCAGCGGGTCGCCGTCGCGCTCGACGTCAAGACGGGTCCGGGCTTGCCGGGCCTGGCGGAAGCGATGGCCGCGCTCCAGAAGCGCGGGTGGCAGGTACGCTTTCTCTATCTCGACGCCACGGTTGAAACCCTCGTGAAGCGCTTCTCGGAAACGCGGCGCCGCCACCCGTTCTCGAGCGGCGATCGCACGCTGACCGAGGCGATCGAATACGAGCGCGACCTGCTCGCCCATGTGCGCGAGCTCGGCGTCACGTTCGACACGTCGGAGCTGCCCGCCGCCAGCCTGCGCGGATGGATCAAGGATTTCGTTTCCGTCGACGCGTCGCAGATCACGCTGCAGGTCGAGTCGTTCGGCTTCAAGCACGGCGTGCCGCTCGACGCCGACCTCGTGTTCGACGCGCGCTGTCTGCCGAATCCCCATTACGAGCAGGCGCTCTCGCCGCTGACCGGCAAGCACCGGGACGTCGTCGCGTTCCTCGAAGCCATTCCCGAGGTCGAGCGGATGTATGGCGACATCTACCATTTCATCGCGAGCTGGCTGCCCGATTACGCGCGTGACAACCGCAATTACCTCACCGTCGCGATCGGATGCACGGGCGGTCAGCACCGCTCGGTGTACCTGGTCGAGCGTCTCGCGCGGGCGTTCTCGCCGCGTTACCAGGTCCTCGTGCGTCACCGGGAGCTCGCGCCGGCCGACCTGGCACCGGTGAATGACGATCAAACGGAACCACGCGAATGAGCGTCGCCGGGCCGCCCCAAGACGCGAATCGCCCCCTGGGGGGCAGCGCAGCGGCAGAGCCGCAAGCGTGGGGGGATCACACAAGGGCCGCGCGCAGGATCACGCTCGCCTACACGGGCGCCTCCGGCCTGCCGTTCGGCCTGCGTCTGCTCGAATGCCTCCTGGGAGCCGGCGTCCATGTCGACCTCGTCTATTCGCCGGCCGCGCAAATGGTTGCGCGACAGGAGTGCGACCTCGTGCTGCCGACACAGCCGCGCGAAGCGACGCGCATGCTCGCCGCGCGTTACCGCGCCGGCGAAGGTCAACTGATCGTGTACGGACGCGAAGACTGGCTCGCGCCGATGGCCTCCGGTTCGAATCCCGGCGACGCGATGGCGATCTGCCCGTGCACGATGGGCACGCTCGGCGCGATCGCGAGCGGCATCGCCGACAACCTGATCGAGCGCGCGGCCGATGTCATGCTGAAAGAGCGCCGGCCGCTGGTGCTCGTGCCGCGCGAAACGCCGCTCTCCGCGATTCATCTCGAAAACATGCTGAAGCTCGCCCGCGCCGGCGCGATCATCCTGCCGCCGTCACCGGGCTTCTACGCGCATCCGCAATCGGTCGCGGACCTCGTCGATTTCATCGTCGCGCGTATCCTCGACCATCTCGGCGTGGCGCAGGGCCTGATGCCGCGCTGGGGCGACGACCGCCCGGCGGCGCTCCCGCCGACCGCGCGCATCTGACGGCGCGGCGCGGATCGCAATCGCCGATGTCGCCGTCAACGATCGAAGGTCACGATCGCGCGCCGTGGTCGTTGCCGCTCTTTCCGTTGCGCACGGTGCTGTTTCCCGGCGGCCTGCTGCCGCTCAAGGTGTTCGAGCAGCGCTACATCGAGATGACGAAGGCGTGCCTGCGCGACGAGCGGCCGTTCGGCGTGTGCCTCATCACGCAGGGCGACGAGGTCGCGCGCAAAGACGGCGCAACGCCCGACATCGCGACGGTCGGAACGCTCGCCCGCATCACCGGCGTCGACATGCCGCAGATGGGCATCCTGCACCTGTCGACCGAAGGCGGCGCGCGCTTCGAGGTGCGCGAGCAAACCACCGACAGGCTCGGCATGATCGTCGCGCAGGTGACGACGATCGCCGACGAGCAGCGCCATACTCTGGCGGAGACACACGCGCCGCTCGCGAAGCTCCTCGAGGTAATCGCGGCGAGGCTCGGCCCGCAGAATTTCCCCGCGGAACGACGATACGACGATGCGTCCTGGGTCGGCTACCGGCTCGCCGAGTTGCTGCCGCTGCCGCTCGCGATCAAGCAGAGCATGCTCGAGGTGAACGACGCGAACGTGCGCCTCGCCGCGTTGAAGCAGTATCTCGCGCGCCAGGGCCTGCTGCAGGCGTGACGCCGCATGGGCGCGACAACTTATAATCCGCGCATTGTCGACTCGGGCAGCGCAGCATGGCCGGCCACAGCAAGTGGGCGAACATCAAGCACAAGAAGGCCGCCGCGGATGCGAAGCGCGGCAAGGTCTTCACACGCCTCATCAAGGAAATCACCGTGGCGGCGCGTCTTGGCGGTGGTGATGCATCGGCCAATCCGCGCCTGCGGCTGGCGATGGACAAGGCTATGGGCCGGAACCTCCCGAAGGACACGATCGAGCGCGCGATCAAGCGTGGCTCGGGCGGACTGGAGGGCGTCAATTACGAGGAAATCCGCTACGAGGGCTACGGCATCAACGGCGCCGCGGTGATCGTCGATTGCATGACCGACAACCGGACGCGCACAGTCGCCGACGTACGTCACGCGTTCTCCAAATACGGCGGCAATCTCGGCACCGATGGCTCGGTCGCCTTCCTCTTCCGGCGTGTCGGTGAGATCGTGTTCGCGCCTGGCAGCGACGAAAACAAGGTGATGGAAGCCGCGATCGAGGCTGGCGCCGACGACGTGGTGACGCACGACGACGGCAGCATCGAAGTCATCACCGGGCCGAACGACTTCATCGCAGTGAAGGATGCGTTTGCGAAAGCCGGGCTCGATACGGAATTCGCCGAGGTCACGATGAAGCCCATCACCGAGGTCGACATGCGCGGCGAAGACGCACGGCGCATGCAGAAGCTCATCGACGCGCTCGAATCGCTCGACGACGTGCAGGACGTCTACACGTCGGCGGTGATCGAAGAAGCGTAGCGGTCGCGCCATCCGACAGCCGCCCGCCATCGGCATTCGCCGCATCCTCGGCATCGATCCCGGATTGCGGGTCACCGGCTTCGGCATTCTCGAGGCGCGCGGCAACACGCTCGTCTACGTCAACAGCGGCTGCATACGCGCGACGGGCAGCAGCCTGCCGATCCGCCTCGGCGTCATCGTCCGCGATCTTGCCCATGTGATCGCCGAGGAGCGGCCGACCGAGGTCGCCGTGGAAAAAGTATTCGTGAACATCAACCCCAACTCGACGCTGCTGCTCGGCCAGGCGCGCGGTGCGGCGATCGCTGCCGCCGTGATCGCCGGACTCCCGGTCAGCGAGTACACGGCCGGACAGGTGAAGCAGGCCGTCGTCGGCGGCGGCCGCGCGCAAAAGTCGCAGGTACAGGAGATGGTGCGAAGACTTCTCGAATTGCCGGGCATTCCGGCGCCCGACGCCGCCGATGCGCTGGCCACTGCGATCTGCCACGCGCACGCGTCGACGGGCATCGGCGCGCTCGCGTGCCACGGCTATCGTGTCCGCGGCGGGCGCCTGCTGGTCACGTAGAATTGCAGCATGATCGGTCGCCTGTCAGGCACGCTGCTCGAAAAGAATCCCCCGCAGCTTCTGCTCGACGTGCAAGGCGTTGCCTACGAGGTGGACGTGCCGATGAGCACGTTCTACAACCTGCCGCAGAACGGGGAGCGCGTCACGCTGTTCACGCACCTCGTCGTGCGCGAGGACGCTCATCTGCTGTACGGTTTCGGCAGCGACGGCGAGCGGCGCGCGTTCCGGCAACTGCTGAAGGTCAACGGCATCGGCCCCAGGATCGCGCTGTCGGTGCTTTCCGGCTTGTCGGTCGGCGAGCTTGCGCAGGCGATCGCCCGGCAGGAAACCGGGCGCCTGACACGCGTGCCGGGCATCGGCAGGAAGACCGCCGAACGGTTGCTGCTCGAGCTGAAGGACAAGTTCGCCGCCGATGTCACGCATACCGTCGGCGTCCATCGGCCACCGCCCGCCACGTCGGATATCATGAACGCGCTGCTGGCGCTCGGTTACAACGAGCGCGAGGCCGTTTCCGCAGTCAGGCAGCTGCCCGATGGCGTGGCGGTGACCGACGGCATCAAGCAGTCGCTGAAGCTGCTCGCGAAGACATGACGACACGATGGCGATCGAAAACGACGAACTGACGCGCATCGTTGCCGGCAAGAGCGCCGGCATACCCGAAGAAGTGCTCGAGCGCGCGCTGCGACCGCGCCGTCTCGACGAATACATCGGCCAGGAAAAGATCCGCGATCAGCTCGGCATCTTCATCGAAGCGGCGAAGCGGCGCGCCGAGGCGCTCGATCACGTGCTGCTGTTCGGCCCGCCGGGGCTTGGCAAGACAACGCTGTCGCACATCCTCGCGCACGAGCTTGGCGTCAACCTGCGCCAGACGTCCGGACCGGTGCTCGAGCGACCAGGCGACCTCGCGGCGATCCTGACGAACCTCGAGCCGCGCGACGTGCTGTTCATCGACGAGATTCACCGGCTGTCGCCGATCGTCGAGGAAATTCTCTATCCGGCGCTCGAGGATTTCCAGATCGACATCATGATCGGCGAGGGCCCCGCCGCGCGCAGCGTGAAGATCGACCTGCCGCCGTTCACGCTGGTCGGCGCGACGACGCGCGCCGGCATGCTGACGAATCCGCTGCGCGATCGCTTCGGCATCGTGGCGCGGCTTGAATTCTATTCAGCGCAGGAGCTGACGAAGATCGTCGCGCGCTCGGCGCAGTTGCTGTCGATCGCCGTTGCGCCCGAAGGCGCACTCGAAATCGCGCGACGCTCGCGCGGCACGCCGCGGATCGCCAACCGCCTGCTGCGCCGCGTGCGCGATTACGCCGAAGTGCGCGCGAACGGCGATGTCACTCGGCCCGTCGCCGATGCCGCGCTGTCGATGCTCGACGTCGACGGCTCGGGCCTCGACACGATGGACCGCAAGCTCCTGTCGACGGTGCTCGAAAAGTTCGCGGGCGGCCCGGTGGGCGTCGACAACCTCGCGGCGGCGATCGGCGAGGAACGCGATACGATCGAGGACGTGCTCGAGCCGTACCTGATCCAGCAGGGGTTCCTGCAACGCACTTCGCGCGGGCGCGTGGCGACCGCGCTCGCGTATCGCCATTTCGGAATTGCGACGCCCACCGCCGCCGGCGAGCTCTTCCCCGGCCAGTGACGCGGTACACCTTTCCCGTTCACGCCGCCTGCGAGCAGCGCCTGCCGGCCCCGCGATTGAACGATCGGCCGGCGGTGCGGGTCGAAGCGCGCGCGCTTCGTCCTCGCCGTGGCGGACGGCGTTCCACGATCCACCACCGCGAGGCTTGAGCACGACGTGAATGTCCACACCGACCTGTCGTTCCTGACGCTGATCATCCATGCCTCGGTCATCGTACAGGGCATTCTCGCGCTCCTCGCCGTGCTCTCGCTGTGGTCGTGGTGGCAAATCTTCCTCAAGGTGTTCCAGCTGCGCCGCATTTCACGCGAAACCGATGCGTTCGAAGATGAATTCTGGCAAGGCGGCAATCTCGAGACGCTGTACCGCCAGGCCGGCCAGGCGATCGTCGGCGGCGGTCTTGAGCACATTTTCACCACCGGCTTTCGCGAATACTCCAAACATCGGCGACAAGGGAGCGCGGCCGACGTGACGCTCGACTCGGCGCGGCGGGCCATGCGCGCGGCGTATCAACGCGAGATCGATGCGATCGAGGCGCATCTCGCCGGCCTTGCGACCGTCGGGTCGGTTTCCCCGTACATCGGGCTCTTCGGAACCGTATGGGGAATCATGAATGCGTTTCGCGGTCTTGCGAATGTCAGCCAGGCGACGCTCGCAAACGTTGCACCGGGTATCGCCGAAGCGCTGATCGCCACCGCGATCGGCCTGTTCGCCGCGATTCCGGCCGTCGTCGCGTACAACCGGTTCACGCATGACGTGGACCGGCTCGCGGTGCGTTTCGAGACGTTCATCGAGGAATTCTCGAACATTCTCCAGAGACAGGGATAGGGCGTCGCCACCCTGATTGCGATGAGACGCGTCCGCAAGCCGATCAACCAGATCAACGTCGTGCCGTACATCGACGTGATGCTGGTGCTGCTCGTGATCTTCATGGTGACGGCGCCGCTGGTCGCGCCCGGCGAGATTCAACTGCCAACCGTCGGGTCAAAGCTGACAGTGCCCGTGCAACCGCTCAACGTCCGGCTGGAAGGTAAAACGATCACGCTGGCGGACAAGCTGTCGAACAGTGTGCGCCGGGTGACGGCGGAGCAGCTCGTTTCCAGCGTCCTTGCCGCGCAGGCCGGCGGCGAGCGCCCGGTCGTCATCGAGGCGGACAAGAACGCGCGCTATCAGGACGTTCTCGACGTGCTCGATGTGCTCCAGCGCAATGGCGTGAAGAAAGTCGGCCTGCTCGCGCGGCCGCCTGCCGCGTGATGGCCGCCGTGATGTCGCCGCACGACCGGCCTGCCCGCGCGCGCCGCGCACGCGGCAAATGGACGGCGCTGCTCCTGGCGCTGTTCGTGAACCTGCTGTTCGTGGGCGTGCTGGTATTCTCGGTATCGTGGCAAAACCGGACGCCGGAAGCGGTGAGCGCCGAGCTCTACGCGCCACCGCCGCCGCAACCGCGCGTCACCCCGCAACCCAGGCCGCAGGTTCCTCCTCCGAAGCCGGCGCCACCGCCACCGCAGCCCGCGCCAAAGCCGCCCGAGCCTGTCGTCGAAAAACCCGACACGCGCGCCGCCGACATCGCATTGAAAGCGAAGCGCGACGAGGAGCGCAGACAGCAGGAGCAGGCCGAACGCGAACGCGTGCAGCGCGAAGCGCAAAAGCAGGAGGAAGCGCGCAATGCCGAGGAGAAACGGCAAGCGGATCTTCGCGAGCGGCAGGAGAAACAGGTCGAGACGATGCGCGCGCAGGCTGCGCGCGAGGCGCAGGTGCGCACGCAGGCCGAAAGGGAATCGCAGATGCGCGCGCAGGCCGAGCGTGAATCACGCATGCGTGCGCAGGCCGAGCAGGAATCTGCAGCACGGGCCGAGCAGGCGGCGGCAGGTGCTGCGCGAAGCCGGTCGCAGCTCGAATGGATCGACAAGATCCGCAGCCGGATCCGCGGCTACATCAATCTGCCGCCCGACATACCCGGCAATCCGGAAGCGATCTTCGACGTCGTGCAGTTGCCGACCGGCGAGATCATCGACGTGAAGCTGCGCAAGTCGAGCGGCGTTCGCGCGTACGACGACGCCGTCCAGCGCGCGATCCTGAAGTCGTCGCCGCTGCCGAAGCCCGTGCCCGCCGATCTCTTCCAGCGCAATCTCGAGCTGCACTTCCGCCCGCTCGATCAGTGATCGGCGCTTCGCACCTGCTTGTCGATGATCTGTATGGCGACCCAGCTCCAGTCGGCGCGCTGCTCGACCAGCTGGCGCAGCGCGACCGTGTAGATGGAGCGTCCCGTCGTCAGGATGACCTTGCGCCCTTCCGCGTATTCGTGCGTCGGCACGATGAGCGTCTTGACGACGAGCGGCTTGTCGGGCCGCGACGGCGGCGGCAGGTAGAGTCCGTCGAACCGGTGTCCCATGATCGACGCATCCAGCCCGTTGACGACGATGCCGAGCTCCTGCTTGACCTCGCGCTTCGCGTATAGCGTAACGGCGACGGTGCGCTCGGCGATCAGTGACACGCCGGCCTCGACGTCGTCGTTCGAAAGCTTGTTCAACCGGCGCACGACGCCAAGCACCCACTGCGACACGTCCGATTGCCGCACCGCAACCAGCGCGCCGAGCATCAACGTCTGGCCGACTCCGCCGCCCGCGCAGATGCGCAACCCGGCGACGCTGCGATCCTTCACCTGCCACATCGGATCGGGGAACGCAACGAGGCTCGCCGACAACGTGTCGTTCTCCTCCGGCATGCTCGGCTTCCAGCGCGCCGGGCCGGCGACGGCATAGACCTCGATCTGCTCGCCGGTCGCAGTCTCCGCGGAAGGTGTCGCGGACTGCGGCTTGGCGAGCTCGTGCTGGATTCGCGCAAGCCCGATCCGCACGCGCGCCGCGACGGCGCACGGCGTGCGCGGATCCCGGCGCATGTCGGTGTTGAGGTTGGGCGCGATTGCCGCGCGCGCCTTGTCGAGGATCATCGCGCGCTGCTGATTGATCGGTCCGACCGGACCCTGGTCGGTTTCCTCGGAGTGGCGCAACGCGGCGAGCGTCATGTCGAGCTGGTTCGCGAGCAGCGTCGTGTCGAGGTAGCGCAGCATCGCACCGGAATCCTGACCCGTGCGGCGCACGAGGCCGGTGCGGCCCGCGACATCGACGAAGAATCCTTCCATCGTCTTCGGCAGCGCCAGGAGCTCCAGCTTGCGGCTCCAGCTGCGCACTTGCGCCGCGGCCCAGTCGAGGTTGGCCGGCGACAGATTGCCGCTGTTCAGCTGATGCAGCAGCAGCGTGAAGACGTATTCCTGCTCGATCGTCCATTGCGTGCCGTTGCCGCCGGACGAGCCGAGCGACGTCGGGACGCGATCGATGCCGAGCTCGCTCGCGCGCATGTACGCGCGATGCAATTCAAGCCATTTGGCCGGGATCCAGTGCTCGTGCCGGCAAACGCGAAGCTTCGCATCGGTGCCGTAGTAGTGGATGAGTCGCGCGAAGAGAATCGGAACATGCGCCTTCCATCGCCCGTACGCGGCGGGCGCGACCGCGGTTTCGAGAATGCTCTGGTAGGCGCTGCTGAAGGCCTGCGCGAGATCGAGGCTCGCCTGCCAGATGCGATCCGACACTTTCGGCGCGGACTCGAGGCTCTCGACATACTGCCGAAAGAGCTGGCGGCGATCGGCGCCAAGCGCCGCTTCGGTGTACTGGAGGGCTTGCGCGCGCGCGAGATCGATCGGCCGGCGCGATTGCCGCATGCCGTCGAAAGCGCGCAGCACG
>Ga0070711_100001007_pt1 | contig 14960 bp, 13 predicted proteins | sample LARL53metaG_FD_65452 | JGI IMG/M metagenome (GOLD analysis project Ga0070711, IMG submission 65452) | Corn, switchgrass and miscanthus rhizosphere microbial communities from Kellogg Biological Station, Michigan, USA - LAR L5-3 metaG | ecosystem: Host-associated > Plants > Roots > Rhizosphere ... | reverse complement strand
AGGCCCGTATCGGGGTCGTTGGCCCAGGCGGTGCCGAAGCCCCCATCCCAGCCGTAGCCCGCGGGCCCCGCGGCGCGAGGGCCGATGATGGACACGCCGTAGCCCCAGCCCCGGCCGTCCAGGATCGGCCCGGCGGTGTCCCGCTGCGGCGCGGTCAGCTGGTCGGTGGTCATCTCGGCCACCAGTTCCGGTGCGAGGAACCGTGTCCCCCGGTGCCGCCCGCCGTCCAGCAGCATCTGCCCGAACGCCAGGTAGTCGGCGACCGGGCCGGCCAGGCCCCCGCCGCCGTCGGTGAACGGCTGCGGGCGGGCCCACTGGCCGCCATCGTCGAACGGCGCGAGCGTTCCCCCGTCGCTGGCGTAGCACGGGACGAGCCGGGGCAGCTGGCCAGCGGGCACCACGAACCCGGTGTCCGGCATGCCCAGCGGGCCGAAGATGCGCTCCTGGTAGAAGGCGGCCGCGGGCTGCCCCGCGGCCCGGGAGATGAGCGCGCCGAGGATCATGGAGCCGGTACTGTACCGCCACCGGGTGCCGGGCTGGTCCATCAGCGGCAGGCGGCCCATCCGGCGCAGCCACTCGTCCAGGCCGTGCGGGGTTGCCGGGGTGGGTGGCCCGAGCGAGCTGAGTTCCAGTGCCTGCTCGGCGGCCAGGATGGGGTACTCGTCCGGCGGGGCCAGGATCATGCCAAAGCCGCCCCGGAAGGTGAGCAGGTCGCGGACGGTGACCGGGCGGCTGGCGGGCACGATGTCGTCCAGCGGGCCGTCCGGCTGGCGCAGCACCGGCCGGCCGGCCAGCTCCGGCAGCAGCCGGCCGATGGGCTCATCGAGCTCCAGCCGGCCGTCCTGGACCAGCAGCAGGGTGGCCACCGCGGTCACCGGCCGGGTCATCGAGGTCAGCCGGAAGATCGCGTCCGGCCATATCGGCGTGCTGCCGCCGGCCACCGCGCTGCCGATCGCGTCGATGTGCACGTCACCGCCCCGGCGCAGCCCGAGCACCAGGCCCGGCACCCGGCCTTCGCGGACCTGGCCGGCCATCACCTCATGCAGCCGGTTCAGGCCCACTGCTGACAGGCCTCCGCTCACCATCGGCACCGTCCCCTCGTCCGTGCCCACGCCAGCCCCTCCGGCACAGTACAGACGGGCCAGCCGCCCGGGACTCATCGCGGCCCGGGTGCTGCACCTGATGTATCCCTGATGGCAGGCTGGCCGCCATGACTGGCAACTGGTCCCGGTGGGGCCCGGACGACGAGCGCGGCGCGCTGAACCTGATTGGCCCGGACGCGGTCCGCCGCGGCATGTCCGCGGTGCGGTCCGGTGACGTGGTGTCGCTCGCCCTGCCGATGATCGCCGGGCAGGGTCCCATCGCGTCCATGCGCGCGCCCATGCAGCACTTCATGCTGCGGGACGGCGGGGACTACGCGGCCGGGCGGCCGGAGCGGGGCGGCATGGGCTGGGCCGACGACTCCATCCTGGTGGCCTGCCACGGCACGACCCACCTCGATGCGCTAGCCCACGTCTGGCAGGACGGCCAGCTGTGGAACGGCTTCCCGGCCGCCCGGGTGTCCAGCCAGGGCGCGGCGTACTGCGGAATCGAGAAGGCGGGCCCGGTGGTGACCAGGGGACTGTTCCTCGATTTCGCGGGCCAGGGGCCCGGCCTGGCGCCAGGCGAGGCCATCACCGCGGCCCAGCTGGCGGACGCGGTGCGCGCCGCCGGGCTGACCCCGGCCCCCGGGGATGCGCTGCTGCTGCGCACCGGGTGGCTGCGCCAGTGGCGGGACGGTGCCGCCGGGGTGGACAGCTGCCCGGGGCTGGACGCCGGCTGCGCCGACTGGCTGCGGGACAGCGAGATCGCCCTGGTCGGGGCGGACAACATCGCCGTGGAAGCCTTCCCGGCAGGCAGCGGCGCGGTCATGCCGCTGCACGTGGCGGCGATCCGGGACTGCGGCATCTACCTGCTGGAACTGCTCGACCTGGAGGAGCTGGCCAGCCGCGGGGCGGCCGAGTTCCTGCTGATGCTCGCCCCGCTGAAGATCGTCGGCGGGGTGGGCAGCCCGTGCGCCCCGGTCGCCGTGGTCTGACCCGGCCGGCCGGCGCCGCCGCCCGGCGTTACCGCCAGGGGCCGGGCCGGTCCCCGTGCCCGCCGTAGCCCGACGGCCAGGTGCGGCGCATCCGGCGGCGGAACCAGGCGGCCAGCAGGACCCCGGTCAGCGCGATGAAGACCCACGTGACCAGGAAGAAGTTGACCACCCCGAGCAGCACCCAGCCGCCGTGCGGGATCACCACCGCGAGCAGCAGCACGAGCAGGAGCACCGGCAGCAGCCGGGGCCCGCGGTGGCGGGCCAGGACGAAGGGCGGCCCGGCCCGCTGCGGGCGCGGCCCGGTGGCCGCCCACGGGGTCATGCCGGGCTCGGGCAGGTCCACGGTGACCTGGCGCAGGTCACCGAGTGTTTTCGCGCTGAGCGCCGCGGTTATCCGCTCATCCAGCTCGGCCTGGGTGAGACGGCCCGCGGCGAAATGCTCCCGGAGCCGGGCGGTGGCCTGGTCCCGGTCCGCGTCAGAGGCGCGCATGCGGTCATCCATTGCTGGTCCCCTGCCTTCTTTCCATGGTGTGGTGCTATTCCTCGTCCGGCTCGGCCGTATCGTCGCTGGCCAGGATCTGGTACATCTTTCGCCGGGTCTCCTCCAGCAGCTGCTCGGCCGCGTGGACTTGCCCGGGGGTGCCGGCGTGCGCCAGCTGCACGATGCTGCCGCCGAGCCGGGCCGCCTGGACGAACAGGCCAGGGACCTCACCGGGCTCGTCCGGGGCCATCGCCTCCCACGCGGCGCGGGCCCGCTCCGGGTTCTCCTCGACGTGCTGGCGGCCCGCGTCGGTCAGGCTGAACGTGCGGCGGCCGGCCGATTCCTCGCCGGCGATCAGGCCCTCATCGGCGAGCTGCTGGAGGGCCGGGTAAACCGCGCCGGGGCTGGGCCGCCAGGCCCCGCCGCTGCGCTCCTCGATCTCCGACATGATCTGGTAGCCGTTACGCGGGCCCTCGCGCAGCAGGGCCAGGATCGCGGCGCGCACATCGCCGCGGCTGGCTTTGGGGCCACGCGGCGGCGGTCCGGGCGGCCCAGGCCACCAGCCGCCCCACTCTGCGCTGCCACCCCGGGCACCCTTGAACCGGCCGAACCCCTTCTCCCACGGCGGCCCACCCCAGCCCGGCCCGTGACCGGGCATCCCGTGGCTGGACATGCCGTGAATGGCGTCCTTGAGGTGGCTGATCAGGGTGTCCAGGCACTGTGACATCCCGAACATACTGGTGTCGAAGTCCCCAGCGGCCGACCAGGCTCCAGGCATCAGGTCCTCCCAGGCGATCTGCTCACGATACGATCCCGATATATCGTTACTTTACGCCGGGCCGGGGTTGCTGGCAAACGAAGGGCGGGTGGCCTGCCGGGCTGGGTCCGCGGTGGGCGGCGGGCAGCCGGAGCAGGCTGGGCCAACTGGGCGGCCCGCACCCCGGCCGGCTGAGATCATGAAGGCGGTCCCGGCCGCCAGGCGGGGACCGGGACGGCTCGGAGGGGGCGCGAGATGAGCGACGTGGTCGTGGTCACCGGCGCGGCGGGCGCCCTGGGCCGGGCCGTGCTGGACGAGCTGCGCGGCCGGGAGTACACGGTGGCGGCCCTGGACCGGCCGGGTGCGGCGCTCGACGAGGTCGGTGCCCGGTCCGGTGTGCACCCGGTCGCCGTCGAACTGGCCGATCGCGACGCCGTATGGGCGGCCTGGCAGCGGGTCGACAGCGTCGGCACGACCGCCGCGCTGATCGCGCTGGCCGGCGGGTTCCGGCCGAGTTCCCTCGCGGAGCTGGACAAGGACGTGCTGGACGGCATGTGGCAGTCCAACGTGGAGTCGCTGCTGTGGTGCTGCCAGCAGGCGGCGCCGCGGATGGCCGCGGCCGGCGGCGGCGCGGTCGTGACCATGGGCGCCAAGACCGCGGTGACCGGGCCGGCGCCGCTGGCCCACGCGACCAGCAAGGCCGCGGTGGTCCGGGCCAGTGAGCTGCTGGCCGAGGAACTGCGGCCGCAGCACATCCGGGTGAACTGCGTGCTGCCGTCGGTCATCGACACCCCGGCCAACCGCACCTGGATGTCACCGGGCCTGGCCGCGCGGGCGGTCGCCCCGGCCGCGATCGCCAAGGTGATCGCGTTCCTGATCGGCCCGGACGCCGCCCCGGTCAGCGGCGCCCGGATCCCGGTCTACGGCGACGCCTGAGCGTCACTCGATCGGCTGGTGGGCGAGCGCCGGTGGCTCGCGCCCGGCCAGCAGCCAGCCCGCGGCCACCGCGACCAGCGGCATGCCGACCAGGATGATCAGCAGGCTGATGACCGGCACGCTGGACAGCTCGGACAGGCCGTCGAGGTGGTTGTCCCAGGAGAAGGCGATGACGCCGATGTAGGCGGCCACCGTGCCGAGCAGCGCGCCGACCAGGGCCAGCCCGCCCGCGGTGGCCGCGGTGATGGTCCGGCGGCTCCAGCTGCTGGCCCCGGTGGCGGCCAGCGTGCGCCGGTCGCTGGCCGTCTCGCTGCGGATCAGGCCGACGCTCATGGCCAGGATGCCCAGGGCGAGCGCGATCCCGAACACGGTGGCCCAGGTGATGATCTCCGACGAGGACGGCGCGCTGTTCTTGGTCTCGATGGTCAGGCCCGCGCTGGCCGCGGCCAGCCGGGCGTTGCTGATCTGCGCGGCGGTAGGCGGGTGCGGGGCCTGGATGAGCCAGCCCGCCACGCCGTTGCTGCCGCCCAGGTGCAAGGTGCGCATGGCCTGCTCGGTGATCACCGTGTTCGGCGCCGACGTGCCCGACGGGAGCGCGCTGACTTCCTGGATTACCGGGTTGGCTAGGCAGCTGTTCTTCGGGCACGGGAAGCTGTTGCCGCTGGGACCGCCGGGACCGGTGGGATTGCCGGGACTGCCCGGCGGCGGGCCGTAGGTCAACTGCATGTGCGGGATGCCGGACAGCCCCGGCCGCATGGTCAGGATGTCGGCATCTGGGCTGACCTGGGAGGCCGTGATCCCGAACGCGTGCAGCAGCTGGGGGGTGGCGACATAGACCGGCCCACTCCAGCTCCGCCCGGCCGCCGCGTGCGTCAGGGAGGCACTGGTCGAGTCGAGCTGGATGAGGTCGTGCGAACCGAACCCGGCCGCGATCGCCTGCGCCTGCGCCGCCGCGGACCGCAACTGGTGCCCGGTCAGCGGCGTACCGGGCCCGCCCTCCGGCCCACCGGGTGGGTAGACGATGACCTGGTTCGATGCCAGGTTGGGCCCGGCGTAGTCGAGGACGTTCCCGTACCGCTGCGCGGACAGGATGCAGATCATCATGGCGGCCAGCACGCCGATGCTGATCGCGGCGAGCGCGGAGCCCGATCGGGCCCGGTAGCGGGCCAGATCGCGCAGGGCCAGCCGCACCGAGACCGGGGCGCGCCGGCCCACCCGGCCCAGCAGGGCCAGGCACACCGGGCAGAGCAGGACCACCGCCGCGATCAGGGCGACGAACGCGAGGATCAGGACCGGCCCCCCGCCGCCGTTCACGTTCTTGCCCACGAACCAGAACGCGACCGCGGCCACCACCAGTGCCGCGACGCCAGGCACGGCCGACCGGTGCGTCTGCCTGGGCGGGGCGGGCCGCCCGGACAGCGCGGCCACGATCGGGATCCTGGTGATCGCCCGGGCCGGCCGCGAGGCCGCGAAGTAGGTAGCCACGACGGCCAGTGCCATGGCCGGGCCGATGACCAGCCACGGCAGCTGGAACGGCGGGATCAGGTGGTGAGCGTCGGCCTCGACGCGGGGGCGGTAAGCCAGCCAGGCGGCGAGCCCGAGGACCCCGCCGGCCAGCGCGCCGACCACCCCGACCACGACGCCGTTGGCCCGGACCACGAGCCGGGTGTTCCGGTCGGTGGCGCCCAGCGCCTCCAGCATGCCCAGCGAGCGCAGCCGGCGCTGGGCCAGCACGGTGAAACCGCCCACCGCGACCAGCGCGATGAGCAGCATGCCGACCGTGGCCAGGGCGAGCACGATGGTCTCCGGGTTGAGCGGGTTACTGGCCTGCTCCGACCCGGGAGTCTGCACGTTGGCGCCGATGGAGTGGGGCGACACCCCCGGTGCGTTGAACAGCACGGTGACCTGGGACGGATGGCGGACCTGGCCCGGCGCGACGAGGGCGAACTCGTCCAGCAGGCTCTGCGGGTTCTGCACGATGCCGACCACCGTGCGGGGCGTCCCGTCCAGGCGCCACACCGAGCCGGCGTGCAGCCTGAACGCGGACGCCACGCCGTCCGTCACCGCCACCTGATGCGGGCCGGCCGGGTAGTGCCCGGACACCAGGGCGAGCATGGGCTGGCCGAATGGGCCGTGCGGATTCTGCGCGCGCAGGTCAAACGTGTCGATCGAGCCGGGGATGGACAGGGCCTGGTTCTCGATCACGTCGGCCGGGCCGAAGCGATGCTGCAACGCGGCGATCTGGCTGGCCACGTGCGGCCCACCGGGGTAGATGGCCTGGTCGTGCGCGGTGCCGAAACCCGAGTTGGGTTGCGGCGGGGTATTGGTGGCCACGGCCGCCCCCACGATGGTCGCGGCCACCGCGACGATGATCAGCGCCAGGACCAGCAGCTGCTGGCGCCACTCGCGGCGGAACATCCGCCACGCCCAGCGGATCACCGCCCGCCGGGCGGGAACGCCCCCGTTTCCGGTTCCCGTCCCGGCCGGCCGCTGCTGCAGGGTTGCGGTCACTGGCCCGGCCCCATGCGCGGGGCCCCGGGGAGCCGTCCCCCCGGGCCAGCGCTGAGCAGCGATTCCGGGCCGGCCGCGGGCGCGGTCTGGTCCACCACGAGCCCGTCGCGCAGGAACACCACCCGGTCGGCCCAGGAGGCCAGCTGGGCGTCGTGGGTGACCACCACCGCGGCCACCCCCCGCTTGCACGCGTTGTGCAGCAGGCGCATGACTTCCTCGGCGTTGACCGAGTCCAGAGCGCCGGACGGCTCATCGGCCAGCAGCAGGCGGTGCTCGCCCACCAGGGCCCGGGCGATCGCCACCCGCTGGCGCTCGCCGCCCGACAGCTGATCGGGGAACTGGGCCGCCCGCTCGGCCAGGCCCAGCTCGTCCAGGGTCTGCAGGCTGGCGGCGCGGGCCCGCCGGGCGGACATGCCGTCGAGTTCCAGCGGCAGCGCGACGTTCTCCGCCGCGGTCAGGCCGGGCAGCAGGTTGAAGTCCTGGAACACGTAGCCCACGGTGCGGCGGCGCAGCCGGGCCTTGCCGTTACGCGACATCCGGGCCAGCTCCACGCCGCCGATCAGCACATCCCCGGTGGTCGGATCCTCCAGGCTGCCGGCGATCGTGAGCAGCGTGGACTTGCCCGAGCCGCTCGGCCCCATGACCGCCACCATGGTGCCGGCCGGCACCGACAGGTCCACCCCGCGCAGCGCGTGCACCTGGGCGGCCCCCGTCCCGTACGTCTTTGACACCGAGCGCATTTCCAGCACGGCCACGGCTTTGCCCTTTCCCGTTGTCGGTCCGGCCCCGTTCATCGCCGCACTCCGACCCGGCGCCGCAGCCTGGGCAGGCTGGCGGCGGGGAGGAGCGGCTGCTCGTCGGCAGCGGCCCGCTTGAGACGGCCGTCGGCGGAATCCAGCCACCGGATGACGGCGTCGAGCCGGAACAGCTCGGCGTCCACCACCAGGGCCAGGCTCACGTCGAACTCGGCCTCGTCCTCTTTGATCCGGGTCCACTGCTGCATCAGCTCGACCAGGTACCGGCGGTGGACCTGGATCACGTCGTGCACGTCGGTGCCGGGCATCCGCACCGCCACCAGGACCTTCATCACCAGCTCATCGCGGGGCGGCGAGGCCAGGTCGGGTGGTGTGCGCAGCCAGGAGGCCAGCTCGGCCGTCCCGTCCTCGGTGATCCGGAAGCCCTTCTGCGGCCCCTCGTCCGCGTCGTCGTCGGACTCGACCAGCCCGTCCCGCTCCAGCCGCTGCAGGGTCTGGTACACCTGGCCCACGTTCAGCGGCCACACCTCGCCGGTCCGCGCCTCGAACTCCTCGCGCAGTTGCAGCCCGTACTTGGGCCCCTCGCTGAGCAGCGCGAGCAGGGCATGACGGACGCTCATGAGGTCATCTCCACGAGTATCATGCCGAGCATAATACTCGGTATACAGGAGTTGGCAACCGCATTCGCCGACACGGTGTTCCACGTCCCCGTCGTGCGCCCCACGGGCAACCCGGTACCTGGCCGCGATCTACCAGAGCGTGCCCAGCGTGGGTGCTGGCCTGCCAGTTCGGGGGCGGGGCGGACCGCGAATCAGCGCCGCCTGGCTGCGCTGAACCAGGCCGGTAACCCGCAGCTGCCCGGCAGCGTCATTTCATACCAAACGATCCGCCCGCCGTCACTGCCGTCATCCTGGCCCCAGCACCGGGCCAGGGAACCCACGATCAGCAGGCCGCGTCCGTGCTGCTCGTCCGGGCAGCCGGTCCAGATCCAGGGACCGCCACGATCGCCGACTTCCACTCGCAGGTCCCGTCCGGTGAGCCGGATCCGCACGGTGAACTGGCCACCGGGCTCGCCGGACCGGCTGTGCAGGATGGCATTCGTCACCAACTCAGACAGGCAGAGCGCGGCATCGTCCGCGGCCGGCCAGCCGTCCAGGATGCCAGTCAGGAACCGCCGGGCCGGGCCGATCTGGGCCGGCACGGCCGGGAAGTTCCGCGACCAGGTGACCGCCGGTGTGCTGGCGAAACGCAGCGGGGTGTGCACACTAGGGGACGACAAGAGCAAACCACCTCATAACCTGAGACGGCTGAGGTGGCTGACCCGTTTACCGGTTGTTCGGTATCGGTTGGCCGGGCAGGTTAGGCCAGGGGCCCGGCCGTTCCCCGGCCCGCCATGAGGTCAGCGGCGGCGCACTGCAGTTCGCCGAGCAGCGCGGCGGGCAGGTCCAGGCCACGGGCCGAGGTGCCCAGCGCCCACCAGGCCCCGGGCTCGGCCCCCGGCACGGCGATGCCCGCGCAGCACACGTCGTCCCGGTACTGCCCGAACTCGGCGACCGGGTCGCCCGGCCCGACCTCGGCCAGCTCGGTCTCGATCGCCGCCCGCTCGGTGACCGTGTTGCGGGTGAACGGCCGCATGCCGTGCGCGGTCAGCAGGCTCTCCCGGTCCCGGCCGGGCAGCGTGGCCAGCAGCGCCTTGCCCAGCGCGGTGGCGTGCGCGGCGGTCTCCAGGCCCGGCTGCAGGTCCTCCAGCCACGGTGAGCGGTCGCCCTCGGCCAGGTCCACGATCATCAGCCGCTGCCCGGAGATGCAGGCCAGGTAGGCCGTGTGCCGGGTGGTGCCGGCCAGGTGCCGCAGCACGGCGCGGGCCCGGGGCGGGCGGCGCAGCGAGTTCATCAGCTCGTGGAACTGCTCGGCCACGCCCGCCCCGGCCACGTAGTCACCGCTGGGCAGCCGGACCAGGTAGCCCTCGTAACACAGCGTCCGCGCCAGGTGGTAGCAGGTGGACACGTGCAGCTGGCAGCGCCGGGCGATGACCTTCACCGGCAGCGGGCGCGGCGACCGGGACACCTCTTCCATGATCCGCAGGGCCCGGGACACGCTGCGGATCAGGTCCCCGGGCTCACCGTCGTGACCGGTGGGCCGCACGTTTCCAGCATGCCCCGTGCGGCCGTGGCGGGAACGGGTCAGCGGCCAGGAACGGGCCGTTCAGCATGTGAAATTTTGGGGGTACCGGCGGCATCGCCCGCGGGCTGACGATGGCCGCATGCCGGCTGTGCCGCAATGGGCGCTCGACGCGCTCCGCGAGGTATACGACCCGTGCTGCCGGGAGAAGGGCATCTCGGTCGTGGACATGGGCCTGGTCCGCGCGGTGCACCAGGCCGGTGACCAGGTCCGGGTCGAGCTGCTGCTGACCTCCGGCTGGTGCCCATTCGCGTCCCGGGTGCTCACCGAGGTCGCCGAGCGGATCGAGGCGCAGCCCGGGGTGGCCGCGGCCGAGGTGGAGATCGTCTGGGACGAGGCCTGGACCACCGACCGGATGTCCGAGCGGGCCACCCGGCTGCTCCGCTTCCTGCCGCCGCCCGTGCAGGCCGGCGACCGCGACGCGTATCTGGCCGCACACCAGCCCGGGAAGGGTGATCAGCATGATCGATGACGCGTTCGTGTTCGATGGCGTCGCGCACATGTTCAACTTCGACCCGAAGAACGCGTTCGGGCCGCCCGGCCTGATGTTCAGCAACCACCTGTACGCGTTCCACAACGCGCTCACCCCGGACAGCCAGCCGAAGCTGCCGCCCGATGAGTTCCTGCGGCAGTGGACGATCGGCGACATCCGGCAGATGGTGTACGAGGAGTCCGACACCGACATGCTGGTGGCCATGCCGCTGCCGCTGACCGACCTGTTCAAGGACGGCCTGTCGCCGTGGCAGGAATGCGCCGAGCTGGCCAGCCGGGACCCGGAGCGGACCATCTTCTGGGGCTCGGTCAACCCGCTGGAGGGCCGGCGGGCGCTGGACCTGATGGAGCGCCAGGTCGGCGAGTTCGGGGCCAAGGCGTTCAAGTTCTACAACGTGCGTTATGACTTCGGCATGCCGTACCCGTGGCGGATGGACGACCCGCGGATCGCCTTCCCGATCTTCGAGAAGGCCCAGGAGCTGGGGGTCAACCTGATCGGCGTGCACAAGGGCGTGCCGCTCGGCCCGCAGCCGATCGAGCACACCCAGACCTGGGACATGGACGGCGCGGCCGCCAACTTCCCGGACATCAACTTCGTCATCTTCCACGTCGGGCTGCCGTTCCTGGACGAGACCTGCTGGCAGCTGATCCGCTACCCGAACCTGTACGCGTCGCTGGCCGCGACCATCAACTTCCTGGTCCGCTCGCCGCGGATGTTCGCCGAGATCATCGGGAAGCTGCTGTTCTGGTGCGGCGAAGACAAGATCGTCTACGGGTCTGAGGCGCCGATCTTCCATCCGCAATGGGCGCTGCGCGCGTTCATGGACTTCCAGATCCCGCAGGATCTGTGCGACGGCTACGGCTACCCGCAGCTGACCGACCAGGCCAAGCGGAAGATCCTGGGCGAGAACCTGCTCCGGCTGCACGGCATGGACGTCGAGCAGACCAAGGCCGCCCTCGGCCGGCGCCGCACGTAGGCCGCGCTGGCCGGGACACGTCTTAACCTGGAGGGATGCGCCGCGTCCTGACCCTGCTGGCGGTGGCCTGCTGCCTGGCCGCCGTGGGCTGCTCGTCGTCGCCGGGTTCGGGGGCGTCTGGTTCCCGGCAGCAGCCGCCGGCCAGTTATTACCTGGCGCTGGGTGACTCGCTGTCCCAGGGGGTGCAGCCGGACCCGCGCGGCGCCAGCGTGTCCACCCCGGCCGGCTACCCGGACCAGCTCTACACGATGCTGCACCGCAGCCGGCCCGGCCTGCAGATGGTCAAGCTGGGCTGCGCGGGGGAGACCACCGGGACCATGATCCACGGCGGCATCTGCCGCTACGCGGGCGGATCGCAGCTGGCCGCGGCGGTCGCTTTCCTGCGCGCGCACCAGGGGCACACGTCGCTGATCACGCTGGACATCGGGGCCAACGACCCGGGCTCGTGCATGAGCCGGCCGTCCGTGGCCCAGCTGGCCACCTGTGTGGCCCGGTTCATCCCGCAGGCCACCAGCAACCTGGCCACGATCACCCGCCGGCTGCACCAGGCCAGCCCGGGAACCCGGATCGTCGCGATGAACTACTACCTGCCCGCGCTGGGCGCCTGGCGGCACGGGCTGGGCGGCCAGCTGCTGGCCCGGGCCAGTGAGCTGGTCACCGATGGCTACAACCATCTGCTGACCCACGTCTACCAGGCCAACGCCGTGCGGGTGGCCGATGTATTCAGCGCGTTCCACACGGCCAGCTTCAGCCCGTCGGTGACCGTGCCCGGGTTCGGGCCGCTGCCCCGCAACGTAGCCGCGATCTGCCAGTGGACCTGGGAGTGCGCGGCCGGGCCGCGCGGGCCGAACATTCACCCCAACCGGGCCGGCTACCAGGTCATCGCGCACGCGTTCCTGGCCGCCGGAGCCGAGGACACGGCCTAACCCGGCTTGCGGCCCCAGGTGACGACGAGCAGGTGCGGCATCATCAGCGTGCGCGGGTCGGCCAGGTGCCGCCGGGCCGCCTGATCTACCTCGGCCAGCTCCCGCTGGCCGGCCAGCCCCAGCTCCAGGATCACCGGGTGCAGGCTGCGCACCAGGTCGGGCAGGAGAGTGCGGCGCGAATGGCCGGCCGGGTAGCAGCTGGCGTGCACGGTGACCCCGATCTGCTCCAGGCCCGCGGCCCGGTACATCTCCGGCAGCCTGCGGCCGATGCACGGATCAGCGCCGGCCCGGCGGAAGCTGGCCGCCAGCAGCTCGCGGAGCCGGTCCCAGGCGGGCAGCGGGGGATAGCACAGTCCGTGCTCGACGTCGGGCTCCTGGCTGGCCACCCAGCCGCCCGGGGTGGCCAGCCGGACCATCTCGGCCAGCACCTCCGCCGGGCCGGGAATCGTGGCCAGCAGGGTGCGCGCGTGGACCAGGTCGAAAGAGCCAGCCGGCAGGCCGGTGTGCTGCGCGTCGGCGGCCCGCACCTCGACGTTGCCCAGCCCGTGCTGGGCGGCGTACTCGGTGGCCAGGGCCACGTGGCCGGGGTCCGCATCGACGCCGGTGACCTGCCCGCCCGGCCCGACGGCCGCGGCCAGCAGGTCGAGGATGCCGCTCGGCCCGCAGCCCAGATCGATCGCGTGCTGCCCGGGCCGCAGCCCGAGCTGGCTCAGCAGCCCGGTGCTTTCCGGCCGCAGCTCGGCGGACTGGCGCCGCAGCCGGGCGCTCTCGGCGGCGTCACTACCCAGCGCGTAATCTGCGGTCACCAGCGCATCATCGCCGGGACCGGTTTCCGGCCGCCAACCTGGCACTTACCGTCCGCTTACCAGCGTCTGGCGCTGCGTTACCAGGGCCTGGATATGCTGCGGGTGCTGGCAGGGACAGGCCGTAGCGGGGGAGTGGCACGATGGAGTTCCGCATCCTGGGCCCGCTCGAGGTGACGGCCGGTGGCCAGCCGCTCGAAGTGGGCGGGGCGCGGGCCCGGGCCGTGCTGGCCATGCTGATAGTGCACGCCAACCGGGTCGTCCCGGCCGACCGGCTGGCCGAGGAGCTGTGGCCCGGCCAGCCCCTGGGCAAGGCCGCGGCCAGCCTCCAGGTCCGGCTGTCCGAGCTGCGCAAGGCGTTCCGGTCGGCCGGTGAGGCAGATCGCCTGGTCACCCGGCCGCCGGGGTATCTGCTGCGGGTGGCGCCCGGCGAACTGGACGCCGCCCGCTTCGCCGCCCTGGCCGCGCAGGCCGGGGCCGCACTGGCCGGCGGTGACCCCAGCGCGGCCGCCGGGCAGCTGGACGAGGCGCTCGCCCTGTGGCACGGGGACCCGCTGGCCGGGCTGGACGCGGCGCCCTTTGCCCGGGCCGAGGCGGGCCGCCTGGCCGAGGCCCGGCTGGCCGCGCTGGAGTCGCGGGCCGAGGCCGCGCTCGCCTGCGGCCAGCCGCCCGGCGGCCTGGTCGCCGGGCTGGAGACGCTGACCGCTGCCCACCCCCTCCGCGAGCGGCTCTGGGGCCAGCTCATGCTGGCGCTGTACCGGGCCGGCCGGCAGGCGGACGCGCTCCGCACCTACCGCGACCTGCGCGCCCTGCTGGTCCGCGAGCTGGGCATCGAGCCCGGTCCCGGCCTGCGCGACCTGCACGCCCGGATCCTGCGCCAGGATCCCGCGCTGGCCGGCCCGGCGGCCCCGGGCGGCGGCCCGGACGTGCCGCCGATCCGGTACGCACGCAGCGACGACGGGGTGCACCTGGCCTATCAGGTCCTCGGCCAGGGCGAGCGGGACATCGTGTTCGTGCCGGGCCTGATGAGCCACCTGGAACTGCTTTGGGAAGACCCGGAGACGGCTGGCTTCTTCCGCCGGCTGGCCGGGCTGGGCCGGCTGATCCTGTTCGACAAGCGGGACACCGGGCTGTCCGACCGGGTGCCCGGTGATTCCACGCTCGAAGAGCGGATGAACGACGTGCGTGCGGTCATGCAGGCCGCCAGCTCGGCCCAGGCGGTGCTGTTCGGCTACTCCGAGGGCGCCCCGATGAGCATCCTGTTCGCCGCCACCTACCCCGAGAGGGTCACCGCGCTGATCCTCGGCTCGGCCGCCGCGCGCTGGTTCCCCGCCCCGGACTATCCGTGCGGGCCCGAGACCGAGGAGATGTACCAGGCGCTGACCGGCATCGCCGAGCACCGCTGGGGGCAGGGCGACACGATCGACTGGTATCTGCCCAGCCGTTCCGGGTCGGCCCACGCCCGGCAGCTGGTGGCCCGGTTCGAGCGGATGGCGATCAGCCCGAGCGGGTTCCTGCGGATGGTCCGGATGATCCGGGAGATCGATGTCCGCCCGGTGCTGCCCGCGATCCACGTGCCGACGCTGGTGATCCAGCGGCTCGGCGACCGGATAACGCCGCCGTTCCACGGCCGCTACCTGGCCGCTCATATCAGCGGGGCCCGTTACGTCGAGCAGCCCGGCGATCATTCGCTGCGGTTTTCCGGCAGCGGGGACAGCGACGCGCTGTGCGCCGAGATCGCGGGCTTCCTGGCTGGCACGACCCAGCGCCGCGACCCGGACCGGGTGCTGGCCACGATGCTGGTGGCCGAGACGGCTGCGGGCGGGCTGCCGGACGGCCGGATGGCTGCGTGCGTGGCGGCCTGGGGCCAGCAGGTGGTGTGCCACCGGGGCCGGCTGATCAGCGGCGCCGCCGGCCGTGCGCTGGCCGTCTTCGACGCGCCGGGGCAGGCGATTCGCTGCGCGGCCGCGCTGCTCGATAGCGCGGCCGCGCACGGTATCCAGCTCCGGGCCGGGATCCACACCGGCGAGGTCGAGCTGGCCGGCGACGGCATCGCCGGCCCTT